>Ga0307412_10000013_pt1 | contig 365239 bp, 312 predicted proteins | sample DK1Cmetagenome_3_FD_203823 | JGI IMG/M metagenome (GOLD analysis project Ga0307412, IMG submission 203823) | Maize rhizosphere microbial communities from greenhouse at UC Davis, California, United States - DK15-C-1 | ecosystem: Host-associated > Plants > Roots > Rhizosphere > Soil | place... | reverse complement strand
GCCTTGCGGAGGACTTCACGTTCCTCGTCGGTAAGTAGTAGCGGCTTGGTGGGACGTCCAATGGCCATGCCCCAAACAAGCAATGCACGTTCCCATTCTGTAGAAAACTTGCCTAACGGGACACTAGCAGAATGTTTTCGCCACGCTCCGCTGATGCGTCGCCCTAGCGAACGGGGTCTATCGCCACCTCATACCAAGGCTTCATGAATAGTCGCTAATACTCGTCATGAGAAACATCGCCTCCCGATCATATTGCTCACGCGAACGCGTAGGAACACCCTTATCCATTGACCTTAAAATCTAAATAAACGAAAGAAACGACGACTCTCCTCCCCCCTATGAAAAACCTCCCAGTTGTCATTGGAGCCATCTCTTCCCTCGTCGTCTCACAGGCCTTTGGAGCAATCAATGTGGTGAGCGATACCGACACCGGCGGCTGGATCGCCATCAGCGGAAATTACGATTACCTTTCGGACCAACAAACCGGCCAGCCTTCCAGCGACATTGTCGGCGGCAGCGGTGGGTCCTACAACGTCTATGACGGAGGCTTCTTCACCCACTGGGATCCCGGCACCGCCAGCAATACGGATGGGACGCTCGGTTTCCGCGTGCGTCTCGATGACCACGACGGCAACAACACCCCCGCTTACAACGGCTTCCTGTGGGTGGGCATCGACGCCGATACCAACGGCAGCATCGATGTCTTCGTCGGGGTGGACAAACAGGGCAACAGCTCGAAGATCGCCATTTACGACGCCGGCACTGACCCTAACACGTCACCGAGCACGACTTCCATCGCCCAGAACGCCTATTATTCCACTGACGCCGTTTCGGGCACGAATTACAGCTACCGGGCGGTGAATTTCCTTAGCGACGGCGGCACCACCAACGACATCACCACCAGCAGCTCGGGCGATATCGACTATTACATTTCCTTCACCGTGGAGTTCAATCGGGTCGTCACCTTCCTGAACGGCCAGGGCATCACGCTCAACGATTCCACACCATTGCGATACATCGTCGCCACCGCCACCCAAGGGCAATCGCTCAACCAGGATCTCGGCCAGTTGCCGAAGAGTTTCGATGGAAGCCAGACTTGGGAGCAGCTCGGTGGGTTTTCTCCAACAATGACTTCCACCGGCTCTCTTGTGCCGGAACCTTCAACGGCGCTGTTAGGCGCTTGTGCATTACCTTTTCTCTTCCGTCGCCGCCGACAGGGCTGAACAGGTGAAAGGTTTTTAGGAAGCAAAAGAGGCTTGGCGGATGAATCCGCCGCCACGGTTACGACAAAAACCCGGTCAGCGGGCTGGTCGCGATCGCACGCTCTTCCGCTTCGGGCAGACCGATCTCATAAGCCTCGCGTCCGGCTTCGACCGCTTGTTTGAAGGCGACCGCCATGCGAGACGGATCGGACGCAATGGCAATGGCCGTGTTCACCAATACAGCGTCAGCTCCGAGTTCCATCGCTTCCGCGGCGTGGCTGGGGGCGCCGATGCCGGCATCGACGACCACCGGCACGATCGCCTGCTCGACGATGATGCGAATCTGATCGCGGGTCGCGATGCCCCGATTGCTGCCGATCGGGGCACCGAGCGGCATCACGGTTGCGGTGCCAGCTTCTTGCAAGCGTTTCGCCAACACCGGATCCGCATTGATATAAGGCAGCACGGTGAAACCTTCCTTCACGAGAATTTCGGCTGCCTTCAACGTCTCGATCGGATCGGGCAGCAAATAAGTCGGATCCGGATGGATTTCCAACTTCACCCACTTCGGCAGACCCGCGGCGGCGGCGAGACGGGCGAGGCGCACGGCTTCCTCTGCATTCATCGCGCCGCTGGTGTTGGGCAGGATCAGATATTTTTCCGGATCAATGAATTCGAGAATGTTTGCGTAAGGATCAAGCTGGCCGGAGAGATCGGCACGCCGCAGGGCGACCGTCACGATTTCCGCGCCGCTGGCCACCAATGCATCGCGCATCGCTTCGTTCGAGGGAAATTTACCGGTTCCAACGAAAAGACGGGAACGGATTTCACGGCCGGCGATGACAAGAGGCTGAGGCATGGGCGGCGCGAATGTGAAAAAGGATGTCGCGCGATGCAAGCGGTGCGTTTGTTCTCCCCGCAACGCACGAAAGATCGTGTCACGATCCATTCAGAAACAAGGGCATAACGTATTCACGTATTTTTTCCGTTTAGAAGTTGACCGTCGTTAGTAATCCATTCAAACAACGCCCGGCTCCCCCGCCACCTGCCCCCCAGGCAGTCCCCCACTCGCCATCCCCCCAACCCCTCTCTCCCCCATGAAACGGCTTCTTGTCGCCTTTGGCGTACTTAGTTTTGTTAGTTCTAACAGCTTCGCAGCGATTACGGTCAGCAGCGACACGGACACGGGTGGCTGGAAAGCCGTTGGAGCTAATTACGATTTCCAAGCCGATCAACAAACCGGTCAGCCAGGCTCGGACATTGTTGGCGGCGCGGGGCACGACGCCGGTTTCTTCACCAACTGGGACAGCGGCTCGGCAAACAGCAGCACGGACGGGGTGTTAGGATTCCGGGTTCGATTCGATGAACGGGATCACCAATCGGGCTTCAAAGGCAACCTTTGGGTGGGCGTTGACGCAGATGTAGATGGCGATATCGATGTGTTTATTGGAGCGACCAGCAGTTCCATAGGCATTTTCGACACGGATCCCACCTACGCGAATAATTCTCCGAGCACGACCCGGATTGGCAGCGCCTCCACCTCTTACACGGTTACGTCTTCAAACTATAACTATCGTACCGTGACCACCGCGGATGGAGTCTCGACGACAGACATCACCTCCGGCGGCACCGATACGGACTACTATTTGTCGTTCACGGTGAACTTCCAAGACCTCGTGAACTTTCTTAATACCGCCAATGGAGGAAACATCTCCATTAACGACACGACGGCCATTCGTTACGTGGTGGGAACCGCCACCCAAGGGAATGCATTGAACCAAGACTTGGGAGGTGTGAACGGGGGCCTGAGCTCTCCCACCACCTGGGAACAGCTCGGCGGCTTCTCGCCCACGATGAACGCGACCGGCACCGTGATTCCTGAACCGCAAGCCGCCTTGCTAGGTGGACTGGGTTTCCTCGGCCTGCTTCGTCGCCGCCGGAACTAAGCTTTCTTTTTCGCACGTCAAAACGGCCGCTGGAAATCTTCCCGCGGCCGTTTTGCGTTAGAGTTTGAAGCTTCGCGTTCTCAAGGAAGCAGCTCTTTGACCGCTTCCCGCTCTTCCTGAAGCTCCTTGACCGAGGCATCGATTTTTCCCCGGCTGTAATCGTCCACCGGCACCCCTTGCACGATCTCCCATTGCCCATCCTCGCGGGTGCGGATGGGAAACGAAGCGATGAGACCTTCTTCAATGCCGTAGGAGCCATCGGAGCAAACTGCCACCGAATACCAGTCGCCCGCCGGAGTCGGCGTGATGAGGCTTTTCACCGTCTCGATCGCGGCGTTCGCGGCCGAAGCAGCCGACGACGCACCGCGCGCCTTAATGATCGCCGCGCCCCGTTGTTGGACCGTGGTTAGAAATTCGCCCTTCAACCAGTCGTCGTCGCCGATGACGTCCGGAGCCGGCCTGCCCGCGATTTTCGCATTGGTGAAGTCCGGATATTGGGTCGACGAATGATTGCCCCAGATGCAGAGATTGGTGACTTCGGAAGGATGCACGCCGGCTTTCGCCGCGAGTTGGCTTTTCGCCCGATTTTCGTCCAAACGCGTCATCGCGAAAAAGCGCTCCTTCGGCACTCCAGCCGCATTGTTCATCGCGATCAAGGCGTTGGTGTTGCAGGGATTGCCCACGACTAACACGCGCACATCGGGCGCCGCGCTACGGGCGATCGCCTGCCCTTGGCCGGTGAAAATCTTCCCATTAATGCCGAGCAAATCTCCCCGCTCCATGCCCGCCTTGCGCGGCACAGAGCCGACCAAAAGAACCCAATTCGCCCCGCTGAATCCCTCGTCTAGATCGGCGGTGGTCACGACCTCCCGCAGCAAGGGAAACGCGCAGTCGTCGAGTTCCATCACGACACCGGCTAACGTGGGCAACGCGGACTCAATCTCGATGAGCCGCAAGTTGACCGGTTGATCCGGCCCGAACAATCCGCCCGAAGCGATGCGAAACAAGAGCGCATAGCCGATTTGCCCTGCGGCACCTGTGATGGAAACGGTGATGGGAACCTTCATGGGAAAAGAAAGAGACCCTAGGATCTAACGCTTCGCCTTTCAGCCGGTCAACTTGGAAGGCAATTCCATCGCATAAAGACCGCCTGGGATTTCAAAACCACGAATTCGCACGGATAACCCGAATTTTGAAATGGGTAACGGAAGGATTCTTCATTCGCGTCGATTCGCGTTCATTCGCGGTCCGCTATTCTGCAATAAGGGTAGCTTTGGTCTCGAAAAATTTGGAGTTGCCAAGCCTACGGACGGCGAGCATCTTGCCTTTGTTGGTTCCACGGACGATGTGTTCTGGAACCGTTCCCGGGGTTTTTCGCCTTCCTGTGTTCCTCACGTGGCGAAGGGCAGGTATCCAGCCCCGGCTCCGATGATCCTATGCCGTGTCGCGTGCCGGGATTCCCTTTTCCACCTCCTTTTCTTTTAACCGAACCAATCATGGCCGGTCACAACAAGTGGTCCAAGGTCAAGCACATCAAAGCCCGGGTCGATGCGATCAAAGGCCGGGTGTTCAGCAAGTGCGCGCATGAAATCGCCCTCGCGGCCCGCTCCGGCGGCGGCGATCCGGCGGGGAACGCCCGCCTACGCACCGCCATCGAACTGGCCAAGGCCGTTTCGACGCCGAAGGAAAACATTGAGCGCGCCATTAAAAAAGGCACGGGCGAACTGGGTGGTGCCGCCATTCAGGAAGTCACTTACGAAGCCTATGGACCGTCCGGCATCGCCTTTATCGTGGAGATGGCGACCGATAACATCAACCGCACGGCCGCCGACATGCGCACGATTTTCACCAAGAACCACGGCAACGTCGCCACCCCGGGCAGCGTGGCCTATCAATTCGATCGCAAAGGCGAAATCCGCCTCGTGGCCGACGACTTGCCCGAAGACCGCATCATGGATGCGGCGATCGAAGCCGGAGCCGACGATGTTCAAAGCGACGACTCCGAGCACATCATCTACACCGCTCCGACCGAACTTGGTCACGTCGCCAACGCGCTCCGCGCCATCGGCCTGACTCCCGTTTCGCAAAAACTCGTTTCCATCGCCCAGAACCCAACCGTCGTCACCGATCTCGAAACCGCCAAGCAAGTGATGCGTCTTTACGATCTACTCGACGGCTACGCGGACACGATCAACGTGTTCACCAACTTCGAAGTTTCGGACGAAGTGTTGGCTCAGCTCGACTCCTAATTTTCCCGCCCCCGCGCGATTCTTTTTTACCCGCTACCGGATGACTTCTGATTTCAACGAGGAAACCGTGCTGCCTTTCGAGCCATTCGATTCGCCGCAGGACACCCCCGCCCCGGCTCCCGCCCGCAAGCGCGCCGCGAAAAAAGCCGCCGCCAAGAAAACCACGGCGAAAAAAGCCGCGGCCAAAAAGACGGCCAAGAAAGCCGCGCGGAAATCGGCGAAAAGCGCTGAGCCTACCGATGCCCCGGAAATTGCAAGCGCGCCGGAGGCGCTGGAGGCACCCGTGCGAGCTCCCAGGAAACGAGCCACTCCGGCTCCCTCCGCCGAGTCCGCTGAACCTGCCGCATTCGCGCCGGAAAGCACACCCGCTCCGGTAGAGCCTCCCGCACCTGTCGAAGTTTCCACACCCACCACCGCCCCCGAAGAAGCGCCGAGAAAATTCGGTCGTGTCCCAGGCGGTGGCCCGGTCAACCGGGAGCCGAAGGAAACCCGCCCGATTTCTGAAACGAGAGAGGCACGTGAGCCACGCGAACCGCGTGAACCTCAAAACCGCGAGCCGCGTGAACCCCGCGAGCACCGGGAGTCGCGGGGACCCGTTGACGCCGAAGGCCAGCGCGAAAGCCGCAGCAAGAAGCGTCGCGACAAACGGAAGCGCCGCCGCGAACGCGAGCGCATGGAACGGGAAAACGGCGAAGGCCATTCCCATTCCCCAGCTCCGGCGGAAACCGTCGAGCGTCGCCCGCCACAAGAGCGCGCCCCTCAATTTTCCGGTCCCAAGGTCGAAGTCGATGGCATGTTGGAACTCGCTCCCAAGGGCTTTGGTTTCCTGCGCGTGGCGTCGAAACGTTTTGAACAAGCGCGTGACGACGTTTTTGTGCCGCCGGAAATGGTCCGCCGCCTCGGCTTACGCCTGGGTCATTGGATCCACGGCCTCGCTCAAGAGGGACCGCGCGGCCCACAACTCATCGAGATCACCGCGATCAACGGCTTGAGCCCGGAAGATTCCCGTCGCCTGCCGCTTTTCGAAGAACTCAAGGCGATCAACCCGACCAAACGGATCAGCTTCGAAACGACGCCGGAACGTTTCACCACCCGCGTGGTGGACATCATGGCGCCGGTCGGTCGTGGCCAACGCGGCCTGATCGTTTCGCCCCCGCGCTCCGGTAAAACGACCCTGCTGCTCCATATCGCGGAGTCGATCGTCGAGAAATACGACGAATCGATCCATCTGATGGTCCTGCTGGTCGACGAGCGACCGGAGGAAGTCACCGAATTCCGTCGCGCCCTGCCCGGCGTGGAAATCTACGCCAGCTCGAATGACGACGGCGCGCGCAGCCACTGCCGCATCGCCGAACTCGCGATCGAACGGGCAAAACGTCTGGTCGAAGCCGGCAAGGACGTCTTCCTGCTGATGGATTCCATCACCCGTCTGGCCCGCGCTTATAACCACACGATGCGACCACACGGCCGCGGCACTGGTTCCGGCGGCATCACCGTCGGCGCGCTGGAAGTTCCCCGCCGTTTGTTCGCCGCCGCCCGCAACACCCGCGGCGGAGGTTCGCTCACGATCCTCGCCACGGCGCTGATTCAGACGAATTCGAAGGCCGACGAAGCGATCTTCCAGGAGTTCAAAGGCACCGGCAATATGGAGCTCGTTCTCGATCGCAAGATCGCGGAAAATTACCTCTACCCGGCGGTCGATATCTTCAAATCCGGCACCCGTCGCGAAGAACTGCTTCTTCCCGACCACATGCTGCACAAGATCCACCTCATTCGCCGCGGGCTTTCCGGGCATCGCCCGATCGAGGCGATGGAACGCTTGTTGTTCTTCCTCAAGAAGTTCCACAACAACCCGCAGATGCTTTTGGAAATCAAAGGCTGACGGCGCGGTTCATGACGCTTCCAAAACCGGCCGTGGCTTCAAATTGCCCTCGCCGGTTTCCCCTTTCATCCTCCGCCCTTCATGAACGATCCCATCGAGGTGGAAGTGCTGGAAATCGACGGTCAAACGCCGCCGCAATCTTCCCCCGTTCCAGAACCCGAAGCCGAGCAAGCGCCTTGGCAAACATGGCAAGGCCGAGTGAAACGACTCGACGCGCGTTGGTGGCCTGTCTGGGTGATTCTCGGGATCCTCGGTGTCGCGCTTCTGCTCACCGTAGGCCTCGTCTTCGGCGTGATCTTTTTGGTCGCCCGAACGATCGCTCGCCTGGTGAACGGCGTGGTCGGCCTGTTTGGCGGCCGTCCCGTTTCGACCACCACGTTGCGGCGCTGAGGTCGATGATTTGATTTTTCAATCCCTCCGGCCGTTAGCCGGCTTCATGGGCGAAACGGTGACTGAAAGGATTTCATTCACCTCTTTTCCCCAAGTTATTCACAACGGGAATCCGAAGCAATTTGCGGGGGCCGCCGTGGAACACCGCATCTAGCAGGAGGGAGGTCCGAGGCTTTTTCCAAAGGAACTGTCACGCGAAAGGTTTGTGAATAACTTGGGGAAAACTGCGAGCAACGCGTCAACAGCTATTGCAATTCACTAAAAATGAGTCAATTGGGCGTCTCAAACCTCCGTCTGGACGCGATCCGACCGGTGAACAACTTTGGCCGATTTTGTTGCCAATGAACCTCGTGTGAGGAATTTGCCCCCTCCCTCGCCGCCGCACCGAATCGGGGCGAACCCCCTGACACGAAGGTTATTGGGACTTTCCCACAAGTTATTCACAATGGCTTTCCGGCCGTTTTTGCGCCGGAAAGAATGCTGCAGTCTAGGCCGCTTGGGCTGAGCGCTGCTTGAAACGAACGATCACCCCCACCTTGGACTCGCCGTAGCAGCGGTCCTGCCTCAAACGGTTCATGACCTGGTGGCAATACCTCTCCAAATCGATTTCGCCGGTGAGTTTGAGTGGAAGGATTTCCAAACAAGTCCCGCTTTGATCGAGCACTACGACCTCCAATTCCGTTTCCAGCCACTGACGCAAACGGACTAAGCCGCGCGTCGCCTCTCCGGTGGCAGCCGCTTCATCCAAAAGATCAAAATACGCCTTCAGGCATGAGCCTGCGCGCCGGTCGTTGCCCGCCCACTGTCGCAAATCCAGCAACAGGTCAGACGACCGACCGAACGGACGGGCCAAACCCGCCAACACCAAATCCAATGCTAAGCCAGTGGACATGAGTCGCAATTAATGCGACTCAGTCTCAATTACAAGGAGAAACTCCTTCTGTTAGCGGTTCGGATCCTCAGAGCGATTCCCGGTGCTCGTAATCTCCGCACCAGTCAGCGGCGAGCGTGGCGGGAAAACGCGACTCGAACTTCACGTCCTCGTCGATGTGGAAAACCAGCATTTGAGGCGCATGGCGGCGGCATTCGCCCTGCGAGGTGTCGGCATCGTGATACCAATATTGGCAGGAACCGCAGGTCGCCGTCTGAGCTTTAATTTCCATATTCATGATGAAAAACGGATTCGGATTCTCTGCATTTAAGCCACAAAAACCGTCATAACTCAACTTTCTTCAAGCAAGTGCGCGGGATTTCACCGGCATCGTGCAACTTGAATCCCTCCCGCGCTTGTCAAACCGGCCCCCGGCGTTCATGCAGGCCGCGCCCACCCGCCAAGGGAGGCAAAAACTCCATGACGCCTGAAATCGCCATCACCCTCGCGGTCATCGTTCTCACGCTCATCGCGTTCATCCGCGAGTGGGCCGCTCCGGACGTGATTGCTCTGACCGTTCTTTGCGGCGTCGTTGCTCTCGGCTTGGTGGATCCGAGCAAGATGACGGAGGTTTTCAAAAACGAGGCGCCGCTCACGATCGCCGCGCTGTTCATCATTGGCGGAGCTTTGGAGAAATCGGGAGCGGTCGATCACATCGGACGCGTGTTGAGCACCCGGTTGCCGAACAACACGCGGGTCGCGATGCTCGCCTTCTCGGTGCTGACCGCTTTCTTCAGCGCGTGGATGAACAACACCGCCATTGTGGCGATTTTGCTGCCAGTGGCGCTCGGCCTCGCCCGCTCAAAGGACATCCCGGCGTCGCGCTTGCTGATGCCTCTCTCGTATTCGTCCATCCTCGGGGGGGGCTGCACCTTGATTGGCACGTCCACCAACTTGCTGGTGAATGGCACGCTCAAGGACCTGAAAATGGAGCCGATGAGCATGTTTCAGCTCGCACCGGTTGGCATTCCGCTTTCGATCGCCGGCATCGGTTACCTCGCGATTTTCGGGCCAAAACTGATTCCCTCACGCACGTCGATTTCCGGGAGCTTGAACATCGCGCAACGCCGCACGCCCCTTTACCACCTCCTGATCGGCGGCGCTTCGCCCATGGTCGGTAAAAAGCTGATCGACACGCCATTGTTCGACCGCGCCAACGGGATTCACATCATGGAAGTGCGGCGTAAAGGCGCCCGCGTGATGCGTTCGCTCACGGACCTGACCGTCCAGGAAAACGACCGCTTTCTCATCGCGATTCATCGCCGCCGCGGACGTGCCGCAAAGCCCGAAACGTTGATTGCGGAAATCGGCGCGCAGGTGCTTTCCACCGTCGACGGCGTGGTGACCGAACTCGTCATTCGGGATGAATCTTCCTTGGTGGGCGAAACGCTCGCCGCGTCCGATTTCCGTCAGCGTTACAATAGCGTGGTGCTCGCGGTGCACCGGAATGGCGTCAATATCACCAGTCAAATCGCGGGAATGCCGCTCGAAACCGGCGACACGCTGCTCGCGATTTCCGCGGTGAACAATCTGGCCGAACTCGAGGCGACCCGCGATTTCGTGCTGACCGATTCACCCGAAGACGCCCCCGAGGACGAAACCGCACCGAAGCAGCCGGATCATCACGTCTGGCTCTCGTGGGCTGCTTTGCTCGGCGTCGTGCTCGTCGCCACCCTCACCGATTGCCTCGGCGGCAAAGACGGCGTGCTGCCCTGGTTGCCGCAGATCCCGATTCACTACTGCTCCATGGTCGGCGCTCTCGCCCTTCTCTGGTTGAAAGTGGTTACTCCGCGCGACGCCTATGCGAGCATCGATTGGCAGGTGCTGCTGATGCTTTACGGCCTGCTTGGCTTGGGCATGGCGATGCAAAATACCGGCACCGCGAAATGGCTCGCCCAGAGTTTGGTCGATCTCGCCAATGGTTTCGTCCCCCCGCCGATGTTGCCGCTGGTGCTCTTGTGGTCGGTTTCCCTGCTGACCCTCCTGCTCACCGAAGTGCTCTCCAATAACGCCACCGCGGTGATGATGGTGCCGATCGTGGTCACGCTGGCGCATAGCCTGGGTGTCAGCCATTGGCCGTTCGTCATGGCCGTGACCGTGGCCGCTTCCACCGCCTTCGCACTGCCGATGGGCTATCAAACGCACATGATGGTCTATGGCCCCGGTGGCTATAAATTCAGCGACTTCCTCCGCGTAGGCATTCCGCTCAACATCATTTGCTGGATCGTTTCCTGCCTCCTCATTCCGCTGATCTGGCCGTTCCACGTTTGAGCGGCCAACGAAGATTTTTAGCCGCAAGAAGGCGCAAAAGAGTTAGGAGTTCGTGGTGAGAGGTTAAGGCGAGAATGGCTGCGTTCCCTCTTTGAATTTTCTCCCTTCGTGTTTTTTGCGCATTTTTGCGGCTAAAAACCTCTCCACCGGCGGCTTGCCTTCGATCGGGTTTTGCGCCGCAATGAAACGATGAACCGCCGTCGTTTCCTCGCCACTTCCCTCGCGGTGCCTGCCACTATGACTGCGGGCGAAGCGACACCCTCCACTTCGAGCGAACTGTTGCGCTTCGGCGTCATCACCGATGCTCAGTACGCGGACGCCGATCCACAGGGGGAACGCCACTACCGGGCGACGCCTGCGAAGCTGAAAGCGGCGGTGACGGATCTCGCGAAACGCCAGCTACCTTTCACCCTCCATCTCGGCGATTTCATCGACCGCGATTTTCGTTCTTTCGCCAACCTGCTTCCCCTGCTCGATGATTTGGGTCATCCGGTCCGGCATCTGCTGGGCAACCACGACTACTCGGTCCCCGATCGAGAAAAGTGCCGGGTCGTTTCCACGCTCGGCCTGCCTCACGACTACTACGCCTTTCGGAGCGGCCGGGTCCGCTTTCTCATGCTCGATACCAATGCGCTCGGTGCTTACAAAACGCCAGCGAGCAGCGGCTCTTCCACGGGTTCGAATGGCGTGGATGTCACTCAACTTGGGTGGCTTGACCGCGAACTCACAGCTTCGGACGCCCAGGGCGATATCGTCCTCGTCTGCGGCCATCATCCGCTAACCGCGCCTCTTCCCCTCGCCAACTCGGGTGAAGTGTTAGCCCTGCTCGCCAAACATCCGAGCGTCAAAGCCTACCTCAACGGCCATCACCATGACGGCGGCTACGGCCTGCACGAAGGCATCCACTGCGTCACGTTCCGGTCGATCCTTCACCGACCGGAAACCAACGCTTGGTCCGTCGCGCGGGTGTTTCCCGACCGTCTCCTGATTGAAGGATTCGGCCGGGAAGAATCGCGCGAACTGAAGTTCCGCGCTTGAGGGGTCACTTCGGCTGAATGTCCATCACCAGCACCTTCGCCCACCAAGGTTTGAAAGTGTCGATGAAGACGTGATGGTCGGGGTCTTCCTGATACGCGTCCTGAGCTTCGACGGATTCAAAGGTCATCGACAGCGCGTAATCCCAGGAAGAATCGATGACGGGACGCTCCATGACGGGAGCCGGTGTGCCCCAGATGCCACTGACAAGGCCGTTGAGCGTCAAAAGTTTCGCCAAGCCGGCTTCAAACTCCGCGCGATCGGTAGGATTTTTTCGGTCTTCGTTCAGCCAAAAATAGACGTGGTGTTCCATGCACCCGTCTAACCGGCCCGACGCCTGCGGGCAAGCGTCGTCAGTTCCTTGCATACGAGCCATTTCTAGCGGATTCTGCGGGATGCATTGGCACCCCCTTGGCCGCTCTCTGATGCTTGGAACGGCAGGCATTTCCCTGTTCCTCGCCTCGTGCACGAGTTTTGAAAAGAATGCCCGGAAATCCTCGGAAAGTCGTGAACAAGCCAACCCTCTGCCCGTCACGGGTGGCAGCGTCGCACTCATGCTTTTCCGGTCAACCGCCGTGGCCACGGTCAAGCAGCCCGTTACCACGCTGCGAACCGGCGGTGCCTTAGCCATCAACCGGACCCGCGAGCTCATTCGCTCCAACATTCCTCTAGGCGACATCCCGCGCGAGCAACCGCCCTACGCCCCCGGGAGCGAGGCGTTTGAACGGGCTTTGGAACGCAACGGCTGCCGCCGGATCGGTCTGGGCACGATTCGCCCGCTGGTCGATGGCCGTGAATTTTTCCCCGCTTATCTCGGTGAAGTGAAAAAGGCCCGGAAATCCATCGACACCCAACTTTTCATTTTCGACAACGACGACACTTCCGTCCGTTGTGCGGATCTCCTGCGGGCGCGCTCAAACGAGGTGCGTGTGCGGGTATTGTTCGACGATCTGGGGTCCACCATGGCGCATGCGGCGGCGCCTGAAACGCCCGGTCCTAGAGGATTTACGCCGCCATCTGACATCGTGGACTATCTTCAGAGAGGGTCCAAGGTCCGAGTTCGGAGAAGCCTCAATCCCTGGCTGGTGTCCGATCACACCAAACTCATCGTCATCGATCAAAAACGCGCCTTCTTGGGCGGAATGAACATCGGCCGGGAATACGAATCCGAGTGGCATGACCTGATGGTCCAAGTCGATGGGCCGGTCGTGGCGCAGCTTCAACGCCAATTCAACCGGGCGTGGCGAAAGGCCGGTCCGAGCGGCGATCTCGCCTTGTTCCGCTCACCGCGTCGACCACGACCCGTGCCGGGCGAGGGCGCTCCGCTGCGGATTCTCCGTACCGACCCGGCGGAAGGCACCTATGAAATTATGACAGCCTTCCGCCTGGCGATCCGTGCGAGCCAGCGGCGCATCTGGATCGAGAATCCGTATTTTTCCAGCGACGACATCGCCGATGAACTCATCGCCGCGGCCAAGCGCGGAGTCGATGTGCGGGTGATTCTTCCCACCCGGGGCGATTCCGGTCTTATGGAAGCCGGCAACCGCGCGACGGCCCAAACTCTCATGGCCGCGGGTGTGAAGGTGTTGCGCTATCCAGGCATGACGCACATGAAAATCATGATTTGCGACGGCTGGGCGACGGTCGGATCCGCCAACCTCGATGTGCTCAGTCTCCGCATCAACAAGGAGCTGAATTTAGCGTTCAACGATCCCGCCATGGTGCGGCTTGTGGAAAAGCGAATCTTTGAACCCGACCTTCGTAAGTCCCGCCCGTTTCGCCCTTCCGAAGTGGACCGTCCGCTTAATCCCGTCGCCGAAGCCGTAGCGGACCATTTCTGATTCGGGCACTGTGGCGGCAATAACTCGTAAGGATTCACCCAAGCTTAGCGGCGCCTTTTCTCACTGCCGGTCAGTCTTCCCGAGCGCTGCTGTTAAGGCCAAGGCTTGAGACGTTTTCGTGGAAAAAACATGGGCGCGAACCCGGAGACCGGATTCGCGCCCAAATGAGCACATTCCCCCCATGATTCCCTCTGCGATTCACCAAACTTGCTCCCCCCGGATTCGCTTGGCTACTTCTCGCTTTGGACCTTATGGAATATGTTGAAGGAGGTTGGGTGGTTTAGGCCTCGCCTCTCTTCATGGCTCGAGAATGCGACATATTTTTGTGCAATAAAAGCATTACACGGTCCCTTTTCCGGCCAACTGGATTCAAAACCGGCCATAGGGGTCGGACATAGGGGTGCCGCCCCCCTGTAAGCCGGATTCTGTCCATTCCCGAAGGAACTGGACGGCCATTTCTCTTCCCGCTTGCGCGGGACTCCACTTGCGCGGAGGGCGACTAATACCCGGGGATTCTGAACGGGCGGGCGACCCTTCCCCTGTTTTGTCTTGCACCACGCGGGGTTTGCCGTGCCCCGGCGGTTACCCGACCGGGCGGTGGGCTCTTACCCCACCCTTTCACCCTTACCTGATCCCTTGCGGGCCATCGGCGGTTTACTCTCTGCTGCACTTTCCGTCCGAAGGCCTTGACGCCTCCGTCCCCCATTTTCATGGGGCACGCTGCCCTGTGGTGTCCGGACTTTCCTCAATCCCGCGAGCGGGACAGCGACCGTCCGGGGAGCGGCGGGCGAAACGTCGCCGATCTCGCGCGCTTTTCCAAGGAAATTACGGACCTCAATTTCCGATCCAGAACACGTCGAGGAAGAACCAGACGATCATCAAACCGCCGATCACGAGCTTCACGATCATCCCCGCGATCGTGCCCACCACCGAGCCGACGCCGGAAACGGCCGCCGGTTTCGGATGCCGTTTTTCAACGACGATTTCCGCGATCATCGCCCCGGCGAGTGGTCCGAGCAGCAAACCGAACGGCATGAAAAACATCCCGACCAAACTGCCGATGAACGCGCCGAACGCGCCCCATTTCGTCCCGCCGAACCAACGCGTGCCGGCCGCGCCGCTGGCGAATTCGATCGCCTGCGAAATCGCCATCAAGGCCGCCAAAATCAAAAACGACCACCAGGCCAGACCGGATTCCTCGCGACCCAGCATCAATCGGTGGGCTACCGCCGCGATTAGCAGAATCAGATGCCCGGGCAACACGGGCAAAATGCAACCGACCAATCCCGCGATCAGCAGGCAGGAAGTCACCACCCAGGCGAAAGTGCTGCCGACCGCACCCCATCCGCCCCAGCCGAGAAACGTTTCCCACATGGTCGATTTGAAATTTGAAATTTGAGATCAACGAAGCATCGCGGCGGCCTTTTCGACCGACTGCACCAACGCTTCGACATCCTCGCCAGTATTGTAGAGGGCGAATGAAGCGCGGGTCGTACCGGTGACCCCGAAGCGCGCCATCAGGGGTTGGCAGCAATGATGACCCGTACGCACTGCCACGCCCATTTGGTCGAGCAACGTCCCAAGGTCATAGTGGTGCACGCCTTCCAAGGCGAACGAAAGCGCCCCCGCCCGGTCGTCCGGGCCGAAGAAACGAATACCTGGCAGTTCCGACAACGCGGCGGCTGCAGCGCGAATGAGCTTCGCTTCATGCGCACGAATCGCATCGAGCCCGATGCCATTCACGTAATCGAGCGCCGCCGCCAGCGTCAGCCCGCCTTCGATGTTCGGCGTGCCGGCTTCGTATTTAAACGGCAGATCGTTGTAGGTCGTTTTGGCGAAGGTGACTTCTTTGATCATTTCGCCGCCGCCACGATAAGGCGGCAACGCTTCGAGGACTTCACGCTTGCCCCACAACGCGCCAGTTCCCGTCGGCGCGTATACCTTGTGGCCGGAAAACGCCAAGAAGTCGCAGCCGAGCGCCTGCACATCGATCGTTAAATGAGGTGCCGCCTGGGCAGCGTCGATCAGCACAAGCGCGCCGGCCGCTTTCGCCTTGGCGGTCATTTCCGCAACCGGATTGACCGTACCGAACGCGTTGGAAATCCAGTTAAAGGCGACCAGTTTCGGCGCTTCTTCGAGCAATTTGCCGAAGGCGTCCTGATCGAGCGTGCCGTCGTCGTGGCAGGGAATCACCCGCAATTCCGCACCGGTTTGCTCGCAGAGCATCTGCCACGGGACAATGTTCGAGTGATGCTCCAGGTTGGAAATGAGCACCTTATCACCCCGACCGATTTTCCCCGAACGAGCGAGCGCGATGGAAACGAGGTTGATGCCATCGGTGCAGCCGGATGTGAAAATCACCTCGTCCTGATGCCCCGCGTTCAAATGCCGGGCGATCGTCAGCCGGGCGTTTTCGTAGGCTTCGGTCGCCTCGCGGGCGAGCGTGTGGGCTCCGCGATGGATGTTGGCATTGAGATGCTCGTAATAATGCCGGGCCGTTTCCAACACCGCGAGCGGCTTCTGAGTCGTCGCCGCGTTATCGAGATAAACGAGCGGCCTCCCGTTGATCCGGCGTTGCAGGATCGGAAAATCGCGGCGGAGAGTGGCGGCATCCAGCATGAGCGGCCGGACGATGACACGTGGGGCGAGCGCTGCCAAGGGCGGCTTACCGCGCTTACCCCTGCAGCTGCGTCAGCGACTTCTTCTGGAACTCGGCGTCGCGCTGCTTGCGCAAGTATTCCATGTACTTCCGCTGCGCTTCGAGATTCGGATCTTCCGCGCTGACTTGGCCGTATTTTTTCCAAGGACCGTAGGGAACCTGGCTGGCTTCGACGAAACGCCAGTGGACTTTTTGCCCGGACACCACGCCAAGGTAATCCCGGATGGCGGGTGAAATGTCGATGCCCGCGCCTTGATTCGATTGGTTACGCGGCGGCTTGTCGCCAAAGACGTATTCCCAATCGTCGGTCACCCACGGACCGCAATCTTCCCATTGGGCGTAGCAACTTTTTCCGGCGTAAAAAATCTGCAGCCAGCGGCCTTTACAGACCGTTTTGCCGGGCTCGGGATTCAGGCGATTGAACCAAGGAATGACCCGCTGAGCTTCCGGACGATGGCTGCCGTAACTTTGAACGTCGTTGTAGGGCAGCGCGATGTAGAACGGATTGAGTTTCGGGGAAAAATTCTTCGGCCGGTAATCGCCCGTGCGGGGATCGGCGATACGACCGGCAGGCTCTGGATCGTCGTAACCGCCAAAATTGCCTACCCATGAGGTATCCCATGAGGATTTGGTATTCGGTACTGGATTCCGGTCGCTCGGCAGCTCGCCAATCCAAAACACCGTCGCCGTCACATGCGTTTTCCAGGGATATTTCGCCGGAGCCTGTGGAGCCAGCGGACGCACCGGTTGCTGCGGCATCACGTTCGCCGTCGGAATCACCACCCGCGGTGTTTGCGCGGTAGCGAAGCCGGATATGGCCGCGAGCAGAGGCACGACCAAAACAGCGATAAACCTGGGGGGGAACATGGAACGGGTTTTTCGCGATGGCGGATGAATGAAGGACGGCCACTTTCCTCCTTTTGGGAGGTTACGGCAATCTTAAAGTTGATGGTTAGTAGTTGATGGTTGATGGGCAGAATTCCAACCCGCACCTCTTTCCATCAACAATCAACCCTCAACCTTCCCCTCAAAACTTCCTCAGCACGGTGTCGTGCTTCAGGCGGTCGATCGCCCTCGGATGATCGAGGGTGAAATGCAGGCCGCGGGATTCCTTCCGGCGGATCGCGCAATCGACGATCAACGAGGCCACTCCCACGAGGTTACGTAGTTCGAGGATGTCCGCATTGACCCGGTGACCCCAGTAAAACTCGCGCACTTCCTTGGTCAGGTTGCGCAGGCGGGTTGCCGCCCGGCGAAGGCGATTTTCGGTGCGCACGATGGAAACGTAGTCCCACATCAAGCGGCGGATCTCGTCCCAGTTGTGATAGATCACGACCAGTTCGTCCGGCTCCGCGACGTCCCCATGCTCCCATTCCGGAATCGCGGGACGGGTTTCCGCCATTTTCCCCGGCGCGTAGAAATTCAACGCATCGGCTAGTGCGCGACGGGCCAGCACGTTGCCTTCGAGCAGCGAATTCGACGCCAAACGATTCGCCCCGTGCAAGCCGGTGCACGCGACCTCGCCAATCGCATATAGTCCCTTCAAGGTCGTCTTGCCGTTCACATCGGTGACCACGCCACCGCATTGGTAATGCGCAGCGGGCACGACCGGAATCGGCTGTGTTTCGCAATCGAGGCCGTATTTGAGCAGCGTTTCGTAAATGTAGGGAAAGTGCTCCCGCATGAAACCCTTCGGCTTATGCGTGACATCGAGATACACGCAAGGAGCGCCGGTGCGCTTGATTTCCTGGTCGATCGCCCGGGCTACGATGTCGCGCGGGGCAAGCGAACCGCGCGGGTCGACCTTGCGGGTGAAATCTTCGCCCTTCGCGTTGATCAAAATGCCGCCTTCGCCACGCACCGCCTCGCTGACAAGGAACGAACGCGCCTCGGGACCGATGGCTGCCGGATTGTAAAAACAGGTCGGGTGAAACTGGATGAACTCCATGTTCGCCACGCTCGCACCGGCCCGCCAAGCCATCGCCGTACCGTCGCCAGTCGCCGAATCGGGATTGGTCGTATAGAGATAAACTTTCCCGCAGCCACCGGTCGCGAGGATCACTCGGTCGGATTCGAACACCTGAACTTCGCCGCTTTTCCGGTCGAGCACGTAGGCTCCGATCACCCGGTCGTCGACCACCGCGCCGAGCTTCGCCGTGGTGATCAAGTCGATCGCATAATGATGTTCAAGCAGCGTCAGATTCGGCGTTTGGCGTGCCGTCTCCAACAAACCGCGGATGATCTCCAGGCCAGTGGTGTCGCGAGAATGCAGAATGCGTCGATGCGAATGGCCGCCCTCTTTGCCGAGGTGATAGCCACCGTTTTCCCGGTCGAACTTCACCCCGTAGCCGGTCAAATCGTCGATGGTCGCCGAACCTTCCGCGACGATTTGGCGCACGACCGCTTCGTTGCAAAGCCCCGCTCCGGCATCGAGCGTATCGGCGACGTGCGATTCGAGCGTGTCGCCCATGTCGCGCAGCTCCGGTGGCAAGACCGAGGCGATGCCGCCTTGAGCCCAGGCGGTGTTGGACTCCAACGCCTCGCCTTTCGCCAGCACGATCACCGACCCGTGTTTGGCAGCACGGATCGCAAAGCTCAGTCCGGCGATGCCGGCGCCGATGACAAGAAAGTCGGCGGTCATTGGGAGGCGCAGCATTGGAGGCATCGCCCGTATGGAAAAGGGAAATTTACCGGGACTCCATCGCCGCGCCTTGACCCTGCCTCCGCCAACCGTCACCGCTCTGCCCGTGAGCGTCTTCATCACCGGCACCGATACCGGCGTGGGAAAAACCCGCGTCACCCGACTTTTGCTCGAAGCCCTGCGGGCCGAAGGGCGCGATGCCGTGGGCTACAAACCCGTTTCCAGCGGCGACCGCGAAGACGCTCAAATCCTCGCGGAGGCGTCCGGCGGCCTCGATCTCGATGCGATCAATCCAGTCGCCTTTCAATCCGCCCTCGCCCCCTACGTCGCGGGCATGTTGGAAAACCAACGCCTCGAGCCTGTGTGGCTCCTCGACGGCTATCGCGCGCTCGCCGATGCCCACGAAACCGTGCTCGTCGAAGGTGCGGGCGGTTGGGAAGTGCCGCTCGCTCCCGGCTATCGCATTTCCGACCTCGCCGCCGATCTCGGCCTGCCCGTGATCGTCGTCGCTGCCAACAAACTCGGCGCGCTCAATCACATCCTCCTGACGGTGAATGCGATCCGAGCCCGTGGTTTGACCTGCGCCGGAATCGTTTTGAACGAACTCGAAGACGAACTCGACACCGCCCGCATCACCAACAAGGGCGTGGTCGAAGATCTCACCGGCGTTCCTTTGCTCGCCCACATCATCCACGGGCAAGATTTTCTGGATGTAGAGGATTTCGGTCTCTGATGTGAGAGAGCCCGCCACGTCTTCCCGCTTGATTTCGCCGCTTCCGTCCGCCTTGTTGCCTTCGTCCCTTCCGCTTTCTCATGCAGCTCACTTCACTCCCAGACACCGCCGGTCATTTCGGAAAATTCGGCGGTATGTTCGTGCCGGAAACGCTCATGGCTCCGCTGCAGGAACTGACGGTCGCCTATGAAGCCGCCCGCAAAGATCCCGCGTTCCAACAGGAGCTCGACGGCTTGCTCGCGGATTACGTCGGTCGCCCGACGCCGCTTTATTTCGCCGAGCGCTGGACCGAAAAACTCGGCGGCGCGAAAATTTACCTCAAGCGCGAGGACCTGCTCCACACCGGCGCTCACAAGATCAACAACGCGATCGGACAAATCCTGCTCGCGAAACGACTCGGCAAGAAACGCATCATCGCGGAAACCGGCGCCGGCCAGCACGGCGTGGCGACCGCCACCGTTTGCGCCCGCTTCGGCATGGAATGCGTGGTTTATATGGGCGCGGTCGACATGGAGCGCCAAGCGCTGAACGTCGCTCGCATGCGCTTGATGGGAGCGGAAGTCCGCGCCGTCACCGCCGGGCAGGCGACGCTGAAGGAAGCGGTCAACGAAGCGATGCGCGACTGGGTCGCCACCGTCGATCACACCCACTATATTCTCGGCTCCGCGCTCGGCTCGCATCCGTTCCCGATGATGGTGCGCGATTTCCACCGCGTGATCGGTGTGGAAGCACGTCAGCAGATTTTGGAAAAAGAAGGCCGTTTGCCCGATTTGCTCGTCGCCTGCGTCGGCGGTGGCTCGAATGCCATCGGCCTGTTCCATCCGTTTCTCGATGACACCTCCGTTCGCATGGTGGGCGTGGAAGCGGGTGGCGAAGGCATCATCCCCGAGCGCCACGCCGCGCGCTTCCAAGGCGGCAAACTCGGCGTCCTGCAAGGCACCAAAACCTGGTTGCTGGCGAATGCCGACGGGCAAATCGAGCTCACTCACTCGATTTCCGCAGGCCTCGACTACGCCGCCATTGGACCGGAACACGCCAATCTTCAGGAAATCGGTCGCGCGGAATATACCTACGCCACCGACGACGAAGCACTCGCCGCGTTCAAGGAACTCGCTCACACCGAAGGCATTCTGCCCGCGCTCGAGAGTTCGCATGCAATGGCTTACGTCTCGAAAATCGCCCCCACCCTGCCGAAAAACGCGATCCTCATCGCCAATCTTTCCGGTCGCGGCGACAAGGATGTCGAACAAGCTGCGCGCCATTTGCTCAAGTGAAGTTCCACCCGAGCGAATTTTCGCCCTTTTCCAACCATTTCCCTATTGCCAACCGCGGACCCGATCGTTAATTTCCCGGCCCCGCCGGCAAGGCAAATAGCCTCGTAGTGTAATGGTAACACACCGGATTTTGATTCCGTATTTCTAGGTTCGAGTCCTAGCGAGGCTGCTCTTCTTTTCCCGGCTCCCAGATTTTCAAAAGTCTCGTGGTGTAACGGTAGCACAACAGATTCTGACTCTGTTTGTTAAGGTTCGAATCCTTACGAGACTGCCATCTTCCAAACCCGCTTCGGCGGGTTTTTTCGTTTGAATGAGCGCGGCGAAAAATGCCTCAACCTCTGCAAGGCAGTCGCGTTGTGTGGCAGGGCCTCGCGAAGGCAGGAAGCCACTTCGTTGCAATCCGCCAACTCTTTGTTCTGCAACGGGTTTTTTGCACACCCGGGTGGAAACGAACTCTTCCCCGCCAAGTTGAACCTCCTCTCTGAGTGGGCTATCTTGCTACGTTGGCAGGCTTCTTTTTGGAAACTGTCTCCAAAGGTCCGTATGCCACGAAATGAAGTGCGGGCCAGAACCCAAAATTGTTCGAACAAAATGAAACCTATTCTTACCGCATTCGGTGTGGCCGCCATTGGGTGCTTCTCGGCGATCGCTCAAACGACGACCGAAAAAACCACCGACGTGACCGCCAATCCGGATGGTAGCATGACCAAAACGGAAACCAAAACGACCACCTTCGATCCGGCGATCCGGACCAAAGTGGTGACCTATTTCGACGCTTACAAGACGAGCCCCCATGGCTTGCCGCCGGCATGGGTGACAACCATGAAGGTAAAAGAAATTCCCACCACTTGGCGGTCCACGATCGCCCCGGGACTTGTCATCGCGGAAAAAGAACGCCCCTTCCTCGTAGCGGCTCCGCCGGATCTGGTGAAAGTTCTTCCGGCTCCCGCATCGGGCGTCCGTTACTACGTGGCTGGCAGTAACGTGGTAGCCGTCGATTCCAGCTATCGGGTGGTCGATTCCATCGCCATCCCCTCGATCAAAATCGATGTGGATGACTAACAGTAATCACTCACTGCTCTGATTCTGCGAAGACGGGCTCACTCCGAGAGGCGACGCTTCACCGCGTCGCCTCTTTTTTGTTCAGCACGAATCGGTTCAATCGTCGTGCCGAACCTCCGGGGTGTCCGTGTCGTGGCCATTTCGACGGGCCTCCTTCGCGATGGATTCGTAACGCTTACGAACTTCATCGAGCTTCTCCTCTTCCATCTCTTCCAAATCGAGCACCGCGTTGTGTGCTCCCTGGGTGGCGCGGATCAGTTCGTCCAGCTTGATATGCAAGGCCTCGGTATCGCGGTTCTGCGTGCTTTGAATCAGGAACACCATCAAGAAGGTGATGATGGTGGTGGCGGTGTTGATGACGAGTTGCCAAGTGTCGCTAAAACCGAAAACCGGCCCGGAAATCAACCAAACCACAATGATCGCGACCGCGAGGACAAACACCATGGGGCGACCACAGAATTTCGAGGCGACTTTGGTGAACTTTGAATACCAGGATTTCTGATCCATGCCACAGCATGGGGCATCTTTGAATTCATGCAATCGACGGATTCGACGGAGCCAACCATTCCCGGCCGTATGAAAGTCGACCCGAGTTCATGGTTACTATCATACCATCTGCATCCCCACCTCAGGTCCAATCTTGACCCGATACGCTTGCTCACGTTTCTTCCCCGAGCGTGGACAAGGTGGACATCCCGAAAAAAGCCATCTACCGGCTTTCGATCTATCACCGCTGCCTCCAGCGGTTGAAGGATAACGGCGTCGAAACCGTCAGTTCCACCGCTCTCGCTCGCGCCGCAGGGGTCAAGCCCGCTCAACTTCGCAAGGATCTCGCGTATTTCGGCCAGTTCGGGACCCGGGGCCTCGGCTACCCCGTCGACGCTCTTTCATCGGTGATCCGCGAAACCCTCGGTCGCCAACGGTTACAGCCCGTCGTATTGATCGGTGCGGGTAATCTGGGGGCCGCCTTGTTGCGTTATCCCGGTTTCCAAAAGGAAGGCTTTGAAGTGGTCACCGCTTTTGACACCAATCCCGATGCCGCCCGCGCGCGCGGCGTGACGATTCCGGTGCTGCCCGATACGGAGCTCGATCCGTTCGTGCACGAGCATTCGATCAAGCTGGCGATTCTTTGCGTGCCGGCCGAGTTCGCCCAATCGATCGCAAACCGGCTTGTCGCCGCGGGTGTTCAAGGCATCTTGAATTTCTCCCCGATCCTTCTCGAAGTCCCTGCCGACGTCACCGTCAACAATGTCGATCTTGCTCTTGAACTGGAACACCTCAGCTACTTCATCCGCTGAGCGCCTCCTCCTCCGTCCCGCACTCGCGCTTCTCCTCGGGGCCGGTCTCTCCGCTTGTAAACGCCAGGAAACGGCAGCAGGCGCTCCGGAAACGGCTGCTGTGCCTGCTCCGGTCTCGGCGGAGCAACCGTCGCCGCCCGTTAGCGATCAGCCTGCAAGTGCCGCTCCTGCGACGGAAACCCCACCTCCGGCCGCAGAACCGCCGCCTGTGCCACCGGAAGCTCCCGCGCCGCCATTTCCCCGAGGAGGCCGACGTTTCGTGGTAGGCGAAGCGAACGACCTGCCGCTACCCGTCCTTTGCCGCCGTGGACAACTCGACGCTTATGAGCGCCTCATGAGCGAACAGAACGCGTTGCCATCTTCCGAAGAACTGCGCTTCGAGCAACTGCTCAACGCATTCGAACTCCGTCCGCATGGCGTCGCGGTCGTGGCGAAAGGCGCCACCGTCATGGCCGAAACGTTAGCCTGCCCATGGAAGCCGTCTTCCACTCTGCTGCTAGTGCGTTTCGAAAACGGCTCCGACACCTCGCGCGATCTGAGCGCGACACTGCATTTCGAACCTGCCGCCGTTTCTCGCTATCGACTGCTGGGCACTTCCGATGAGGCTGCCGCCGAAGCCCCCTTACCCACTTCGGTCCCGGCCAAGTCCGGCACGACGCTTTTGATCGAAATGGAGCTTCGTGCGCCGAAAGCCTCTTGGGGCCAGATTCGCTGGTCGGTCGACGGTTCGCCCGCGCCTCCGCTCAATCTCGATCGCACGCCCGCGGAGGAACCGAGCGACGACGCCCGGTTCGCCTCCTTGCTCGGTGCGTTTTCTCTCTGGTTGGCGAAAGATCAGCCGGAAATTCTGGACGCCCCTGTGGTCGCGGGTCTTGCCCGGGAATGTGTGGCGGAAGATCTATCCGCCGACCGCAAACAGGCTCTCGTGCTGATCGCCAAAGCGTTGGAGAAAAACCCGTCGCTAGAGGCTAATGAATGAGACGGATTCGGGAAAAGCAACCCGCTGATAAATCTCATTAATATCACCGCCTAATCTCCGAAAAAGGTTACCAAAGAGACAATTCCTTCACTTGATCCGAGGGACGTGTCTGGCTAACGGGTGCACTACCTTCTGAAAGGTACATCATGAAAGCCAAATACATCACACCTCTTGTTTCCGCCCTTTCTCTTTACCTTGGTGGAAACGCCTCGGCTATCACGGTCACCGGCCTCTGGGCGAATGGAAGCCTCGGCGGTTTCTTCTCCTCGGGATATGGCCTTAGCGATAGCGACTGGACCGCCGTGGGATCGGCCGAAACCGGCATGGGCGATGTCCACGCCTTCGTGGATTCCTCCACGAATGGCAGCGGCATCATCGATCTCGGCACTCTCGGCGGCTATGAAAGCGCGGCGGTGGACTACGCGGCGAGTTCGAGCGGCGGCTACATCGTCGGCTATTCGCAGTTGAACGACTACACCAGCTATCATGCCTTCCTATGCGAAGACGATGGCACACCTTCGCTGATCGATTTGGGGACCTTGGGTGGTTCCTACAGCTACGCCACCGCGGTGAACGAGTATGGCGACGTCGTGGGTTATTCTGAAACCACGAACTCCGGCGAGGATCACGCTTTCCTCTACTACGGCGGCGGCGCGTATGGAATGATCGACCTTGGAACCTTGGGTGGCGCCAACAGCTATGCCAATGATATCGATTCTTCCGGGCAATCGATCATCGGAACCTCCCTCACTTCTGGCGGCCAGTATCATGCATTCCTCTGCACCGGGGCCTCGCCCTACTCCGCTGGCACGATGACCGATCTCGGCACGCTCGGCGGCAACTACAGCGAAGCTTATTCGATCAGCGATAACGGCATCATCGTGGGGTGCAGCAAAACCTCGACCGGAGCCGAGCGCGCGTTTCGTTATTCCGGCAGCACGATGGTCAACCTGGGAACGCTTTCCGGCAGTGGTTTCAGCGCGGCCCGCGGGGTCAATTCGTCGGGGGACGTGGTGGGTTACTCGTCGGCTTCCGGTGGTGTCACGCATGCCTTCCTCTACTCGGGCAGCACCCTTTACGACTTGAACACGCTCGCCTCGGGATTTCTGAGCAATGGCATCTCGGCGGGCTTCCTCAGCCTCGACTACGCGTTCGCCGTCAACGATCAGGGTTATATCGTCGGCACCGGTACTTATTACGACGGCTGGAACGTGACGACATCCTCGTTCGTGTTGAGTTACTATTGATCGTTTTGTCCGGCAAGCGGCACGGTCCGCTTCTGAAAATTCGCCCGGCACCGTTCTCCGATTGGAACTTGGCAAGCGGTGCCGGGCGCTTTTTCCTCCCCGTCATGCCGACGGTACAGGTGGATTTAGCGGAACGCTCCTACGCGGTGATCGTGGAGCCGGGAGTGCTTGCCCGCACGGGCGAACGGCTCGTGGAGGCGGGATTCAAGGGCAAAGCCGCCGTCATCAGCGATGAAACCGTCGCCGCGCTGCATGCCGATACCTTGCTTCGATCGCTCGAAGCCGCCGGCTTTTCGGCCAGCTTGCACACGTTGCCCGCGGGCGAAAGGTCGAAGTCGCTAGGCGAAGCGGAAGACCTCTGCCGGTCGATGATCCGCGCCGGCCACGATCGGAAATCGTTCGTTGTTGCGCTCGGTGGAGGCGTCACGGGCGACCTTGCCGGTTTCGTCGCGGCGATTTTTTACCGTGGCATTCCGTTCGCCCAGATTCCGACGACCATCGTTTCGCAGGTCGATTCCTCCGTCGGCGGCAAAACCGGCGTGAACGTGGCCGAGGGCAAAAACCTCGTCGGCGCCTTCCACCAGCCGCGCTTGGTGACGGTTGATCCGGAAACGCTCCGTACATTGCCCGGCCGCGAGTTTCGCGAAGGTTTCGCCGAAGTGATCAAACACGCCGCCATTCGCGACGCCGCCATGCTTGACGAATTGGCGGCGCTCAATCCGGAGTCGCGCGACGTGCCACCCGATCTGATCGCCCGCAACATCGCGATCAAGGCCCGCATTGTGGAAGCGGACGAACACGAACTGACCGGCGAACGCGCCTTGCTCAACTTCGGCCACACCATCGGTCATGGCATCGAAGCCGCCGTTCCCTACGGCGAACTTCTCCACGGCGAAGCGATTTCGCTCGGCCTGCGCGCCGCGCTTTTCCTTTCGCAAAAACGCGCCGGTCTCTCCGCCGACGATGCCGCCCGGGTCCTGCGTTTGCTCGAACACTTCCGCCTGCCGGTCGTGTTGCCCGACGAAATCACGACGGACACGGTGATGGAAAAACTTGCCCGCGACAAAAAGTTCGACGGCGGCAAGATCCGTTTCGTCGTGCTCGACGCGCCCGGCTCGGCTCGTTTGTGCGGTGACGTCACCGCCGACGACCTTCGCGAAGCCATCGAACACCTCCGCACCCAGCCATGAAGATCGAGTGTTTCACCGGCGGATTCGTCCAGACCAACAGCTACCTGATCGAAGGCCCGAAGGGTTATTTGCTCATTGATGCGCCTTCTGGCGTCGCAAAGTGGCTGGCGAAAAAGGGCATCTCGCCCACGGACGTTCTGCTCACCCACCAGCATTACGACCACATCGAAGACGCCGCCGCGTTGCAGGAAGCCGGTGCGGTGCTTCACGCGTTCGCCGACTATTCGCCCGAGCTCACGCTCGAAACCCGTGCGCAAGGCTGGGGCCTGCCGATTCATGTCGTCCCGTATCGCATTGACCGGAAACTCGCGGTCGATGGCACGCCGCTGGAACTCGCCGGGCTGGCGTTTGAACTGGCCCACGTGCCCGGTCATTCGCCCGATAGCGTGACGTTCCACCTGTCGGCCGGGGGTCTGTTGTTTTCGGGCGATACTTTATTCGCGGGAAGCATTGGTCGTCCCGATTTGCCCGGTGGTGATGAAGACCTGCTCTTGAGCGGAATCCGGGGAAAACTGCTCCGTTTGCCCGATTCCACCCGCGTTTTCCCTGGCCACGGCCCGGACACGACCATCGGCGAAGAACGCGAGAGCAATCCGTATCTCTGAGACATTTCCCGGCCGGGCTCCGGCGGCAAGAAATCCGCTGGATATGGGGCCGTTCCTTTGGGAACTTGCCTAGAACCGTCCGCCTGACGCGGGCTCGTTTTCTGCCCATGTCCTCGCCCCCGCCACCGACCGAACCGGAAGCAATCCCGGCGTCGTTGCGCGCTCAGTTGGAGGATTTTCGGAAGCATCTCTGGCGGCGAAAAATCCTCGAAGCCGCCGTCGCGGGCTTCATCGGCTTAGTGGCGTCCTTCCTGCTCGTCTACGGCCTCGATCGATTGTGGCCGACTCCGGGCGTCGTCCGGTTCGCCGTCCTACTCGCGGGCATTTCGCTGCTCGCGGTTTTCGCGCCCTATTGGATTCATCGCTGGGTATGGCGTCACCGTCGGGAAAACCAGCTCGCGCGGCTGATCGCCCGCCGTTTTCCCGGCCTCGGCGACCGTTTGCTCGGGGTGATCGAATTGCAAAGCCAGCATGAGCAGGCCAGTTCGCTTTCGCCGCGCCTTCGCGCCGCCGCCATGGAAACCGTCGCCGCGGAGGCGGGTCGACGCGACCTCGCCGAGGCGCTTCCTCCTGGCCGTCATCGGAAATGGTCGCTGGCGGCATTCGCGTTGCTTGCGCTCGCGATCACGCTCTTGGTCGTTACGCCGCGCGCCGGGGTGAATGCGTTGAAACGCTGGCTGCTGCCGTTTTCCGATACGCCCCGTTACACCTTCACCCATCTCGATCACCCGCCGGAGGAACAGGTCGTGCCGTTCGGGGAATCGTTTCCAATCACGCTGCCTCTCACCCCCGACAGCGAACGCCGCCCGGCCAGCGCAGAAGGTCGTTATGGCTTGCAGCCACCCGTTTCCACGCCACTGAGCGGAAACGCCTACACGTTCACCTTTCCCGGCCAGCAAGAACCGGGCACGATCACCTTTCGCGCCGGCGACGCCACGCACCGGATGCGGATCAAACCGGTGCCGCGGCCCGCGATCGAATCCATCGCCGCGCGAATCGTGCCGCCGGCTTATCTTTCAATCCCCGAAAGAACCGTCGACCTCGCCACAGGCACGCTTTCGGTCGTCGAAGGCAGCCGGGTGGAAATCCAACTTCAAGCGTCCCGTCCGCTGCGATCCGCGGCATTTGGCCCTATCGTTTCCACAAACGAGGCTCCGGGCAAACCGTTCGTTCCGGCTTCGGGCGAATTGATGATGCAAGGCCGCTACGCCCGTTCGCCCATGCTGGACGTGGATGGCCATTCGTTCGAAATCCCCTTCGACTGGACCGACGGCCACGGTCTTCGCGGCGGCGATTTCAAACTTCGGATCGACGCATTCAAAGACGCCACACCGACCGCCTACCTGCCCGGCGCGGAACGCCAGAAGGCAATCCTGCCGGAGGAAACGATCGATTTCGAAGTGCTCGCGGAAGACGACCACGGAGTGAAACTCGCGGGCTTGGAATGGCAGGGCGAGTTCACCCGGCCGACCCAAGGCGAACCCGCACACGGCGAAATCAAACTCGAGCATGGCGGACCGGAAATGCGTCGCGTCAACGGACCTGTCGCCTTTTCGCCTGGCGCGTTCGGTATCGCCCCGCAGCAACTCACGCTCCGCGCATGGGTCGAGGACTACTTTCCCAACCGCGGCCGGATTTACTCCGAACCCGTCGTGCTCTACGTCCTGACGCGGGACGAACACGCGCAGATGCTGAAGAGCCGCTTCGATCGTGCAATCGCCGAACTCGAAGACATCGCCCGCCGTGAGCAAAATCAGTTCGAGGAAAACCAACGCATCGAACGCTTGGAAGGCGAGGAGTTGCAAAACGAGGAATCGCGCAATCGCCTCGATATCCAACAGCAGGCGGAAGCGGAAAACACCCGCCGCATGGACGAGCTGACCAAACGCATGGAACAGCTCCTCAAGGACTCCGCGCGCAATAAGGATATCGAAAAGGAAACGCTTCGCAAAATGGCGGAAGCGTTGAAGTCGATGCAGGAACTCGCCCAAAAAGACATGCCTGCGGTGGACGGCAAACTGGGCGATTCGCAGGAACGCACCAACACACCGGACAAAACGAAACGGGACGTGCAGGAAGCGGTCGAGAATCAGCAGAAGGTTCTCGAAAAAATGCAACAGGCGATCGCCAAGGCGAACGAATCGAATCAGCGAATGGAAGCGAGCACGTTCGTGAATCGCCTGAAGAAGGCCGCCGCCGAAGAAGAAGGTATCGCCTCGATCCTGATCCATGCCGCGGAACGGCTTTACGGCCTACCTCTTCCCGAAGTCGACCCGGCGGACCGGCGCGTGCTCAGCGAAACGACGCATCAACAAGCCGAGACCGCCTCCGATATCCGCTGGTTACAGGAGGATCTCGGTCACTACATCGCCCGCACGGAAAATGCCGCGTTTAAGGAAATCCTCGACGAGATGCGGGAGTCGAAAATCGACCTCGGCTTGGAGGAAATCCGCAACCGGCTGATTTTAAATCACTCGTCCAGCGCCACCGGCGGCTTACCGCATCTGACCGGCGCGAAGGAATGGGCCGTAAAACTGGCGGCTTGGGCGAAGAAACTCGATGGCGACAAACAAGGCGCGGGCGGAGGCGGCGGCAGCGGGGATTCCGAAGACGAAGACTTCGAATTCATGCTGCGCGTGATGCAAATGGTTCAAAAAGAACAAGACCTGCGCGCCAGCACTCGCGCGCTGGAACAGCTCCGTCGTTCGCTCGAAACCCCTTCCCCACTTGTCCCGTGAAACCTCTTTTCACCTTCCTTGCGACCGCGTTCCTGGCGGCGCCCTTGATGGCCGAGGAAACCGAGCCCGCTCCTGCCGCGGTGCAATCGAACGAACAACACCAACAAGGCTCGGAAAAACTTTCCGGTCAGCAAGACGAACTCGCCGCCGACGTTCAGCAGCTCGCGATTGAGCAGACGGTTCAAAAAGTCATCGAACTGCTCAAGGAATGCGAAGACCTCATGGGCGAAGCCAGTGAGCGTCTTTCGAATCACGATACGGGCGGCGAAACGATTGCCGCCCAGACTGAGGTGATCGAAAAAATCTACGCTGCGGCCCAGGCGCGTCAGGAACAAGGCGGTGGCAGCGAGGCTGGCGGCGCGATGATGGACATGATGGAGCGCATCATGGGCCAACAGACCGGAAAAGGCGGCAAAGGCAAAACCGGCCTTTCCGATACCGCCAACGCGGCAGTCAACGGCGCAACCAACACGAGCTCGACCGAAGAACGCCGCATCCCCAAAGCCACCGGCACCGCGGGCAAAGGCTTGCCGGAAGAATTCCGCCAGGCGCTCGATGCCTACAATCGCGGAGCCGAGCAGTTGTCGAAATAGCCATCCCCCTTTCCCCATGCGTCCGCTCCTTTTCGGCCTCTTGCTCCTGACCGCTTTCGCCCGCGGCCAGGATCTTCCGCGCCGTAACGACGACCCCGTTCCCGCGCAGGTGGAAGCGATGTATCAACGGGGACTCCAGTATTTGACGAAAACCCAGAGCCCCACGGGTTCCTGGCCGGACAGCACCGGCAGCGAACCGGGCGTGGTCGGCTTATGCGTGGTCGCCTTTCTCGCCCACGGCGAGGATCCGAATACCGGCGTTTACGCCAAACCGATCCGCAAAGGGATCGACTTCATCCTTTCCCAGCAAAGCACGACCAACGGTTACATCGGCAACAGCATGTACAACCACGGCTTCGCCACCCTCGCTTTGGCCGAAGCCTACGGCATGGTGGACGACCCGAAGCTGGCACCCGCTCTGCAAAAAGCGGTCGACCTGATCCTCAGCTCCCAGAGCCGCAACCCGCAAAAAGCCTGGCGCTACACGCCAGACAGCCGGGATGCCGACACCACCGTTTCCGGCTGCCAGATCGTCGCCCTCCTCGCCGCCCGCAACGCCGGGCTCAAAGTGCCGGACGACGCCTTACAAAAAGGCCTCGCCTATCTGGTGAAATGCCGCAGCAGCGACGGCTCGGTGGGCTATACTTCCCAAGGCGGCGGCAAACCGACCCTCACCGCCATCGGCTCGCTTTGTCTGTCACTGGCGAAGGAAAAGGACTCCGCCGGCTACAAGGCCAGTCTGGAGTACTTGAAAAAACACCTCGATTACCGGGACCGCTACTATCCTTACTACTACGAATACTACATGTCCCAGGCTCTGTTTCATGCCGACGAAGCGGCCTGGCGGGACTGGAACGAACGCAACATCCGTTACCTTTCCACCATCCAATCCCGCGACGGCTCCTGGCCGGGCAACCAGGGGACATCGTTCAACACCGCCGGAGCGCTGCTTTCGCTAGCGCTCAATTACCGATTTCTGCCGATCTACGAGAAATGAAACGTCTTCTCGCCGCCGCTCTTCTTCTCGGAATTCCGTCGCTCCATGCCGAGGATGTCCTGATCATGGAAGGGGAAGAAATCCCCGCCAAGTCGGTCAAGACGACCGAGGAAATCGTCCCCGAGACGGGCGATTTGCTGCGTTTCACCAACGCGGACCAATTGAACGGACACTTTGCCGGCGTCAAAGCGGGGCCGCTCGTCTTGTGGCAACGCGACGATGTTTCCGCCCCAGTGGAGTTTAAAACCGGTCAAATCCGCCAAATCGTGCTGCGCAAAGGCCGGGCGGCGAAAATGTTGCCGTCTCCTTCGTCGATCGACTTGGTCAACGGTGACCGGATCCCCGGCACGCTCACCGCGATCGACGAACACCAGGTGACCCTCGACACGCCCTTCGCCGGACCACTGACGTTACCGCGCAACCTCATCGCGATGATCGCTCCGAATCCCGTCGGCGGCCGGGTGCTCTATACCGGTCCGTTTTCGGCAGAAGGCTGGCAGGTGGCGGGCACCGAGCAACCCGGCGCGGCTTCCGAAGAAAAAAGCGTCTCGGCCGTTTCGAAGCCAGCGAAGGACACTCCCGGATGGAGCTATGTCGGCGGAGCCTGGTACAATCGTTTTCCTGCCAGCGTGCTCAAGCGCGACGTCGAAATGCCGGATCGTTCGATCGTCCGGTTTCAACTCGCGTGGAAAAACCGAATCGCCCTGGCCCTGGCGTTCCACGCCGATTTCAAGGACTTGGAAAAGCAGGACGAAAACCCGGAGCAAAGCAAGCGACTGGATGTGGGCACGCAATCGTATCCGAAGCACTTCGGCCGCGCCTACGTGCTGAACCTTTATCAAAACTACGTCGTGCTCTATCGCAGCGGCTACGATCCCGACGGCAAACCGGTCGTGGAGCGCTTGCAATCGGGCGGCACCAACATCCGCTTGCCCGAAACCGGCGAAGCGCGCGTCGAGCTCCGTTGCAATCGTTCGACTGGCGAAATCTCACTTTATTTAAACGACGAATTCGCGACCCAATGGACCGAAGCGAGCGAAGGCGGTTACGCAGCGCCCGGCGGCGGCATCGGCTTCATTTCCGCAGGCGGACCGGTGCGTGTCTCCGAAATCACGGTCGCGCAATGGAACGGGATGCCCGACTCCGCCCGCAGCATGCAGACTGACGATCAGGACGTCATCTTGCTGGCGAACGGCACCGACCGGTTCGCGGGTGACATCACCGGCTTGAAAGATGGCAAACTGGCCGCGAAGTCGCGCTACGGCGATTTCCTGTTTCCCCTCACCGACGTGGCCGAAATCCGCATCGCCCGTAACAAGCTGGCGAAACCTGGTGAACCCACGCAAGCATCGACCCGCATCCGGTTCCAGCCGCTCGGTTCGATCTCGGGCACCGTGGATTCCGGCACCGCGGACCGACTCCGCTTCGTTTCCCCACTCGCCGGCAAACTCGACATCGACCTCGATTACGCGGCGATGCTCGATTTCAAAAACTCCACCAGCATCGTCGATGAATGGGATCCGCCTTTCTGAAGCCGCTGTGTGGGGGGCATGGATGATCGGCGCGGTTGCGATCGCGGACGAAGTCACGCTCGCAGGCGATTCCCGCCTTGCGGGTTCCGTGGTCTCCATCGCGGAAAACGGCAACGTCTTCTTGGAAACCCCTTTATCGCCTGAGCCGGTTTCGCTGCGCGGCGAGTCGGTACGTCACATCGCCTTTTCCAAACACACGCAGTCGAACGTGCGCGGTGACACGTTGCTCACGCTGGCGAATGGCGATGTGTTGCCATGCGAAATCCGTTCGCTCGACGCGACTCGGCTGACGCTTGCTACATCCTTCGCCGGAGATCTGGCCATTCCTCGCACGGCGCTCAACCGCCTCACGCTCGGCGCGATTTCCACCCGCACTCTCTACGACGGGCCCACGACTTTGGAGGGTTGGGAAAACGAACGCTGGACTTACCAAAACCACACCTTTGCGAGCCAGTCGGGAGGACGATTATCCAAGACATTCGACCTGCCGCAGCAGTTCATCCTCCGCTTTCACTTGGCCTGGAGAAACAACCCGAACCTGCAACTCGCTTTCGCCGAAGCATCCGGTGACCCCAAAGTAGATCGTTACCTTTTCCAATTCACCAACGCCGGCATCGAGATCAAACGCCAGAACGTCGCGGAACAAAAGCTGGTCACGCTCACCACCCTCAGCCGGCCTCCGGCTAAGTTCGAAGAAAGTGAGATGGACGTCGAAATCCGCGTGAATCGCAAGGAGTCCAAACTTCAGCTTTGGATCGACGGGCGGCTCGAAGCGCGCATCGACGACCCGGTCGGCCAGCCACCGGACGGGAAAGGAATCGCCTTCCGCTCCAATGTCGGCGGGGAGGAAACGCACCGTATTTCCAAAATCCAACTGCTGGCGTGGGACGTCGAAGGCGAGCGCCACCGCACCGAAGAGCGGGGCGATCCGAAAACTGACGCGCTCATTGATTCCGAAGGCGGACGTTACAGCGGCCAGCTCGAATCGATCGCCACTCGCGACGGCAACGCCGTGTTGCGTTTCAAAAGTCCGTTACTGGAAAAGCCGATGGAAATCCCCGCCACGGAGGTTTCTACGGTGTTTTTCGCTGGGATCAAATCCGCAGAAACAGCGAAGTCTTCCTTGGTGTTGAAGGTGCATGGCGGCGGCGAATTGCACGTCGAAAGCTGCCGTTTCGCGGGCGATCGCATTTCCGCGCGCCATCCCCTACTCGGTGAATTGACGTTGAACCGAGCAGCACTCGTCGCCGTCGAGCGCACTCTTCCATCCGCGAAAACCACCAGCCGCGAATGAACGCACGATTTACCGCTCTCTTGCTCGCGCTGTCTTCGATCGCTTCCGCGGACGAAGCCAACGAAGGCGTGATCCGGTTCGCGAACCGCAACCAACTGACCGGCGTGCTGGACTCGCTCGGATCGGATCGATTGGTGTGGAATTCTCCGCATTTGGAACGTCCCGTGCCGTTTTTCCTCGATCAGGTCTTGGATATTACCTTGCCCGGAGAACTGCCCGACCTGAAGGCGGATCACGACGCGATCGTGAACCTGACCAATGGCGACATTCTCCATGGCCAGCTTTCGTCGGTGACGGATCAAGTGATCGAGCTGAACACCTGGTATGCAGGCAAACTCTCGATCAAACGGCCAATGGTCGCCGGGTTGAAAATCACCGGCAGGCCGAAACTTTATTACCGCGGCCCGGATTCGCTGGAGGGATGGGAGCAAACCTCGAACGGGGAACCCAAAGCATGGCGTTACGAAAACCGCGCTTTCCAGTCGAATTCTTCGGGCGGGATCGGGCGCGATCTTCGCTTGCCCGATCAATGCCGGATTTCCTTCGATCTTAGCTGGCGGTCGAGCCTTCGCCTGAGGCTGCTGGTTTTTTCCGACAACCACGCTACCGAATCGCCGCAAAACGCGTACGAACTCACCTGGCAGCGCCGCTACGCCTACATGAGAAAGCGGACCAGCGGCGACAATCGCGGCGACTCCCTCATCCTCGGACAAGCGCAAGTGCCGGAGAGCACGCAAAACGAAAAAGCCCACGTCGACCTGTACTGCGATCGCACGAAGGGCTTGTTCAACTTCGTCGTCGATGGCCGGTCGATCTCGGTGTGGAACGACCCGGACCCCAAGCAAGCGCTCATGGGCGGCAGTCTGCATTTCATTGCCGAAGACTCGTCGCCGCTCCGAATTTCCCGCCTGGAAGTAAGCGGATGGGATGGTGTCGTGGAAAACCCGCCCGAAGACGAAGACCTCAACGCGCAGGAACAACGCGAACTCGAAGCAAAAGCAGAAGCGGAGGCCGAAAAAACGGGCGGGCTCATGAAGCTCCGCAATGGCGATGTCCTCGCCGGTGAGATCCTCGCGATCCGCGAGGGCATGATCAAAGTGAAAACCACCTTCGGTGAAATCGATCTGCCCGTTTCGCGACTGCGCACTCTTGCGCTAAAACCGGCGGCTTACGACGAAGCGAAATGGAACCGCGGCGACATCCGCGGATGGCTCCCCGACGGTGGCCGCGTCACATTCCGGCTCGATCAGACTGATGGGAAAGCGCTTTCCGGGTTCAGCCAGAACTTCGGCAACGCTATGTTTAAAGCGGACGCGTTCAGCCGATTGGAATTTAATATCTACAATTCCGAATTCGAACCCCAGCGCGGCGATCTCGAATGGTAACCCACGCGACGACGATTTTTTCAACGGGCCGCGCAACCCAATGCCTCCTGCGGGGATAAATTTCCACCGATCTGAACGCCTGGGCGTTGTGGGACATCCCCGGCAACAACGGCCTGCCGCTCACCAGCGGTCCGGTAAGCTTCAGCGGCCCCGCCTCCGGCGCGAAGCAGTTCTTCCGTTTGCGTCTCCAGGAGAACTAAGCGGACACTACTCGTTCACTCCACCGCTTTCTCCAGCATCCTGAGGTAAGTTTTACGGGGCACCTCGTAACCGCCGAATTGTTTGAGGTGCTTCGTCAACCACTGCGTGTCCAGCAATTGAAATTTCTTTTCGCGCAGCATGGCGACCAAATGAACGAGCGCGATCTTTGAAGCGTCGGTTTTGCGGGAGAACATGCTTTTGCCGAAAAACGCGCGACCGATCGCCACGCCGTATAGTCCACCCTGCAATCCTCCGTCGTCCCAACATTCGATCGAGTGGGCGAAACCAAGCCGGTGCAACTCGCAGTAGCTCGCCAGAATCGTTTCATCAATCCACGTCTCTTCACGATCCGAGCAGCCGAGCATGACTTCGCGAAACGCTGTGTTCCAGCGGACTTCGAACGGCTGTTTTTTCAACGCGCGTCGCAGGCCGTGGGGCACATGGAAACGATCGTCGAGCGGAATCAAGCCGCGCTTCTCAGGGGAAAACCAAGCCAGTCCATTCTCATCCGCCATGGGGAACACACCTTGGGCGTACGCACCAAGCAGCGTTTCAGGGGGAATGATGCTTTCGCTTTTGCGCGTCATGCGGAAAATGATTCGGCCGGAACCCACGAAGGATTCCGGCCGTGATTTCACCAAGAGAAGGGAGACTTAGGGCTTCGCCTTCGGCTTGCCGCCATTTGCAGGCTTGGCCTCACTTGCAGGCTTGGCTTCTCCGGCGGGTTTATCGCCAGCCGCTTCCTTGGGCTCCGTCTTCTTGCCGCTCTTGATGTCTTCGAGCACCTTCTTCGCTTCGGCACGCTGGGTGGCATCGAGCTTGTCGTCGATTTCCTTCGCCAGCTTCGTGCCGTCTTCCTGACCGCGCTCGGCAGCGAGCGTGGCAAGAGCCCAGGCTTTCGGCAGATTTTCTTTACCGCCGCCCATCGCGAGCAAACGAGCAAGGGATAAGGTTGCTGGTGCGTGACCTTGATTCGCGGCCAAGGCGTAGAGCTGAGCGGCAGTCGTCAGGTTTTGCGAAGTGCCACCACCTCCGCGTTCATACACCGTGGCGAGATTGTTCTGCGCGGGAGCAAAGCCACTTTGCGCGGCGCGAGTGAGCCAGGCGATCGCCGCCTGCGTGTCGTTCACACCCATTTTGCCCGAGAGGTAAAACAGAGCGAGTTCGTTCTGAGCCTCCACGATTCCGGCATTCGCGGCGGAAAGCAAATGGCCGTAGCCTTTAACGAGATCGGGAGTCTCACCTGCGAGGCGGACAGCGGCGAGCTTCCAATGGGCGGCTCCGTTGCCCGCGGTCGCCGCCTTCTCCAAAAGGCGAATGCCGCGATCCTGATCTTTTTCCACGCCCTTGCCGTTCAAATAGAAATCGGCGGCGCGCAGAGTCGAATCGACCTGACCGGCCTCGTCACCTTTCTGATAGGCTTCCAGCGCGGCCTGTGAATTCTTCTTCACGTTTTCCTCGTAGTCGCCGAGCGCGATATAGGCCGCGTATTCCTTGGCATCGATTGCCTTCTTCAGCCACTCGCGGCCTTCCTTTTCATTGCGCTGCGCTTCCGGTCCGTTGAGCAAACGTGAGCCCAGTGCGACCATCGCACCTGTGTTGCCAAGACCAGCCGCTTTGCGATAGGCATCGAGCGACTTTTTCACGTCCTTCTTGTTGGCGAAACCGAACTGGCCTTCATACAAACGACCGAGCAAAAGGAGCGACGGCACATCCCCCGCGTCCGCCGCACGGCCCCACCAGAAAGCGGTTTTGTCGAAATCCCCTTCCTTGCTCAGGCGGCCCTTCAACCACGCTTCGCCGAGAATTCGACCGGCAACTGCGGGATCGTTCTTGGCAGCTGCCTCCAAAGCTTCACGACCTTGGTTGCGCTCTTTTTCGTCTTCCGAGGCTAACAGGATGAAGGACAAGCGATACGTCGCGTCCTTCTGCCCCGTCGCCGCGGCCTTGCGATAGTATTCCAGAGCCTTCGGCTTCGAAGCTTCGCTGCCCTGACCGGTTTCCGAAGCGAAGCCGAGCAGGTAAAGTGCATCGCCGTTGCCTTGTTCCGCGAGCGGCTTGGCCAGTTCGACCGCTTTGGCGTGACGACCGGCCTTGAACGCATCCAGCGCCTCCTTGGCGGGGCCTTCCACCTGCGTAGCGACACCGACCGAAGCAGAAGCGTCCACCGGCATCGAAACTGCGGCCGAAAGCGGAATCAGGGAACCCCACGAAAACAACAAAGCGGCAAAAGCGAATTTCATACGCATGACCTCATCCTAGAAGGGATTTTTCCGGAGAGGCAATCTCCATCCCGTTGAAAAAGTCAGTTCCGTCAGCCGTGAACCATCACGAGCGCTAGAAATCGCTCGTACGCGAGTTGCCACTTTTCCGTGTCACACGGCTTGTAGATCTGGAACTCGAAGGAATCGCGAATCAGCCGACGACCCGCGGCGAGATCGGCGACATGACCGGTGGCCATCATTTGAACGATGATGTTACCGCAAGAGGTGGCCTCGACTGGGCCCGCCACGACCTCGATGCCGAGGGCGTTGGCGGTCGCTTGAGCGAGAAAAACATTCTGAGTCCCGCCTCCACCTGCGTGGAGGCGTTCGAAACGTCGACCGGAAAGAGCGCAAAAATTCTCGAACACCACGCGGTACTTCAACGCGAGCGATTCCGTGGCGACCCGTAAGATGGTTCCCTTGTCGGAGGGGACCGGTTGACCGGTGCGCTCGCACCATTCCTGAATTTTCCGCGGCATCTCTCCCGGCGCAGCGAAGACCGGATCATCGGGATCGACGAAGGCGGAAAAGGCCGGAGCGGCTTCAGCGAGGGCGGCCATTTCCGCGTACGAAAGCGAATCGCCTTCAAGCGCCCATTGGCGACGACACTCCTGAATCAACCATAGGCCCGAAATGTTCTTCAAGAAGCGCACGCTGCCCTCCGCTCCCAGTTCATTGCAGCAACCGGCGGCGAAGGCCTCCGGCGTGCGAATCGGCTCCTTCCGCTCCAGGCCCATGATCGACCAGGTCCCAGAGGAAAGCCAAAGTGCATCATCACCTTCCATCGGGATTCCCGCTACGGCAGCCGCCGTATCATGTGAGGCGCTGGCAACGACCGGAATGCCAGCCAAGCCAATCTCGCGGGCGACCTCATCCCGGATCGGACCGAGCACGGTGCCCGGGGAAACGATTTTCCCGAAGATCCGTCGGGGCAAACCGAGCGCGTCGATCACCTCCCAGGCCCAGTCGCCAGTCCCGGCGTCGAGCAATTGCGAGGTCGATGCGATGGTGCGTTCGACCGCCGGAACGCCGCACAGCCAGTAAGCCAGCAGGTCAGGAGTGAAGAGCAGCTTATCGGCCGCAGCCAACTCGGGCGAATCGATCCGCTTTTCCGCCAGCAAATGGAGGGAGGAATTGTAGAAGCTCGTGGTGACACCGGTGCGGGCGTAAATCTCCGCCTCGCTCATTTTCGCGTGCATCACCGCGGGCATGCCTTCGTGACGAGCATCGCGATACTGATGCGGCATGCCGAGCAAACGACCGTGCGCATCAAACAAACCAAAGTCGCACCCCCAGGTGTCGAGGCCGATGGCAACGATGTCCTTGCCATGCTTTTCCACCGCGCGTCGCAGGCCTTCGACGATATCGCGGAACAATCCCACGATGTTCCAATACGAGCCGCCTGGCAGATCGGTGCCAGGGTTCTCGAAGCGATGAATTTCCTCAAGACGGAGGGTTTCCCGATCGGAAACGCCGGCGATGACACGGCCGCTCCCGGCGCCGAGATCGATGGAAAGAAAAACGGGCATACGGAAAAATCGGAAAGTTTAACGAGCGATGCGCAGCTCGTAGGGCGGGTTCTGCAGATGAGACTTGGCGTAGGCTTGCGATTCGCGATCGGTCACCACCACATCAAGATCCTGAGGAAGGGCGAAAAAATGATCGGCTTTTACGCCGAGCTTCGAATGGTCGATCAACGCGCAATTCCACGTGGACTGCTCGATCATCATCCGCTTGAGCCGTGCTTGCTCGGGGTTTGGTTCGCTCACGCCTTGAGCGGAATCCAGCCCTGCGCCGGAAAAGAAGAAGCGGTCGATCTTTAGCAATCTCAACACAGCTTCGGTCAGTAGACCGGAAAAACGCCGGCCACGCGGGTCGTAGGTTCCGCCGAGTTGCACCAGTTCGAGATCGTCGCGTCCGGCCAATCTTTCGACCACCGCAACCGAATAAGTCACCACTCTGAGCGGCAGATTTCCGGGAATTTGTCCGGCGAGTTCCAACGCACTGGTCGAGGCGTCCAACAAGACCGTTTCGCCCGGCAGGATGAGCTGGGTGGTCTCACGCGCGATGGATATTTTTTCCTCCAAATTCCGCGCTTCGCGTTCGCTTTGGGAAAGTTCGTCCAGTGGTGCACTCGCATCCATCGCGCCTCCATGCGTGCGATGAATCTGGCCGCGACGGGCAAGATAGTCGAGATCGCGACGAATCGTTTCTTCCGTAACCGAATAATCCTTAGCCAGTTCCGTCGTCCTTACCGTGCCCTCGCGACGGAGGCGATCGAGAATCTGGCGTTGGCGTTCAGCGGCGAGCATGTGGGTTTTTGTGGGAAATTGCTTGCTTTAGTGGTTTTTGTTCCGCAAATCCGGCCCCGTCAATCCCGAACTGCGCCAACCCATGTCCGCCAATTTCAAGCACGTGACTTATTCGTGGGATGATGCCCACGCCGCGACCCTCGATTCCGTCGAACGCCTCGTTTACCGCTCGAACCTGCTGGGAGCCGACCAGCGGATCACCAATACCGGCGGCGGCAACACGTCGTCGAAAATCGTGGAAAAGGATCCGCTTTCCGGTGCCGACACCGAAGTGCTCTGGGTCAAGGGATCCGGCGGCGACCTCCGCACATCGAAGAAGGAAAACTTTTCGTCGCTCTATCAGGACAAGCTGATCGCCCTGCAAAACGTTTACGCCGCTCGCGCCGACAAAGGCCTCAAGTCGCAGGCTGAGGACGAGATGGTGGGCATGTATACCCACACGACCTTCAACCTGAATCCACGCGCATCGTCGATCGACACCCCGCTGCATAGTTTCCTGCCGGGCAAACACGTCGATCACATGCATCCGAACGCGATCATCTCGATCGCCGCTTCGAAGAACTGCGAGAAGCTGACTCAGGAAATCTTCGGCGGCGAAATGGCCTACGTGCCGTGGATGCGCCCGGGCTTTGAGCTCGGCCTCGCAATGCAGGAGATTTCCAAGGCTCAACCGGACGTGAAGGCCATCATGATGGGCCAGCACGGCTTCATCTCGTGGGATGACGACGACAAGGTCTGCTACATCCGCACGCTCGAATTCATCGAAAAAGCGGCCGCTTACATCGAAGCGAAGTATGAGGCCAAAGGCGGCGACGCGAAGGCGTTCGGTGGCCAGAAGTATCAATCGCTTTCCCAGGAACAACGCGACGCCACTTTCGCCGCGATCCTGCCCTGGCTGCGCGGTCAGGTTTCCCAGCAGAAGCGTTTCATCGGCACCGTGCAGGACGACGAAAAGATCCTGCGCTTCGTCAATTCGGCCGACGCCCCACGCCTCGCCGAACTCGGCACGTCTTGTCCGGACCATTTCCTGCGCACGAAGATCAAGCCGCTCTACGTCGACTGGAATCCGCAAACGGAAGACGTCGCCGCTCTGAAGGCGAAACTTGCCGCAGGCCTCGAACAATACCGGAAGGATTACGCGGCCTACTACGCCGCCTGCAAACACGCCAACAGCCCGGCGCTACGCGATCCGAACCCGACGGTCGTGCTCATCCCCGGCCTGGGCATGGTCGCCTGGGGCAAGGACAAGTCCGAGTCCCGCGTCACCGCCGAGTTCTACAACTGCGCGGTGGAAGTCATGCGCGGCGCCGAGGCGATCGACGAATACATCGCCCTCCCGCAGCAGGAAGCCTTCGACATCGAATACTGGTTGCTTGAGGAAGCGAAGCTCCAGCGCATGCCCGCCGAGAAGGAACTTGCCCGCCAGATCGTCTTGGTGATCGGCGCAGGTTCCGGCATCGGCAAGGAAACCGCCCACCGTTTGGTGAAAGAAGGCGCGCACATCGTTTGCGTCGACCTCAACCAGTCCGCCGCGGAAGCGACGGCGAAGGAGATCGAAGCGAAATACGGCGTCGGCATCGGCGTGGCGGGCACCGGACTTTCCGGTTGCGGCCCGGCTCTCGGCCTTTCCGCCAACATCACCGACCGCGCCAGCATTCGAACGATGCTCGATCAGGTCGCGCTCGCTTACGGTGGCTTCGATCACATCTGCGTGACCGCCGGCATCTTCGTGCCATCGGACACCTCCGGTCACATCCCGGACGACAAGTGGGCGTTGACGTTCAACATCAACGTCACGGGTTCCTATTTCGTCGGCGACGAAGCGTTCAAGACGTGGAAGGAACAAGGCCTCAAGGGCAACCTGGTGCTCACCACCTCGGCCAACGCCGCCGTGGCGAAAAAGGGCAGCCTTGCCTATGACACCTCGAAAGCCGCCGCGAACCATCTGGTGCGCGAACTCGCCATCGAGCTTTCCCCGCTTGTTCGCGTCAATGGCGTCGCTCCGGCTACCGTCGTGCAAGGCTCGGCCATGTTCCCACGCGATCGAGTCATCGGTTCGCTCGCGAAGTACGCCATCCCCTATACCGACGACGAGGCGACCGAATCGCTCGTGACCAAACTGGCACAGTTCTACGCCGATCGCACGCTCACCAAAGCGCCGATCACTCCGGCCGACCAGGCGGAAGCCTACTTCCTGCTCGTGACCAATCGCCTCAGCAAAACCACCGGTCAGGTCATCACCGTGGACGGCGGCTTGCACGAAGCGTTCCTCCGCTGAACCGGCCCGCTCCTGACCCTTTGCCCGCTTTCCTGCGATGAAGTATTCCACGCACGTCGAAAATCCGGATGTCGTCCTAATCGGCAGCGGAGTGATGTCCGCCAATTTAGGCGCGCTTCTCAAACGCCTCGATCCGGCACTGTCGATTCAGGTTTACGAAGTGACGGAAGAACTCGCGCAGGAAAGCTCCAACGGCTGGAACAACGCCGGCACCGGCCACGCGGGGATTTGCGAACTGAGCTACACGCCGAAACGCGAACCCGATGGTTCGGTCAACGTGAGCAAGCTCGTTGAGATCTTTGGCCAGTTCGAGCAATCGAAGCAGTTCTGGAGCTACGCGGTGGAGACCGGCATGGTCGATCAGCCGAAGGAGTTCATCAACCCGGTGCCGCACCTCAGCTTCGTGCACGGAGCGGACATGGTGGATTTCCTGGAGAAGCGTTACGAGGGCATGGCGGCCCATCATTTCTTCGAGGGCATCGAATACACCACCGACCGCGCCGAGATCGAACGCTGGGCTCCGTTGCTGGTCGATGGCCGGGGCGAAGGGCCGATTGCCGCGACCAAGATGGACAACGGCACCGACGTCAATTTTGGCAACATTTCGCGCAAGCTTCTCGACTGGCTCAATCGACAGGACCGCTGCGGCATCGCGAGCGGCCATCGCGTCACCGGCCTGAAAAAGACCGACGGCAAATGGGAAGTTCACGCCAAGGATCAAGCGACCGGTGAAGTGCGCGTGAACCACGCCAAGTTCATCTTCGTCGGCGCGGGTGGCGGTAGTTTGCCGTTGCTGCAAAAGGCGAACATCCCGGAAGCGAAAGGCCTCGGCGGGTTCCCGATCGGCGGGCAATGGCTGATTTGCACGAATCCGGAAGTCGTCGCGAAACATCAGGCCAAAGTTTACGGCCAACCGCTCGACGCCGCCCCAACGATGGCGGTCCCGCATTTGGACTCGCGGGTTCTCGACGGAAAAAAAGCGCTGCTGTTCGGTCCTTTCGCCGCTTGGACGACGAAGTTCCTGCACAAGGAAGGCAGCTTCACGGATCTCCCCTGCTCGATTCGTCCCGACAATCTTTTCACGCTCCTAAACGTCGGTATCCACAACCTCGATCTCGTGCGTTACCTCGTCGGCCAAGGCACACAAAGCATGCGCGACCGCATGGAAGTGCTGCACGTGTTTTACCCCGGCGCGAAAGCGGAGGACTGGAAACTTATCGACGCCGGCATTCGCGTGCAGGCGATCAAAAAAACCGACGGCAAAGCGGGCATCGTTCACTACGGCACCGAGGTTATCACCGACGAGGCGTGCAGTATCTCCGCCCTACTCGGCGCCTCGCCCGGCGCATCGGTCTCGGTGAACATCGTGCTCGAGGTCGTGAAGAAATGCTTCCCGCATCTACTTTCCACACCCGAAGGCCAAGCAAGGATGAGCGAAATGATCCCGACGTGGAATTTCGACGCGTCACTTCCAGAAAACGCCGGGCGTTTCAGAGAGATCCAGCGGCGGACGGATCAGCTGTTGGAATTGCAGCCGTGACTGTTTTCCAAATGATGGGTGAGAGCGTCGAATCGGATTTACTACGGACAAACCAACCGTCACTCCGCATCTGACAAGGAGGGGTAGAGCCATCGATGCTCACCGCAGATAGGAATGATGACATCAGGATGCGAGACGCCGTAAAATAAAACGATAGGGCTTATTGGCAATGAACGACTCGAATTCCTCGGCGGAGAATCGCAGGAGTTCCAAGCTCACAGCGACCCATTTTTCCCGTTCCACGCGCAGGGATGAATAGTTCAGACCAAGCATATCGCGCACCGAGCAAACCAAGTGCTTTTCCTGTCTAGACAGATCCATCTTAGGCCCAATGTCGCCATTGGTGCAGAGAACAAACTTTTCGTTACAGCTTAGTGGACCGGGCTCAATAGGCAACAGCTTATCGCCTTTCTTCTGCCCACAATGTTTGGGCTGATGGCAACAGCCATGCACATAGTTTTCGTAAGCGAAGGTGAGATCTGGCCTCGCGTGGAGACCGCCCTTGGGTTTAACGTGATCAATCTGGCCATCCGCAGGGGACAGAGCAGATTCACAATAGGCGCAGAGACCAAACTGGTCCTCATTTAACTTCTGTTTGACCAAGAGTTTAATGGAATGAAACCCAATGGAACTGAACTCGGAGGGGCCAGCCGTGGGGCTTGCCTCGCGAAAAGCGGTGAGTTCAGGGGGTTCGGGGTTGCGGCGAGTAAATTCAACCATGGCTCAGCCGTGTTTTCGATTCGCGAGGAAATTCCACAACTCTAGGTTTGCGGCTGGGATTTCATAGCCGGAGGCGTCGATCTGTCCGCGTAGCTCTTGCGCCTCTGGAGAATCTTTAAGTCCTTGGCGGACGAATTGCTCGTAAGTGCGCAGTTTTTCCTGAAAGGCGCGTTGGGCATCGGTCTGCACCGGAAGCGGATCTACCCCCATCACATAGGCGAGTGCGTCTTTGGATTCGCGAGCGAAGGAACTGTGCTCGGGCAATGAAGCCTGCCATTTGCCGTCAGCGTCGCGGCCGAGGACACGAATGTTTTCTCGCTTCACCGTAGTGAGCACTTGCGGGCTGTGTGTTGTAACGATGAATTGAGTGTGAGGGAAAGCCCGCGTGAGATCGTCAAGTATGCGCTGTTGCCAAGACGGATGCAGATGAAGATCGATTTCATCCACCAGCATGATGGCGGGAGCCAATAAAGGTCCTAGGGTGACAAACGGCAATTCATCTTCCTCCTCCAACTCATTCCATGTCCTGTAATACTCTAAAGCACTTTCCCAAACATTGGCCCCATAGTTTCCATCCCCGAGGTGTCTATTGCAGAGCGCGAGACGTCTTGCAAAATCCATGACCATCGCCAACACGCTTTGGTAGCCTTGGCTAAGTTGGGAGACTTGAAGTTTTTTGGGCTCACCCTTGGATCGAACGCAGAACTTGTGTTTCCCATCGAAGTGAGGATCGTAATATTCTTCCCCCAAAACTGCGCTGATAGAATGCCTTACCGCATCAAGCGCTTGCGATCTCCCGTATCCATCAGTTTCCTTCTGCGATCGAAGTTCGGCGCCTTCCTCCGCATCGAACCACTTGAGCATTTCCTTGAAGTCACTCTGGGCATCCAGCGCACCATATAACCCCGAAGTTGGATAATCGTAATTTTGAGCTTTGTAGAGCTTTTCGCGAAGACGCTTAGGTATCTCGATGAGACCTCGTTGGGTGCCGTAATAGGCAAAAACAGGAAGACATTTTGCAGGACCGTCGGCGTAGCTCTTGAGAATTTGTGAGAGTTCGGAAAGTTGCGATTGTCCAAATTTATGCTCAGGCTGTGCCCCATGTGTGGCTGGCTTCCATTCGTCCCAGACAAAATCGTTTGTCGCTCTAATAGCGATTTGCGAAAACGAAGCCTTAAATTCAGCACCGTTACTGCCTGTCAGGATGCTGAAATCCGTATCCTTAATTCCAGGGCCGGAGAGCCTTTGATTGGCCGATGTCAAAACGCGCAATAATGGAGAGAGACCGGCTGCTATGGCATCGAGAACTGAAGTTTTGCCTCCTCCATTTTCCGCAACGAAAACAGTCAAACGAGGATGCAGATCGACTTCAAGCGAATCGAAGCAGCGGAAGTTTTTTAGTTCGATCTGCTTTAGGTGCATGAGATGATTCGATTGTGGGATTCGCGTGCGGTCGTAGTTGATCGCTTAGGTTTCTCCAGCTTGCTGCCGAAGATGTATGCGGAAAAATTGTGTGCTGCGAAGGCGAAATCCTCCGTTTCAGCGGTGATTTTTGAATGTCATGTTTACGCACTGAAATGCGAGAGGCCGTCTAGCCGTCAACGTGGGCAAAAAAGCCCGACTCCCAGAACTTCGGAAACAAAAAAGGGAGCCTCGCGGCTCCCTTTTTTCATCAGAAAATGGTGGGCAGAGCTGGATTCGAACCAGCGTAGGCGTTAGCCAGCAGATTTACAGTCTGCCCCCTTTAGCCACTCGGGCATCTACCCTTTCACCATTTCTGTGCCGCCTTGCGGCGGGGCCGGATGTTTAGAAGCGAGCCTGGTTTTTAGCAAGGGGAAAAATGATCGAGAAAGAAGGTTTACGCCATTCCCCTTGTCGCGGGCGAATCCCCGCGCTACTCCCCTGCCATGCCCGTAGCCACTCCCGCTCAATACCGCGCGATGCTCGATGCCGCCCAGAAAGGCGGCTACGCTTATCCGGCGATCAACGTCACCTCGATCACCACGATCAACGGCGCGCTCCGCGCTTTCGCCGAAGCGAAGTCCGACGGCATCATTCAGGTTTCCACCGGCGGCGGTGAATTCGCCTCCGGCACGTCGGTCAAAGACGCCGCGTTCGGCGCGATCATCCTCGCGGAAGCCTGCCATCGCCTCGCGGAAAAATACGACATTCTCGTCGCCCTCCACACCGACCACTGCCATCCGGCGAAAGTGGAAGGCTTCCTCAAGCCGCTTCTTCAAGCGTCGCGCGAGCGAATCGCCGCCGGCAAAGGCCCGCTTTTCCAAAGCCACATGTTCGATGGCTCGGTCGTTTCGCTTGGCGAAAACCTCGCGATTTCCAAGGAGCTTCTTAAAGAGTGCGCCGAACTCGACATCATCCTCGAAGTCGAAGCCGGCTGCGTGGGCGGCGAAGAAGACGGCCACGACACCTCAGGCCTGCCGTCGGAAAAGCTCTACACCACCCCCGAGGACATGGTGGAAGTTTATGAAGCGCTCAGCCCGATCGGCCGCTTCCTGTTCGCCGCCACCTTCGGCAACGTTCACGGCGCTTACAAACCGGGCGCGGTGAAACTGAAGCCCTCCATCCTTCGTGATGGCCAAAAGGCCGTCACCGACAAACACGGCGCGGCGGCCGAAATGGACCTCGTCTTCCACGGCGGTTCCGGCACATCCGAAAGCGACCTGCGCGAGACTCTCGATTACGGCGTGGTGAAGATGAACATCGACACCGACACGCAGTACGCCTTCACCCGTCCGATCGTCACGCACGTCTGCCAGAATATCGAAGGCGTGTTGAAGATCGACGGCGAGGTCGGCGACAAGAAGACCTACGACCCGCGCTCCTATTTGAAGAAAGCGGAGGTGGGCCTTTGCGAGCGCATGAAGGAAGCCTGCAACGACCTCCTTTCCAGCGGCAAAACGATCTTCGGCACCGTCTAAGCGTTTTGATTTTCCAAGGCGGACTCGCTCACGCGGGTCCGCCTTTTTTCTTTTCGGACTCCTTCTTTGCCATTTGGCTCGGTCGCATTCCCATGCCCGAGCCCAAGCCACGCCAAGAGCATCCGCTCGCCAACCTGCTGATCAACATTCTGATCCCCGTGTTGGTGCTGAGCTACCTCAGCAAAGACCCCGCGGTGCAGCAAATGTTGGGCAAGGCGGCGAGGCCCTGGCACATCGGGCCGCTCAAGGCGCTGATCGTCGCGCTCGCGCTGCCGCTCGGCTACGGCGTCTGGCATTTCGTCAAAACACGGAAGGGCAATTTCTTTTCCGCGCTGGGCCTACTCTCGGTGCTGTTGACCGGCGGGCTGACGCTGTATTTGTGGAATCCCGACGGCACGGTGAAGCCAGGGGCGGGCATTCTGTTCGGGCTCAAGGAAGGCGCGATTCCCCTCGCCTTAGGAGTCGCGGTTTTGTTTTCCCAGCGAACGACGAACCCGTTGGTTCGGGTATTTCTTTTCAACGACACGCTTTTCGACGTTCCGAAAATCGAACGCCGCATTACGGAAAACGGGGCGGAGTCCGGCTACAAGGCATTACTCGCCGGAGCGAACCGGTTGTTCGGCTATTCCTTTTTCCTGAGTTCCGCGATCAACGTCGGACTCGCGTTGTTCTTGTTCCGGGGCTTCAATCATCAAGCTCAGGACGCGTTGGAAACTTACAATTCCATCGTGGCGAAGATCACCGGCTGGAGCTTCCTGATCGTGCTCGCTCCGGTGTTTGGCGTACTTTTCCTCACGCTCCAGCGTTTGTTGCGCGGCTTGCGCGAACTGACCGGATTCAAGGACGACGAATTGCTCATGCCGCGCTGAGCGGAATAAAAAAGCCCGCGGCTTCATGAAGAAGCGGCGGGCTTGAAAACGAATCGCCTGTGGCTCAGTCGACCAGGTTGTCGATGCGCTGGGCGAGTTCGATGTCGAGGTCGGTCACGCCGCCCGCGTCGTGGGTGGTCAGCTTGAGCGAGACCTTCGTGTAACGGATCACGATATCCGGGTGGTGCTGCGCCTCTTCGGCGATCTCCGCGAGGTCATTGACGAAATCGATGGCGTCCATGAACTCTTCGAACTCCACCGTGCGGGTGATGGCGTTCTTCTCAAGTTCCCACTCCGGGCACTTCTTGAGGGCGGGCTTCAGGTCTTCGGCTTCGATCAGTTCGGACATGGGAAAGGGATGATTCGCCGCGACATTGCTGCCGCCCGTTCCGGGTTGGCAAGCCCGTTTCAAACTCTTCGGGAAATCCCCACGCGGGTTTGCATCATGCACCCCCGCACGCTAGTTTGCATCCATGAAAAACTTTCTCCTGCTCCTAGCACCCGCCATTCTCTGCGCTTCGTGTGTCGCACCGACGCCGCAGTCGCGAATCGCGCGGAACCCTCAAGCATTCGCGAGCCTGAGCAGCCGCGAGAAACACCTCGTTGAAGAAGGTCAGCTTTCACGCGGGATGCGGCCGGCAGCGGTGTTGCTGGCCTGGGGCGAACCGTCCCGGCGGCATCATGGCGAGGAACGGGGTAAGCCGATGGAGCGGTGGGATTACACCACCCGGGAAACCAGCCACTGGGACAACTTCTACAGCGGACCGTTCTATGATCCCTACGGGCCTTACGGCTATTATCCCTACCGCGGTTACGGCTTCGGGCCGACCATCAGTGCACCGAGCATCCCGGTGCTGCGGGCTCGTGTGACGTTCATCAACGGCCGGGTGGATTCCTGGGAGCGCCGCGAATAAGCAAGCGCCCGCTTGCCATCCGCGGGAAGCCTCGCCAAGTTGGCGCGGATCGCTCGTTCACATGAAATATCTTCGCCCTCTTACCCTTGCCAGCCTTGCCCTCGTGGCGGGATTGTTCGCCTCCTGCGCCAGCACCGCGACCAAAGGCGGTTCCGGCGTCGCCGCCTATCGTGCGTATGACCGACCTGCCAAAATGCCGAAAAATCCATCGGCTGTCCGCGTCAAAGTCTCCCTCAGCAAGCAGCGCGTTTACGTGCTCGAGGGGAGTGAACCTTTGCTCGTCATGCCGGTTTCGGTCGGCGCTCCCGGCACCAGCACCCCGGCGGGAAGCTTCACCATTTTCCACAAGGAAGCCAAGAAGCGCGCCAACACCCACGGCTACGCTTACAAGGGCAACCAGACGATGAAAACGATGCTCGCCCAGAAACCGGCCGGCTGGTCGTTCAAGGGCACACCGATGCCTTACTGGTGCGAATTCAAGGCCAACTACGGCTTCCACACCGGCTGGGTGAAACACCATCCGTGCACCCACGGCTGCATCCGCATGCACGAAAACCTTTCGCCGAAGTTCTTCAAACTCGTGAAAGTCGGCACGCCGGTGAACATCGCCTATTCCCAACCGGAAGACGCCACGCTCGGCAACATTCCGCTGCCTCCGGATTCCGGCCCGCTGCCGGACTACGACGGCTCGATGTACACCGGCGACGGTTACTTCACCCACCACAAGACGCCTTCGTTCAACTGAGCGAAACCGCGCATTTTCCAGCCCCGCCCTTCTTCGCGAAGGCGGGGCTTTTTCGTGCCCGAAAACCGGCGAAAAATCCGATGTTTCGGGGCTTAAGGGAACATTTTGACAAATTCCCCTCCCCCCCTAACCTCGCGCGCGCCGGCCCCTTTTCAGCTCTGGCGCCGCTTGATCTCTCCGCGAATCCCCATCGATCGATTTAAGAACATGCACCTTTATCAGGCCTATTTGGCGGAAATCGAAGAACGCAAAGCCGCAGGTTTGCATCCCAAACCCATCGATGGCGCCGAACTTCTGGCGGAAATCATCGCCCAGATTAAAGACCCCTCCAACGAGCACCGGAAGCAGTCCCTCGAATTCCTGATCTACAACACGCTTCCCGGCACCACCCCTGCGGCCGGCGAAAAGGCCCGCTTCCTGGAGGAAATCATTCTGGGGCAATCGATCGTGGAGGAAATTTCCCCCGCCTTCGCCTTCGAGCTGCTCTCCCACATGAAGGGCGGGGCCTCCATCACCACCCTGCTCAATCTCGCGCTCGGGGAAGATGCCGACATCGCCAAACAGGCCGCCGAAGTCCTCAAGACCCAGGTTTTCCTCTACGACGCCGACACCTCACGCCTCAAGGCCGCCTATGAAGCTGGCAGCCCGGTCGCGAAAGACATTCTGGAAAGCTACGCCGCCGCCGAGTTCTTCACCAAACTCCCGGACGTCCCCGAGGAAGTTCAGGTCGTTACCTACATCGCGGCCGAGGGCGACATCTCGACCGACCTGCTTTCCCCCGGCAATCAGGCCCACTCCCGTTCCGACCGCGAGTTGCACGGCAAGTGCATGATCAACGCGGAAGCCCAGCAAACCATCAAGGCGCTGCAGAAGCTCCACCCCGACAAGAGCGTCATGCTCATCGCGGAAAAAGGCACCATGGGCGTGGGTTCCTCCCGCATGTCCGGCGTCAACAACGTCGCGCTCTGGACTGGCAAGCAGGCCAGCCGTTACGTGCCTTTCGTCAACATCTTCCCGATCGTCGCCGGCACCAACGGCATTTCCCCGATCTTCCTCACCACCGTCAGCGTCACCGGCGGCATCGGCCTCGATCTCAAGAACTGGGTCAAAAAGACCGACGCCGAGGGCAAGGTCGTCAAGGATGCCAACGGCGACCCTGTGCTGGAGCAGGCCTACTCGGTCGAGACCGGCACCGTGCTTACGATCAACACCAAGGAGAAGAAGCTCTACGGCAATGGCAAGGTGCTGGCCGACGTTTCCTCCGCCTTCACGCCGCAGAAGCTTGAGTTCATCAAGGCGGGCGGCTCCTACGCCATCGTCTTCGGCAAGAAGCTCCAAACCTTCGCCGCCGAAACGCTGGGAATCGAAGCCCCCGTCGTCTTCGCTCCCGCCAAAGAAGTTTCCCATCCCGGACAGGGCCTCACCGCGGTCGAAAAAATCTTCAACCGCAACGCCGTCGGCACCACGCCCGGCCTGACCTTGCACGCCGGCTCCGACGTCCGCGTCAAAGTCAACATCGTCGGCTCGCAGGACACCACCGGCCTGATGACCTCACAGGAGCTTGAGGCGATGGCCGCGACCGTCATTTCGCCCACGGTCGACGCCGCCTATCAATCCGGCTGCCACACCGCCTCTGTTTGGGATAAAAAGGCTCAGGCCAATATCCCCAAGCTGATGTCCTTTATGCAGCGCTTCGGGCTCATCACGGCCCGCGACCCGAAGGACGGCTATCACGCGATGACCGACGTCATCCACAAGGTCCTGAACGACCTCACCGTGGACGACTGGGACATCATCATCGGCGGCGACTCGCACACCCGCATGTCCAAGGGCATTGCCTTCGGTGCGGACTCCGGCACCGTCGCCCTCGCCCTCGCCACCGGTGAGGCGACCATGCCTATTCCCCAGTCCGTCAAAGTGACCTTCAAGGGCACGCTCAAGCCCTACATGGACTTCCGCGACGTCGTGCACTCCACCCAGGCGCAGATGCTGAAGAAATTCGGCGAGAACGTCTTCCAAGGTCGCGTCATCGAAGTGCACATCGGCACCCTCCCGGCCGACCAGGCGTTCACCTTCACCGACTGGACCGCCGAAATGAAGGCAAAGGCGTCCATCTGCATTTCCCAGCCCGAAACCCTCATCGAATCCCTGGAGATCGCCAAGAGCCGCATCCAGATCATGATCGACAAGGGCATGGACAACGAAAGCCAAGTCCTCCAAGGCCTCGTCGACAAAGCCAACAAGCGCATCGCGGAAATCCGGTCGGGCGAAAAACCGCCTCTCGCCCCCGATGCCAACGCCAAGTATCACGCCGAAATGGTCGTCGACCTCGACCTCATCGACGAGCCGATGATCGCCGACCCCGACGTCAACAACGAGGATGTGTCCAAGCGCTACACCCACGACGTCATCCGCGGACTCTCCTACTATGGAGGCAGCAAGACGGTCGACCTCGGTTTCGTCGGCTCCTGCATGGTTCACAAGGGCGACCTCAAGATCGTGGCCAAAATGCTCAAGAACCTCGAGCAGGCCAAAGGCAAGGTCGACTTCCATGCGCCGTTGGTGGTTGCCGCGCCGACTTATAACATCATCGACGAACTCAAAGCCGAAGGCGACTGGGACATCCTCCAGAAGTATTCCGGGTTCGAGTTCGACGACAACGCGCCCAAAACCGCAGCCCGCACCGAGTATCAAAACATGATGTATCTCGAGCGCCCCGGCTGCAACCTGTGCATGGGCAATCAAGAGAAGGCTGAAAAAGGCGACACCGTCATGGCCACCTCCACGCGCCTCTTCCAAGGCCGCGTCGTCGAAGATTCCGACCGGAAAAAGGGCGAGTCTCTGCTCTCCTCCACCCCCGTCGTCGTCCTCTCCGCCATCCTCGGCCGCACGCCGAGCCTGGAGGAATACAAGGTCGCCGTCGAAGGCGTGGACCTCACCACCTTCACCCCGCCCGTGAAGGAAATGGTGGCCGCCTCCTAACGAATCGATGCGGGCTTAAGCCTGTCTTACAGCACGGCTCTCAGGTTTTCGGACCTGAGAGCCGTTCCTGTTGTTGGGGATGCCTCTGGAAGTTTCATGACTATCGTTGTATGGATAGTCTCATATGGACACCCTCCGCACGTTCGCCACAGGTTCCGGAGCAGAAGGCAAATTCTACTCGCTTCCCGCCCTCGCCGAGCAGGGTTTTCCAAAACTCTCCCGCCTCCCGGTGTCCATCCGGATCGTGCTCGAATCCGTCCTCCGCTGCGTGGACGGCCGCAAGGTGAGCGTCGAGGACGTGATCAACCTCGCGAACTACAACGCGAAGAACCCGGGCGAATACGAGATCCCCTTCACCGTCGCGCGCATCGTTCTGCAGGACTTCACCGGCGTGCCGCTTCTCGTCGACGTCGCCGCGATGCGGGACGCGGCTGTGAAACGCGGTGCCTCGCCGGAAAAAATCGAGCCGCTCGTGCCGGTCGACCTCGTCGTCGACCACTCGGTGCAAGTCGACTTCGCCGGCTCGCAGGCCGCGCTCGACCGCAACATGGCGATCGAGTTCATCCGCAACCGCGAACGCTACGAGTTCCTCAAATGGGGTCAACAGGCGTTCAAAACCTTCTCCGTCGTGCCGCCCGGCATTGGCATCGTCCACCAGGTGAACCTCGAATTCCTCGCCAAGGGCGTGCTCGAGAAAAACGGCGTCTATTACCCCGACACCCTCGTCGGCACCGACTCGCACACGACCATGATCAACGGCCTCGGCGTCGTCGGCTGGGGCGTCGGCGGCATCGAGGCGGAAGCGGGCATGCTCGGCCAACCGGTGACCTTCCTCGTGCCGGAAGTCGTCGGCGTTTACCTTCACGGCGAACTCAAGGAAGGCGTGACCGCCACCGACCTCACGCTCCGCGTCACGGAAATCCTCCGCAAACACGGCGTGGTCGGCAAATTCGTCGAATTCCACGGCCCGGGCGCCGCCGCGCTCAGCCTGCCGGACCGCGCGACCATCGCCAACATGGCTCCGGAATACGGCGCGACGATGGGCTTCTTCCCGGTCGACGGCGAAACGATCGCCTACCTCCGCGGCACCGGCCGCTCCGAAGAACTCTGCAAGACGGTCGAAAATTACTACAAGGCCCAAGGCCTCTTCGGCATCCCGGACAAGGGCGAGTGCGATTACACCGATCTGCTCGAACTGGATCTCTCAACGATCGTACCATCCGTCGCCGGCCCGAAACGCCCACAGGACCGCATCGACGTTCCGGCGCTCCGCGACAAATTCAACGCGCTCTTCACCGAACCCTCCACCAAGGGCGGCTTCGGCCTCACCGCCGCCGATCGCGACCGTCGGGTGAAATTCTCGATGCGCGAAAAAGCCGGTGTGTCCATCGACTCGCTGCTTTCCACCGACGCCAAGCACAAGTCGTTCGAAGGCCATGAGAAAAACGAAGTCGAAATGGTTTCCAACCGTCCGACTCCCGACGCGATCGACGAGGACATGTTTCCGGAAGGGCCGCGTGGTCTGGAACTCGGCCACGGCTCCGTGCTCATCGCCGCGATCACTTCCTGCACCAACACCAGCAATCCGAGCGTGATGATCGCTGCGGGTTTGGTCGCAAAAAAGGCGAACGCGCTCGGCCTGACCGTCGCGCCTTACGTCAAAACTTCACTCGCCCCGGGCTCCCGCGTAGTGACCGAATACTTCGAAGCGACGGGCCTGCAGAAGGAACTCGACCAGCTCGGTTTCCAAACGGTCGGCTACGGTTGCACGACCTGCATCGGCAACTCCGGTCCGCTGCATCCGGCGATCGAAGGAGCGATCAAAGAAGGCGATCTCGTCTGCGCGTCGGTGCTCTCGGGCAACCGCAACTTCGAAGCCCGCGTTCACGGTTCGATCAAAGCGAACTTCCTGATGAGCCCGCCGCTCGTCGTGGCCTACGCCCTCGCCGGTCGCGTCGATCTCGATCTCACCACCGAACCGCTCGGCAACGACAAGAAGGGGAATCCGGTCTTCCTCAAGGATCTCTGGCCGACCCACGCCGAAGTGAAGGAGCAGCTCGCCGCCGCGCTCAAGCCGGCGGTTTATCAGAAGCTCTACGGCGACCTCGACTCCGCCAACCCGAAGTGGGCGGAAATCTCCGGCACCAGCGGCGCGACCTATTCGTGGGACGAAGCCTCGACCTACATCCAGTCGCCGCCGTTCTTCGAAGCCGGTGCTTCGACCGTGGGCGACATCCTCAACGCGCGTCCCCTCGGCATCTTCGGCGACTCGGTCACGACCGACCACATTTCGCCCGCCGGTTCGATCAAGCCGACCTCCCCGGCCGGTCATTACCTGATCGAAAACGGCGTGCAGAAGGCCGAGTTCAACTCTTACGGCGCGCGCCGTGGCAACGACCGTGTGATGACTCGCGGCACCTTCGCCAACGTCCGCATCAAGAACCTCATGATCCCCGGGGTGGAAGGCGGCTACACGCTTTACTTCGGCGATCGTGACGTCACCGCACCCGACTCGCCGATCTCGACGAGCTGCGGCAAGGCCACCTTTATCTACGACGCCTCCGTCGCGTATCAGGCCGACGGCACCAACCTCGTCGTCATCGGCGGCGAGGACTACGGCATGGGTTCCAGCCGCGACTGGGCCGCGAAAGGCTCCCGCCTGCTCGGCGTGAAAGCCGTCGTTACCAAGTCGTTCGAGCGCATCCACCGTTCCAACCTCATCGGCATGGGCGTGCTGCCGCTCAACTTCGTCGACAAGGCCGACTACGACCGCGTGAAGGATTTGCAGGACGTCACCTTCGATCTCATCGGTCTCGCGGGCGAACTCAAGCCGATGCAAGGCGCGACGCTAATCGTTCACCCGAAGGGCTCGGCCTCGTTCGAGATCTCGGTCAAGGTCCGCCTCGATACCCCCGCCGAAGTCGACTACTACCTCGCCGGCGGCATCCTGCCCTACGTGCTCGACCAGATCCTCGAAGGCTAAAATTGGACCGCGGACTTCAGTCCGCCCCAGTAGGCAGGAGCGGCATTCCGGCAGTGTAGCGCTTCCGCCGGACAGTGTAGCGCTTCCGCCGGACAGTGTAGCGCTTCCGCCGGACAGTGTAGCGCTTCCGCCGGACAGTGTAGCGTTTCCGCCGGACAGTGTAGCGTTTCCGCCGGACAGTGTGGCGTTTCCGCCGGACAGTGTAGCGTTTCCGCCGGACAGTGTAGCGTTTCCGCCGGACAGTGTAGCGTTTGCCACCGACAGTGTAGCGTTTGCCACCGACAGTGTAGCGTTTGCCACCGACAGTGTAGCGTTTGCCACCGACAGTGTAGCGTTTGCCACCGACAGTGTAGCGTTTCCGCCCGACAGTGTAGCGTTTCCGCCCGACAGTGACTTAATTGGACCGCGGACTTCAGTCCGCCTCTTCGCTTTTCAAAAAGCCGCTTTCCCGAAGGAAGAGGATTGAAGCGGAGGAATCATGCCCGATGACAACTCCAATGAGGAGTGGAGATACTCTGCCGAATCTCCTATTTTCACGTCCGCGATGCGCAACTCTCCCCCTTCAACGGAACGACTGCCTTGGACGCGTTACTGGTCGCCCCGAAGAACTCGGGATCATGGCACCTCGAGTGAGTTCTTCGAAGATCCGCAGAGCTTGTTCGGGAAACATCTCCACCCACAGACGAAAACTCTCCCCGAGATCACACCCGAAGCCGGACTTCTGGTTTTATGCGGTGAACCCGGTCTGGGAAAAACCACGGAACTGGAGCTATTACGCGAAAGCCTGACGGCATCGCCAGGAGACAAAGAGCGGCTGATTCACCTCAAGGCTCGTGAGTTTGGGTCTTTCCTCGACATGCAGGGATATTTCGCCGACCAACCCGCTTGGCAAACTTGGCTGACGGGAGGCGAAAGCCTAACGATCCTACTTGATGGTCTGGACGAAGGCCTTATCCGGATGCCGGAACTGATACCCGGGCTTCGACGCCATTTGGAGAACAAGCCCACGGAAAGACTGCGGTTGGTCCTTTCCTGCCGATCGTTCGAATGGCCGGAGGCGGAGGGTGAACAGCTCGCGTCCTTGTGGAAACGGGAAGAAAACGCCCAGTTCATCTTCGAACTCGAGCCACTCCGCCGCGAGGATGCGCGATTTGCGGCGACGCATAGGAAGCACGATGGGGACAAGTTCCTCGAAGCGGTCCACCGGGCGGACGTCGCCTCGCTCGCATCTCGTCCCATCACGCTCTTTTTCCTGCTCGAAGAATTTCGAGGCAACGAGTTCCAAGCAACCTCTAGGCGCCAGCTCTACAAAAACGGCTGCCGTCGTTTGTGTGACGAACACAAAATCAACCCCGAACGCGCCCGGCTGCTGCGTCGCTTCTCTCGCGAAGAATGCACCACCGACGAGAAGGTCGATGCCGCAAGCAAGCTCGCGTGCGGCCTGCTCCTCGGAGGCAAACATTCCTTTTGGTTTCCCGCATCGTCTGAATCGCCGCTTCCAAGCGACAACGTCTGCCATGTCACAGATTTGATCGATGGCGGCCTGTTGCGCGGAAGCGTGGTCGAGCAAATCCTGGGGGCCGGAGTTTTTACCGCGTTGGGCCGGGATTGTTTTGGATTCACCCATCAAACGTTCGCCGAATGTTTGGCGGGACTAGCGCTCGCTCAACTGCCACTTGCCCAGCTACGTACCCTGCTATGCGCCACCGATCCGGCGAACGGCATTGAGTATGTGGTTCCTCAGCTTGCCGAACTTGCCGCATGGGTAGCGGGCGACCACTCCGGTTTCTTTTCACACCTGATCGATGTCGATCCCGCCGCCTTACTGCGAAGTGGAGTGGCTTTTGCGGAGTCCGCCCAGAAGGCCAAGCTCGTCGAACGAATCCTCGACCTTGCTGGCAAGAAGCAGTTTTTCGACGAGACGGAATACTGGCGTTTCTGGCGTGACCTCGGTCATCCCGGACTCGCTCGCCAACTGATCGATGCGCTGAAGGACCCGCATCGCCACGCAATGGTCCGCAGAGTGGCTATCGACATCGCGGAGGCATGCCGACTTCCGGAGTTAGTTCCCACGCTCTTCGATATTCTCAAATCACAGAATGAGAACCGAGACTTCCGGAGTTCCGTCGCAGATGCCCTGTGCGCCTGCATGCCGGACGACCGCTTGGCGGAACTAGAACCCCTCGCCCGAGGCGAGGTTGTCGGTTGCGGATGATGCCGGCTCACGGGATCACAATCTATCCGGGGAATTGACGGAGGATGAGATTGGCGATTTCTACCTTTTGCTCTGCCGGTCGTTTCCTCAATCGGAGGATCCGGAAGAGAGATCAGGGTTCGTGACGCCGAGGAGGGCAATCGTTTACTTCCGCAGTGGAGTTCTGAATGAGCTCAGCGGACGGAGCACACTTGCCGCCTGTTCTCAATTGAAGCGGCTTGCGACGGCTCTCCCCGATCAGGCCACATGGTTGCTCTATCGCTTTCAGCAAACGCTGAGTTCCGTCCGGCGCAATGAATGGCAGTCGTTTTCATTGCCCGACATTACCACGGTCTTGGTCAGTGATCGTAAGCGCCTCGTCCGTGACAACGGCGATCTCATGAACCTCGTCCTGGAGTCATTGGAAGACCTTCAACGACATCTGAAGGAAACCACGCTTCCGGCGGTAGAGGATCTTTGGCACTGGGAAGGTGCTGGGCTGCAGAGAAAGAACTTCCGCCACAAGGATGAGGAGGCGGTTTCGGACTACATCGCCCGCTGGCTGCGCAACCGGATCGGCCCGCAGTCAGGTGTGGTTGTGAACCGAGAGGTGCAACCGGTCCGGCAAAAACGAACCGATGTTCTCGTGGAAGCTTGGAGCCGCTCGCTCGCAGGAAGGAATCGGCAGGAGACACCGCTGAGTGTCACGATCGAGGTGAAGGGCTGCTGGAATGGTGAGATCAAAACCGGTGCCAAGGATCAGTTACTCGATGAATACCTGCGACCATTTGGCAGAACGCACGGAATCTTTTTGGTGGCGTGGTTTCACAGCCCCCGAAAAACGAAATCCGAAACGATCCACCCGACTGAGCTGAAGTTTGACAACCTTTCCGACGTGAAGAAATCGGTTTCGGAATTTGTCCAACCGGCCTGCACGGTCGGTTTTGAAATCGCCCCCTTTGTGCTAGATTGCAGGCTGCCGTAAGTGTCGCGGGGGATTACGCCCCTTCAAGCGCCGCCTTGAGCACGGGATCTTCAAAAAGCGCAAGCCCGTGCGTGATGGTCCGCCCATTGATGGATCATTTTACGGGCATCGACGCCTCCGGCACGGAGGATGGCGGCCATGTGCTCGATATGGTCGACCTCTTCTTGAAGCACCGTTTGGGTGTAAACGGTGTCGAGACGATCGCTGTATGGACCAAGGAAACGGCGAATCGGGAAGTACTCGGGCTCGAGGAAAAGCAGATCGGTGCGCTTCTTGAGTTCGGCGAGCTGCTCCTTGAGAACCATGGCATAGACGCGGAGCTTGTCGTCGGTCGCTTGGGTGAGATTTCCGGCTTCCTCGCCGAGCCATTCCATTTCGATGGCGAGCATCTCACGAAGGTCACCATTGGTGCGGGCGGCGGTGAGGCGCTGCATCCAAGCCTCCTTATGCGCTTTAAGCTCGGGATCGGTCTCCAGATCAGGATGGAGGACTTTGGCGAGTTGTTTGTAGAGTGATTTGAAGTCGCGGTTCTTCGCTTCCTCCGTCTCCTTTTTAAGACGTTCTCGCTCGAGTGCCGCCTTCGACGGCTTGCGTTTGCGCGGCGCGTTGGTGGCAAACGGATCTCGGGACGAGTTTTTGAGTTCTTGCTCGGCGGCGGCGAAGCGTTCGTGCATCAGCCGGTCCAATTCGTCCGGATCCATGTTGGGATCGAGGCCACTGAGGTCGAGTTTCACCCCTGCGTCCCGGGCGATGTCTTCCAGCATTTCTCGCATGGCCTCGAACCGGACACGGGCGAATTCATCCTCTTCGGTGTTCTCGCCGCCGGAATCCCGTGGATTCAGTTCTTCGTGCAGGGCTTCAAGCAGGGTTATTTCCTCCTCGCTGAAACCGACCGGGTCATCGAGCAGGCTCTCGATCTTGCAGCTGATCAAGTCGTCAAGCGCATTGCGGCGGCGCACCGTAAGTTTGAGCGTTCTACGTGCTTCCACGGCGAGAAGAACGAGTTGGCGCTCCACCCGGTTGCGCATTTCCACGACCGGCATGAGTTCGTCGCGACAAATAACGAGGTCCGCGTCGAGGCGGGCGCGTTTACGTTCGTGAGCTACCCGGGCTTTTTCCAGCGCCTTCATGCGCTTGTTGAACTCTTCCTGGGCCGGGCTCAGCGGCTGCGAAGTGGTGCGCTTGATGGTCAGATTCGTCTTCGATGGCTGCGGAGGCCGAGGGGGATCGGGTTGTGGATCAAGGCCGAGATCCAATTCGTGCTGCGAACCGCGGGACATGGCGGGAATTTGGTCATTCTGTCCCGGAAGTCAAAACCGCGCTGAATGGAACCCAAGGAAGGACTTCACCTCGAAAAAGTCCGTTCTATCGAAGGAGCGCAAACTCCACCCTCAAGGCAACACCGGCATGACGGGCAGCGCTCCAAAGGGCTGGCTTTGGCGCCGCTGAACTTCCTTCGCGAGAGAACTCAAATGCCGACGCGCTTCGAACATCAACCACGCCGAAGCCAGCGGCTCCATCACCGGGCGCAACCATTTCGGCTTCGTGTGGAAATTCGCGGAGTAAATCGCGACCGACCCGCCGGGGATGTTTTTATGGCGCGTGCAAGAGCCGAACGATTCGAGGAAACCCGGATGGTTGAGCATTCGCAACGCCGCCAGCTCGCCCGGATGGAAGGTCACGTATTCTTCGTCCACCTCCAGATGTCCGAGCTGATACGCGGCGCGACTATGCCGCTTCGCGCCCAGTTGCGGTTCCCGCAATCCACCCGTCAGGCGGGCCTCGCGTAACACAGGATCCCATTCCTGCCGGTGTTCATAGTCATGTAACACCTCAAAAACCTCATCAGCAGGCGCAGGCATTTCCGATTTGACCGTAATGCGTGACATGGCGGGCGATCCTAGAAAATGGCCCAGATTTCCCGGTGTGCAAGGGAGAGAAGAACAACCACGGATGAACGCGGATGGACACGGATTCAGACGGGTGTAATGCCCCTTTTAGTCTACCTATCCGCGTTCATCCGTGTCTATCCGTGGTTCTCTTTGATCCACTCTGTTAAATTCCCGATTCCGCATTCACTCTGCCCGTCCATGCCCGGCGAAACCCGCCCCATCCTCAAGCTCGCGCTACCGCTGATCATCGGCCAACTGGGGCAAATGCTGCTCGGTGTCGCCGACACCGTGATCGTCGCCCGCGTCGGGGTCCTCGATGTCGCGGCGCTTGCGTTCTCGAATGTGCTTTTCCACGTCCCACTGGTGTTTGGCATCGGTGTGCTCACCTGCATTTCCGTCCGCACCGCCAACGCCCGCGGCGCGAACGACACCGCTGCAGCCCGGGCGGCAGGACTGAACGGCTTTTGGCTATCGCTCGGGCTTGGCCTCGTTTTGTTCGCCTTGATGGCGGCGCTGACGCCGAACTTGCGGTGGTTCGGTCAACCCGCCGACGTCACGGCGCGAGCACCGATGTTTTACCTCATCTTGATGGCATCGTTGATCCCCGCCTTGGCAGGAATCGGATTGAAAAATCATGCCGACGCGATGAATCGCCCATGGCCGCCGTTCTGGATTTTCCTCGGTGGCGTCGGGCTCAACGTCGTGCTCGCGATCGCGATGGTTTTCGGAAAATTCGGCCTGCCCGCGCTCGGGCTCGAAGGCGCGGGTTGGGCAACCTTGATCGCCCGCTGGGCAATGGTCGCCGCCATGCTGGTCTGGCTGCGCGGTTGCCGATCGCTTTCGGGCTGGGTCCCGGAACGTTGGTTCGCCCGACCGGAAATCGCGGCCCTGAAGCACCTCCTCGTCATCGGTCTTCCCGCCAGCCTACAAATGCTCTGCGAAGTCGGAGCGTTCACCACCGCTGGGCTTTTGGTGGGCCGCTTCGGCACCGATGCCTTGGCCTCCCATCAAATCGCGCTGACCTGTGCGGCTACCGCCTTCATGGTGCCGCTCGGTCTTTCGATGGCGTTGACCGTGCGAATCGGCGAAGCCTACGGCGCGGGCGAACTTTCACGACTGCGACCCATCGCGCTGAGCGGCTGGGCTCTCGCGTTCGCGTTCACCTTCCTCAGCGGAGGAACGTTTCTCCTCGCGGGCGAATCGTGGTCGCGCTTGTTCGTGACCGACCCCAACGTCATTCGCCTAAGCGCTTCGCTGCTGGTAATCGTCGGCGTGTTTCAGATTTTCGACGGCATCCAGGTCGCCTCCGCTGCGATGTTGCGTGGCTTGCACGACGTCCGTTTGCCCGCCCTATTGGGCTTTGTTTCCTACTGGCTCGTCGGCTTGCCTGTAGCGGCTTGGCTCGCCTTTGGCCTAAACCTCGGCCCACGCGGCGTGTGGTGGGGACTCGCCTCCGGTCTCGCGGCGGCCGCGTTGGTGCTCACGCCGAGATTGTGGAGGAAGACGCGGGAATGCCCTTCACATTCGATGTAAGGGCAACGCGCTTGCCGAACTCCACTAGGCATAGGGTTGGGCGCTGCTAAATGAACTTAATGATCAACGAGACTATTGTCACAACTATACCGAGCGCCCATACCCAAAATTTGTTCCGCTCGTACCAACGCTCGCAGCAGGAACGAGGGTTCCACATCTGCAGTTCAGCTTGGACGTGACGGTCAAGAAAGTGTCGCATTTTCGCTATCTCGCCATCAACACTCCTGAGATCAACACTGTTGGGATAACCATGTCCACGAAGCCTGCGATCAACTTCAGCCATTTTGTAGAAGACCCGCTGACAACCCGCAAAAAGCAGCCCCTGGACTTCTCCTAGCAATTCCCGACCTTCTACATCGCGATCCTTGGCTGCCACAACTGCGGCGGCCAACTGTTTGACGATTAAATCTTCTAAAAAAGGCTCAATGTAGCCCGACCAGAAAACGGTGCGAGGAGAGCCCTCGAAATCGATACCTTCATAGGTGACACCGCGACCATTGAAGCACTTCACAGAAAGCCCTTGGCGCATAAAGACCCATGGCTCGATCTGCTCGTCAATAAGATGCTGAACGGCATCAGCTACCTGCTTATTAAAGGTGGGATACAAGGGTGTCATTGACGGCCAATGCTTAAAGCTAAGCCGTGCAATGACATGCTGAGGCAGGCTTTGGCAATTTTGAAAAAGCAATGAAGGCTTAGAGGTCGTCCGGCGCTTCTGCGTCGAGGATTTCGTGGCGGCGGATTCCATCCGCCCGGCCTCTGCCGTTTTAAAAGAGGCATGGCGGATGGAATTCGCCGCCACGATCATTCGCACTGGCAAACCCCACCTTCCCGGCCGAAAGATTCCGCCGATGGAACCCTTCCTGCCGTCTCCCGATCGCCATGCCCGCAGTTTGATCGCGGAAATGGAAGAAGAGCGCCTGAATCCGGCGGCGGCACTGGTCGATCATCTGCGCAATCGCCGGGCGGCAGCGAAGTGGACGCGTCGGCACGGCCAACGCCTCGTGCGGGAAACGTTCGCCGCGTTGGCCGAGCTCGACGACTTTCCGCCTTCCGCTCACCTTTGGAACGCGCTTCACCCCGACGTGCCGCTGCATTGTTTTTTCCGCACGAAACGCGACCCGGTTTTCCGTGTGCTGAAATTCGACTACGACGGGCACGTCATCACGATTCATGTCGAGCACGGCCGAAGTTCGCTCGTGACGGAAGCGATCGAACTCAAACGGGATCTCCAACATCGCCTCGGCCTGCATCGCCGTCATCGCCAAGTTTAACGCGAGGCCCGTAAATTCCCCTCAAGGCTTCTCATTTGACCGCGGCACGGACCGCGGGCAAATTGTTGGAGACCTATGCCCGTCCTTTCCCGCGTCTTCCGGCTCGCCCTGTATTACCCCGGACGAGCGATGTTGTCGCTATCGATGGCAGTCGCCTGCACGGTGTTAGTGCTCGTTCTCCCTACAGTGACCAAGGTGTTGGTGGATGACGTGATCGGGCAACGCCGGGCCGATCTGTTGCTTCCCACCGCTCTGTTGGGCATCGGCGCCATTTTCGCCCGGCAATTGCTTTTCACTTTGCGGACGTATGGCAACAACGCGCTCGAGCAGCGGTTGATCCACGACCTACGACTCGCGCTTTACAACAAACTCCAACGGCTGCCGATCAAATGGTTCGATAGCAATTCATCGGGCGAAATCATGTCGCGCGTCGCCAGTGACGTGCCCGCCACGGATCGTGTGATCTTGGAAACGATCGATCAAACGATTCCCGCGATTCTGCAGTTCCTCATCATCGGCGGTTGGATGTTACTCAACAGTTGGGAACTCACCCTCGTCACGCTCGCGCCACTGCCGATCATCGGGCTCATCACCACGATTTACTCCAAGCGAGCCGAACCCCGTTGGCGTGAATCGTCCGAAGCCTCCGCGGCGCTCAATTCGCTGCTCCACGACAACCTCGCGGGCATTCGTCAAATCAAGGCCTACACCGTCGAGCCCCAGGCGCTCGATCGTTTCAAGGACGCCAGCCGTCGCGTAGGCGAAAAGCACATGCGCGTGATGAAAGGCCAAGCGGTCGTGTGGCCGGGTGTTTCGCTCCTCGCGGAATCGGGCATCATCCTCATGCTGGCCTATGGCGCTTGGGCGGTGCTCCAAGGCCGCATGCAGGCGGGCACGCCGATCGCCTTCCTCGTTTCGTGGGGATTTTTGTTCGATCCGATTTCGCGCATCAACGCGCTGACGCAAGTGTATCTCGGCGGCAAGGTTTCCGCGAAGCGCGTGTTCGCGATTCTCGATTTGCCCGATGAAACGCATTTGAACGATGGCGAACGTCCGGCCGAATTCCGCGGCCATGTGCGGTTTGAAAACGTCGGCTTTCATTACGATCCCGACTCGCCCGCGGTCACCGGCATCACCATTGAAGCGAAGCCAGGGCAAACCGTCGCGCTCGTCGGCTCGACCGGCGCGGGCAAATCGACGATCCTCAATCTGCTCACTCGCTTTTACGAAGTGGATGCCGGAGCGATTCGTTTGGATGGCCACGACATCGGCACGCTGGCCAAAGACTGGCTGCGCGATCACACCGGCTACGTCACGCAGGAGAGCTTCCTCTTCAACTCAAGTCTGCGAGAAAACCTCTTGCTCGCGAAGCAGGATGCGACCGATGAAGAGCTTTGGCAGGCGCTTGAATCCGCCAATGCCGCGGACTTCGTGCGTCGCTTACCAGAAGGACTCGACACCACCGCAGGCGAACGCGGCGTGCGTTTTTCCGGCGGCGAAAAACAACGGCTCTCCATTGCGAGAGCGCTGCTGAAAAACCCACCGTTGCTCTTGCTCGACGAAGCCACCAGCGCGCTCGACAACCGCACCGAACGACTCGTGCAACAAGCGCTCGAACGTTTGCGCAGCGACCGCACGTGCTTCGTCATCGCGCATCGTCTCTCCACGGTGGAAAAAGCCGATCTCATCTGCGTGCTCGATAAGGGCCGCATCATCGAGCAAGGCACACACGCGTCCTTGCTCGCGGCCAACGGAGTGTATGCGAGATTGTGCGAAGCTTCGATTCACGGTTAAATGGGTGCCAACCTTTGCCCGCCATGGAAACCGTCGTTCATCTCCCCGAATCCGAAGATCCCTGCACCATTCGCGAGGTGCTTGACGCGCTCCGCAAACAAAAGCTCGAACCCCGGCACGATTCCAAGAACTGGGGCGACTGGATTCACCTGGAAGGTTGTCGCACGGTCATCAGCATTGAATCCATGCGTGGCCTGACTCGCTCAGCGACGATCGAACATGCGGAGGACGATGTGAACGACCCTTCACCCGCCATTTTAAAAGCGTTCGGCAAGCTCGGTTGGTACGGGATGGACGAGGATGGCGAGTATCCGCTGACTTGAGTGGAAGTCGGGACTGAGTGGTCAGTGCCGGGTTAGCGGTCAGAAAGAGGAACACGAGAAGATCGAGAGCCTCTGATGCTGCGGGCACCGCAGTAGCACACCGTTCGTTTCAGACGAGTGTTTCACTTTGTCGCCCGGATCGCCTCTCGAACGCAACCCGCGAAGAACGAGCAAGCTGCGGAGTTGCTCGCAGACTTTCCCCCAGTCGCTCACAAGTTATTCACAAGGTGAAACGCGCATTGTTCACGGGTTTTCCCCAGTTTTCCCCAAGTTATTCACAATGCGTTGGGCAAAAAAAAAGCGGGCCCCGTTGAGGAGCCCACTGGCGTTTGCGGGGCGGTTTTAGCGTCCCAGTTTCATGGCTTCTTCGATGCTGAGTTCCTTCGCATTGCGGCCCGAACCTTGGCTCTGGCGTTGCGGGGAATTCTGCTGCGAAGCATCCTTATGGGACTGGCCCTGATCCCGACCAGGGTTTCCGGTTTGGTTTTGTTCTTTCATTGGATCAATCGGTTAACGGGACGGATGTCCCTTGAAACCGATTGCATGGGTAACCGGAATGTCCACCGCTTGTTCACGCAAAGTGGCTGCCGCGGGACGCGTCAGCCACTCATCACGCTGGTGACGACCAAATGAAATCCCGTGAACTGGTAACGTTGTTGAAATTCGTCCAAAGACAAAGTTTCCCAGCCATGAAGAGGATCCGCGAACGTCACCTTTCCGCCCGTGCAATCAAGGACGGCGATGAAATGACCGGAGGCTCCGATTTTCACTCCCACGATCACGGGAAATCGGATCTGTGGATCAAAGGACTCACGGAATACAAAACGCGTTTCCATCCCTTTGGCGCGAGCATATCGGGCCAAATACCATGCTTCCGTTCCGGCTTGGTAACTGTGAGCCGACCGGGCGATTTCCCGTTCGGTGACTTTCACGCCGTGCCTGTGAAGAATCGTCGCCAAGCTCGCGGGGCCACAGGTTGAAAAGGTGCTCTGACGGCAGACGCCATCTTCCCAGTGGTCGGCGAAGTCGCCCTCCTGAATCGGCCCTAACACGGGTTTCAAATAGGGAATAAGCGACGAACCCAGGAACGCGCTGAGCAGAAGCACCAATAACATGCGCGGGAGGAACGTCGCGAACAAAGCCGAAGCCGCACCAAACGGGACTACGCAGAACTCACTGCCCGTCCAAGACCGGAAAGTATAGAACCAGGTCCATTCCGGCAGCACGTGCAAATAGTAGAGCGACATCAGACACGCCGGGAAGGACAGCACCCCCATCGCGAGGAGCCATCCGGCGCGCACTTTCCAGGAGCAACTTTTCGCCGCCCGGAAGGTCAGCGAAAACGTGACCAGTGCGGCGACCAAGGCGAGAGCGCCGAGCAAATTCATTGAGAGTTCGTTCCTGTTTGGAGCTGAAGATTCATCGCAGCTTCAAAATCACTTCCACCCGCCTAATTTGCACACCCGCTTGTAGTGCGGGGCGTCAACCGGCGTGATCGACAGCCGCGTTCCCTTTTGCAGCACGACCATGCCTTCCAGCGCGGCGTCCTGCTTCATTTGCTCCAAGGGAACGAACTTCGGAAACTTCCCGACGAACTCGAAATCCACCAACCACCAACGCGGGTTTTCCTTCGTCGCCTTGGGGTCGTGATACTCGCTTTTGGGATCGAACTGCGTCGGGTCGGGGTATGGTTCGCCCGCGACTCGGGCAAGCCCGGCCACTCCGGGCGGGGTGGCGTTGGAGTGATAAAACAGCGCCAGGTCGCCCGGCCGCATGTCCTTCCACATGAAATTGCGCGCCTGATAATTCCGCACGCCGCTCCATGGCTCACGCCCGGCTTTTTCGAGATGGTCGATGCCGAAAACGTCGGGTTCGGATTTGATCAGCCAATGGCGCATGCAACAACCTTTCGCCTTCGCCCGGCGGATTCAAGACGCGGCTTCAAAACAGTTCGCCTTGGCCGGGTGTGAGCCGACGAAACGAATCGAAACTCAAGGGGGCCGGGCGCGTCGCCAACCCCAGTCGACGACAGCTGGCGTGAAACAAGGCGTTCAGTTGATTCGCGCCTTCGCTGATTCCCCGTCGCCTTTCCCCGCTCACCAGCGAGTTCAACCCACCTCCATGCGCCGCACGGATTCTGCCGAGCACCTTTTCCTTCCGGTCAGGATAATATCGATCGAGCCAGCCCTCAAAGACCTCCGCCACCGAGCCGGCCAAACGAACGAACGAATACATCGCAAAACTCGCGCCGTGTTCTTTCGCCGCGGCCAAAATCGCCGGCATTTCCGAATCGTTCAGCCCGGGAATCATGGGCGCGAGACTCACCCCGACCGGAACACCGGCTTCCGCGAGCTGTCGCACCGCATCGAGTCTCGCGCGCGGTGAAGCGGCCCGCGGCTCCATGATGCGAGCGAGCTTCGGATCCAGCGAGGTGACCGAAAGAAACACGCAAACCGCACGATACCGGGCGAGTTCCGCCAGATGATCGAGGTCGCGGGTGACCAAGGCGTTCTTCGTAATGATGCCGACCGGATGACGAAATCGCGCCAATACTTCCAAGCAACCGCGCGTAAGTTTCAATTTCCGTTCGGCCGGTTGATAGCAATCGGTCACGCCGGACAGGCTGATTAGGCCAGGCTTGTAGGAAGGTTTCGCCAGCGCCCGTTCGAGCAACTCCGGCGCATCGGGCTTCACGAGAATCTTCGACTCAAAATCCAGCCCGGAGGAAAAGCCGAGGTATTCGTGGTAACGCCGGGCGTAGCAATAAGCGCAGCCGTGTTCGCAGCCGCGGTAGGGATTCAATCCGTAATCGAACGACAGGTCCTCCGCGGTGTTCGGCACCAGGATCGATTGCGAATGGTCGCGCAGGAAAACGGTCCGCAGCGGTCGCGGGTCGTCATCGATCCACGCGTCTTCGTCCGTTTCGACGTGAAACCGCTCGAATCGGTTTACCGGATTGAAATCCGCGCCTCGTCCGCGTTCCGCCATGCGTCAAGCTGGCCTCTACGCGAAACCGGCGCAAGCCAATTCATGTTCTATTGAACAGCATTTCAGCGAGCCAAATCACCGAGGATCTCCGGCAGCTTGCGCAGCGGCAGCGAATAATGGCCTTCATCGTTAAACCATCGGGTCTGCGCTCCCGGGACTTTCGCCGCAACTTCTTTGGCCATTCGAATCGGGATATTCCGATCCAGCCCGCCATGCCAAAACGTCACCGGAACTCGGATTGACGTAAAATCCAGATTCCACGGATCGAGGTAAACGTCCGCGTCCGCCACCGCTCCCTTGCCCCCTTGGCGGATACCCTCGCGGAAGCTTTTGAAAAACGCCTCGTAGCCTCCGGCGCTTTCGACCGCCCGGCGGTCTTGTTCCGGGATCGTTTGCAACAGCCATGTCAGAGGTGGTCGATCCACCGGCAAATGGGAAATCTTGCGCGCTCCGTTTAAGATCCCCTCCATCAGCCAGGGCATCCGTTTCCTCACCCGCAGCAGCCAACGGTAGGCCCAAAGCAAATCGGATCGATCCTCGAAATCCGCCAGAGGCGGCGCGCCGCAAACGATCGCCACCCGTTTCGTTCGTTGCGGTAGCCACGCCGCGCAAGCGAGTGCATACGGTCCGCCGCCCGAAACTCCCAGCACCCGGAACGAGTCCGCGCCGGCATGATCGGCCAAGCCGGAAATGGTTTCCGTCCATCCCGCGAGTGTCCGTTTGCCTGCGAAATCGGAGCGTCCCAAGCCCGGCCGATCCGGGGAAATGACCCGCAATCCAAACCGCTTCGCCTCATCGTCGAGAAGTCGTCCCTGCAACCGCGAACTCGGCCAGCCGTGAAAGAAGAACAACGGTTTGCCCTGTGGATCGCCGAATTCCGCGTAACATAACCGGCGTCCGGCGGAGTCGGTCCAGTATTGTTCGGAGAGATCGGGCACAACGGAGTCTACGGGTTTTCAGTGCAAAAAGGTAGCGCGCTCTCGCCGAGCTGCCAAACTAGCAAACTTCTCCTCCCTTGCACTCTAACCGATTCGGGGCGAAAAAGGAACATGCCGGAAAAGCGTTCCGCAGGATCGACCTCGGCCACCGCGTTGGTGGTGGCGAATATGGTCGGCACCGGCGTGTTCATTTCGCTCGGCTATCAGTTGGTCGATTTCCATGCCGCGCCGCCGATTTTACTTCTGTGGATCGTCGGCGGGCTGATCGCCCTGTGCGGTGCCTACAGCTACGCGGAAGTCGCCAAGGCATTGCCGCGTTCGGGCGGCGAGTATCATTTTCTCGGCACGCTTTATCATCCGTCGCTGGGTTTCATGGCCGGGTTGCTTTCGGCAGTGATCGGTTTCGCCGCGCCGACCACCGTCACCGCACTAGCGCTCGGTGGTTATTTGCAACGGAGTTTCCCCGCGGTGCCGGTAGGCGTCACGGCGACGGCCGTGATTTTGCTCGGCGCGGCCTCGCACGCTCTCAGCGCCCGCACCAGTGCCCGAGTGCAGGTGGCCGCCACCGCCTTAAAGCTCTCGCTGATCGGCGCGTTTTTGATCGCGGTTATCATTTTACCCGCGCATGGCGACATCCGCTGGCAGCCCGCCATAGCCGACTTCCATGAAACGTTTCGCCCGGCTTTCGCCAGCGCGCTTCTGTTCGTCTTTTATGCCTACAGCGGTTGGAACGCCGCGGTCTATGGCTTGGAAGAATGGCATGAGCCCGAACGCACGGTGAAACGCGCGCTCGTCGGCGGCACGGTGCTGGTGCTCATTCTCTATGTCGCGCTCAACGCGGCGTTTCTCCGTGCCGCGCCGGTGGACGCGTTGCGCGGCGTCCCGGAAATCGCGGATGTCGCGGCGCGCTATCTGTTCGGTCCAGCGGCGGCGCGGTGGACTTCCGCCTTGCTCGCGGTCGGATTGTTTTCCTCCGTCAGCGCGCTGCTTTGGGCGGGACCTCGTGTGCTCGGCACGATGGGGCGTGACGTGCGGGCGTTGCGTTGGTTCGCCCCGAGCCATGGCGTGCCCATCCGGGCACTCGCCTTCCAAACCGCGCTTGCTCTCGGTTTTGTCTGGTTCGGCCAACTCGACACCTTGGTCAATTACACCCAAACCGGCCTGACGCTTTGCTCGGCGCTCACGGTGGCAGGCGTGTTCATTTTGAAAAAACGTGGGCTGGGCCGCCGACTGCATCCGTTGCCGCCGGTCGTGTTCCTCACGATGACCGCCTTCGTGATCGTTCAATCGCTGATCCAACCAAGCAGCCGCATGGCCGCCTTGGCCGGGCTGGCGACCGCCGTTTGCTGCGCCCTGTTGTGGTTTCCTCTCCATCCCAAATCCCGATGAAAACCGTCCGATTCCTCGCCACTGTTCTCACCGCACTGACCTTCACCGGTTGCGGAGAGGCACCGAAACGCAAACCCGTTCCGCCTCCGGGCGTGCCGCTCGATGCCTACACGCCCGCCACGTTTTCGCCTGTCGCGGGAACCGCCGATGCCAATGACATCGCTCAGTTTCTCGCCGGTAAACCGGTCGTCCACGGCGCGGCCTTGTCGCAAATGCAACTCACGCCGGAATATCGCCTACACGCGGAAACGATGGCCCAGCGCTGGCGACGCCACGCGGCGCGACGAACCGCGCGTCAGAGCGAGTGGCACGACGGCACGCTTTCCCCGGTGATCGGTCAGACGAACACCTTACTCTATCCCTTCGGCGGCCCCGACCTGTTGTATGCGATGGCGATGTTTCCCCATGCGTCAACCTACGTGCTGCTCGGTCTCGAGCCCGCCGGTTCGTTGCCTTCGCTCGAATCGCAGAATCCGGGCGCAGTGCTGGCCGGACTCTCACGCCTCGACCAATCGATGGAAACACAGCTCAAGGTCGGCTATTTCATCACTCAGGACATGCGCGCCCAACTCAGCGGTGGGCCGATGCCCGGCGTGACGCCGATCCTGCTAGCCTCGATTGGCTTGATGGACGGAACCGTCGACAGCGTCTCGTCGCTTTCCGCCGGCGGCAAACCGGCGGTGGACATCCGCTTCCGTCTGCCCGGCGGCGGGTCGCGTCGCGCGATCTACGTGTCGGGCGATCTTTCCAACGGCGGCTTCAGCGGCGGTTATCGCTCGTGGCTCGGTTCGTTCGGCGGTTCGACCGCGTATTTCAAAGCGGCCTCCTACCTCACCCACGACGAAGGGTTTTCCGGCATCCGGAATTTCGTCCTGAAAAACTGCCGCGCCGTGGTGCAGGACGACTCGGGCATTCCGCATCGCCATTTCAAAGGTTGGGAAACCCACCTCTACGGCGACTACAACGGGCCGATCGAACTGTTCGCCAAACATGGTCAGCCCGACCTGCGAGCGGCTTACGACGCGATCGGCAAAGGTCCCGCGTTGCCCTTCGGTACGGGGTATCACTTCAACTACTTCGACGCCAACTTGCAGGTGTATGTGAGGAAGTGACCCGGAGTGTTGAAGCTTGCTTCAGCCCAGGCACAGGTGGCTTGCCACCGGCAATCGAGCAACCCCTCGCGGAGCAAGCTCCGCAGAGCTTTTTGGCGGGAGCAAGCTCCCGCACTCCGGGCTCACCCCAGCGCGTTCCACAGCGGTCCATCCTGCCAAGCGCGGGATGAGCCCAAACGCGCGAACACCCGGTTCTGCGACGGCCAAATCGCAACCCGCTGCCCGGACGAACCGACGAGCAGGACGACGTTCGCGGCATGACGCGGCGATAAGCACGCACCGGCCCAAAAACCGGGCGAACGGGTTGGATCGAGCGCGTCTTCCACTTCGATCGAACGCGCGCCGTTTCCCGCCTGTCGATTTTGCCACAACCCGCCGCCGAACATCGGGTTCGCCGCGGAAGGCCGGATGACGTCGGCAAAAGTTCCCGCGCTGAAGCCGTTCACGCTATTCCCACGAAGCAACGACGCGAGCGTCCGGCCGAGCTTACCGAGATCCTCGACCCCCATTTTGGCGCCAGTCGAAAGGTAAAACGCGCCTCGCCCATCGGTGCGCCATTCGGGGCTGCTCAAGCCGATCGGACTCATCACGGAACGCTGGACGTAATTTCCCGTCGGTTCACTCAGGCGACGGCGCAGGAACTCGCCTAGCACTTCCCAATGCGACGGCCCGTAGCGGAACTGCATCCCCGGCGAGTCGACGACCCGCAACGCCAAGGCGACACGGCCTTTGTCGGACACCGAGCCGTAAAGCGCGTTCGCCCCGCCTTCGAGGCCGGACGTTTGCTGAAGCAACATCCGGGGGGTGATTTGCCTTTTCGCGGGATCGTTGCGCCACTCGGGAAAAGTCGCGTGCAAAGGCTCATCGAGGGACATTTTCCCCTGCGCCACCGCCTTCGCTACCGCCAGCCCGGCGAGCGATTTCGTGATGCTGAGCGTGGGTCCGTAGGCGTCCGGGTGCGAGGCTTGGACGCGTTCGGTTCCGTGCCAAAGCGCCCAGCCTTTGGGCGCGTAGCAGTTGGCGATCTGCTGGATGGGTCCCGACCGGCACGGATCGCCTGAAACCCCGGCACAGCCGGAAAATCCGCCCGCAGCTCCGGCGGCGGCCCATTTCAGCCATTCACGACGCGTCAGCATCCAGCACCTTTAGCCGCCGGGAAAGATGATAGAAACCGAAATTAGGCATCCCTCAGCCAGAGTCAAAACCACGAAAAACACGAAATGGCACGAAATCAGAACTTTTCGTGAATTTTCGTGTCTTTCGTGGTTTCCGTTTCCGTTGCTCCCTTTCCATGCCTTCCGCCGTCGCTTTTTGAAACTTGGCACCCGGCATTTCCCGCCCTAAACCCCCCGCCGTGCTCAGCATTCACAAGCTCACCAAGACCCTCGGCGGACGCACCCTGCTCCGTGAGGCCGAAATGACCATCAACTGGGGCGAACGCGTCGCTCTCGTCGGTCCGAACGGCGCGGGCAAATCGACCCTTTTCCGCATGATCCTCGGCGAGGACGATCCGGACGAAGGCACGATCGAGCGCGATGAATACGCGATCACCGGTTACCTCGCGCAGGAAGCTGGCGACCCGGGCGACGAGACGATTCTCGAAATCGCCATGGGCATCAATCCGGAGATGGTCAACGTGCTCCGCACGATGCGTGAGCACGAAGCCGCGGGCACCCACGGTCATCCGGACTACGCCCACGCGCAGGACCAGTTCACCCTCGTCAACGGCTACCAGCTCGAACCGAAGGCGAAAAAAATCCTCGCCGGCCTCGGTTATAAGGAAGCCGATTTCCACCAGCCCGCCCGCAAGTATTCCGGCGGCTGGATCATGCGTGCCTACCTCGCCCGCTTGCTCGTGATGGAGCCCGACCTCCTGATGCTCGACGAGCCAACGAACCACCTCGACCTCATTTCCCTCCTTTGGCTCCAGCGCTACCTGCGCAACTACTCCGGCGCGATCCTGATGATTTCGCACGATCGCGATTTCATGGATGAGCTGGTGGAAAGCGTCGTCGAGATCGATCCGGACGCGCAGAAGCTGATCACCTACACCGGCAATTACTCGAAGTATCTCGACCAGCGCGAACAACGCTACGAGCAGCAGCTTCAAGCCTACCGCAACCAGCAGAAGGAAATCGACGCGACGCAGGAGTTCATCGACCGCTTCCGCCAAGTCACCTCGAAGGCCGCGCAGGTGCAGAGCCGCGTGAAGCAGCTCGAAAAGCTTGAGCGCATCGAAAAGCCGCGCGCCCCACGCAAGCCGTTCCGTTTCTCCTTCCCGCAGCCGCAGCGTTCCAACCAGAAGGTGATGGACCTGCAGAAAGTTTCCCAGGCTTACGGAGAAAAGCGCATCTACAAGGATCTCGATCTCACGCTCGAACGCGGCGAGAAGATCGTCCTCGTCGGACCGAACGGCGCGGGCAAATCGACGCTGTTGAAAATCCTCGCCGGTGTGCTGCCCATCGACGGCGGCAAACGCGACGTCGGCTACGCGACTAAGCTCGGTTACTACTCGCAGCACCGCTCCGAATCGCTGAACGAGAACAACACCGTGCTGGAGGAAGTCATGGCTTCCTGCCCAACACTGCGCGAAGACGAAGCGCGGTCGATTCTCGGTTCGTTCCTGTTCCGTCGCACGGATGTGGAGAAGCGCTGTGGCGTGCTTTCCGGCGGTGAAAAATCGCGTCTCAACCTGGTGAAATTCCTCACCGACCCGCCGAACCTTCTCCTGATGGACGAGCCGACGACGCACTTGGACATCCTGTCGATCGACTCGCTGGTCAACGCGCTCAAGGCCTACGAAGGCACGCTCGTGTTCATTTCCCACGACGTGCACTTCATCCGCACGCTCGCGGAAACGACGCTGCACATCACCCGCAACCCGCAGGACAGCGGCAGCGTGCTCACTCGCTACGCAGGCGGTTACGACTACTTCCTCGAGAAGAGCGGCCTCAACGACGACCGCGGTGCCGTGACGGCGTGAATTTCGGATTGTGAGCCCGTATCGATCAGTCCCAAAGGGGCTAAAAGGCGGGCAAATGTCAGGTTTACCTTACCCGCCACGCGTGTAAGGTTTTCCTTACATCATGACCACTGCCCTCATTCCATTTCCACGCCCGCCCGGAAGTATCGCATCCGGAGCAACCTTTTCCTTGGCGGATATGTCGCCGTAAACCTCGCCGCGATCCTAGGTGCCTTCGATGACATGAAATCGCCCGCCACCTGGGTGTTTTCCTGGATCGTCGCCGCTCCCGTCGTCGGACACATCTGGGCGCTCCTTGCCTGGATGCGCGATAGCGACGAGTTCGTCCGCGCGCTTACGGCGAAGCGCTTCATCGTCGCCTCAGGTCTCGCCATGACCATCGCGTCCGCGTGGGGCTTTATGGAGCTTTATGCCAAGGCTCCTCACGTTTCCGCCGCGATGATCTATCCGCTCTTTTGGGTGGCCTATGGCTTCGCTTCCGTTTTCATCCACACCACGCGCTGATGAAAAACCGGCTTAAATTGCTGCGCGCCGAGCGGAAATGGACCCAGGACGACCTCGGCAAACGCGTGGGAGTTTCCCGGCAGGCGATCAATGCGCTCGAAACGGAAAAGCACGATCCGTCGCTCGATCTTGCTTACCGGCTGTCCGTGGAGTTCGGCCTGCCGGTAGAGCGGATTTTCCAAAACCCGCACGGGACGGGGGCCGCATCATAAAATCCCCCTCGTAACACGTCGTTGCCATCCCAGACCACACGCCCTAAGGTCGTCTCATGGGAATTGCCGAAATCCACGCGCTTCCTCGGGCGGAAAAACTCCGCCTGATGGAACTGCTCTGGGAGGACCTTGCCTCGGACGAAAGTTCGCTGGAAAGCCCCGAGTGGCATGGTTCCGTATTGCGCGAGACCGAAGACCGCTGGCAAGCTGGCAAGGAAGAGCCCCTTGCCTGGTGCATGGCCAAGAAGGAACTGCGACGCCGCTTTGAATGAAGATCCGCGTCTTGCATTCAGCCATCTCCGATCTGGAGGTGGGCTGGCAATTTTACGAACGTCAGGGCCCGGGCTTGGGCGATTACTTTTTCGACAGCCTGTTCTCGGACATTGATGCACTGGCTCTTCACGGAGGCGTTCATCGCGTGGTGCACGGATTCCATCGCTGCCTCTCGAAACGCTTTCCCTATGCCATCTACTACCGGCTCGTGAAGGAAGAGGTGCTGGTTTTCCGCATACTCGACTGCCGTCGGCACCCCAAGCGAATCGCCGGTGAATTAGGAGCAACGGATTGACCATGCCGCCCGTCTTCCACCCCTTCTCCACTCAGCATTTCGCCGCCGTGGCGATCGGCGCGGCGATCACGGCCGGCTTGATCTTACTCGGGCGCACCGGCCATCGCGGCCAAGTGGTGTCCACCGGCATCCTCGCTTTTCTCAATCTCGCCGCCTTTGCCATCGTCCAATTCGGCTGGCAGGCGATGCCGGAGGCCACCTTGGAACACGCCATCCCGGCGCACCTTTGCGACATCGCCTCGATCCTCGCCGGTTTCGCCCTGCTGACGCGTCGACCGTTGTTGTGCGAACTCACGTATTTCTGGGGACTCGCGGCGACCATCCAGGGCCTGCTCACGCCGGCGATCCAACTCGGTTTCCCGTCGGGGCCGTTTTTCGCGTTTTTCCTCCAGCACTTCGCCATCGTGGCCGCGGCGCTTTATTTACCGACTGTCGACGGCTGGCGACCGCAGAGTCCGTGGTGGCGATCTCCGCTACGCGCGTGGGGATGGGCGAACGCCTACCTCGCCCTCGCGATGCTGCTCAACGCCTGGCTCGGCACGAATTTCGCCTTCGCGGCGCACAAGCCGGCAAACCCGAGCCTGCTCGACCATCTCGGGCCATGGCCGTGGTATTTGCTGTCGATGCAGGGCCTTGCCGTGGTGTTTTTCACCCTGCTCGCCCTGCCGTTTGCCCGGAGGAAACCGATGGGAAATTAGGTTGGTGGTCGGCCGGAGCACGTCTATATCCCCGGCAGCAAAATGAGCGACGCCACCGAGAAAACGAAACGCCCGCGGGTGAACGTACGACGCCCGGAGGTGATGGAATTGGTCGCCGCCGAGGTGGCGCGCCATTACCAATCGAGCGTTGTGGAGAAAATCCGCAACCACGGCGGCGAACTGACTGTCGGCAACACCACCGTCCGCCTCGCCCAGCAATTCGGCTTCTGCTACGGCGTCGAACGCGCGATCGATCTGGCCTACGCCGCCCGCCGCGTGTTCCCGGACAACCGCATTTTCCTCATCGGCGAAATCATCCACAACCCGGAGGTCAACCGCCAGCTCGTCGACATGGGCATCGTTTCCCTGCCGTGGCAGGAAATGAACGAAAGCTACGACGCGCTCACCGAAGACGACGTCGTGATCGTCCCGGCCTTCGGCGCACCGACGTCGTTCATGGATAAGATCGCCGACCGCGGCTGCTACGTGGTCGATACGACCTGTGGCGACGTGATGAAAGTCTGGCGACGTGTCCGCGGCTACGCCAAGGAAGGCGTGACCTCGATCATCCACGGCAAGGCCGGCCACGAGGAAACCCGCGCCACCGCGTCCCGCGCGCAGGGCGAAGACGGCAAGGGCCATTATCTCATCATTCTCACGCTCGCCGATACCGATTACGTTTGCGACTACCTCCGCAATGGCGGCGACAAAGCCGCGTTCCTCGAAAAGTTCAAGGACGCCGTTTCGCCCGGCTTCGATCCGGAGACCCATCTGCAACGCGTCGGCGTCGCGAATCAGACGACGATGCTCAAAAGCGAGACGGAGGAAATCCAGCGTCGCGTCCGGCAGGCAATCGTCGACCGCGATGGCGATGCAACGAATTTCCAGGTCTTCGACACCATTTGCGGTGCGACTCAGGAGCGCCAGGACGCGTTGTTCGAAATGCTGCGCAAACCGATGGATCTGCTCCTCGTCGTCGGCGGCTACAACAGTTCGAACACGACCCACCTGGTGGAAATCGGCGAACAGCAACTGCCGACGTTTTTCATTCGCGACGCTTCCTGCCTGAAGTCGCTGGAGCAAATCGTGCACTACGATCTCCACCAAAAAACCGAGATCACGAGCGACTACTCGACGCTCTTCCTCGGGGAAAAACCGGTGACCATCGGCATCACCGCCGGCGCGTCTTGCCCGGCGAACCTGATCGAAGACACGATCATGAAGGTGTTCGAGCTGCGCGGCGTTTCCCGCGAGGAGTTGGCCGTTGTGCAATAACAACCGCCGCCTCACGGCGCGGCCAGTTGCTTCGCGGCTTCCGCAGCTTCGTTTTTCTGGCCCGCTTGCTTCAACGCCGCGACCAAACCTTTGAGCACGGACTTGTCGTTCGGCAGTTCTTTCAGCGCCGAACGATAGGCTTCCACCGCCTCGGTCGGTTTGCCGGTGGCGAGGTAAAATTCGCCCAAGCGCACATTCATTGAGGTCAATACGGCGGGCGGCAAAAGCATCGACGCTCGCGTTTGACGGTCCACCGCCGCGCGGAACCAATTGTAGGCCGAGCCGCGACCGGCCTTCGGGCCAGCCAGAGCAATTCGCCCGCGCAAGTCGCTCGCTAAAACTTCCAGCGCGCGGAATCCCCGCACCCAAGCCGAGCGTTCGCCACCAATGCCGGAGGCGTCCTGCATCTTCGCCATTCGCTCGCCGTGCTTCGCCATCACTGCGGCTACCACCGTCGCTTGGGCCGAATTGCCTTCATCGACCAAACGCAGGGCCTCGAGGTAAAACCGCAAACCATCGACGTAGTAGTTCGCGAGCGATTTTTCGCGGTAGGACGCGATGCTCGCGGCGGTGGGCAAAGCCGCCAGCGCTTTCGCTGCGTCGCCTTTTTGGCCGCGCCGCATGAGCAAGCGCGCCGGCAAAGTTTTCCCCTCCCAAAGCAACATCCGTCCGCCCGGCGAAGCGGCCCGTTCCATCGGCACCGGTGTCACCGCCAAGGCTTTCGCCGCAGTCATCGCCGCGTCGAAATTTCCCTGCGACGCCAACGCCACCGCGCGGTATTCCTCCGCCATCACCCAGCCTGGGCAATCCATTGCCGTAACGCCATTCGCCTTCATCCATGCGGCGTAGAGCGATGATGCCTTCGCAAACGCCTCCACCGCTTGGGCGTGATGGCCAGTCCGCCATTCGTAATGGCCCAGCAAATGGAAGAAAGGCGGATAGGCGGGCGAAAGCTGGCAGAGTTTACGAGCCTGTTCGACCCCGCTCGACAAGTCGGGCGCCTCCGCCCGAATCGTCAGCAACGCGTAGAGCAACAAGGTGTTATCGGGCGATTTTTCCACCAAATCCGCCAAAATCTTTTCCGATCGTTGCTGATCCGGCGTGGGGTCGCCGAATTCATCGTAGCCGCCGCGTCCGAACAGCGCGGCGAAAATCGCCATTTGAGTATCGTTGGGAAACTTGGCCGACAATTTACGGAACGCTTCCGCTGCGACGGCCGGGCCTTCTTTGAAATACTGGATCAACCCATAAGCATAGCCGCGCTCCAACTCGCTGCCTTTTTGGGCGTCCACGAGATCGAGCAAACGATCCATCGCCGCGTTCCGGGCCGGGCCGTTTTCCGGCGTGGCCGTCAGCATCGTCATCACCATCCCCCACTGCGCGAGTAAGCAATCCGGATCGGCTTTCAACGCGGCGGCGAAATGCCGGGACGCCTCAAACTCCCAACCGCCATGCAGGTGATTCAGGCCCAGCACCACATGAGCCTGGGCTTCCTCACTCTCGGTGGAAACCGCCAGTTTCAACCCGCCTGGAAATTCGGCCACCGCAGGCACGGGCAAGTTCGCCACCTGAACAGGAATTCCCGCATCGACGGTGGCGGGCTTTTCCTCGGCGATCGCGAAGGTAGAGGCAGAAAGAAGAATGAGAGCGATCCGGCGCAGCATGCCGCGACGATGGAATCGCCGCTCCCGCCCGTCCAAACAAAATCACGCTCGCCCGCTGCGCGCTTCGCTCGTTAGATAGCCGCATGAAACTCGGAGTCATCGGCTGCGGCAAAATGGGCACGGCCCTCGTGGAAGGCGCGATCAAAGCGGGCGCGGCCACCCCCGCCGACGTGCTCGGTTGCGATCCCTATGCGGCGGCACGGGAGGCGTTTTCCAAAGCGACCGGCAGTTTAATGGCCGCCAATGCTGCCGAAGTCGCCGCGAAATGCGACACGATCCTGCTTGCGACCAAGCCGAACGACATCGCCGCCGCCTTGCGCGAAGTCGCCAGTGGAGCCGACGGCCAACCGCGGTTGATTCTTTCGATCGCCGCCGGCGTGACGCTCACCGCACTGGAAGACGATTCGCCCGTTTCATTCCGCGTCATCCGCGTGATGCCGAACACCCCGGCGCTTGTCGGCCAAGGCGCGGCCGCGTTTTGCCGCGGCACCCACGCAACCGAAGACGACGCGGAAATTGCCCGCACCCTGCTAGGCTCCGTCGGCCTCGCAGTCGAAGTCCCGGAACGCCTGATGGATGTCGTCACCGGTCTTTCCGGCAGCGGTCCGGCTTACGTTTATCTCATGATCGAAGCGCTGGCCGATGGCGGCGTGAAAAACGGTCTCGGCCGTGCCGATGCGATCAAACTCGCCGCCCAAACCGTCCTCGGCGCCGCCGCGATGGTGCTTGAAACCGGCATGCACCCGGCCGTGCTCAAGGACATGGTCACCTCACCGGGCGGCACCACGATCGCCGGCCTCGCCGAACTCGAGCGCCACGGCGTTCGGGCGGGCCTGATCGACGCGGTCACTACCGCCACCCGCCGCGCGACCGAACTCGGTCAAAGCTGAGCCTTTTTTGTTAGCCGCAAAAAGGCGCAGAAGGCGCAGAAGGCGCAAAAAAGATCTATCTGAAACCTTTGCGATTTTTGTGCCTTTTTGCGGCTGAAAAATCTCTTCATTGCCCACGAGTTGACGGGCAGACCCTTCCCGCTCCACCCTTCGCCCACATGCAACGCTTTGCCAACAAAACGGCCGTCGTCACCGGCGCCGGACGCGGAATCGGTCAGGAAATCGCCAAAGCCCTCGCTGCCGAAGGCGCGAAGGTCGCCGTCGTCAGCCGCAGCGAATCGAGCTGCGCGAAAGCCGCCGAGGAAATCAACGCCCTCTATCCCGGTTCCGCCACCGCGTATGCCGTCGACGTGGCCGACCACGCCGCCGTGCAGGACCTCGCCAAAAAGATCGGCGACGACCTCGGCACTGTGAACATTCTCGTCAACAACGCCGGTGTCACCCGCGACGGCTTGCTCATGCGCATGAAGGAAGAGGATTGGGACACCGTTCTCGACACCAACCTCAAGGGCGCGTTCAACACCGTCAAAGGTTTCATGCGTGTGCTGATGAAGGCCGAAGACGCCCGAATCATCAACATCGCCTCGGTCATCGGCTTGATCGGCAACGCCGGGCAAACGAATTACTCCGCTTCGAAAGCCGGCCTCATCGGTTACACCAAAGCCGTCGCCCGCGAACTCGCCGGCCGCCAGGTCACCTGCAACGCCATCGCGCCGGGCTTCATCACCACCGACATGACGGACGAGCTTTCCGAAGCGATCCGCGCGGAAGTGTTGAAGAAAATCCCGCTCGGCGACTTCGGCCGCACCGAAGACATCGCCCAAGCCGTCCTCTTCCTCGCCAGCCCCGCCGCCCGCTACATCACCGGCCAAGTGCTCGCGGTCGATGGCGGGATGACTATGTGACGCCTATCCAGCTGAGTGGTCAGAGGCCAGTGGCCAGTGACCAGAAAAGAGAGTAGAGTTCGAAGTTCTTCTCTTTCCACTCTGGCCACTATTCACCGGCCACTGACCACTCCAACGCCATGCAGCTCATCATTCTCCGCCACGGCAAAGCCGAAGACAAAGGCCACAAAAGAGACTTCGACCGCGAGTTGGTCGAACGAGGGTTTGAGCAAGTGCGCAAGGCGGGCGAACTGTTGAAAGCGACCGAGCATTTGCCCGCCATCGTGCTGACCAGTCCGTTGGTGCGAGCGAAGCAAACCGCGGAAACGTTTTGCGAAGCGGCGGGGATCGACGGGCCAATCGTCCAACCGTGGATCGCCAGCGGCATGCATCCGGAAACCGCGCTATCGGAACTCAAGGCCTTCGCCGAACACCGACGCGTGATGATCGTCGGCCACGAGCCCGACTTAAGCGACCTCATCGCATGGATTTGCGGCGGCACCGTCGATTTGCCCACCGGCAGCCTCGCCGCCCTTGAGCTAATGCCACCCACCCCCAAAGGCCAGCTCGTCTATCTGATCCCCCCTACGGTGGTAATTGAGAGATAGCCCAACCTCTCACGCTTTCCTTTCAGCTGTGTTCGATTCTATTTTGAAGCTCAGACACGAAGCTTTGGTAATGGGACTTGTATCGTCCTGCACGAATCACAGCTAGGCAAGGAACCCCCGCGGTAGAATTGAAACGGATCATTTCAATTTTCTTCAACCCAAGAAGCGCCATTACCGCACCAAAGACAACCAGTCCCAAAGCTGCTGAAAAAAACGTTCCCTTCCCCGCGAAATCCATCGCGCGCATCAGGCAAAGAGCGAGCACTCCGAAAACGAAGAAGCATAATCCCAATCGGAAGAAGGGCGAGTAAACCCGGAGTTTCTCCGGAAAGGGATTAATCTGCTTGTAGGGTATCTCCACCTCAAATGAGTCGCCATTGGTTTGAGTTCCCCGGACATGAATCGAAGCCTCGCGGAGCTCATAATGCCGACGCCCTAGTGACGAACTATCGGAATATTTCATACCAATATCCAATGACAGGGCCTCGTCGTCGCCAATCTCAAAGCTCCCCTCGCACCCCGAAGTAGCGCGCCATCGCGTAGGCCCGCTCGTGCATGCTGCCGTGGCTGCGGGTAAACGCGCGCGAGGTGGCGAGCATCCAACGCAGGTAAGGCACGAGATCGTATCCGGCACGAATCGCATACTCGGCCCCAAGGATATCCGCCCGCAGTTCCTGTTCGGGATCGGTGTGGCCACGATGACCGAAGTCGTGAACATGATGGGCGAATTCGTGCCCGAAAATGAACGCCCATGAGTTGAGTGGCACCTGACGCGCGGCGCGAGGATTGACGACGATTCGCCCGCCCCCAGCTCGATGATACATCGAAGCCATGGCGCTGCGTGGATTCGGGTTTTCGTTCACGTAAACCGAGAGCGGTTTGCCCGTTTCCCGCGCCACCCGTTGGGCGACCTGATCGATTTCCTCCAAATTCCGTGCCGGGCGATTCGTCACTGCGGCTGGTGGAACCCGCCGAAACGGCATTGATGGCTCGCCCGTCATGGGCGGCGGCATCACGCAGGAAGTCAGCGCCGTGAAGACGACTAGCGGACAAAGGAAAAACGCTCGATTCATGACCTGCTCATTTCGGAAATCCCGGTTAGAGCACTCTACCGGATTTCGTCGAAATTGCAGGTGAAGATCAGAACGTTTCCTCTTCGAAGGGTTTCGCCCGTCGCTCGTTGAGGCAACGGCTAAGCCATTGGATGAGGTTTTCCGCTTCGCCCGATTCGTTCCGCAGAGAACCGAGCGCGTTCCAGTCGATGTGCGGACGCGAATGCGCCGCGGCGACGCGAGTGACGTCGAGTTTCGCCATGATCGCTTCGGTTTCGCGCGGGTGGGCGTTCAGGATGTTCGCCGGTCGGGGCAATTCGTCGAGCGCGTCGGCGGTCAAACCAAACGACGTCACGCCGATGCCGAAGCAGGCGTTCAACTTGCGCAAACCATCCGCCAGCGCTTCGTCTTCGATTGGCGCGGCGTAGATCAGCTCGCCGCCATTCGCCCACATCGAGACGGCCAGCGTTTGGAAAAAGTCTTCGCGATAGCTCAGCAGCGACGGCTGAATGCGAAGTCGAGCCGCGTGCAGACGAAACGGCGAAAGCCCGAGCCGCTGTTTCAACGCGAGCATCGATTCATCGAGCGACATCTCCTCATCGGGGGCGCCGCCGGTTTCCCAATCGACGAGCACGACTTCGGGATACTTCCACAAATTGCCGATCGGCGCGTCCTTGGCGAAAGCTTCGCGGAAAGAAAACGGAAAACGGCCGTTGATTTCGTGGTAACGCGTGACGACCGCGCGGAACTTGCGGATGCGCATCAACGCGGTGTCCGCCGCTTGAGGATCGGACGTCAGATCGTCGAGTCGGCCTTGGGTGAGGGAAAGCAATTCCTGCGCGCCGGAAAGCGCGGGCACTTGGGCGGTGCGGCGGTAGTAGCCCTGGCCTTTTTCCACCTTGGCGATCGGCGAGGCCGGATCGCACGACATGATGGAAAAGTGATAGCGCAGCGAGGCATCCGAATAATTGCCATCGAGCTGTAAACGGGTCAGCCGGATCAATTCAGTGCCTTTGATCGCATCGGACGGATTGCCCGGGAGCAAAGTAGGAAGGATGTCCGATAGCTGCTGACGAAGGCTCATGGGGCGGAGACGCTGGGTGCGGCATCCAAAGGCTCGCCCGGTCGTCCTACAAGCTCCAATCGGCAGGTTTTTGAAATTCCGGGCGTTAGAGGAGACTCCTTTTTGAAGAAATCACGGGATTTGCCCTGATGGGGAACGTTCAAAAAGGGGCAACCACGAAAGACACGAAATTTCACGAGAGTTTCTCCACTGCCTGCCTTCGTGTCATTTCCTGCGTTTCGTGGTTTTCTAAAAGGGAACGATCGGAGAAGAGGCAATGCCGGGCTTGCCCGGGCCGGGAGTCAGGTTACCGTGCGAACATGATTCGTCGCCTGCTCGCCGTCGCCGCGTTCGCCGCTTCCACCGCGTTCGGCCAAAACGCCAGCCAGATCCTCGAAGGAGCCCGCATCGCCGCCACGCTTCAGCAGACCGATCTCCACGGCAATCTTTCGAAAAATGGCGTGCGCACGCCCGTGCACCTCTACTTGCGCGGCAAGGACATCCAGCTCGCCTTCGACCAAGGCGGCGCGACCCAGCGCTTCCACCTGCGGTTGGGCGATGGGAAATATGATCTGTTCGACATCGCCGACGACGGCAAAACGACTCGCTTCCCTAACAACAAACTTACCCAACCGATCGCCGGGTCGGACATGACCTACGAGGATCTTTCGTTCCGGTTCTTCTATTGGCCCGATCCAATCTTCGAAGGCCAGGACAAGATCGCCGGCCAACCTTGCTACAAAATCCGCCTGAACAAACCAAAGGGCGACGCCGGCCGCTACGAAGTCGTCTACGTCTGGGTCCACGTGAAATACGGCGCGTTCATGCAAGTGCGCGGCCACAATAAAGCGGGCCGTCTAGTGAAACAGTTCCAGGTGGAAGATGTGATGCAGATCAGCGACGGCGTGTGGACCTTGCGTAAAATGCAGATTTCCTCCCACGATCCAGGAACGGAAGAGCGCATCGGCATCACCTCGCTGATTTTCGACACGCCGAAGTCCTCCCGCGGCCCGAAGGGATTGCGCTAATCCGAGTGGTCAGCAGCTTAACTTTCCTAGCTTTTATCGTTTTTTCATGACCCGTTTTCGTCCCTGCATCGACCTCCATGACGGCAAGGTGAAGCAAATCGTCGGGGGCACCTTGCGCGACAGCGGCGCGGGGCCGACCGAGAACTTCGTTTCGGAAAAACCATCGGCCTGGTTCGCGGAAAAATTTCGCGACGATAACCTGACTGGCGGTCACGTGATCAAACTCGGCCCGGGTAACGACCTCGCCGCTCGCGAAGCGCTCGCGGCTTGGCCCGGCGGATTGCAATTGGGCGGCGGCATCACTCCGGAAAACGCGGGCGAATGGCTCGACGCCGGTGCGAGCCATGTGATCGTGACCTCCGTCCTCTTCGATTCGGCCGGTCGTTTTTTACCCGAAAAATTGAAGGCCTTGGTCAAAGCCGTGGGTCGCGACCGGCTGGTGATCGACCTTTCCTGCCGTCGCACCGATCGCGGTTGGACGGTGGCGATGAATCGCTGGCAGACGCTGACCGATCTCGACGTGACGGTTGAAACGCTTGATCGCCTCGCGCCCGATTGCGCGGAGTTCCTCATTCATGCCGCTGACGTCGAAGGACTTTGCGGTGGCATCGACGGTGAATTGGTCGAATTCCTCGGGGAATGGGCCAAACTTCCCCTCACCTATGCGGGCGGCGCCTCGGGATTGGCGGATGTGGCAAAGGTCGCGGCGTTGAGTCAGGGCAATGTCGACGTCACGGTCGGCAGCGCGCTGGATTTGTTCGGCGGTAAAGGCGTGCGCTACGAGGATTTGGTGGCCTGGAACCAGCGTTGAACGGAACTTTCTCTTTGCCGCCTTGAACTCCGGCAGCCTAGCCTTCCGCGTGCCTGAACTGGACGTGAAACCTTTCGCCGATGAAGCCTTCTTGAACCGGGATTATCTCCGGGCGGCGTTCCGGTCGATGCTTCGCGCACGAGTGCTGGAAAACAAACTTTCGAGCCTCTACAAGGCCGGCAAAATCGTCGGCGGCGTCTATCTCGGTCGCGGTCAAGAAGCCGTCAGTGCCTGTCTCGGCGCGGCCCTGATCCAGGGCAAAGACTTCTTCGCTCCGCTGATCCGCGACCAAGCCGGGCGCGACGCTTTCGGCGAGCCGATGATCGATTGCACCCGTACCTATCTCGGCTCCGTGCTCGGGCCGATGCGCGGTCGCGACGGTAATATCCACCGCGGCCGGCCGAAAAACGGCATGCCCGCGATGATTTCCCACCTCGGCGCACAGGTTTCGCTCGTCGCCGGGATGCTTTTCGCCAAACGCCAAAAGGGCGAACTCGCGGGAGTAGTCGGGGCTACGTGCATCGGCGACGGCGCGACCTCAACCGGCGCGTTTCACGAAGGCCTCAACCTGGCGGCGATGGAAAAACTGCCGCTGGTGATCGTCATCGCCAACAATCAGTTCGCCTATTCCACGCCGACGGACCGGCAGTTCGCCTGTCGTGACTTGGTCGAAAAGGCCCGCGGCTACGGCGTGGCCGGCCACGTGGTAGATGGCACCGATTTGCTCGCCTGCGCGTCCGTCATCGGCAACGCCGTCAAACGAGCTCGCGAAGGCGGCGGACCGCAGATGATCGTGGCGCATTTGCTTCGCCTTTCCGGTCACGGCGAACACGACGACGGTTCCTATGTCCCGGATACGCTAAAAGCTGGCCATTACGGCCGCGATTGCCTGGAAATCGCCATCCAACAACTCGTCGCCCAAGGCTATGCCACCGCGGAGGAAATCCAGACGTGGCAAGACGAGACCGCCGAGGAAGTGCAGCGCGCGGTGGCCCAAGCGCAGCAGGAACCGACGCCCGATCCGTTCACCGAGGACTGGCGAGCCCTTTCGACCCGATTTTCTTAAACCGAGTGAGTGTCACCTACATCGACGCCATCCGTGAAGCGCAGGCCAAGCTCCTGCGTGAGGATCCGCGCGTTTTTCTTTACGGCCAGGACATCGCCACCTTCGGCGGTGCGTTCAAAGCGACCAAAGGCCTCGCCGAAGAGTTTCCCGGACGTGTTTATGACGCTCCGATCTCCGAGGATGCGATGATCGGCCTCGCGGTTGGCGCGGCGATCGAAGGCATGCGCCCGATCGTCGAGATGCAGTTCGCCGATTTCTCCTCGGTCGCGTTCAACCAAATCGTCAACCAAGCGGCGACCCACTTCTATCGCACCGGCGTGCCGGTCCCCCTCACCGTGCGCCTGCCCTCCGGCGGCACTCCCGGCTCCGGGCCGTTCCATAGCCAGAGCATGGAGTCGATCTACGCCCATTATCCCGGCCTGGTCGTACTCACTCCGGCGACCGTGACGGACGCCTATCACATGCTGCTCGATGGCGTGGCGCTCGACGATCCGGTGATCTACTGCGAGCACAAGTTTCTCTATCGCTGGCTCAAGGCGAAATCCATCAACGGCGAACACCTGCCCATCGGTCAGGCGCGCATCACCCGTCCGGGCAAGCACGCGACGGTGGTGGCCTATTCGGCGATGGTGCACGAAGCGATCCGCGCAGCCGACCGGCTTCAGGAAGAAGGCGGTTGGGAAATCGAGGTCGTCGACCTGCGCTCCGTGAAACCGCTCGACATGGACACCGTGCTCGCCTCGGTCGCCCGCACCGGCCGCTTGCTGGCAGTCGGCGAAGCGTTTCCATGGGGTGGCGTCACCGCCGAAGTGGTCGCCCGCGTGGCAGCAGAGGGTTTCCACTTGTTGGACGCTCCGCCAATGCGCCTCAACGCCCGCGACACGCCCGTTCCTTATCACCCGAAACTCTGGGCCGCCCACCGGCCGACGCCTGAGTCGATCGCCGTGGCCATCCGCCAGCTGCTTTCCTTCTGACGCTTTCTTTTCCTTCCCATGCCTTCCGTTCCGATCCTCATGCCCCAGCTCGGCGAATCCATCGCCGAAGCGACGATTCTCCGCATCGACGTGGCCGTCGGCACACTCGTCCGCGCCGATCAGGAAATCATCGAGGTGGAGACCAACAAAGCGGTCATGGGTGTGACCACCCTTTGCTCCGGCACCGTTTCGGAAATCCGCTGCCAGGAAGGCGTCAGCTACTCCGTCGGCACCTTGCTCGGCCTGCTTGAAGTCACCGAAGAGGAAGTCGCCCGCACCGGCGTGGAAACGATGGAAGCGATGGAAGCGAAACGCTCCATCGTCCCCGAACCCGGCAGCCCCCGCGCCGAAGCGAATCTCCACTTCGGCGCCCAAGACGATAGCTACGAAGAAGCCCCGGCCGTGGTGCCGAGCGTGAAAGGCCTGCCCGTGCCGACCGGCACCATGGGCGCCCATTACATTTCGCCGCGCATGCGCGCCCGGATGGACGATCTCGGTCTGCGTGAAGCGGACATTTCCGCCATTGCCGGCACCGGTGCGGGCGGTCGCGTGACCGTCGAGGACCTTGAGCGTTTCATCGAATACATCGAAACCTGGCCGAGCAGCCAAGCTTCCCCGATGCGCCTCGCGGTGGCCGACGCCATGCGCCGGAGCTGGACCCGCCCCCTTGCCACCGTCGGCCTGCCGGTTCGCTTGGATCGCGTGCTCGACCATCGTCGCAAGTCCGACCCGAAACCCGGCCTCACGCTTTATCTGCTTCGCGCTTTCGCCATCGCGCTTTCCGAAGATCCGGCCAGCGCCGGTTTCTTGATGGGCGAGAAAGTCGTCCACCCACGGGCTTTCGACATTGGCGTCGCGGTGCAGGTCGATGACGGCGTGGTGGTGCCGGTTGTTCGCAAGGTCGACCAAAAATCCCTACCGGAATTGGTCGCGGAGTATGCCGATCTAGTCGATCGCGGCCGCCGCCGCCGCCTGACCGAGGCCGACCTCAAAGGCGGTATCGCCACGGTGACGAACTTCGGCACCTTTGGCCTGACGCTTGGCACGCCGATTCCTCTTCCAAACGAAACGCTCATTCTGGGTATTGGCGCTGGCGTGAAAAAACCCGTTTGGAGCGATCAGGTGGAAGCCTTCGTTCCCGCCACCGAAGCGAGCTTGGCTCTCACGTTTGATCATCGCGTGGTCGACGGCGGTGGAGCGGGATTGCTGCTCAAGCGCATCAGCGAACTTCTCCAAAAGCCGGAAGCACTCTAGCGCCCCGACGGCACAAAAAAGCGCGGAAGCGATCGCTCCCGCGCGGCTTCAAGCGAGGTAATTTATTTGCCCGGCAGGTTGATCAACTTCGAATACTCGAAGGCGTTCTTGCCGAAGAACTTGGCCCGATCCTCATCGTTAGCGAAGGAGCGTACCCGCAATTGCTCCAGGCCGAAATCCGTCAGAACGGTCAGCGAAATCTGAGCCCCGACGATCCGCCCGGCGCTGATCTCGTCGTTGGTCGCTCCGTTCACTGAACCTTGCACCACCATTTTGTCGCCATTGACCTGCAGGCTGTTGATAAAGTTATTCCCCATCGTCACCGGCACGGTCAACTTGGTGGTGATTTGTCCGCTCGTGCGGGAAATCTCGACCAAGAACGTCACGGTGAACTGATAGACGTTTTCGCAAACGAAGCTTTCGGTCGCCTTGGAACCCGAATTGTAGGGTTGAAATGCGGCATGCAGATCGGTTTGCCCCAACAGATCTTTGTAAGTCTCGTCCGGATTCACCAAAACGCGGTGCAAAGCGAAGGTGCCGTAATCGGAGTTCGCCGAAGCAGTCAGAGGATCTTCGTAGACCAGCTTGTAGCTGACGCCCGAGATATCTCCCCCCTTGTCTTCCGCAGTGCCGATCCCACCGTCATAACGATCGGTCACCGACGTGAAGAACTCGAGATCCAGCGCATTGGTGCTCGCCTCCTTGATTTTACCACCGCTATTGGCGCCCGGCAGGGTGGAGGGGGTCTCGGCGTGGAGCCATTGGTAAGAATTGCCGGTCCGAACGATCAAGGCCTCCAAATCACGGGCCATGCTGTCGATCATGGCTTTACCTTGGTTCGCCGCGCGGACTTCCGAACGCGAACGCTTCCAAGTGTCAATGGCAACAGACGTCACCCCGACCAACACGAGGATGATCAAGGTGGTGATCGCCATCGCGACCAGCAACTCAACCAAAGTAAAACCGCGCCGGGAGGACTTTCTAAGATGGGTTTTCATGAAGTCGCGGATCAAAAAATTCAGCGGGTGATCGCCAGATTGCGCGTGAAGAGCGGACTCTTCAGTTTTGCCGGATCGAAAGCGCCACCCGTGCTCAAGAAGGTGGGCGCAGTTGAGGGCACGTTGTAGAACTCCGCGGCGAACGGAATCACCGAGCCTGAATAGGCCGCTGAAGCGGAAACGTTCGAACCGGTCTCCGGATCGGTGATGGTGCCAGCGGTCCCCTGCTTCAGTCCACCGCCCGAATCGGCGATCAATTGAATGGGCTTCACGGCGAACACACGACCTTCCAGAGCTTCTAAATCCTCAGCGAACATCGTATCGTCCCGCTGCCGCACCATCGGTTGCACGATGTAGTCTTTGCCCACCACACCGCTGGTCGAGGTGTAAGGCGGCATTGTGCCGTCTGTACGCAGAGAGGTGCTCGGATTGGCGCGATATTGGTAAACGAGCAAGGTTTTGCCCGAAGAGGCTGAATCCTTGATCCAGTTGAATCCTTTATCGAAACCGCTCGTGAAATCACTGGTCTGGCTGCCCTCGCGGCGGGTCGACAATTCACTCACCAAAGCGGTCGAGAAACGGTCAGCTTCCTGGGTGCTGATCGCGCGACGAATCCCGGTGGCCGCCGGACCGAACACGGCAAGGAAGGCGCTGAGGAGGACGGCGAGCACGCCGATCGAGATGACAGTTTCCAGCAAAGTGAAACCGCGTGGCAAAGAACGAGCGGAGGTCATGGCTTAGAAGGTGGTGGCACCGGAAGGAATCCCGATATGGTCCGGGCTGCGGAACGCGGAAAGGCGTCCATTGCGCCAAATCACAAATCCGCCGAAATCACGCTTCGCACCGCCAGCGACGCGGGGATCCTGCCCTAGGGGACGGGCCCCGGCCCCCAGGATGAACGTGGCTCCGGGGGTCGTGCACAAGCCTTCGCGATTGAATTCGTAGTAAAAATAATCGCCCACGAAATCCTTTTTCACCGTGGCGCTCTGAGCCAGTGCCATTTCCTCGAGCTGCCCGCCGCTGCTTTGGTCCTTTTTACTGAACTTCTGGCTGAAATATGTGCCTTCAGGAAGGGTCACGCCGCGGCTGCTAAGCTCCCAGCTTTCGGGAACCTTTGGCTGACCCGTTTGGGGATCAAGCTCTTGGGAAACCACTAGAAAGCGTCGCAAGTAATTTTCCCCGTTGGCGTTTTTATCCACGAGCACGCGGGCTATCGTCCCCTTGCCCACCGCGATCGAGCGGGCTTCTTCGAAGAGGGCTTCCACATTGGAAACCCCATTCGCAACCCCTTTGCCACTGGTCAACCGGTTGATGCCCACCGCCCCGACCGTCAGCAGCACGGAAATGATCAACACGACCACCAACAATTCCACCAAGGTGAAGCCGGAAAACAATTCCCGGCGTCCCCCAGGCATCACGGGTTTTTGGGACACTTTCATGGAGTTTTTGAACAAATGCGCCACCCAGCGGGGCCTTGCAAGCACTAAAATGTCATTACAACGCCATTACGGCGAGGCGATGATTCACGCCTTGAAATGGCCGCCGTTGGGACCGCTCACCCACGCCCAAGCCGAGCGAACCATGTCGCGGACATCCTTGTGGGCGGCTTCCCAGCCGAGGAGGGTTTTCGCGCGCGAAGGCTCCGCCACCAGCATCGCCGGGTCACCCGCACGACGCGGTCCGTAGCTCACCGGCACGGTCTTGCCGGTGACTTCTTCCACGGCATCGATGATTTCCTTCACCGACACGCCGACTCCGGTGCCGAGGTTGCACTGGAAGGATTCGCCGCCGTCCGAAAGGTAGTCGAGCGCCTTGGCGTGGGCGTCAGCGAGGTCGTCGACGTGGATGTAGTCCCGAATGCACGTGCCATCGGGAGTTTCGTAATCGGTGCCGAACACTTCGATTTTCTCGATTTCACCCGTGATCGCCATCAGCACGCGCGGGATGAGGTGAGACTCGGGATTGTGGTCTTCGCCGATTTTGCCGTCGGACGAGCTGCCGCTGGCGTTGAAATAGCGCAGGCAGGCGCTGCGGAGGCCCCAGGCATGACCACAATCCGCCAGCACCCATTCGAGCATCAGTTTGCTCCGGCCGTAAGGATTGATCGGGTTCTGCGGGTTTGCCTCGACGATCGGAAGCGCCGTCGGAACACCGTAAGTCGCACAGGTTGAAGAGAAAACAAACACTTTGCAGCCGTATTCCTGCATCGCTTCAAGCAGCACAAGCGGCTCAGCCGTGTTGTTGCGGTAGTACTTGAGCGGATCGGTGACCGATTCGCCGACGTAGGCGTAGGCAGCGAAATGCACCACGGCCTCAAACTTGTGCTTCGCAAAAAGGCCGCGCACGAGATCGCGGTCGCCGATGTCGCCAATCACCAGCTCCACCGATTCATCCACGATGGCATCGCGGTGGCCGTAAACGAGGTTATCGAGCACGACGATTTTCCGGCCTTGGGAAGCGAGAAGACGAACAGTGTGGGAGCCGATATAGCCGGCGCCGCCGGTGACGAGGATGGATGCCATGAGAGTGAAGGAATGCTTCGCGAGGAAACGAAACGCCTTCCCCGGCTGTCAATCCGCTCCGCCGCAGGAATCGAGAAACTTCGCTTGAATAGACCGAACGCCGGTAGAGTCTTTAAATTATGAAGACGAAGCTTTTTCGTTGGGCGGTCGCCGCATTGGCCGCGGCCGGCACTGCCTCGCTGGTATCCTGCGTTTACGATCCCTACTATGGAGGGGGCTACGGATATGACAGCTATGGCGGACCCGGCTACGGAGGTTACGGCTACGGCCCGACCGTCCACACCAGCCTGATCATCACCAGCGACAGCCGCTGGGGCTACGATCGCTACCGGCACTGCTACTACGATTACCACCGCCGGGCCTACTACGATCCCTACCTTTATGGTTACTACCCAGCCGGTTACCTGCCGCCGATCATTTATGGCGCACCGCATCCCTATGGTTGGTATCCCGGCCGTGGCGTTTGCCCGCCGCCGCGCCACATCCGGACCGGCTACATTTCCAATTACCGCAACCGCGTCGAACTTCTGCGCCAACGCGATTACTCGTGGGCACGCAGCGCCCGAGAAGACCGGATTTCCCGCCCCGATTTTCGCGGTTCGCAGGAAAACCGCCGAGGCGATTTCAACCGTTTCCGCGACTCGCGTGACGAAAACAGTCCGCGTTTCCGTAGCGAAAGCAGAGACGGTCTCGTCCCACGTTTCCGCGAAAACCGCGGAGAAAACATCGAACGGTTCCGCCGCGAGCGGACCGAGAACGTCGAACGCGTCCGCGATATCCGCCAAGCGAACCTCGATCGCTTCCGGGAACGCCACGGCGACACACATCAACGCGTGATCGACAACCGTCAGGCGAACATCGATCGCTTCCAACGCGACCGGACGACCAACTTCAACCGGATCGCCGACAACCGTGCCGCTTATGCCGAGCGTGGCCCAAGCATGAGGGCGCAAAATGCCGCTCGTCAGGAAGCACGGGCGGAATATCGCCAGGAACGCAAGGAGTCGAAAAACGACGAGAAGGAAAAAGGTCGCGGCTACGGACGCTAAATGCCCGCCAACCCCTAAAAGCAAAAAGCCGCGCTCACCGCGCGGCTTTTTTGTTTACTGGACGACCCGGGCTCTCGGCTCGCGCCCGATCGTATCCTTGCCATCCGCGCAGGTGACGAACGGTCCGCCTTCCAACGGAGCCACGCCGGTAAAAGCGACATCCGGCATTTCCGACGGGCGACCCGCGAGCGGGAAATCCTTCCGCAGTGGATGATACGGATAGCCTTCCCACATTAGAATGCGGCGCAGGTCGGGGTGACCTGTGAAACGGATGCCCATCATGTCGTAAACTTCGCGCTCGTGCCAATCGGCACCCGCCCACAAATCGGTCGCGGTCGGAACTTCCTCGTCTTCGGCCACCGGCGACTTCACCCGCAGGTGCTTCGAATCGTTCACGGTCGCCAATTCATAAACCATCGCGAAACGCGGATGGTCGCCGAAATGGTCGAGGCTCGAAATATCGATCACCATCTCGAAGCCGAGCGTCTCCTTCGCGAACGCCAGCACGTCATGCAGCGCGGCCAGCTCGACCGTCACCGTGTGCTCGCCGCGAAACTCGCCGCTCGATTTCACCTGCGCGCCAAACTTTTCGCGCACCTTGATCACATCTTCCGCGGACATGGCTCGGTCAGGCAATTTCTTCCAAATAGGACTTCTTCTGATCGGAAACCGACTTCTCGCTTTCGATCTTCCCCTGCAATTTCATCAGGCCTTCGATCAACGCCTCGGGACGGGGCGGGCAGCCGGAAATGTAAACGTCCACCGGCAGCAGACGGTCGATGCCTTGGAGCACCGCATAGCTGCGATACATACCACCGCTCGACGCGCACGCGCCCATCGCGATGCACCACTTCGGTTCCGGCATCTGATCCCAGATCCGTTTCACCGCGAGCGCCATCTTGTAGGTCACCGTGCCCGACACGATCATCACGTCGGCCTGGCGCGGGGAAAAGCGCATCACCTCCGCGCCGAAGCGGCTGAGGTCGAAGCGGCTGCACGCGGCAGCCATCATTTCGATCGCGCAGCAAGCGAGACCCATCGGCATCGGCCACATCGAGTTCTTGCGCATCCAGTTGATCGCCGCATCGACGCGCGTGAAGATCACGTTGCCTTCGATTTTCGAATCGTAGGCGGCATGCACAGGTTGGGAAGAATCGCTGACCATGGCGGAGCACCCGCAGCTTGCTCCCGCCGTCCGTTCGCCTCAAGCGGTTTGTGAAAGTTTTCACAAAGTCCGGTCAGCCACGGAATTGACCGTCTTGCCGCTGGACTCGCGCGCTGGGATTCTCAAGGCTCCGCCCGCGCATGAATCGCATCGACGCCGCCTTCGCCCGCCTTCGTTCCGAAGGAAAAAAAGCCTTCGTCGCCTACGTGGCGGCCGGAGATCCGGATTTCGACCGCTCCCTCGAAATCATGAAGGCACTCGCCGATGACGGCGCCGATATCCTCGAACTTGGCCTGCCGTTTTCCGATCCTCTGGCCGATGGCATCGTCAACCAGATGGCAGCGGACCGTGCACTGAAAGCCGGGATGACGACCGCGAAGTCGCTGGAATTGATCCGCCGTTTCCGCGAAACCCACGAAACGCCGATCGTCCTCTTCACCTATCTCAACCCGGTCTTCACCTACGGTTACGAAGCGTTTCACAAGGACGCCGTCGCCGCCGGAGCCGATGGCATTCTACTGCTCGACCTCCCGCCCGATGAAGCGGAGCAAAACACCGAGTTCGCCCGCGGCGAAGGCCTGAAGCACATCCGCCTGATCGCCCCAACCACTCCGGCGGACCGCGTGGAATTGCTCGCGAAAAGCGCCGAAGGCTTCATCTACGCCCTCTCCCGCACTGGCGTCACTGGCGCGCACGGCGCTCCGTCCGCGAACATCGCTGCCCAAGTGGCCGCGATCAAAGCGCACACCGACACGCCGGTCTGCGTCGGCTTTGGCATCACCACGCCCGACCAAGCCAAAATGGTTGCGGAATCGGCAGATGGCGTGATCGTGGGCTCCGCGATCGTGAAACAGGTCGAACTGAACGCCTTTTCGCCCGACGTCGCGAAATACGTCGCCGCCTTCACCGCGCCCCTCATCGCCGCCACCAAGTCGGCCTGAGCCATCTGGCTTCTTACTTCTTCACGTCTTCCTTCTTCGTCCCATGCTCCTCCACTTCTACAAAATGAACGGTGCCGGCAACGATTTCATCGTCGTCGACAACCGCGACCTATCCCTTTCCGCCGCCCTTGACGGCGAAACCATCGCCGCGCTCTGCGATCGCCATCGCGGCGTGGGAGCCGACGGCTTGCTCGCGGTCGAACCGGCCGAGAACGGCGCGGATTACAAATTCCGCTATTACAACGCCGATGGCGGCGAAGCCGAAATGTGCGGCAACGGCGCCCGTTGCTTCGGTCGCTTCACCGCCCACCTCGGCGAAGAAATGGCGGAGCGCGTCACCTTCGAAACCATCGCCGGCACCCTCGCCGCCGACATGGTGGGCGATAACGTCCGCATCGCGATGTCCAAGCCGAAGGACCTGAAGCTCGACACCGGCGTGGAAATCGAAGGCCTCGAAGCCACCCTTCATTTCCTCAACACCGGTGTGCCGCACGTCGTGGCCTTCGTCGACGACCTCGATGCGGTCGACGTCCCCGAGTTCGGCTCGGCGATCCGTTTCCACGAAGCGTTCGCCCCGGCGGGCACTAACGCGAATTTCGCGAAGGAACTCGAACCCGGCCACATCGCGATCCGCACCTACGAACGCGGCGTCGAGGACGAAACCCTCGCCTGCGGCACAGGTATGGTCGCCAGCGCGCTGATCCATCACCTGCTCACCGGCGCGCCGTCGCCGATTCTGGTCGATGTGGAAGGCGGCGACACCTTGGAAATTGGCTTCGAAAAGACCGGCGACACGACCTTCACCAACGTCACTCTCGCCGGCCCCGCCGACTTCGTCTTCGAAGGCGACATCGAAATCTGACCATGGCGGCGCGCTCCAAGCGCAAAGCCTCTTCCGTTTCTCCAAAACCCGGCCACTCGGCCGGGTTTTTTCATGCCAACTCCGTAATTCGCCCACTCTCCTAAGAAATTTCGCCGTTTGCCCGCCTTACGGGTTGGACGATCGGCCCATCCTGTTCATTGTCCGCCCGTCATGACTTTCCGAGGCACCTACACCGCCCTCATCACTCCTTTCCGCGACGGTCAGATCGACGTTCCGGCTTTCCAAGCCCTGATCGAACGCCAGATCGCCGGCGGCATCACCGGCATTGTCCCGGTCGGCACCACCGGCGAATCTCCGACGCTGGATTTCGACGAACACATCGAAGTGATCCGCTTGGCCGCCGAATTCACCAACGGCCGCTGCGCGGTCATCGCGGGCACCGGTGCCAACGCCACCAAGGAAGCCATCGAACTCACTCAAGCGGCGGAAAAAGCCGGCGCCACCGGCACGCTTCAGGTTTGCCCGTATTACAACAAGCCATCGCAGGAAGGCCTCTATCAGCATTTCAAAGCGATCGCTTCGGAAACCGCCCTGCCGGTGATGCTTTACAGCGTGCCCGGCCGCTCCGGCATTGAGATCGGCGTGGACACGACCGTTCGCCTCGCCGCCGATTGCCCAACCATCGTTTCGATCAAGGAAGCGGGCGGTTCAGTCGAGCGTGTCAATCAACTCGTCCACGCACTTCCAGCGGATTTCTCCGTCCTTTCCGGCGACGACCCCCTTACGCTTTCCTTCATGGTCAGCGGCGCGGTGGGCCTCGTTTCGGTCGCGGGCAATATCATTCCTGAAACGATGAGCCGCTTGGTCAATCTCTGCCTCGCGGGCGATTTCAATGCTGCCGCCGCGTTGCACAAGGAAACCTATCCGTTGCTCAAGGGCCTGATGTCCCTCGACGTCAATCCCGTGCCGATCAAAATGGCCGCCGCGTTGATGGGCCACTGCACGAATGAGTTCCGCCTGCCGCTCGTTCCAATGACCGGCGAAGGCCCAACCAAGCTCGCCGCCTTGCTGCGCGAGTTCTCGCTTCTTTCCTAACTCTCCGGAAACCCGCGCCATGCTTCAACTTCTCGTCACCGGAACCTCCGGCCGCATGGGACAAGCCGTCCTTCAAGCGGCCGCCGCCGAACCGTCTGTCGAAGTCACCGTTACGCATCAGTCCAATCAGGACATCGACCCGCTGACTTCGCAGGTCGAATGCGTGATCGATTTCACGGTTCATAAGTTCACCAAGGAACTCCTCGCCGCGGCCTTGAAACACGGCACCAAACTGGTGATTGGCACCACCGGCCACACCGACGAAGAACGCGAAGCGATTCGCGAAGCGGCGAAAACCCTGCCGATCGTTTACGCTCCAAACTTCTCGGTCGGCGTGAACACGCTTTTCTGGCTCACCCGCAAAGCCGCGCAAATCCTTACCCAGGATCGCTTCGACATTGAGGTCGTGGAAATGCACCACCGTCACAAGATCGATTCGCCTTCCGGCACCGCCCGCCGTTTGCTCGAAATTCTCAACGAGGAAACCGGCACCAGCTACAACGACGACATCGCCCACGGCCGTTTCGGCAACGTGGGGCCGCGTCCACCGCGCGAAATCGGCATGCACACCTTGCGAGGCGGTGATGTCGTCGGCGATCACACCGTCGTTTTCGCCGCCGATGGCGAACGCGTGGAACTGACCCATAAAGCCAGCTCTCGTCTTACCTTCGCCGCCGGTGCCGTTCGCGCCGCCGTCTGGCTTCAGGACCAACCGCCGGGTCTTTATGACATGCAGGATGTGCTGGGATTGAAATAAGACGAAAGACGCAAGACCGCTTCGTTCCTCATTTCCCAGCTCTCTCTTCTGTCTTCAGTCTTGAAGTCTTCCGTCTATAGAGCCGGCCTCGCCTTGGGTTCCAATCTCGGTCGCAAGCTGGCAAATCTCCAGGAAGCGCGGGATCTGCTCAAACGCGTCGCGGTTTCGGGCGAACCGCTGGTGCAAGCGCCCGTTTATCAGACCGAGCCGGTCCATTGCCCGGCGAATTCGCCCGACTTTTACAATACCGTCGTCGAAATCGCCTTCGCCGGCACGCCGTTCGAATTGCTCGATCACACCCAGGCGATCGAATCCAAACTCGGGCGTCTCTCTTCGCCCCAGCCGAACGCGCCACGCGTCATCGACGTGGATATCCTCTACTTCGGCGATCAAACGGTCGACGCGGGTTTACTGGTTCTGCCGCATCCGCGACTGACCGCGCGGCGTTTCGTGCTTCAACCGCTGGCCGACATCCGACCGGATCTTGTTTTACCCGGTGACACCGCGACCATCCGCGAGCATCTTCTCCATCTCGATTCGCCCGAACCGCCTCTCGCCCTCGTTCAGGCGAGCTGGTAGGACTTCCGCTCGCCCCTCCACAAGTTGGAAACTTGTGCCACTTCCATGACCGGTCTCAAAAAAGCTGCCGCGATCCTCGCCCGCAAAGGCAACCGCCCCATCGCGGCGCTCACGGCATACGATTACCCGACCGCCCGGCTGCTCGACGAAGCGGGCACGGACGTTCTCCTCGTGGGTGATTCCCTCGGCATGGTGGTGCTCGGTTTTCCCGACACCACCCACGTCACGCTCGACCACATGCTTCACCATGTCGCCGCCGCGGCACGGGCGAAACCTTCCGCTCTCCTTGTCGGTGACCTCCCGATTCACACCTACGACTCGCCCGACCAAACGCTCGAATCTGCCCGCAGGCTCATCGCTGCGGGCGCCGAAGCCGTGAAGCTCGAGGGCGGCGTCGATCAGGTGGAAAACATTCGCACGCTGGTCGCCGCAGGCATTCCCGTCTGCGGGCATCTCGGCATGTTACCTCAACAGGTCGTTGAAGAAGGCGGCTATCGAAAAAAGGGCAAAACTCCCGAACAAGTCATTGCCTTGCTCCGCGACGCGAGGGCGCTCGCCGATGCCGGCGTGTTCGCCATCGTTCTCGAATCCGTCGTTCCGGCCGTCGCTCAACAAGTCACGGCCGAGGTCCCCGTCCCCATCATCGGCATCGGCTGCGGTGACGGCAACTGCGATGGCGAAGTCGCCGTGGTCACTGACCTGATCGGTTCGTTCCCCTGGTTCGTCCCACCCTTCGCCCGCCCCGAAGCCGACGTAGCCAGCGACATCCGCCAAGCCGTCCGCGCTTACGTCGATCGCGTCACGCAGTCTTCCACTGATCACTGATCACCGATCACTCGGCACTTCCCGTGGTCTCTCCCGAAAAACAAGCCGCCCTCGAACAACGCATGGCCGCGCTGGGCCTTGCGGAGGAAGACCTTGTGGAAAAATTCATCCTCGGCTCGGGTTCCGGTGGGCAAAAGATCAACAAGACTTCTTCCTGCGTTTACCTCAAACACGAGCCCACCGGCCTTGAGGTGAAATGCCAAGCGAACCGATCGCGGGAAATGAACCGCTACCACGCCCGGAAGGAGCTCTGCGACCGCCTCGACGAGATCCGCTTGGGCAAGGCTTCGGCGCGTCAGCAGGAGATGGAAAAAGTTCGACGGCAAAAACGCCGGAGGTCGCGACGATCGAAACAACGCTCGGTCGCCGACAAGCGCCTGCTCTCGCAGAAAAAATCGCTGCGCCGTTCGCCCGGGCGCGACGAGTAAGCAAGATTCGCGCGATGCCTGATCCCGAGCGACACGGATGTTAGAGATCTGCTTGACTTATCGAGCAAACCCGGACATCCCCCGCCTGTCGATATGCCCCCGCATATCTCTCCCCCCATGAAATCGATGATTTTTTCGCCCGTTGCCGGGCTTGTTTTGCTGTTCTCCCATGCCGAGTCCCAAGGAGCGACTCTGATGACCAGCACCCGCCAAGCCTCCGCGCACAGCCAGAAAGGCAAAGCGGACGTCTCAGCTCGCGCGGACGATCTGGTGGTCACTCATCCCAATCATTCCCATCACTTGCACTTGGGCGGCTCGGACCTCTCCGAACTCAACATCAACAAAAACCGCAACGGCACCGACACGGTCAAGGCGGCATTCGTTTACACCTTGGAATTCGAAATCGTCGAAGGCGAAACGGCCGAGTTCGATTTCGATCTCGCCTATTCCATCGGGCCGGGAGCCGCTGATGCGGGAGCCACGATCACATGGAATCTACAACTTCTGGGTGACATTCCCATCCAAGCAATCGCCGGCCAAGTAAACTCGGGCAATCACCGTTCCATCGAAACCCAATCCCTCACACTGGGGCAAGGAACCTATCGTTTTACGCTGAATGGCGAAATCCCGCAGGAAAGCTTCACCGGCAATCAAAAAGGGATACGGAAGATCGACGTCCACCAGTTGGATCTTAACCTCACCAGCTCCCTGGCTTTGCAAACGGTGCCGGAGCCGGCCACGCCTTTCCTCTCGGCACTGGGTCTTATCGGATTGCTTACGAGACGGCGCCGCTAACACCGCACAAGCGGGGATTTTTTGCCCCGTTCGATTCAAACGATCTGGATTCCTCCGCCGATTGGGCCGACTGTTGGACCCCATGAAGCAGTATCAAGATCTCCTGCGCGATGTCCTGGCGAACGGCGAAATGCGGTCCGACCGCACCGGCACCGGCACGCTCTCGGTTTTCGGCCGACAGGCCCGCTTCGACCTGCGGGAAGGATTCCCCTGCCTCACCACGAAAAAACTGCACCTCCGCTCGATCATCCACGAGCTGCTGTGGTTCCTCAAAGGCGAGACGAACGTCGCCTATCTGAAGGAAAACGGCGTGACGATCTGGGACGAATGGGCGGACGAAAACGGCGATCTTGGACCGGTTTATGGTGAGCAATGGCGCGCTTGGCAGGCGGATGATGGCCGGACAATCGACCAGATCCATTTGCTCATCGATGGGCTGAAAGGCAATCCCCACTCCCGTCGCCATATTGTCTCTGCCTGGAACGTCGGCCAACTCCATCGCATGGCCCTGCCGCCCTGCCACCTGTTGTTCCAATTCTACGTCCACGAATCGCAAAACGGCGGCAAACCGGGCCTTTCCTGCCAGCTCTATCAACGCAGCGCGGACCTCTTTCTCGGCGTGCCGTTCAACATCGCCTCTTACGCGTTACTCACGATGATGGTCGCTCAGGTGTGCGGTTACGAAGCCCGGGATTTCGTCCATACCTTCGGCGACCTGCACCTTTACGCCAATCACCTCGACCAAGCGAAGCTTCAGCTCGCCCGTGAACCACGCTCGCTTCCGGAAATGTGGATCAACCCGGACGTTACGGAAATCGACTCGTTCACCTTCGAAGACTTCCGCCTCGATCACTACGATCCACATCCAGGCATCAAAGCCCCGATCGCTGTCTGAATCGATGCGTTACGAACATCGTCGTCAAAAACCCATCAGCTGGGAGCAATTCGTCATCCGGCTTCTCCGGTCGGCATTGTTCGCCGCCGCGTTGATTGGTGTTGCCCTCGCAGCAGGCGTGTGGGGTTACCATTTCTTCGGAGATCTGCCGTGGATCGACGCGTTTCTCAACGCTTCGATGATTCTTGGCGGCATGGGACCGGTCGACCCGATGCAAACCGAAGCGGGCAAAATTTTCGCCGGCTGCTACGCCTTGTTTTCCGGCCTCGCCTTCATTGGCCTCGCTGGGCTCTTGTTCATGCCCATCGCCCACCGGCTCCTTCATCATTTCCATTACGAAGACGAAGAAAGATGACTTCTTCTCCCCGCCTCATCGCCGTGGTCGCCATGACCGCCGACCGCATCATCGGTCGCAACGGAACCTTGCCCTGGCATTTGCCGGAAGACCTCGCGTTTTTCAAGCGCACCACCTCCGGCCACCCAATCGTGATGGGCCGCAAAACGTTCGAATCGATCGGCAAACCGTTACCGAAACGCCGCAACATCGTCCTCACTCGCGATCCCGCTTGGCACGCGCCCGGCGTGGAAGTCATCCATTCGCCTGCGGAGCTTTTCGCCCTGCCGGAGCTCGGCGAAACGATCTTTCTGATCGGCGGCGCGGAAATCTACGCCGCTTTTCTCGACCGCACGGACGAGCTGCTGGTTTCCCACGTGTTCGATCCCTACGAAGGCGACACTCGTTTTCCCACGTTCGAAGATCGCTTTCCTCACCACGAAGTCGTGGAAACCCACGCCACGTTCGAAGTGCGGCGACATTTCAGATAGTGGCCAGCTTTCGAATCCCCTCCAGCGCGTCCTGGCTCACGGACAGTTTGAAATCGAGCCGGTTGCGCGGGGTGTAGCGATGTAACACGCGCGTTTCGCCGCCTTTCACCACCCAGGCCAGCCAAGCGGTGCCGACCGGTTTGTCAGGCGTTCCGCCATCGGGACCGGCGATGCCACTCACCGCCACCGCGATGTCCGCACCGCTCGCTTTTAGCGCCCCTTCCGCCATTTGCCGGACGACCACTTCGCTCACCGCACCATGCTCGCGCAGCGCTTCTTCGGTCACGCCGAGCAACTCCATTTTCGCCTCGTTCGCATACGTGACGAAACCATGGGTGAACACCGCGCTCGATCCCGGAACGTCGGTGATCCGGTTTGCGATCAAGCCGCCCGTGCAACTTTCCGCGGTGGCGAGTTTCCATCCGCGCGCCTTGAGCAAATCGACGACGGTTTGTTCGAGTGAGCGACCATCCTCGTTGATCAAAAATTCCGCGAAGCGTTCCAAAGCGATCGCCCGGCCGGCCGCGATTGCTGTTTCATCGCCGATCAATCGCAACTCCACTTCGCCAATGCGCGCGCAGTAGCCGTATTCCAGTCCTTCGACCGTCGAGAGAAGCGCATCGATGCCCTGGTGAAAATCGCTTTCGCCCACGCCGGTGAACTTCATTTCGTGCGCGGTCGCGACGTTTTCCACGCCGGCCAGCGCTCGCAGTCGCGGCACGACCTCTTCGTGAAACATCGGATGTAACTCGCGCGGCGGGCCCGGCAGCAGGAACACCGCCGCGTGGCCGCGACCGTTCAAACGCGGCGGCACATACACGCCCGGCGCCGTGCCATTCGGGTTAGGCAAAACATCCGCGCCCACCGGAACCAGCGCCTGCTTCAAATTGGAAGCGGCCATCACCTTATTGCGTTGCGCGAAAAACGCCTCCAGCGATCGCAACGCGGCTTCGTCGGTGATCAATTCGATTCCTAACACCTCCGCGGTGATCTCGCGGGTCAGGTCATCGCTCGTCGGGCCAAGACCGCCGGTGACCAGCACCACGTCGGCGCGGGAAACAGCTTCAGATAAAATCTCACGGATCGCCTCACCATCGGGCACCGTCGTCTGCCGTGTGACGCGCAGGCCCAGTTTGAACAGCTCGCGACCGAACCACGCACCGTGCGTGTTCAGGGTATTGCCGAGCGTCAGTTCCGTTCCCGTGTTGATGACTTCGATGCGCACTCAAGAAGACACAAGACGGGAAGACGTAAGAGGCAAGACCAGAAAGCAAAAGGCGAAGCCCTCTCTTCTCTTGTCTCTTACTTCTTTAAGTCTTCAGTCTTTCCACTCGACTTCCTTCGCATCGCCCCAGAGCTGCTCCAGGCCGTAGTATTCGCGAAGTTCGTCGTGCATGATGTGCACCATCACGTCGATGTAATCGAGGACCACCCAACGGGTGTCCGCCTTGCCTTCGGCATTCGCCGGTTTCGACCCGGTCGTTTCCTCCACATGAGCGGAAACGTCGCGCAGGATCGCGCGCAGGTGCGGCATGGAAGAACCCGAGCACACGACCATGAAGTCGGTGAGATTGGAAACGCCGCGCAGATCCAATATGCGGATGTTTTCCGCTTGGATTTCGTCCGCTGCCTTGGCGCATGCCTTGGCCAGTTCGATGCCTTCGATTGCCATGATGATTCGGTCCGGGCCGGAGATGATGGGCGGCCCCGGCGGATTGGCCAACCGAAAACCGCTCGTGAACTCCGGGCGGTGGTTTGTCTCCCTTATCCATCATCCTTCAAGCAGGAAGGATGGTGGAGCGTAGCGGATTCGAACCGCTGACCCCTTGCATGCCATGCAAGTGCTCTACCAACTGAGCTAACGCCCCGTGGGGGACGGGCGGGGTAGTAATGGCGCCCCCGGTTTTGCGCAAGTTGTTTTTCGAAATTTTCGTCAAAAAATCACGGCAACGCCGAAATCCGACGGATCCATTCCACCAGACGTCCCGTAGATGCCGCGAAGACGTCAGCCTGCGGCAAAGTTTCGTCGCTTTCTCCTTCCGCCAATGGCGCCCGCGTTGCCACCCGCACCGCGGGCAATCCGAGCGCGAACAGTTCACTGGAAAGATCGTGGCCGTCGTTGAGACAGATCACTTCTGCCCCGACGATTTTACCCAAGGTTCCCACCGTCGGCAAAACGGCGTTCTCGGTATCGCGGGAAGAAACCCACAACGTTTCGCCCGCGCCCATCGCGTCCAGGCAAACCACGGCGAGCGGATTGCCCTCCGTTTGCACGAGCTGCCGCACCTTTGCCAACGTTTGCCCGGTCAACTCCGACTGGCTGTTGCCGTGGGGAACGAAAAGGAAATGCACCGAACGCTGCGGCTTATCCGCCGCCAAGGCCTGCGCCGCCGCCATTCCCGCGACCACCGCGGTGGCGCCCGCTTCCACTCCGCGCGAACTCGCGGGACTGTCGTAAGCGGCCATCACCCAGATGGCGGGCGCTTCTGGTTTTGCTCCGCGCACCGTCACCCACAACAACGGCCAGCTATTCTTCCCCTCGACCGGTCCCGCCAGGTGTTTCACCGGATACCCGGCATTCGACGGCCCGAGCGAGCCCTCAATCCACGCCGCCGTTTGCGTCAGGCCTTTGCCCGAATTGGACGCCGGATTCCGTTCGCCGATGGAAAAAGCCAACGTCCGCAAATCCTTCTCCAAGGCCCCCGACGACACGTTCTGGGAAAAGCGAGCGACTTCTTCCCGTTCCTTTTCCGCCTGATGCTGGAAATACAGCCAAACTCCGAACCCGCCGGACCCCACTAGCCAAACCGGGATCGTCAGCAGGGCGATGGTTAGCCATTTCCGGCGCTTGCGAACTTGCTCGTCCATGCCGGTGTTTCGTCGCACAAGCTGAAGCGCGCAAGTTTTTCGACCTCCCTTAGGGCGGTGGGTGCAAATCGCTCCCGGCGGAAACTGACCGCGCCTCCGTGTCGTCCGCGTCCTCCACCTCGTCAACCGCGGCTTCGAAATCGCGACGCAAGCGCTTGGAGAGCAACGGGCGAATCAGTCCGTAGAGGAGATACAAGCTGAAGAGCACCACCGGCATCACGTAGCGGAATTTCACCGTCACGACCAAAGCCAGCGCCGCAACCACGATCGCCCACAGGCTGCTGCGCGTGCGGAGGTCCACTTTCTTGAAGCTCGGATAACGCACATCGCTGATCATCAATGCGGAAAGCCCGAGCATCGCCCCGGCGAGCACGTATTTCCACATCCCCAGTTCGCGATCGGTGCGATAAATATCGATGATCAGGAAGGTCAGCGACGCGATGAAACCGGCGGCCATCGGGATCGGAATCCCGCGGAACTCCGCCTTGTCGCCCGGGCGTTTCGGCAGCGCCGCGAGGCAATTAAAACGCGCCAGACGCATCGCCCCGCAGAGGAGATACACGAAGGCCAGCGCCCAACCGATGTTCGCCGGTAACGGAAACAACACCGCCTTCGCCATCAGCATCGCCGGGGCCATGCCGAAGGACACGATGTCGGCAAGAGAATCGAATTCGCGACCAAACGGCGAATCCTGACCACCCAATCGGGCAAGCCGACCGTCCAACAAATCGAACAAACACGACCCAAAAATCAGCAAAATCGCATATTCGTAATACTGCCGGGTGATCTGGAAGGCCTCCTTCGCGGGCAAGGGGCCGAACAATTCGCCGGCCGCACGTTTAATCTCCGTGACCCGTTGGATCTCAATCATCCCGAAGAAAATCATCAACACGGCGAAGAAGCCGCAGGCCAGATTGCCCGCCGTCATCAGGTTCGGCAGGAAATAGATCTTCGGTTCGTCGGGATCGCGCTCGCGAGGCATGACGGGAAATTTCCACAGGAAGCGCCGGGGAAACAGTGGAAAATCCCTGCTCGCCCGTTAGCGTCCCGCCATGGCCGAACCGCGGATCACTCCGGAGACGAAAATGGGCGAAGTCCTCGACGCGCTTCCCGGAGCGAAACGCGCGCTTTTCGCCCGCTACCACCTCGGCGGCTGCCAGAGCTGCGCGTTCTCCAACGAGGAAACGATCGCCCAACTTTGCGCGCGTTCGGAAAACATCCCGGTGGAAGAAATGATTGCCCATCTGCTGGAAAGCCATGCTCACGACCAAGCGATGCTCGTTTCACCCGCCGAAGCGCATCGCCGTTTCACCGCGGGGGAAGGCCGCCTCATCGACATTCGCACCCGGGAGGAATTTGAAGCCGTCGCCATTCCAGGCGCTGAGTTTTTCACCCAAGACCTTAAGCAACAGCTCTTCGCGGGCGATCCGACGGCGGCGCTTTTCCTCATCGACCACACCGGGCGAAACGTCCTCGACATGGTCGCCTGGTTCCGCGGCCACCAACTGCGGGAAGCCTACGGGGTTGCGGGCGGAATCGACGCTTGGAGCCGAGAAATCGACCCCAAACTCCCCCGCTACCGGGTGGAACTGGAGTGAATGCGGAACACCGGATTCATGTTCAGCCGCAAAAAGGCACAAAAAGGACGCAAAAATCCCCTTTAAAGTAGCCATTTATCAGATTCGGAGTGTCTCAACTTTTGTGGATTTTTCGCGCTTTTTTGCGGCTGAAAATGAACCGTCTCGATCCAAATTCCGAACGCGATTTGCTCCTTGAGCCGGACGCCATGAACCCTTTGACTACAGCGCTTCCCCTCCCCAGACCCAACCCATGAATCTCACCATTATCGGCACCGGCTACGTCGGGCTCACGACGGGAACCTGCTTCGCAGAAGTGGGCCACCACGTGACTTGCGTGGACAATAACCCTGAAAAAATCGAGACCCTGCTCGCCGGCCGCATTCCGATCTACGAACCCGGCTTGGAAGACCTCGTCAAAAAGAACGTCGCCGCCGGTCGCCTCAAATTCACCACCTCGACCGAGGAGGGCGTGCGCGATAGCGAAGTCGTTTTCATCGCCGTCCCTACCCCACCCCAAGCCGACGGCTCGGTCGATCTTTCCTTCATCGAAAAAGTCGCCCGTGAGATTGCCGAGTGCGTCACCCCGGAACACGGCTACCGCGTGATCGTCGACAAATCGACCGTGCCGGTGAAGACGGGCGAAAAAGTCCAGCAGACGGTCCGTCGTTACGCGCCGAAAGGCGTCGAGTTCGGCGTCGTTTCCAACCCGGAATTCCTGCGTGAAGGCTGCGCGGTGGACGATTTGCTCAACCCCGACCGCATCGTCATCGGCTCCAACGACGAACGTGCGCTGGCAGTCATGCACCGCGTTTACGAACCGTTCGTCGCGCCGGTATTGGTCACCGACATCAACAGTGCCGAGCTGATCAAACACGCCGCGAACTCGTTCCTCGCGCTGAAAATTTCCTACATCAACGCCGTTTCCGCGATCTGCGAAGCCTCCGGCGCGGACGTCGAGAAAGTCGCGGAAGGCATCGGCACCGACAAACGCATCGGCCGCCAGTTCCTTAACGCTGGCCTCGGCTACGGCGGCTCCTGTTTCCCGAAGGACGTGAAAGCCTTCATCGCCATCTCCGAATCGTTAGGGACGCCGTTCGGCCTGCTCAAGGAAGTGGAACGCATCAATGGCGAGCAGCTCGACCGCTTCCTCGGGAAAATCCGCGAAAAACTCTGGGTGTTGCGCGAAAAGAAAATCGCCCTCTGGGGCCTCGCGTTCAAACAGAACACCGACGACGTGCGCGAATCGGTCGCGCTCAAGCTCGCTAAGCGGATGATCGACGAAGGCGCGACGCTGGTCGCCTGGGACCCGGAAGCGATCGAAACCGCCAAGCGCTTCGGCAACCTCGGCGATGCACTGACTTTCGGCGAGGACATGCTTTCCTGCCTCGATGGTGCGGACGCCTTGGTGATCGCGACCGAATGGCCGCAGTTCGCCAACGTCGATCTCACCGAGATCAAGAAGCGCCTGCGCACGCCGCTCGTCTTCGACGGCCGCAACCTGCTCGACCCGGAAAGCGCCCGCGCCGCGGAAATCGAGTATCACTCGGTCGGTCGCCCCGGCGTGTTGGCGGAGTGATGCGTTAAATCTTAAGAACGAAGAAGATCGCGAACGGAGGCTCTGTTCGCGATCTTTTCGTTCCGGGGTTGCCGTTCGCGCTCATGTGCATTACCCCCTCACGCCCAGCCACCGGCTCTCCGTTTAGAATTTAAGCTTTAGGATTTTTCCCCATGTCCCGGAACTTTCACGTCCGCCAAGCCGCCGTCTCCGCGCTCCGCGCCTGGGCGAAAGGTCACGATTACGCCGAGACGTTGGTCGAACGCCACGCCCAGCGCCGCAAGCTCTCGTCCGCGGACCGCGCCCTACTCCAAGCGATCCTGCTCGGCGTGCTGCGCCATCGCCGCTTGATCGACTTTTGGATCGGCAAGTTGCGCGACGGGAAACTCGATCCGGACACCCGCGACATCCTCCGCGTAGGCCTTTGCCAGCTCTTCATCCTCGGCTTGCCCGACCATGCCGCCGTTCACGAAACCGTCGAAGTCGGCAAGGCGAACGTCCGTGGCCTGATCAACGCTGTGCTTCGACGGGCGATCGTGGCGAAAAAGCGTCTGCAACAAGACGCAGGCGAAGAATCGCCGACGATCCAGTTTTCCCACCCCGATTGGCTCTACAACCGCTGGCGGCAAGCCTTCGGCAAAGCCGATACCATCGCGCTGATGGAGTGGAACAATCAGCCGGCGGAAACCTTCGCCCGCATCAACCCCCTCCGCCACGGCACGCCGGAGATCCCGGGCGAACCATTGGAAAACGCCCCCGGCTTCTTCAAACTGACCGGCTCGCTTCCGATGGAGCTACTCGCGTCTGGTTCCGTCTACATTCAGGACCCAGCGACGCGCCACTCGGTCGAATTGCTCGATCCGAAACCCGGCGAACGCATCCTCGACGCCTGCGCCGCGCCCGGCGGCAAGTCGTTCCTGATTGCCGCCGCTACCGGCACGGCCGATTTGCTGACCTGCACCGATTCCAACGAAAAGCGCCTGCCGCGCCTGCGGGAAAACCTCGAACGCCTCGGCTGCGCTCCGCGCGATGTAGCCGTGCACGATTGGACCCAACCGGCGCCGGCCGACTGGCACGGTGCGTTCGATGCCATCCTGCTCGACGTTCCTTGCTCCAACAGCGGCGTGATTCGTCGCCGCGTCGACGTCCGCTGGCGTCTGCAAACCCAGCACATCGACGCCCTGCTCGTCACCCAGCGCAAGATTCTCGAAAACGCTCTCCCCTGCCTGAAACCCGGCGGGCGAATTGTTTACTCGACCTGCTCGATCGAAGCTGAGGAAAACGCCGAGCAAATCGAACGTTTCCTCGCCGATCACCCGGAATTCAAGCTCACCGCCAGCCGCCAGATCCTGCCGTTCCGCGACGGCACCGACGGTGCCTACGCCGCGCGACTTGAAACCTCGGCCTGATGCGTTGAGATTCGTGCCCTCATGAAATCCTGTCTCGGCTCGCTGCTGTTGTTCATCGCCTTGATCGCCCTGTTAGCGACCGGCGGTGGCATCTGGTATCTCAGCAAGACCGCGAGCTTTTCGAGAAAGGACCAGGCTGCCGCTCCCCCCACAACGGCACAACCGACACCCACTCCGGCTACACAGCCCGCTCGGTAGAAATAGGTCCTGTCCATGGTTCCATAAGACCTATTTTCTCTCTCGCTCACAAAAAAGCCGCCCGGTTTCCCGAGCGGCTTTTCTTGTAAAACGAAAAGGCTGTGCGGTTGGAAACCGCCGCCCCGATCACGTCGGCTGCTCGCCGGTGGCCATGACGACCTTGCCGGTGCGCACCGTCTCAATGATCTGGAACTTCGAAAGCATCGTAATCGCCGCATCGATCTCGCTCGAGTTACCGGTGATCAGGGCGATCATCGACGTTGGGGTCAGGTCGACCGTCTTGCCGTCGAAGTGCTCGATGATCTGCAACGCCTGGGTGCGTTGATCGTCGTTCGCGAGAAATTTCACCAGCACCAGCTCTTTTACGACCGCGTCGGTCGCATCGTGTTCGGCGCAATGGATCACGTCGATGAGCTTGTTCACCTGCATGATGATCTGGCTAAGACCTTTCGGGTCGCCGGACAGACCGATGGTCATGCGGGAAAAGTTGGCGTTACGGCCTTCGGAAACCACGAGCGAGTCGATGTTGAAACCGCGACGGGAAAAGACCTGGCAAATCCGCATCAGGACGCCCGGTGCGTTGTTCACGAGGATCGAAAGCGTGTGCATCGCGCCGCGCGCGGCAGATGGGGCGACTGGAGTATCAGTGGTCACGATGGAATTCATTGAAAGGGTGAGCAGTGGACAGTGAGCAGTGATCAGTGGAAAACGAGGAAGGGAAGCCAGTGACGGTGATTGGTGACCTCTTTTCTGATCACTGATCACCGATCACTCGGCACTCATGTCTCACGTGGAACCAACCGGTTTCGCCATCTTGGTCTTCGGCGCTTCCGTGATCATGTCCTCGAGCGCGGCACCGGCCGGGATCATCGGGAACACGTTGTCCGTCTTCACGCACTCGGCGTGGATGAGGATCGGGCCGTCGTTGTAATCGAGCGCCTTCTGCAGCATGCGGGTGACATCCGCCGGGCGCTTGATGTGCACGCTCGGGATGCCGTAAGCGGCGGCGAGCTTGCAGAAGTCCGGGTTACCAATGAGGTCCACGCCGCTTTCGCGGTTTTCGAAGAACAATTCCTGCCACTGGCGCACCATGCCGAGGTAGTGGTTGTTGAGCACCACGATCTTCACCGGCAGGTTGTGCAGCTTGGCGGTGGCGAGTTCGAACAAGGTCATCTGGAAACCACCGTCGCCGGAGATCGAGATGACAGTCTTGTCCGGATGCGCGAGCTGCGCGCCGATCGCGGCCGGGAAACCGAAGCCCATCGTGCCAGCGCCGCCGGACGAGAGCCAATGGAACGACTCGCTGTTCTTGTAGAACTGCGCCGCCCACATCTGGTGCTGGCCGACGTCGGTCGAAACGATCGCCTTGCCTTCGGTCAGTTGGAAAAGCTCGTCGATCACCTGCTGCATTCGCAGGCCGCCTTGCTTCTTATAGCTGAGCGGGAACTTCTTCTTGTAGCCGTCGAGCTTGGCGAGCCAGTCGGTGGTCGGCAGCGGCGCGATGTGCTTGTTCAGTTCGGTAAGCACCGCCTTGGCGTCGCCCACGATCTGAAGATCGGGCTGGATCATCTTGCCCATCTCCGCCGGATCGATGTCGATGTGGATGATCTTCGCCGTGGCGCAGAACTTCGACGGCTGGCCGATGATGCGGTCGTCGAAGCGCGAGCCGATGTTGATGAGCAGGTCGCACTCGATGATCGCCTTATTGGCGTAGGCAGTGCCGTGCATGCCGAGCATGCCGAGCGAAAGCGCGTGGGTTTCCGGGAACACGCCCTTGCCGAGCAAGGTGTTGGTCACCGGCGATTGCAGCGTTTCCGCGAGGTGGCGCAGCTCCTTGTCGGCGCGAGCGATCATCGCGCCTTGGCCAGCGAGAATCACCGGGCGCTTGGCTTTGGCGATCAGCGCGGCGGCTTCCTTTACGGCATCCTTATCGATGTCGAAGTCCGCTTCCGGGTTGTAACCGGGCAAGTGAATCGGCGCGTTGAGATCGCCGGAAAACGCGCCCGAGGAAATGTCCTTCGGGATGTCGATGAGCACCGGACCCGGGCGGCCGGTCGTCGCGATGTGATAGGCCTCGCGGGCGATGCGCGGCAGCGCGTTGGTTTCCTTCACCAGGTAGTTGTGTTTCACCACCGGGATGGTGATGCCGAAAATGTCGGCTTCCTGGAACGCGTCCTTGCCGAGCATCCAGCTTACGGTCTGGCCGCAGAGCACGATCATCGGCACGGAGTCCATCATCGCGGTCATCAAACCGGTGACGGTGTTGCCAGCGCCAGGACCGGAAGTCACGAGCACCGCGGCAGGCTTGCCGGTGGCGCGCGCATAGCCGTCGGCCATGTGAACTGCGCCTTGCTCGTGGCGAACGAGGATGAACTTCATCTTCGTTTTGACCGTTTCGAGCGCGTCGAAAATCGGAATGGCTGCTCCACCGGAGTAACCGAAAATGTATTCGATGCCGAGATCGTCGAGAGTCTTGATCAGGGCTTGGGCACCGTCGAGTTGCTGTGTGCTCATAAAACGGAAGTTGGGGCGGCAAAATGCCAACTCCACCCACCAAGGCAACCCGAAAAATCCCGATTTACCCGGAAAACCCGAATTCCCAAAGGGATCCACCGCCAGAAAATTCAGGGTTTCACCCAAAAACATCCGATTTCTTCGCGACCTCCTAGACAAAAAATCCCTTCAACCCAAGAAACCAACCACGAAAGACACGAAATTTCACGAAAGGTTCTGATTTTGTGCCTCTTCGTGTTTTTCGTGGTTTTGAAACTTTGTTGTACCCTGGGTGAATCCGTGCCGTGGTTCTTATCGCACGAATCGCACGCTCCAGACCACCGGGCCACTTTGCTGCGGGACAAATGTGAGCCGGGCGAAACGGCCGAGATTTTCCACTTCGATCGATTGGTCACCTACCGTCGCCTCCATCGGGCGATAGCCGGCAGGCAAATCGATCGTCACCGTGTAACGATCGCCGGCCACCACCCGGCTGCGAGCGCTGAGCATGCCGGTCGCTTCCTCCCAACCGATGATTTCCAGATCCACCGCGCCTTGGCTGAGGTGGCGATTGGTCGAAACGATCTGCGGGCGATCCATGGCCTCGCGGATCACATACGATTGCAGGCCGTTCGTTCCGAGCGCGGGAACATCGAAGGAATCCCGGCAAACTCCGAGGAAGGTGTCCGACCAAAACTCATAAACCAAGTAGCCCTTTTGCGGATCAATCCCCAGATCCGCGAAACGTACCGTCATAGCCGCCATCTGCGTTTCGCCTGCGTTTACGCGATGCAGCACGTTCCAATACCCGGCCGTGGTGTCGAATTCGTTCAACCACCACGGGCAAACGGTTCCCGAGGAATCGGCATCCGTCGGAGCTTTCACCTCCTCGCCTCGCAGCGAAGTCCGGTCGCCCTTGAGAAACCCGGCCGATTTCGACTCGTCGAAGTCATACAGCTGGCCCGGTAGGCTCGCGATCACCGGCACGGATTTCCGCACGCCTTTCAGCAAACGTTCATCGCGATAAACGGCGGGAGGGTCGGCGAGCATCAAGGCACCGCCCCCGATCGAAACCAATGCCGGGCGCAATACCGCCGCCTGAAGTTGCGCCTCCGTCAACGGTTTTGGCTCCGCTCCGGACTCTGTTGGAACTGGCAACCCACCGGGCAAAAGATCGCACGGGCCCGGGTCGTTGCGCCAAACCAAACCGTTCCACGAGTTGAACTGCTGCAACGCCACCGGGCTGAACCCATCGCGATTCAACCGGGCGACATCGGCGAGGCCGATCATCTCCGGCAATACTCCCCCATCCATCGCGATCCACGATTCTCGTCCACCCTCCTTTTTCGCCGTCGCCAAGCCCGCGCGCAGTCCTTCTTCCGGCCGTCGTTTCTGCTTCACCCAATCGGCAAGCTTCTCGTTCGCTCTATATAAAGAGCGATCCAGGCCTTCCGCATAAAACAGGCCGATGCCTTGTTTGGCGAAATCGCGAAAAGACATCGCCGACCATTCGCTCGCTCCGATTCGGACCGCCGGTGAAGCACCCGCTTTGACACTCAGTTCGGCCATGGCTTTCGTCCCGCCGGGAAACACTGGCTTGGCAGGTTCCGGCTTGCTCTCCACCGCGGAAACCACGGGCGACGCAGTCGTTGCAACCGTCTTTCCCTCTTTCTTCTTTCCCCCCGTGTTCTTTGGCGGAGGCGGAAGCGCTTCGAATTCCAACCAAGGCGCACCGTAGTCGGCAAAACGCACCGCCTTCCAAGTTTCCAGCACTTTGGCGAACTCCGCCGGATTCGGCTTGGTGGGATAAACTCCCGCGACGCTCCAACCGGCCGGCGCGAGTTTGCGGGTCTTGGCCGCCCAAGGTTGGTAATACGGCAAATTCTTATGCCGCTGGAAAAAACGCGGCCGGAAAACCATCTCCGCGTCCCGTGCGGCGATGCTGACTTCGAAACGCATCGTTTGATCGGTCGCGCGTAACGCGATAATCCGGGTTACTTCCGCGGGAAACTCGATCATCCAATCGCCATCCGGATCATACACCGCATTGTTGCGAAGGCTTCTGCTCGATCCGAAAGCGGTGCGCACCAAAGGAAAGCGCTTCTGCGACTCCCCACGAGTTTCCGCGGCGAAAGTCTCCTTCCCGCCATGCACGATTAGATTCAGCGACTCCCCGCCATTTGCCACGGCGATTCGCTGCTCCACCGCTGGGCCGCCATTCAGCCGGCTTTCAATCGCAGCCCCGCTCGCCAAGGTCCCGCGACACAAGAGCTTCTTTCCATAAAGCAGCTGTAAATAACCATTTCCCGCCTCCCACTTCACTTCCGTTGGAGCGTTCGGTGGCCCCCCGGGCGCTTCCTTGACCGGAGGCAACTGCGCCGCGAGACCATCGTCGTTCGGAGCGACCGCTTGGGGCGACTTCCCCGCGAAATGAATCACCGCATCCGCCCAATCGGCCCGGTCCGCCGCCATGCCATCGCCCGCATCGCCCACCTTCAACCGGAGATCCTTGGCTTTCTCCAACGGCACATCGAACGCCACCGCCGCCGCGCCCGCCTTCATCACCCCGCTCCGCCATACCACCGCGTCATCGGCGACGATTTCAAACTCCACACTCGCTGCCGGATCGCCCGCGGACGCATCGTCCACACCGCACCGGCCGGTCAAACGACTGGCTTGGCCATCCAAGAGAATGCGCATTTCGCTTCGCGCATGAGTGCCAATGCCATGCTCGAACGTTTTACCGCCAATCGAAAGCGGCCTGCCTTCGATCGAAGCGTTTTTCTTCGCCTTTCCGACGCCTTGCTGGACCGTATCGAGATTCAAGTCCGCCAGCCGGATTTCCGTCTGGTGCTTCATTTCCTCCGCCCCGCCCAAGACGATCGTGAGCCCGGAAACCAAAGCCGCTAACGAAGCACGGGAAAACATATCGTAATCCCATAGCACCGGACTCGCTCAGGTCGAGTCCGCTCTATGAAGATCTTGAGATGGCGGAGGCTTTATTTCTCAACGACCCGGTAGACCGGACCACCGTGATCGACGACGTAGAGATTGCCTTCGTTATCTTCGCCGAAGGACGCCAGGTAGCCGAGCTTGCCGCCTTCCGGCTGCATGGTTTCGGTGTGATCCTCGATGTCCGTGGCCTTACCGCCTTTGAGCACGAAGGAAAACACCCGCTTCGATTGGTAGTCGCCGAACACATACCGGCCTTCCAGCTCGCGGATCGGACCTCGATAGACGTATCCCCCGGTGACTGAGAAACCCTCCAGCTTTCCGTTGCCCCGCTTGTAGACGAAGACCGGTTCAACCGCCTTGGCGGGCTTTTCGCCTCCAACCTGCGGCGTGGCAATATCGCCTTCGCGCAAACGCCAGCCGAAGTTGGCGCCGGATGCTTTGCCCTTTGGTAACGCATTGATTTCCTCCAGCACGTTCTGGCCGACGTCGCCGATCCAGAAGTCGCCCGTCTTGCGATCGAACGAACAACGCCATGGATTGCGCAAACCCCAGCTCCAGATTTCCGGCAATGCGCCCGCTTCTTTCACGAAGGGATTGTCGGGGGGAGTTTGATAGCCTTTTTCACCCGAGACATCAATGCGGAGGATTTTTCCGAGATAGCTGCCGAGATTTTGGCCATTGCCCTGGGGATCGTTCGCCGCGCCACCATCGCCCAGACCGGTGTAAAGTTTGTCGTCCGGGCCGAAGTCAATCCATCCACCGTTATGATTGCGGTATGGCTGCTCGACGGAGATCAACACTTCCTTGGTGGCCGGATCGGTTTCCAGCGTCGCCGGATTGGCCGTGAAGCGGGCGATGCGGGTGACCGCCTTGTTGGGCGTGCGATCCGTGTAATTCACGTAAAAGCGGCCGGTTTTCGGGAAGTCCGACGCGAAAGCCAGACCGAGCAAGCCTTCTTCATTTCCCTTGCGACTGACATCCGAAACGATGTCGAGGAATGGCTTCTCCGATCGTTGACCGCTTTTCGCGTCGACGATCCAAACGCGGCCCGCTTGTTCGATGACCCAGAGTTTGTCGCCGATCCCCTTCGGCTGCCCCACCCACACCGGGCGCTCAAAGCCGGTTGCGACTTGTTGCACGCCAATCTCGGCTTGGGCAACGGACGCGACAGAGAGCCAGATCAGGGGCAAGGTTTTCGACAGCATGGCGGTACGCTAACGAACCTTTCCGGCCGTGCAATACGAGAGGAGTTGAAGCGGTATGTGGAGGGCGGGCGGCATGATGCCGCCAATCCAGAAAGGCGTTTTGAAAACGCCAGCCCCCATCATGCCGCTTGGCAAGCGGCACTCCGGAGCTTTCAGCACTTCAAATCGTCATCTTGCGGGGTCCGCCCAATTTCCAAACCGGACCATTCGGGTCGAAAGGCGGACCCGGTTTGACGACGGTGGGAGGTTGGTTATCCAAACGGAAGATGGGCAAAATCGGAGAACCGGAAGGATCTTTCTGATATTGCGCGCCCACTTCCTCAATCAGGAGGTAACCAAAAAAGAGCCCCCCCGGCGTTTCCCCAATTAGGATTTCGATGGGATAGCTGGTGCCTTCCTGAGCATCGAATTCCATGCCCACGGCCAAGCCCAGGAGTTCCTTGCTGTGTCGTGGATGAAGGCTGCCATAACGATACATTTGCATCGGATGAGGCATGGCGACATCTTTGCGATCGCGCTCCCAATCACGATCCTTGGCGGTAGCCTCGAGCTTATTTTTATTAGCCACGAAGCTAATGTTACCGGTGGCCGATTCATAGCCGTAGTCGAACACGTTCTTGCCTGCGAAACGCACCGCCAGCATGTCGTCGCCCGCTCCGACGAAGCGATACTTGCCAGTCTTGGGCGGCATGACACTACCCCGATACACGACCACCCATCGCGATCCCGCGATCGAGTTTTGGCCGAAGGCTTTGGGAGCGCCATCCGCCTCCATGGTCGGCATGAAAATCTTTGTTTGGTAGAGCTTCTGAGGGGCTTGGAAATACCCGGCAAGCTGACGTTCGTTCCAGCCACGCTTGGTAAAATCGTGCATTTCGGAGCGGTATTTCGTGACGATCTGATTGAAGTCGGTCGCCTCGCCAAGCTCCGTTGGCTTGCCGTTCTTAGTCTGTTTCAGGTCGTAAAACGTGCCGACCAACGCGTTGGCAGCTGGCTCCAATGCCCCGAACGGGTTGAGGTTGCCCGAGCCGTTGCCCAGGCCAATTCCTCCCGCGGTGCCGAATCCCGGGCCGTTACCGGTGCCGCGACCACCCCCCGTGCCGCTGCCGCCCAAACCACCGGACATCGCCCCGCCCGAAAGACTGGGCATGGCGGACATGTCGCCCGTTACCGGCTCAGGCAAAGTGAAACTGCTAGCGACATCCTTAGCCGCAACGCGGGGGGCCGCGCTCGTCATCGCCTTAGTGCGCTGCTTGGACTTCACCTTGCTGCTGGTGTTGGGATCGCCGCCACCACCGCTCGACGGCATGAAGTCCACCGGCGGCTTTTTCGGCGCGGGGATGACCTGAATGATGAAAATCAGGCCGACCGCCAAAATGACACCGTGAATGATCAGGGAGATCGAAAGCGAGCCACCGCCGAGTTTTTTCCAAAACGGTGGTTGCAACCGGTCGGAGGGCACGGGACGAAACTCCCCGTCTTCAAGCTGACCGGCTCTTAAGTCGGGGGGAGTTTGGGCAAGCGATGGTTTATCCTTTTCCGGCGGTTGGGGCCCGGAAGCTGGCTTAAGAGGCACGCTGGTCGGCCCGTTCGTAGTCGATGCCGAACTCGCAGTGGCGATCTGCATTCCCGGCATTGCCATGATCGTCGGCATGAAGGCCGGTTGCCCGTCTGGGCCAATGCTTACCGCCATGGGGATAGTCGGATAAGGGGCCGGCATGCCGCCTCCCATCGGCACGGTGGGGTAGGGAACGGGAATGCCACCGGCAGGATAACCGAGCGGTCCGGTGGGGTAAGGTGCGGGGACTCCAGTGCCAAGCGGGCCAGTGGGATAAGGAGCGGGGACTCCAGTGCCAAGTGGGCCAGTGGGATAAGGCGCTGGAACGCCTCCGGCGCTCAAAGGAACGGTGGGATACGGAGCGGGAATGCCACCTGCTCCCATCTGAACCGAGCCCCCGCCCTGATGGACGCTCCGCCATTGATCTCGCTCGAAACTCACGACGAACAATTCCATCGCTCGCGACAGCGTGGCTTCCAGCTGCGCCATGTCCCACGGGCGAGTGACGTAAAATACTCGATTGCGGTTTTGGAACAGCACTGCGGCCTGATCCAGAATCGCGCCATCTTGCTGAGCTTCCGTGAGTTCCGATTCTTCACCCTGGCCTTCTGCAGGCTCCATTTCGCCTTCCAAGACGTCCGGCCGCTCCTCGGAAAACTCTACAGAAGCATCAGCATCAGCTTTTTCGGAAGCTGCGTCGGAAACTTCTGTGGAGCTTTCTTCAGCGTCCCATTCGCCTTTGAGAGCGACGGCTTTGCCAATCAAATCTTCATGACCGGAAAGAACGCGAACGGTTTTCGGATAGTCCGCTACGATCGTAGTCAACGCCTCGGTGTCGGCGGCAGCGGGTGGAAGGAGTTCATCGCGGACAATGACGCCGACCCCTTCGGTCTGGCGACGGAGCAAAGAGAGCGCTTCGACGTCGCTTTGAGCTTCGAGGATCCAGAACTTTTCCCCCAATGTCCGGCGAAATGACCGGCGGACGCTTTCGTCCGGTTCGATGATCAGGACCGCGAATCGGCGGTAATCGTGGGATTCAATGTCGAGCACGCGCGCGTGGTAGGCAGGAAGCGCTCCAAATCACCAGTTTTTTCAAAAGGTTAGATGAATATTCCGAACGTTTCTCACCGGTAACAGGGCGGATCATTCGGCTTTCATAAGGGTCACCCGAATCTCCATCATAATAAGTTTGGCGAACGAAAAGCCATCGGTTTGTCTCGTCCTACTTCCATGAAGTTACATTCCTACATCCTCCCTATTGCCGCTGGTCTAGCCCTCAGCTCGTGTGGATCCGTTTCGGATTTTCAACCCGCCACCACCGCACCGGTGAGCAAAAAATATCATAAAGTGCTGGTCCGCGATTTCACCCATACGGTGAGCGATGACGACGGGACGACCCCGGTCGCCGCGCGAAAGTTCTCCGACGAAATTTCCTACGCGATCCAACGGCAAACCCCGAACGTCCCAGTTTCGCGCAGTGGCAAGCCGGATTCTGACACCTTGGTGATCGGGGGCGAAGTGACTCGCTACATGGAAGGCAATGCCGCCCTCCGATTGATGGTCGGCATGGGCGCCGGAAGTTCCTATTTCGACGCGAACGTGCGCTTCTACGATGGCAAGAGCGGCAAGAGCATCGGCACCATCAAGGTCGATAAAAACAGCTGGGCTCTCGGCGGCGGAATCGCAGCCACTCAGACCGTGGACTCGTACATGAAAGAAGGCGCCACGAAGACCGCAGAAGCCTCCACGAAGTTCCTTAAATAACTCGTCCTGATGTTTTGTTCGCCAAAAAGGCGGCTCCGCACGGGTCGCCTTTTTGCATTTCACGAGCGCTCAGGAAATCGCTCCTTCCAAATCGTCAGCGATCTCCGGATTTCCCCGGCCTCCCGCGTTGGACTGAGTTCCCACACCAGCGGGCAATCCGCGGGGAAATGCGGCAGCAGTTCCTCGTAAATCAACGTCCCGGTGAACGGCGTGCGATGGTCCCGCGCGGGCCATTCGACGTCGTGCACGTGCCCACCGATCAGATGCGGCGAGATGGTTTCGAGCCACTGCGAATGGTCCAGCAAGCCGAGGTTGTGCTTAAGCTGCACATGCCCGAAGTCATGCCAGTAGCCCACCCAAGGATTATCCGCGAACATCTCTTGCAATCGCACCATTTCCCGCTCGGTCGGCACGTCTTCGAAGCGCGACCGGGATTCGACGGCGAGTTTCACCCTATATTCGGCCGCTTTCTCGGCGATTTTTCCCAGAGCTTCAGTCGCCCGGTGGAAATAAAGCGGAGCGATCTTTTCCCGCTTTTTCACAAACGCGATCTTCGCCTTCGCGTAATCGACCGTGAGCCCCCCCCCCTCCGCGACCATGGCGGTGAGACGCTTCGTCCACTTCGCCGGCCGCATCGGCACCGACCCCATGTGCAACACGAGATACTGCGCCTTGAATTCCGCGGCGATTTCTAGCGAACGAAACGTCATGTCGAGCGCGCGCTGACGATCGGCCGGGCGATGGGAGGTAAATTCATACGCGTCCGGCGCATCGATCATCACTTCGACGGGCGACGGGAAATAGTTGTGCACGCCCGAGCAGGTGAACAAGCCGCGGGCGAAGGCTTTGCGAATGCCGGGCAGCTTCGCGATCGTCATCCCGTGAGACAACTCGATGTTTTGAAAACCGAGGCGGACGATTTCCTCGATCATCGATTCGCCATCGCCGTGGCGGCTGTTGTTCCAGCAGGTGGAGAAAGCGAGCATGCGTCAGAATCAGGGAATAGGACGACGCACTTCACCAGTCGCGATGGCCACGGGCAAGCCGTCATCACTGCGCATGCTTGCGGTGGCTCCGCGGGTCGCTAGCGTTTCGGCAATGAGCAGACGCAGGGAAAGACGGCGCGCGGGCGAAACCAGCCGGCCATGGTTGGGACGCCTCTTGGCGAGCGTGGGCGTGATCGTTTTCCTCGCCATCATCGTCGGGTATTTCGGCCTGAGAGGCTATCTCCACAGCGAAACCTTCCGCCGTTTCCTTTCGGCCGAGGCTGGGCAAGCGCTGAAGGCGGACGGCCAATTCTCCCTGTTCCGCTGGGACGGCTTGCAAGTCTCGACGGATTCGTTTGAAGCGAGCGACGGCAAAATGTTGGAACGGTTGCGCGCCGATAACCTGCGCACGGAAATCGGATTCGGCGGATTAAAACGCGGCGTCTGGGAACTCCGGGAATCGGACGTGGGACGGATCGACGTATCGATCGACGCCCGCGGCGGAAATTCTCCCGACGTTGCCGCCAGCCCAGAAAGTTCCCCAAAACCTGCCACCAAACCGGGCAAAAAGGGCTGGCTGCCCTCCGACGTGGAATTGCAGGGACTTACCGTCCGGGAACTTTCCCTGCGGGGGATTCTTCATGACGGTCTCGTGACCGCCAATGGCATGAAAGTGCGTCTCGACCCCGCTGGCGGGAAAAAGGCCTATCGCGCAAGCATCGACGGCGGCGAAGTGCATTTGCCATGGAGCTGGGCTCCGCCGGTCCAACTCCAACAGGTAAAAGGACGTTGGCAAGACGGTGAACTGTTTGTGACCGACGCGAACGCCACTCTATGGAAACACGGGCGGTTGCAAGCCGATGGAGAATGGAACCAACGCACGGGACTCGGCGCATTCCAAGGCACGGTGACCGATCTCGATTGTGCCGATTTGCTCAACGCTGATTGGGCGAAACGTCTCACCGGCAAGGCGGAATCCACCTTCACCCTGGAGCTTCGCCAAAGCGGCCACACGGCACGCGGTCGATTGCAGGTGCGGGATGGCGTTCTCACCGCCCTTCCTTTTCTCGATTCGCTCGCGGCTTATGCCGACACCCAGCGCTTCCGGGTTCTTCCTCTGAGCGAAGCTCACACCGCCTGGGAGTATGCAAACCGAGAAGTGGTTTTCCGCGATTTGGTCATCGCCAGCGAAGGCCTGGTCCGCCTTGAAGGCACGCTCGCCATCCGCGACGACCGCTTGGACGGAAACTTCCGTCTGGGTCTCGCACCTGGCACCCTGGCTCAAATTCCCGGAGCGGAAATCGACGTCTTCCTCCCCGGCGAACGCGGATTGCTTTGGGCTCCGTTGCGCATCACCGGCACCTTCGAGGATCCAAAGGAAGATCTCACCCATCGCCTCATCGCCGCGGCAGGTATGCGAATGTTCGATGTGCTCCCGGAAACCGGCGAGCGCGTGCTAAAATTCAGCCGCACCGTGGTGGATCAAGTTCCTCTCGAAAAAGGAATTCAAGCGGTGGAAAAAGGCTTGGAAAAGGGACTCGAAACCGGGGTCAAGGCGATCGACAAAGCCGACGACTTGCTCAATGGCGTCAACCGCACGCTCGATGGATTGTTAGGCGGAGATTCACCGGAACCCGCTCCCCCGCCCCAGCCGCCCTCGAACCTAAAAGCGGAGTAATTCAGGTGGCGCACGCTCTCGGCTGGAGCATCGAAGCGGGTGAATCGAAGCCTTCGCTCACTGACCAGCCTTCACGGTGAACTTCCGTCCCTTTCCGCTCTCCCAGGTTTCCCGCAGGCTCTTGTAAAGCGCATCGAGCTCCTTCTCGCTCGTGAGGCGATATTCGGCGCACTTCGCGTGAGTCGTTTCCGGGTACTTTTTCATCACCATGTCCTGCACATGGGTCCCCGAACGCTGCCCCGCTTCATCGATTAGCTCGCGACTCCGCTCAACGGCCTGCGTCACCGTGCTGGAAGAAGTCTTCGGCGGCTCCAGGTAATAAAAGCGACCGAGCGTCTGACCATTGGTGTCGACGTTCACCTCGTGCACCACGACTCCTCCATCGAGAAGGTAGGTTTGCCGACTGATGGAAGCGATGCGATCGATCGCCACCATATAATGACCGCCGGGCAAAACCGCCTGCCAAAATCTCCGCGGGCCGTCTTCATCGTTATTGGATTTGGTAGGATCCGTGGTCGACTGCTCGCCCCCTTGATTCTGATTCTGCGGCGTCTGCGCTTGGCTTGGAGCAATGGCAGTAAGGAGCACGGCACATAAAAAAGCGCGGAGTTTCATCTTGCCGCACCCTGCCACCCCCTCTCGCGTTTGACCAGCCCGCCTTTCCTCTCCCGTTGTCCGCTAACGTTCCAGTTCGCTATTGAGCCATTGGAGGATTCGCGACAATTTCCTCACATGGTTCGTTTCCGTCCCAATGTCGCCGCTCTCATGCTGCGCGCTCAAGGGCAGCTCCTGATCTGCGAACGCACGACGGTGCCAGGCGCATGGCAATTTCCCCAAGGCGGCGTCGATCTCGGCGAAAGCCTTGAAGATGCACTCTATCGAGAAGTCCGCGAAGAAATTGGGCTGCTACCAAAGCATTACGCCATCGTCGATCGGCGCGATGGCTACCGTTACCTTTATCCGGAAGAAGTGCGGCAAAAGAAGATCAAGAAGCATGGCTTCCACGGGCAGGCACAAACCTACTTTCTTTGCCAAGTGAACCCCGATGCACCGGAAGTGAACGTCCGGCAAAAGCCACCGGAATTCTCCAGCTATCGTTGGATCGAACCGAGTGAATTCGACCTCGATTGGTTACCACCATTTAAGCGCGAGGTTTACCGGCAAGTGATGCAGGATTTCTTCCGCGTGACGCTCTGATAGAGCACCCTTTGCAATTTGCAAACGCATCCAGCAATTTGCACAACTGGGATTAAAAAGTTGCCTTAAAGGGCGGACCCGGCGATTTACTAACCAACCTTAGATGGCGAAGGGCTTCGTTCCCGATGTCTGGGGGGAGATCGGAGCGAGTCCGGCCCAACGCTTTCAAAGGGGGATAAACCATAGAAGCGCGGATCCCGTCAGGGGTCCGCGCTTCTCGTTTTACCGGAAGGCATTCAGAGCGCGAAGGACGCAAAAATCCGCTCAGCTCTCCACAAGTTTTTCGCTTGGGAATCAGGACTGAGTTTGTCCCGTCCCATCCTGAATTCGCTTCAGCCGGATCTGAAGATCGGCGAGCGCGTTCATGAAGTAGATGTAGGCGTCGTAAGGACTGCTATAGGGCGAAAAATAGGAATGCACGCCGCCGTCCGTCCCGCCCTTCGTCGACATCCAATAAAAGTGATCGGACGTCTGAAGTTTCGCCCACACATGCGCCAGGTCCGCATCTTTCGCGGCCAGCACCGCTTCCTCCAGGCGATGGATTTTCGCGATGGCTTCCTGTTGCATCACGTTGCCCATCCATGCGGTGAGATCTCGCTCGGCGTCCGCCCATGAAGTCGGCCAGTGGCAATCGTATTCACTCGCGACACGATGCATATCCACCGCTTCGGAAGGCGTGATCCATTGGCCGCCCGCTTCCGCCACCGCGTCGGGTAGTTTTTCCCAGAAATCAAAGATACCCGTATCGGTCCACTGATGCTCGCCGATCGTCTCGTAATCCATGAACAGGTTCACGACATCGCCCGGTGATGCGAGCAACCATTCGGCGAACCTTTCGGGCGCGAGTGGATATTCGGGCCAATTTTTATCGGAGAAACGAAAGCCAAGATCGTCGGAAAACGTGGCGTTCCGTAGCAGCGTTTTCAACTTGCTGACTTGCGGAGCGCGATAGAGATGATTTGGCGATTTGCCGTTGAGTACCCAATCGACGCCTTCCGCGAGGATGCCATCAAAGCCCATGGTCTCTGCCTGAGCGGCGATCGCATTGTGATAGATCAGCTCGGTGTTGCGGAAAATGCGCGGCCGAACCGAGAAGACTTCCTCGATCTTGTCCAAGTGCATTTCCACTTGCCGCCCGAACTCCTTCTTCGAGTGAACGATCGCCAGCGAGTGGTAGTACGTTTCCGCCAGTAGTTCGACGCCACCCGTCGCCACCAGTTCCTGGAACGATTTCAGCACATCCGGGCGATGATGCTGCATTTGTTCGATCAAGGTACCACTGATCGAGAGCGCCATGCGGAAGCGACCGTCACTTTCCTCGATCAAGCGACGGAACATCGCATTGGCCGGCAGGTAGCACTTCTCCGCGACCTTCGAGAGCACTTCGGCGTTGAGGCCGTCGTCTTCATAGAAGGCATGCTCCCCGATGCGGAAAAAGTCGTAAGGGATCAATCGGTTCGGCTGATGAACCTGGAAATAAAGGCAGATGTCGGGCATCGGAATGCGTTTCGCGGGTAAAAATCAGGACACCAGTTCTTGGTAAACCGAAACCACTTTGTGGGCCGCGGCGTCCCACGTCGACGCGGCGATATCGAGCTTCGCCTGCTCCACCACGCGCGCATGTAGATCTTCATCCGTCAGCAGATCATTGATGTGCTTCGCCATCAGATCGACGTCCCAGAAATCCGCCTTGAGCGCGCCTTGCAGCACTTCCGCCACGCCGGATTGCTTCGAGATCACGGCCGGAATCCCGAACTGCGCGGCTTCTAGCGCCGAGAGGCCGAACGGTTCGGAAACCGATGGCATGCAATAAACATCGGTCATCGAGAGCAGTTCGTTGACCTTCTCCTTGTTCAGGAAGCCGGTGAAATGGAAATGGCTTCCAAGACCGTGGAAAGCTCCCGTTTCGATGAGGGGACGCAGTTTTTCGCCCGTGCCGGCGACGACGAATCGCGCTTCCGGATTCGAGGCGAGCACCTTGGCGGCGATTTCGAGGAAGAACTCCGGGCCTTTCTGTGCCGTGAGGCGGCCGAGGAAGAGCACGAGTTTCTCCGGGAACTTCTTGTGCGTGCTGAACACATCCACCGGATCCGCGCCGTTGTGTACCGGACGAACCTTTCCTGGATCGATGCCGTAGTGCCCGGTGACGACCCGTCCGGTGTATTCGCTCACCGGAATCACTCGGTCGGCTTCTTCCATTCCGTACTTCTCGATGTCGTAAATCCAGCCGCGCGCATCGGCTCCGGCACGGTCGTATTGGGATGCATGCACGTGCACCACCAGCGGTTTGCCCGTCGCTTTCTTCACTTCGACGCCGGCGAGGAAAGTCATCCAGTCGTGTGCGTGAATCACATCGAACTGATCCTGCAAGGCGAGCTTCGCGGCGATCTTCGAAAACTCGATCACCTTGCTGCCGAGATCCCGTCCGTAAAGCTCGCCCATCTTGAATTGCTCAAGCTGGTGGCGCGTGGTCTGGGAAAAGCGCACTTCCGCTCCGGGTACGTGCTCCATGGTTTCCCACGTCGTTTCGCCGCCGTCGTAGGGATCCAATTGAATCGGCACTCGCTGCACTTTCGAAAAGCTCTCGTAACGGTACTTCCCTTCGACGGTCTGCAGGTCCTCGACACGCAGGTTGTTCAATCCGGTCAGAGCGAAATCATCGAAGCAGGTATCGGACGCTGCACGGGGGACCACCACGCGGAGATCCACCTGCTTCGCAAGCGCGCGGGACAACCCGAGGCATGCGATCCCAAGTCCACCATTGATCAAAGGAGGAAACTCCCACCCAAGCTTCAAGACACGCAAACGATTCATATGTGGAGACGCCTTTTATGCACCCGAGTCATAACAACCACGAGTTCGCGCTGGCGTGGGAAGGCAAAGCAAAGAGCGGGCCAATGTCGAGAAGTGATGTTTAATTTAAATGTAACAGAGCAGGCCACCGCACTTCCATCGCGGGCTTGGCACGCCGGACGCTAGAGGGTTTACTGGATCGAATCCGCGAACCCCGAGGTATGGCTTCCGACGAATTTTCAGGCAACTACATGGATAAGCACCGCGACGCGGAAGTCGCGGCTGATTTTGTGCCCGGCATGGTGCGAACGGTGTCCCGCCCCGAACCGGGGGTGGTGGAGTTACTCACTGACAATCAAGTACTCCTGCGCATCAAGGTGATCGAAGCCGGGATGCTTCGCTTCCATTTCAGCACGGAGGGGCGTTTCGAAAACGACTTCTCCTACGCGATTGATCCCGCTTTTCAGCCCGAGGTGCCGGTCCATGAAGTGATCGAATTCGGCGATGGCGTGGCCATTCGAACCGACCTGCTTTCTGTTCGGATTGCCCGTAACGGGTTGAAAACCATCATCTCTGACGCCCGCACGGGGAAAATTTTGTGCGCCGACGAAAAGGGCTTCCACTGGCACGACAACAAGGCCTTCGGCGGCGAAGTCGTGAAGATGTCAAAATCGTATCAGCAGGGCGAACACTTCTACGGCCTAGGCGATAAGTCATGCGACCTCAACCTCCGAGGCCGTCGCTTTAGCCTTTGGGGCAGTGATACTTATGCCTACGGCCCGAACACCGATCCGCTGTACAAGAACATTCCATTCTACATCGGAATGCATCGCGGCGGCACCTACGGGCTGTTTTTGGACAACACCTTCCGGTCGAATTTCGACTTCGGAGCCGACCAACCGAACCGCATCGTCTTCGGCGCGGACGGCGGGGAAATGAACTACTACTTCTTCCATGGCGACGCGCCACTGGATGTCGTGCGTACCTACACCCGTCTAACAGGTCGCCCGGGCATGCCACCGCTTTGGACGCTCGGCTACCATCAGTGCAAATGGAGCTACTACCCCGACGCCGCGTTCCGGGCGATCGGAGAAGGCTTCCGCAAACGCTCGATTCCCTGCGACGCCCTCTACCTGGATATCGACTACATGGACGGCTACCGCTGCTTCACCTGGGACGCCGAGCGCTTTCCCGACCCGAAAAAGCTGGTCAATGATCTGGAAAACGACGGCTTTAAACTCGTGGTCATCATCGACCCGGGTTTAAAAATCGATCCGGGCTATTCCGTGTGGCAGGACGGCATCGCGAACGACGTTTACTGCCGTCGCCAGGATGGAAACCTTTTCAAAGGCTCGGTCTGGCCGGGCTTGTGCCACTTCCCCGATTTCACGCGTCCCGACGTCCGCGAATGGTGGGCGGAACAATTCAAAGAACTCATTGAGGAGACCGGCGTCCGCGGCGTGTGGAACGACATGAACGAGCCGGCGGTGTTCGAAGAAGGCACTTTCCCGCATGACGTCCGCCACGACTACGACGGACACCCTTGCTCGCATCGCAAGGCTCACAACGTCTACGGCATGCAAATGGTGCGCGGCACTCAGGAAGGCTTGCGGCGTTTCGGCGCCGGCAAACGGCCGTTCTCGATCACGCGCTCCGCCTACGCCGGCACGCAACGGTTCGCCTGCGCCTGGACGGGGGACAACGTCGCCTCGTGGGAACATCTCCATCTCGCCAGCCTTCAATGCCAGCGGCTCGCGATTTCCGGCATGTCGTTCGTGGGCTCGGACGTCGGCGGATTCATCGAAACGCCCTCGCCCGAGCTGTATCTCCGTTGGGTGCAAATGGCGGTGTTCCATCCGTTCTTCCGCACGCACTCCTCCGGCGATCACGGCGATCAGGAGCCTTGGTCGTTCGGTGAAGATACGACGAGCCTCGTAAAGGAAGCCATCGAGCTGCGCTATCGCCTGCTGCCGGTGATTTACACCACGTTCCGCCAATACGTGACGACTCAGATGCCGATGCTTCGTCCCCTGCCCTTGGTGGCGCACGACGATCCCGACGCCTACTGGCGCAGCGCGGAGTTTTACTTCGGCGATCACCTGCTCGTCATTCCGATGACGCGAGAAGGCGAAGACGGCCGGTTTCTTTACATTCCCGACGGCGATTGGTTCTCGTATCACGACGACACCAAGCCGAAGTCCGTGCGCAAAGACATCTGGGTCGATTGCCCGCTCAACCGCATTCCGGTGTTCGTCCACGCGGGCGCGGTGCTGCCGCATTGGCCGTTGCAGCAATACGTCGGCGAAATCGAGCATCCCGAGCCCGAGCTCTACGTCTGGCACAAGAACGGCAAGGAAACGAGCCAGTGGTATGAGGACGCGGGCGACGGCGAAGCGTGGCGCGAAGGCGAATACCGCGAATCGACGTTCCAAGTCACCGGCACGGAAACGAGCCTGACGATCGAACGCACGTGGGAAGGCACCTGGTTGCCCGGCTACACGCGAGTCCACGTGGTGCTGCGCGGTTTGCCCACCGGATGGGAAGCGTTGAACCTCGAAGCCGACGGCAAACCGGTCGCTTTCGAAGCGAATGCCGATGGTCGCCCGGTCGCGATTCTTTCCCCGGACTTCCGCATGCTGAACTCGAAGTGGACCGTGAAACCGCCGAAGAAAGAAGAGCCAGCTCCTGCAGCGGTCGCGGCAACACCGGTCGCTGCTTCCTAAAGTGGCCGGAAGCTCCGCTTTCAGATTGTCCCCGGAAGCTCCAGCTTCTGGAGCACAAAGAGCAGGGACATTCCTGTCCCGTTGATCGAACGATTTCCAAGGACAGGAATGTCCTTGCTCCTTGTGACAAAAAAACGCCCGGACCGTTTCCGATCCGGGCGTTTACTTTAAGCTGAAACGATTCAGGCTTCGGCAGGCTGTTCCGCTGGAGCGGCTTCCGCCTGCTCCGCCTTCTGGTCGCGGAGGTAGGCCTTGCGGCTCATCTTCACGCGACCCTTCTCGTCAACGCCGATGCACTTGGCGGTGATGAGTTCACCCTTCTTTACGATGTCTTCGACGTTCTCGGTGCGGCCTTCGGCCAGCTCGGAAACGTGGACAAGACCGTCTTTGCCCGGAAGCACTTCCATGAAGGCGCCGAACGCGGTGACGCTGACGACCTTGCCGGTGTAAACCTTGCCGACTTCGATTTCCGCGAACATGCGGTCGATGAGCGACTTAGCGCGATCGAGGCCTTCCTGCTTCGAAGCGTAGATGCGGACGGTGCCGTCGTCTTCGATGCTGATCTCGGCGCCGGACTCGGCCTGGATGCCCTTGATGTTCTTGCCGCCTGGCCCGATGAGCTCACCGATGCGGTCAGCCGGGATTTTGACGGAAACGATGCGCGGAGCGTGCGGGCTGAGTTCGCCCACGCCTTCGATGGCTTCGGCCATCTTGGCGAGGATCGGCGTGCGGGCGTTCTTCGCGATCGTCACGGCTTCCGCGAGGATCGAAAGCGGGATGCCCGGCAGCTTGAGGTCAAGCTGGTAACCGGTGACGCCTTCGCTGGTGCCGCAAAGTTTGAAGTCCATGTCGCCGTAGAAGTCCTCGCTGCCGATGATGTCGAGCAGGGGGATATACTTCTCCATGGTGCCGACTTCGTTGAACTCGGTGACGAGGCCGACGGAAATACCGGCGACCGGGCGGATGAGCGGCACACCGGCGCTGAGGAGCGACATGGTGCCCGAGCAAACGGTGGCCATCGAGGTGGAACCGTTCGACTCGGTGACTTCCGACGAAACGCGGATGGCGTAGGGGAAATCGTCCGGATCCGGAAGGACCGGCTCGATGGAACGCTCGGCGAGCGCGCCGTGACCGATTTCGCGGCGATTCAGGCCACCCATGCGGCCGGTTTCACCGACGGAGAACGGAGGGAAGTTGTAGTGAAGGATGAAGCGCTTCTCGCTTTCGCCACCGGCGTAGTTGTCGATGAACTGCTTCTCGTCGCCCGGAGCGAGGGTCGCGATGGCGAGCGCCTGGGTTTCGCCACGGGAGAAAATGGCGGAACCGTGCACGCGCGGCAGCACGTTGGCTTCGGCGTAGAGGTTGCGGAGCTGATCGACCGTGCGGCCGTCGGCGCGGATGCCTTTCTCCATGATGGAGATGCGGAACGCCTTCTTCTGGAGGTATTCGAACGCCTGCTCGACGTCGAACGCGGTCGCTTCCGGAGCGCGCTCCTTGATGGCGGCTTCGACTTCGTCGCGGAGAGCGCCGACTTTCTTGGCGCGTTCCATTTTGGTCGGCGCGTAGATGGCACCTTCGATGCGGTCGCCGGCGATTTCGTAGGCGATTTCGAGAAGGTTTTCCTTCGCGAGCACCGGGGTGTAGTCGCGCTTCGCCTTGCCGGCGAGTTTCACGAGTTCTTCCTGAACGGCGACGAGCTTTTGGACGGATTCCTGAGCGAAGTGCAGGGCTTTGACGAATTCCTCTTCCGGAAGTTCGTCAGCGGCGCCTTCGATCATGATGACGTCGGTCTTGTTGCCGACGTAAACCAGGTCGAGGTCGCTGTTTTCACGCTCGGCGAAGGTCGGGTTGATGACGAACTGGCCATCGACGCGACCGACGCGCACCGCGCCGATCGGGCCGGCGAACGGGATGTCGGAAAGGCAGAGAGCGGCGGACGCGCCGTTCATCGAGAGGATGTCGGCGTCGTTGACGGCGTCGGCGCTGAGAAGCAGGGCGACGATCTGGGTGTCGTAGAAATAACCCTTCGGGAACAACGGACGCAGCGGGCGGTCCGTCATGCGGCAGGTGAGGATTTCCTTCTCGGTCGGGCGACCTTCGCGCTTGAAGTAACCGCCCGGGAACACGCCGGCGGCGGAAGCTTTTTCCTTGTACTCGACGGAAAGCGGGAACCAGGTTTGGCCGTCCTTGACCTTGGTGGCGGAGACGGCGGTGACGAGGATGATGGTGTCACCGGAGCGGACGGTAACGGCACCGTCGGCGAGTTTGGCAAGTTTGCCGGTTTCGATCGTAATCGGGTTCGAGCCGACTTCGGCCGTGATGGAGTGAATATTCATATTCTTTCTTTTCTTCTTTTTGCATCAAACCCGCGGGGCACTGTGCCGCGCGGGGGTCTTGGGTCCGGATGGTGTTTCCCGAAGGTGGGAAACGGAGGACGATCCTCGATCCGGGATGGGCGGGCGAAATCGAACGCCGGCCCTTTTAGCGAAACAGCCACCCGGTTTCCCGGGTGGCTGGTCGCGAAAGCTTACTTGCGGAGACCGAGGCCTTGAATGACCTGCTGGTAGCGCTCTTCCGACTCACCCTTGAGGTAGTCGAGCAGCTTGCGGCGCTGCGAGACCAGCTTGAGAAGACCGCGGCGGGACGAGAAGTCCTTGGTGTGGGTGTTCAAGTGGCCGGTGAGGTGCTGAATGCGCTGGGTCAAAAGGGCGGCTTGGTAGCTGGCGCTGCCGGTGTCCTTTTCGTGAACCTGGTATTCCTTCAGATTGATGTTGCTCATGATCTTAATCGGATGAGTCCAGCAATAGCCGGACCGTCCTCGGTGTGAGGGTGGGCGCGGAGAAAAACCCGCCCCGCGCGGCTTGGCAAGGTTTTTCCCAAGGAGCCGGGACATTCCTGTCCCCGGAGGGAAACGAAGCAACAAGGACAGAAATGTCCTTGCTCCCTGTTTACTTCCGATTGAACCGCTGCATTTCCCGCTGGGCCTCGCGCAGCTCGACCTTCTTTTTCAGGTCGTGACGCTGGTCGGCGTGGGTTTTGCCCTTGCCGATGCCGATTTCCACCTTCACCCGGCGGTCTTTCCAATACATCCGCAGGAGCGGCAGCGTGCAGCCTTGCAGCGCCATCGCCTGCTCAAGCTTGAGGATCTCCTTCTTGTGGAGGAGCAAGCGGCGTGGGCGTTTGGCCGGGTGATTGAACCACTCGGCGGCGGTTTCCCACGGCTGGATGTCGCAGCCATAAAGGAACACCTGTCCCCTCTCGACGCGCGCGAACGCGTCGGAGACGTTAATCTTGCCAGCCCGGATCGATTTGACCTCGGTGCCTTTCAGTTCAAGCCCGGCTTCGAACTTGGCCGAGATGTGGAAATCGCGCCCGGCTTTTCGGTTCGTCGCGATGTCCGCGCTCATGGATGGTCGGCGAAAACGCCCGCTTATTCAGCAGCCGGCTCCGCTTTCTTGAAGCTAAGCTTGATCTTGCCCTCGATGATTTCCTGAAGGGCGATGTCGGCGGCACCCATGCTCGGACGGGCCGGGATCAAGGGCGAGCGGCCACTATTGAGCTGGCGGACGCGCTGGGAAACGAGGTTCACCAGAACGAGGGGATCGGTCACGATCTCAGCAGCTTTTTCGACAAGGTCGCTTTTCATGGGTAATCCGGGAAATCGGGAGTGCGAACGCGGCGACTCGAAAGGGATGATGTTGTCCGGAGTCATTCCGCGGTCGTGATCGCTCGATTCAAAAATGGGTGCGCTTCCGGCCAGCGGCCGGAGGGCGGGATGAACCAGAAATGGCGGCCTTTGACAAGCCCAATCTCCCCCGCTGAGTGGCCAGGGGCCAGGGGCCAGAGGTTAGTGAAGAGCAGAAAAACCGAAACTCCCCTGCTTTTGCGCCCTTTTTTCGCCTCTTTGCGGCTAAAAAATTCTTATTTCGGCATCAGATTGATTCCGAACCGCCGCAGCACGACGACCGTCAGCCAGAAAAAGCCAACCGTGAGCAGGCAGTTCGCGGCGAGGGCGAGCCAGAAGTTCCACCCGTGACGGAGCATCCAGGGCAAAATCAGGAACATCGGCAAAGTCGGCAGCACGAACCAGAACGTGCCTTCTGCGTGATTGGCGAGGCGTTCGGCCGACTGCTTCTCCGCGCGCATCCAGATCATCGCCAGCAACGACGTGAGCGGCAGAGCGATCAGCAGCGCGGAAAGCCGATCGTTCACGAACTGGATTTTCGTCACCACCACAATAATCGCGGCGCTGACGAACAGCTTCACGGCGTCCATCGGCGTGAACGTAAGGATTTTGTCCCAGGGAAATCGGTTCATGGTGGGCGAACTTGCGGCTTTGAGAGGATGCCTCTAACGTGCGCCCATGCAAGCCGTCCGCGCCGCGAGCGCCCTCGTTTTGATCGTTTCCGCAGCGACCGCCTCGGCCGAACTTTCCGCCGGGCAAAAAGCCGCCATCGGCCGGAAAATCTGGCAAAACGAATGCGCGGGCACAGTCGACGGCCTCACTTCGTGGAACGCGGGCGAAGAGTTTCCGTCGCTCGGGATCGGGCACTTCATCTGGTACCCCGCCGGTTTCAACGGCCCGTTCACCGAATCGTGGCCGGCGCTCATCGATTTCGCGAAAAAACGCGGCGCGAACCCGCCGGCGATCGCCTCTCTCCGCAACTGCCCTTGGAACTCGAAGAAACAATTCCAAGCCGAGTTCCGCGGTCCGCAGCTCACCGCGTTGCGGAAATGGCTGGCGGCGAACGTTTCCCTACAGACGGATTTCGTCATCGCCCGTTCGCGCGCCGCGCTGCCGAAAATGCTCGCCGCCGCACCCGCGTCCGAGCGTAAACGCATCGAGGCGAACTACCACAAAGTCGCGTCGACCGCTGGCGGCACCTACGCGTTGATCGACTACGTAAATTTCAAAGGCGACGGCATTAATCCGTCAGAGCGCTACAACGGTCGCGGCTGGGGGCTGATGCAGGTCCTCGGCGAAATGCGCGACGTTTCCGCCGGACAAGCCGCCGCGAAGGAATTCGCCGCCGCAGCGAAACGCGTGCTCGACCGTCGTATCGCGAACTCCCCGCCCGCCCGGGGCGAAGCCCGCTGGAAAGAAGGCTGGCACAATCGCTGCGACACCTACGCGCGGCCGCTCTGAGACGGTTTGTCTTGGACGATATCCGGTTGATCTTCGACCGGATCGATGAACTCGGCGTCGGCATCCGGCTGGATCGCCGCGCCTTGGCGATTCGCCCAGACCTGGGTGAACTCCGCCCCGAACAACAGGATCATCGCGGAGTAATACACCCACAGGAGCACCAACGCCAAAGCGCCCGCCGAACCATAGGCGGAGGCCGTGGCTTCACGCCCGACATACCAGCCGATGGCGAACTTGCCCGCGACGAACAAGGCGGCGGTGAAAATCGCGCCGACCCACACATGCCGCCATTTCACCTGAGCATCGGGCAGGATCTGGAAAATCGCGGCGAACAAGAGGGTGATCACGCCGAACGACACGGCCACGCCGATCACCGCCCACACTTGCGCGGGCAAATGGACAATCGTTTCCGCGCGCTTGCTCATGGCTTCGAGCGCGGCGGTGAGCACCATGGAAATGAGCAGGAGAAATGCGGTGCCGAGCACCATCGTGAACGACAAGAAGCGGTCTTTGATCAAACCGAGCAGTCCCCTGCCCGATTTCGACTTCACGCCCCAGATCGTATTGAGCGCGTCCTGTAACTGGCCGAATACCCCGCCCGCGCCGAAGAGCAACATCAGCACCCCGACGATCCCTGCCAGCAAGTTATCGCCCGGTTTGCGCGCGTGGGCCACCATGTCCTGAATCGCGAACGCCCCGCTCGCCCCGAGCCCTTGGCGTAATTGATCATCCAGCCGCCCTTGCGCCGCTTCCTCACCGAACAGCGTGCCCGCCACGGCCATCGTGATGATCAGTAAGGGAGCGAGCGAAAAGACCGAGTAATAGGCCAATGCAGCACTCAGCCGGAGCGCGTTGTCGTCGATGAATTCCTTCGCGGTTTGTCGCAAGACCCCCCAACCGGTTTTCCAATCCATAACCTGCCAACATACTCCGAAAACGAGCCTGGGCTAACCGATTTCGCCTCACTGCCGCCGCCCGCCCAGGCGAGGTTTTCCTTGCACAAGGCCGGCCCTGTCCCTAATTGCTCCCGCCATGGCGCTTGAGACCACTCTGATCCTTTTCAAACCCGATGCCGTCGAAAAGAAAATCGTCGGCACCGTGCTCGCCCGCTACGAAGCCGCCAGCTTCCGCATCCGCGGCATCAAGATGCTCGCCCTGACCGATGAAGTCCTCGCCGAGCACTACTCGCACATCGCCGACAAGCCGTTCTTCCCGGGCGTTCGCGACTTCATGCAGGAGTCGCCGGTGGTTGCCCTCGCGCTGGAAGGCGAAGACGTCATCGCCAAGGTCCGTGACCTCCTCGGCCCGACCGACTCTACCCAAGCCGCCGCCGGCACGATCCGCGGTGATTTCGGCTTCAAGGACAGCGACGCGAAAATGCGCAACGTTTGCCACGCTTCGGATTCCGTCGAAGCCGCGCAAGCCGAGCTCAAGCGCTTCTTCAAGGACGGCGAACTCTTCGCCTGATCAATCCGATCAAAACCAGTTTCTCAAAAACGGGCGGCCAAACGGTCGCCCGTTTTTTATTTAATGCGCGACGTGTCCAAGCGTTCGTCAAATCCGCATTGTCTTCACCTCGTCGCCTCGTTGAAGTGCTTACTCTCCGCCATGAAACCCCTCCACTTCCTCCCTCCGGCGATCGCCTTGGTGATCGCCGGCCTATGGGTCGGCAGCCAACGACGCTCGATCGCCATCTTGGACGAGCAAAGCGACCTGTTGGAAAAACACATCGCCGCCGCTCGGGTAACAGGTGGAGCAGAGGACTCCGCCCAATCCGGCGTGGCAGGCAGCACCGCTGGCGACCAGAAGCCAATCGATTGGAAACAAGCTGTCCTGCTCATGGCGGAAACGTGGGAGGGTGTGAGCGACGACCGCGCAACCATGCGCTTCCACGAACAACTAAGGACCCTCACCCCCGACGAACTCTGCGCCCTTTTGAAGGAGTGCCAGTCTCTCGATTTAAGAGAGGACTTCGGCATGCTGGAATCCGCCATCCTCTTACACCTCGTCGAGAAGGCTCCAGAGATGGCCCTGGAGAATTTCTTCGACCTGCGGGATCACCCTCTGAGCATGGTCGGCTGGCGGCTTTCTAAAGCTTTGGCTGCTTGGGCGAAACAAGACGCCGGGGCAGCTACCGCTTGGTTCGACCAGCAGATCGCCGCAGGATTACTCGATAGCAAGTCGTTGGACGGGAAAAATCCAACTCGGGTGCAGTTTGAGAGATCCCTACTTGAAGTTCTGTTTCCTGCCGATTCCCAAGCGGCGACGCACCGCCTGGCAAATCTACCTCTGGATCATCGTAAAGAAGTGCTCTCCGGGATGCGTTACGACTGCCTTGAGGAAAAAGACCAGATGACCCTCGCCAACTTGGCGCGACAGCAGCTGCCTCAAAAAGATCAGGCCGAGGTCATTGCGCGGGGTATCTCGAACACAATCATCGACGATTATTCTAAAATCACCGCTGGCATGAACCGGATCCAAGCGAGTCCTACCGAACGTGCGGCCTGCATCGATCGCGCCGTCACGGTCAGCTTCAACATGCTCTCCTTTCAACGCCAGATCACGCCAGAGGATGTGGAAAAAGTGCGCGCATGGACCCGCTCCGACGCGCCGGAAGCGACCGACCGCGCCACCGGAATTGCCCTCGCCAACGCGGTGAATGCAAAGAATTACAAAAGATTTTCCGAATTCGCCGATCTTGCGGAGCAATATCACCAAGCGGGAGGCAGCGACGAGGTCATCCTCCCCTTGCTGGAGAAAGGGCTAGTAAAGGAGAACGAAGCGCGAGCCCGCAAACTGGCCGAGCGCATTTCGGACGAAAAACGCCGCAACGATTTCCTGAAGAAGCTCAACTGATCTTCGCCTTCATGAAACTCTCCCTCTCGACTGCCGCCCTCATCATCGCCATTGCGGCGGGGTTAGGCTGGCACGGCCACCACCGGCTTGCCGACTCCCGCGAACGTCACGGAAAGCTCGTGACCGAAGCGACTGCCCTCGGAATTTCGATCGATCCCAGCCATCCGAATCAGTCGGCCCGCGGCCCCCGCTCACAGGAAAACCGCGCCAGACGTCATAAGCTCACCACCTCCGAATGCATCGCTTTCGCCAAGGACTTGAAAGAGGCGAAGGGCAAGCAGGGCGACAGCTTCGATCAAGCCATGAGAACGCGCATGATGGAGTTCTTTGACGGGCTCGCAGCGCTCAGCGCGGCCGAATTGAAAACGATTTTCACAGCAATTCATGCCACCTCGGATCTCGATGACGAATCGCGTGATCGACTCGCCTCTTTTGTCATCCAAGCGCTGATCAACCAGCACCCACAAGCGGCACTGGCGTTCTTGACAGAGCCTCACATCGAGAAGAGCCGAAGGCATTACCTCTCGACCGCGCTCAAGCGCTTGGCCAAGGAAGATCCGATGGCCGCCATCCAATGGGTTCGCACCCATGGGAAAGAATTTCCCGATCATGTGAGTGACAACACCAAGCGAAACCTGCTCTCCCGCGTTGCGGTTCAGGACCCAAAACTCGCTCTCCAACTTATCGACGAATTGGTCTTCGAGGATCGCTCCTGGGCTGTTTCAGAGATCGTCCGCGCAGCCAAAACTCCGGAGGCACGCACCGCCACCCTCCAGGCATTCCGCGACTACCTTTCAACCCCGGAAGGCAAACGAGCAAGCGAAACCCGACCCTTTTCGCCCTTTGCTTATAGCGCTCAAGATGGCTTTGAATCCGCCACTTCGTGGATTGCAGCTGCCCATCTGTCGCCCAAAGAACTCGACGATCTCGCGTGGAGTTTACCAAACGGGGTAAAGCCTGGCGAAACCGGCCGCTGGATCGAATGGGTCGGCCAAACCCTTCCCGACAAAGGGGACTTCCCCATTGAGATCATGATGGAGCGCTGGACTGAAAAAGACTTCCAGGCTGCAGGCACGTGGCTCACTCAAGCCGCCGAGAGCCCGGCGAAACAAGCCGCAGTCGCCAGCTACGCAAAAACCGTGGCACCCTATGAGCCCGAAACCGCGGTGCAATGGGCGGTTACCCTTCCCCCCGGAAGGACACGACTCATCGCGCTTCAAACGATTTACGAGAAGTGGCCGAAGAGCGACCCCGCCGCCAAGACAGCGGCGGAAGCCTTTGCCGACCAACACGGCATCCACCGGTAAGCGCCTTTTACTTCAACTTTCCGTCCAACCAAACGAGCACCTTCCGCCGGTATTCGCCCCGGTTGAGCACCAGCGCGTCGCCGTGGTGGCCACCGCTCACCGCGAAGAAGGTTTTCGGTTCCTGCGCGGCGTCGAACAACTGCTGCCCTTGGGCGAACGGCACCACTTCGTCCGCCGTGCCGTGGATGAACAAAACGGGCGTGGGCGAAAGTTTCGCCACCCAGTCTTTCGGCGCGTTTTCATCGGTCACCACGCTGAGCCCGACATTCCCCGCCATCACTTCCGCCATCCCACGGTAGGAGGCGAATCCCGCGTCACTGATCACCGCCCGCACCCCGGGCATGGGCTTTTCTCCGAGAGCGACGATCGATTTCGCGCCACCCAAACTATGCCCAAAGGAAATGAGGCGGTCAGGGTCCACGTCGCGACGGCTTTTCGCGTAATCGAATGCCGCGCGAACATCCTCAATGACCCCGCGACGGGTGATCGTCCCGCTTGAACTGCCGAAGCCCCGGTAATCGTACATCAACACGTGGTATCCGGCGGGGAGAAACCACGTCACGAAACCCAAGTGGTGGCCTAAAGCCCCCGCATTGCCGTGGGAAAACACGACCGTTCCCTTGGGACGCTTCACGGAAGTGGGAAGAAACCAGCCGTGCAAACGCGTGCCATCGGCGGAAGGAAACCAGACATTCTCGAACTTCCAGCCCCACGTTGCGGGCGTTTCAGGAATATCCGCCGTGGGGAAATAGAACAACGCGTTCCCTCCGTTCTTGCCCAGCGTCACGCGCGCCAACTTGGCGAAATCGCCATTCGGATCCCGTAGCAGCCCTTGCAGCAACTCGGCGGGATTTACCGGTTCGGGTTTCTCCGCCGGTGCGGCGTGGGCGCAAACAATCCCCACCGCCCATGCCAGCCCGATCATCGCCTTCACGCGATCCAAGATCCGCTCAAATGACTCGTCGTCAAGGCGCGGGAATTCCCGCCCCATACTTACTGAGTAAATTCAGCGATTGACCTCTATGGCGATATTTAACAATGAATTACTCGTTTCGCTCAAAACCCCACCTGCGACCCCACTTAGATTAAGGGCAAAAAAGCCCCAAAACCTTTATAAATAACCTTGTTCGGGCTCACCGCTCGAGCGCTGAACCCTTGCGCTCAGGCGCGGGATTTCCCGTCCCCTCTGCGAGCACGCGCGGATCTCTTGGGAAACGTAAGATATGAAGTACCTCGTGAGAGAACTTCTACCCTTCCCATGGCTGTGCGGAAGGATTTTTTTCTGAAGGACCTGAAAAACCCAAAAACATTCCAAAACCTAAAAGGATGTACAAACGCCTTACAAATTGGTTGGCGTCCCTGGCGCTACCATGCGTCCTCGGACTGCAACAAGCCCAAGCCAGTGTTCTCCTGAATGTCTTCCGCATTTCCAAATGAATCGGGTGTCATTATTACGAACTTTCCTTGGGCGTGTGGCGCTGGTCATGCCGCTGCTTGTTCTTGCGTTCGCTTCCGCTTCCCGGGCCAATGGTGACGGGGAAGCCAACCCGAAGATCAAGGTGCTGATCGTAGAGGGCGTGACGAACCACGCTTGGGAAAAACGCATGAGCATCGTACGCGCCATCCTCGCCAAGGACGGTTCGTTCGACGTGGACTTCACCATCACGCCGTCTACCGCCGACGATCCGGCGTGGGAGACCTGGCGGCCGAGATTTAGTGAATATGATGTAGTCATGTCCGGCTACAACAATCTTGGTGGCCTGCCGTCCTGGCCGCAAGAGGTGAAGGAGTCGTTCGCCGCTTATGTGCATGGGGGCGGCGGTTTTTACGCCTTTCACGAGGCGAACAACTCGTTCGCCGAGTGGCCGGAATATAACCAGATCATCGGCCTAGGCTGGCGTGACAAGAGCTTCGGAAAAGCCATCACCGTCAATGCCGACGGATCGCTCAACGAGATCGCCGCAGGTGCCGGTGAGAATACCGGCCACGGTGCGCGCCAGAACGCGCTGGTCACCAAGCGCGGCGACCATCCGATCCACGCCGGCCTACCAGCTACCTGGATGGTGGCCGACATCGAGATCTATCGCTACGCCCGAGGCCCCGCGGAAAATCTGACGGTCCTGTCCTACGCAGCCGATCGCGACGGCACTCGCTTCCCCATCGACTGGACCGTCGAATACGGTTCGGGCCGTACTTACGCTAGCAGTTACTGCCACATCTGGGGCGATGTTGCGGAGCCACCGGGTGCCCGCTGTGCGGCATTCCAAACGCTCTTTGTCCGCGCACTGAAATGGCTGGCCAAGCGCGATCCGGGAAACGTGATCCCCTCCGATTTTCCCACGCCTTCCGCCATTTCGCTGCGGCCCTACGAGGAAGGGGTCAGCGGGCTAGACTCCGTGCCAGCGGTTAATCCTTTTAACAACGGCATCCTGCCCGCCAAACCGACGCCGGTGAACAGCGTAGCCGTCGAGCGAGCCTTCGCGAATCTCTCATGGGACGCTCCGATCCAAGTCTCGCCCTTTCCCGGATCGACCGACTTGCTTGTCGCCGAAACCGACGGCCGCATCTATCGCGTTGCGGATGACGACACGACCAACACTCGCACGCAGTTACTCGATATCCAAGACCGCGCCTGGTATTATAACTGGAGCACCAACGACAACACCACCAAGCACGGCGGGATGCAGACCTTCGCCCTACATCCCCGCTTCGGACGGGGGGAAGGAAAGGACTACCTCTACGTTTTCTACCTGCACAACGATAATGACGCCGCAACCGCCGGAACTCCCTACTACAACCGCGTGTCGCGCTTTTCCTGGAACTCCGTTACCGCGTCATTCAACGCCGACAGCGAGCTGATCCTCATCAACCAGTACGACACCTCCAAAGGCCACGATGGCGGCGGCTTGGTCTTCGGGCCGGATGGATATCTTTACATCGCCTTCGGCGACGAGGGAACCCAAGGCACGGGCGCGACCGCCTATACCCAAATGCTCAATGGCCGTGTCCGCTCCGGAGTCTGGCGTATCGACGTGGACCAACGCGGCGGAAGCGTTAGCCACCCGATCCTCCGCCAGCCGTTTAATGCGTCTCCATCGCACGGCTCCTACACGCAAGGCTACTACATTCCTAATGATAACCCTTGGGTGAATCCAGACGGCTCGGTGCTGGAGGAATTCTACGCCATCGGCCTACGCCAGCCGCATCGCATGACCCACGATGCAGCGACCGGTTTCTGGATTGGCGACGTGGGTCATGAGACCCGGGAAGAAATCAATGTACTGGATACTCCAGGCCTTAATTTCCAATGGAACTACAAGGAAGGAACTGCGGTGGGTTTTAGGGCCGAACCCTCGCCCTTGATCGGCATCGAACGTCCTCCGATCTTCGACTACAGCCATTCCGGTGCAGACTCTCTGGGCAATTGTGTGATCGGCGGCTATGTCTACCGCGGCACGGCCATTTCTTTTCTTCAAGGGAAATACATCTTCGGCGACAACGGAACCCAAGGAATCTACGCGCTCGATTTCAATCCCGACACGAAGACAATAAACTCGGTTACCCGCATCGGCCAAGCCCGCACCGGGAACATCTGGACCGGCATCTCGTCGTTCGGAACGAATGCGGCCGGCGAACTCTTCGTCACGCAGATGGGCGCCGGCCAGGCGGGCAACGGCCGTATCTTCCGCATCAAGCCGGACACAGGCACAATCCAGAACTCGATCTTCCCGGCCACTCTTTCGGCCACCGGTCTCTTCACCGATTTAGCCACCCTTACGCCGGCTCCAGCACTCATCCCCTACGAGGTGAACATGCCGCTGTGGTCGGACGGCACGGAAAAGCAGCGCTGGATGATGATCCCCGGCGATGGTGTCCCGGATAGCCCCGCGGAACGGATCACCTACAGCGAAAGCGAGCGCTGGAACCTGCCGATCGGTTCGGTGCTGGTGAAACAGTTCTCTCAGCCCGATGGCGGCGCCAAGCTTGAGACGCGGATCCTCGTCCGTGGCAGCGATGGCGAGTGGGGCGGCGTCACCTACCGTTGGCGCGCAGACGGGAACGATGCGGATTTATTAGAAGAAGGCGCGATCGAAACCATAGACATCGGCGGCGACACGGTCGATTATCTCTTTCCTGCCCGCAACCAGTGCAACACCTGCCATTCGCCGATGGCGGGTGGCACGTTGGGCCTGTCCACGCGGCAGTTCCATCGCAGCATCCATTATCCCGCCACCGGCCGGACCGCACATCAGATCGAGACGTTGAGCAAGCGCGGCTTGATCGAAAGCAAACTCAACGAGATCTCGCTGCGCAACGTGCTAAAATCCGCTGATCGCAACGATCCCTCTGTCAGTGACGAGCACTTCGTCCGCTCCTATCTCGATAGCAATTGCTCGCATTGCCACCTACCCGGAGGCACCCGCGCGCTCTTCGACACCCGCCTCACCACGCCGCTTGCTTTCCAAAATCTCCTCTGCGGCATGGTGAACGACGACCTGGGCATCCGCGGAGCGGCGGTGATCAAACCGGGACTGCCCGGTCAATCGGTGTTGCTCAATCGCATGAACACCATTGCCGGCCATCGTATGCCCCCGATCGGCCGCGGGATGATTGACCAGGAAGCCGTGGTCCGCCTGGCCAACTGGATCTCCGGCATGGAAGTCGATTCCTGTACTAGCCCGCAGAGCAGTATCGCCGCTCTGCAGACCAAAGCCGCCGGCAATGGCAACGAGCCCGCGACCGCGGTAGCCGGTGACACTTGGCAGTCAAACATGGTCATTAATAAAACCGACACCTTCACTAACATCACCGGCGCGCCGCTCGATATTACCTTCGACCGCTTCCTTTTCCACGCCGCCAAGGTCAGCAGCACGCCACTCACCCCCTTCGTCGCGCGGGTAAACAGCGGCACCAACAACTTCACTGTGCGGGCCATCGGCGACACCGTCACCACGCATTCGCTCGGTGCGAACAGCGTGCCCTTCACCGCCATACCGGTGACGATCAGTCTTGCCGCAGGAGAAACCATTGCCATGGGATTCCTCGATGCCTATCCCAACGGCTCCGGCGCCGCCGGCGGGGGCGTGGTTTCCTTCGATACCATCGCGACTGCCGACCAGATCCACTACTCGGGCGGCGGCACCACCGCGAACTCGGGTCGTGTCACGGTGGGCCTCGCTCCAGTCTTCGGCTCGTCCGTCAACACAACCTTGGGGCGGAACTACTACTTCTCCATCAGTTTCCTTAGGCCGTGGCAAATCGGCAACGATCACCCGCCGGGAGCCACGCCCGCCGCAGACACTTGGGCGTCGAACATGGTGATCAACGAGACTGACACCTTCACCAACGTCAGTGGCGCGGTTCTGAACATCACCCTCGACCGCTTCCTTTTCCACGCCACTTCAGTCACGGGCACGCCGTTGACCCCCTTTGTCGTGCGGGTGAACGGCGACAACAACTTCACCGTACTCGCGGTCGGTCAAACCGTCACCAGTCATGTCACAGGCGCGAACAACGTACCATTCGCGAGCACACCGGTGCCGCTGGCCCTCTCCCCCGGTGAAACGATCGCCATGGGTTTCCTCGACGCCTATGCCAATGGATCGGGCGCAGCCGGCGCGGGCGTGATCGCCTTCGACTCCGCCGCGCCCGCGGATCAGATCCACTATTCGGGCGGCACCGGCACCGCAAACTCCGGTAGCGTCCTCGTGGGCCTTGCTCCGGTCTTCGGCTCGTCCGTTTACACCACCTTGAGGCGGAACTACTTCTTCTCGATCACCATCACTCCCACGGTGAGCGAGACGGACGCCGACGATGACGGCCTGTCCGATACCTGGGAGCGGGCCTACACCAACGATCTCGTGCTACTTTCTCATTCGCGCGATAACGATGGCGACGGGTTCAATGATGGCGAGGAACGTCTGTTAGGCACCCATCCGCTGGATGCTACCAGCCGACTGCAAGTCATCGAATGGCGTCCCGACTCCGCGGGTCAATTTGTCCTCGGATCATTTTCGTCCATTCCCGGACGCCGCTATCGTCTGCTGGTGTCGAGCGATCTCACCACCTGGACTGACTGCGGGGTAATCCGCGCCGCCAATTGGCCGGCCAACGAAACGCCGTTCGAGTTCGATCCCGGCGGGGCGGCACCCGGCAAGCTCTTTATCAAGATCACTACCCCCACTGACTGATCCGGCGCTTTTTCCCCACTTGAGAGTCAAACCCGAGGAGCGGCTCAGCTCTTAACCGCCGCGAGCAAAAACGGAGCCGGCTTGCGAGTGCCGATCATGCCGTAACGCGCGACCCGCCAGCCGGATGCGGCACGCGTTTCCATCCATCGCTCCACCGCGGACGCTTCCTCGTCGCCGCCCGCGTGACCAGGATAACAGGTGACACATAACCATCCACCTGATCGCAGAACTTCAGACGAGGCGTCCAACGCGACCAACGTTCCCTCGACTTCGGTGATGACCGAACGATTCGCACCGGGAAGGTAGCCAAGATTGAACATCACCACATCGACCGAATCCGGCCTGGCATGCTCCGCCAATCGCGCGTGGGATTCGTGATGAAATGCCACCCGTTCCGCTATCCTCGCATTTTCCAGCAAGGATCGGGCGGATTCGATCGCTTCGGCTTGAACGTCGAAGGCGAGCACTTGTCCCGTCGATCCCACAAGCCGCGCGAGGAAAAGCGTATCGTGGCCATTTCCCGCCGTCGCGTCGATGGCGCACGAGCCTTCGACTAGAACTCCTTCGAGCAAACGGTGTGCGAGTTCAGTCGGTCGGGGCGGGCCGGAACGGGAAAAGTTAGCGCGGTTCATCAGCAATATCGCGGTCGAGGAAATGGGTCAGATTGAGAGACGTTTCCGGTTCGATGCCATCGATTAACCAGGAAGCCAACCGCTTCGCCACACCGGGCGCATAAAGCGAACCTTTCGAACCAAGGCCGTTGAAGAACCATTCGCCCTCGCGTTTCCCGATCAACGGCTGGCTGCGACGAAGAATCGGACGCACCCCAGCTTCATGGTCGACGACTTCAAACGGACCCGGCGCGAGACGCTGCAGAATCGCCTCCACTTTCGCCCGACCCTCTTCAGTCGGGATTTCGTCCAGATGCTCCCAATCGTAAGTCGCCCCTGCCTTGTAGAGTCCGCGACCAAGCGGCACCAACCAGCCGCCGCCACCGATGAGAATCCTCGGATCATCCCAGCCAATCGCTCGCAGAGTGAGGATTTCTCCCTTCGCACATCGATGCGGCCCGAGACGCCCCGTGAGCAAACCCGCCGCGCCTTCGCACCAGACGCGTTCGCCCGCAAACGTTTGCGCGACGTCGACTTCGGCACGGCGATACAGTCCCCGCTCTGCAAAAAACTTCCGCGAGGCATCGAGAAACGTCCGGACATCGAGTCGCCCACCACCGCGCAATTCGAACGCGCCCGACCAATCGCCCTGGGGCGGAGTTACTTCGCCCACCAGCCAAGGTCGCACGACTGGATCGGTGAGTTTCGCTTCGGCTTTCACCCGGTCTTTCTCCCCGGCCGTCAACCGAATCACCGGCAATGGATGCCAGAACGATTCGCCCAAACTGCATTCGAGCGATTCGTAGAACGCGACCGCCTCGGGCAGGAATTCGTCGATCCGCCAGCTCGGCTCGAACCGCTTGCCGGTCACCGGATTGATCAACCCCGCCGCCACGCGAGAACTACCGCCTTGCTCGCGATCGAGCAGTTCGAATGGCACTTCGCGTTCAAACAAGGTCCAGGCCAGGCAGGTTCCGGCAAGGCCTTGGCCGATGATTTGGATGGGCAAACTCAAGGCCCGAAGGCTGAGATGGAAGACTCAAAGACGGAAGGCCGAAGATGAAGAGCTATTTCACTTGAGCTTCTTTTCTTGCGTCTTGCTTCTTCAAGTCTTGCGTCTTACGGGCTAGCTTAACCGAATGCGTTTCGTCTGGCTCGCTCTTTTCGCCCTGCTGTCGTCGTGCGGCACGGTGGAGTTTTACACCCAGGCGGTGACGGGCCACACGATCCTGATGGCGAAACGCAAACCCGTCGCCAAGCTCATCGCCGATCCAGCCACTTCACCCGCGTTTCGCGAACGACTCGAACTTTCCCAGCGCATGCTCGCCTTCGCCCACAGCGAACTGGGCATCTCGTCACGAGGTTCCTACGAGCTGTATTCCGACCTCAAGCGGGAACACACCGTCTACGTTGTGCATGCCGCGCCTGAATTGTCGCTCGAACCGAAGCGCTGGTGGTATCCGGTGGTCGGCGAGCAGGATTACCGAGGGTATTTCAGCGAACGTTTGGCCGAGCGGGAAAAAGCCAGGCTGCGACGTCAGGGTTACGAAACCTGGGCGGAAGGCGTTGACGCTTACTCCACCCTCGGCGTGTTCCGCGATCCGTTGCTCAACACCTTCATCGATCGCGACGAAACGAGCTTCGCAGAACTGATTTTCCATGAACTCGCGCATCATCACTATTACCTCCCGGGCGATACGCGTTTCAACGAAGGCATGGCCGAGGCGGTGGCGCGTGAGGGTGTTCGCCGTTGGTTTAAGAAAACCGGTCGCCCGGAACTCGCCGCTCGCTACGAGGTGCGTCTGAAACGCCTCGCCCAAGCCCGCGTCGCAATCGGTCACACGGTCGAACACTTGCGCAAAGTCTATGCCAGCGATTTACCCGACGAAGCGAAGCGACGCGAAAAAGCCGCGGAAATCGCTCGTTTAAAGGTTCGTCTGCAGGTTTTACGAGGTGAATGGGGTGGCGGACTGGCGGCGTGGATTCAAGGCCCCATCAACAACGCCCGCTTAAACGCCTTCATCGCTTACGAGGACGAAGTGCCGAAGTTCGAAAAGCTCCTCAAAGACTGCCACGGCGACTTCCACTGCTTCTGGGAGAAGGTGAAAGGCTTGTAGCTCTTTTACTTCAACGCGACATAGGTGCCACGAAACTCCACTCCCGGACCGCCGACGTCATCGATCGTCACCTCAAGCGTCAGCCTTGCCTTTTCCTTGCGGGCAAAGTGCTCCTTGAACGTCGCGAGCGCAGCCGTGTCAGGTCGCTCACAGACCGCTCGAAGCTCGCCTCGCACGGGCGAAAGATAATGGATCTCACTTTTGCCGATGACGATGTGGGCATCCCGGTCACCGAGTTCGATCCATAACAGCGCATAGCCCGCCAAAGTGGCTAACGTCGCCAGACTTCCTCCGAACGCCGTGCCGAGATGATTGTGGTTGAGGTCGAGCGGCGCGGTCAGCACCAGCTTGCCCTCCAAATAGGAGTCGACCTTTACCCCCATCGATCGAGCCAACGGAATGTGGTCGTGCAGGAAACGTTCGGTCACGAGAAGATCGGCGGCGTTCATGGGTCATTCATCCAACTTCCGAATGCGCGCCTGATGCCGACCGCCTTCAAACGCCGTGGCGAGAAACGTGTCCACGATTTCCAGCGCGAGTGGCAAATCCACCATCCGCTCACCGAGCGACAACACATTGGCGTCGTTGTGCAGTCGAGTCAGCCGGGCCGATTCGACATTCCAGCAAAGCCCGCATCGAATCCCGCGGAGACGATTCGCCATCATCGCCTCGCCATTGCCGGAACCGCCGAGCACGATGCCTCGCTCAAAATCCCCCCTCGCCACCGCTTCGGCGACCGGGCGAATGAAATCCGGATAATCCACCGGCGCTTCCGAGTGCGTGCCGAAGTCCGCGACCTCGTGTCCGGCGCGTTGCAAATGGGCGAGGATTTCCTGTTTGTAATGAAATCCGGCGTGATCGGAGCCGATGGCGATTCGCATCTTGGGGTGGGTTGAACTCCACCAACCAACACCGCAACGGCATCCGCGGCAACCCGTCGTCGCGAATGATTTTCCGAAAAAAGAAGCGCTTAACAAAAGCAGCGGCAAGAACGCGGGATAGGCGTATCTTGTGCATCATGGACAAGAACGCGACCGACTGGTTCCGAACCCAACTGTTGGAGCAACGGGAACAGGTTTCCGCCGAATGGGTGGCGCACCGGCGTTTGTCCGATCCCAACGAAGACCGCAGCCCCGGAGATTTCGGCGATCTAGGGAGCCATGCCACCGGGCGATTGATCGAGGAACGGATCGCCAGTGACCACGAGCAGTTGCTACGCAAAATCGATCACGCGCTCGAACGCCTGGATGCAGGCACCTACCGCGTATGCGAAGGCTGCGGCGAAGAAATCCCCATGGAACGACTGCGGGCAAAACCTTCCGCCTCGCTCTGCGTGACCTGCCAGGAAGCGAAAGATCAACGCGAGGCACAAATCGCCCAAGCCATTCCACCCGGCGGCGAAGAACCGCCGTCCCTGCGCTACCCTGCTCCCGGGGAAAACGTGATCTAGCGGACGGTTGAGGGATTGGAAGTCAGCGGCCTTGGATTTTGTCTAAAACCGCCTTCTTGAACCAAGCGGGCATCAAATCCGTTTTAAGCTCCAGACTCTTTCCCTCGGTGATCTCCGCCAACCACGTATGATCCCCGGTCGAGTTGTCCGTGGAATTATCGAAAATGTAGGCCCGATTGGCATGGCGGATGGCTTCAATCAGCAAATCCAGCGAACGATAATAGCGATTGGTGATTTTATCCTCTGGCACGTCATGCCCTCCGAGAGCCACTCGGTTGCAAACGCGAGAGATATTAATTTCCGGGTCGTCGGTCGCGACGTAATAGAGATACGTCCTGTAACCACTCTGCTGTGCCTTTTGCAGCAAAGCCACCTTGTCAGGATGCGACATTACGCTCTCAAAAGTGAAACTCACCCGATGCTGAAGAAGCTTGCGGCGTAGAAAATCCACCAGCACGGAACTCAAATAAGAATTCATTTCAACGCCCGAAAGGTCGAGCCATCCGTCGCTGAACCTCAGCGAAGACGCAACCTCAGCGAGGCCCGCGGATTGAAGAAACTCGGATTGGGCAAAAAACTTCCGCACTTCGTCGGACTGCGTGTCCACTTTGAAGGTCCGGAGATCCAAGCCCCGAGCGGCCCGAACTTCCGCCTCGATCTCGTCCGGATTTAGATAAACGCCAAGGAGAGCGGACGGGAGATACGACTTCAAAACGCTTTTCCCCGAACCATTCGGTCCCGCGAACAAGCGCAATCGAGGAATCTCCGTTACCACTGAATATCTACTTTGGTCCCCGGCCGCACCGCAATGGGCGGGTCGATTCGCTTCACTACTTCTTTCCGCCCATCGGGAAATACCCTGACCACTTTATCCCCTTCGGACTGCAGGACAGCCTGCCCGGCTTGGCGCACGCGCTGACGGGCAGCCGCAAACGCTTTTCCGGACAATCTCGGAAACTGACTCTCAAGTCGCTGAATCTCTTGATCGGACATCGCAGTTCTCCCTAAGATAAACAGTTCTCGCCTCCCCGGCAACCTCCCGTGCGTGCAACGTAAAGCGCCCGGAAACTACCGCCTATTGAAGATCTTCGTTCGGATCCTGCCAATTGGCGTCGTAGCCTTTGGCGTAGTTGAACAGATGGCGATGGAGGTATTCGAAGTAGGCTTCCTTTTGCTCCTTCGAAAGACGGTTCCAGATCGCGACATTGAACGCGCGCGTCACCTTCTGCATGAGGTGCAGCGTGAGCTGACGCCCCTTGCGGGCCTTCTGCACCTGCTTGTGGCTCAGTTGCTCGGTCGAAGCATCCACCAGATCGTGGGTGCCGAGCTTCCAGCGTTCCATCAGGGCGTCGAGCGGTTGAGGGCCGTGATCGCGGCTCAGTTCTTCCATGCGCCCGGTGTAGGGGCGAAGCCCCCGTGCCGGAAGTGCAAAAACTCGTCCCCCCTCCAAAACCACGATCTCACCCGACCCGGGCGAGAATCCACAGCAGATCGGACAGGCGATTGAAAAACAGCCGCACTTCCCGGGGCACGGGAGCGCCCGATTCGTGCAAGGCCAAGGCCGCGCGTTCGGCCCGCCGGGCCGCAGTGCGGGCGAAATCGAGCCCCGCCCGGCAAATCGAGCCCTCGGCACCCGGTCGCGCCCAACCGGTGAAACGCACGCCTTTTGCCTCGTAGGCACGACCGGTCGACGTCAGCCACTCGACATCTTCCTGCGTAATCGCCGGGTAACCTTTTTCCCGATAGCGGCTCTCGTCCTCCGGCAGGCAGGCGAGTTCGCCCATCAGGCCGACGAGTTTTTCCTGAATGCGATCGACGAGTTCCAGCACGTCTGCCGTCGGTCCGGCGGCGCGGGCCAAACCCAGCGCCGCGTTCAGTTCATCGACCGCTCCCAGCGCTTCCACGCGGAGCGATGTTTTCGCAATCCGTTTGCCGAACAGAAGATCAGTCGCGCCCTCGTCGCCTCGTCCCGTGATGATGCTCATGGCCAAACCTAAGGGCGGGCATCGGCGAGCCGGAAGTCGGGACTTTCCACTTCGCTCCATCCGCCGTTTAGTTCGCCCGGATGAAATTGGCGAAACTCGGCGACGGCCCGGAACTGTTTTTCACCCTTCAGGGCGAAGGCGTCTCCGCCGGTTTGCCCGCCGTGTTCGTGCGGTCGTCGCTTTGCAATCTTCATTGCCGTTGGTGCGACACCGACCACACCTGGAACTTCGAGGGCACGCCTTGGGCGCACGAAAAGGACGCCACGCCCGGTTACCGGAAGCATCGCAAGGAAGACGTGATTCTAGAAATGTCGCCCGCCGAGATCGCGGCGAAAGTGGCCGACTTTCCTTGCAAACGGGTGGTGCTCACCGGCGGCGAACCGTTGCTCCAACAAGACGCCTGGTTGGAAATGATCGCGGCCTTGCGCGCGATCGATCCTGCCTACGTTTTCGAAGTGGAAACGAATGGCACGGTCGCTCCCACACCGGCATTTGCCCGGGCAATCGACCAATTCAACGTTTCGCCCAAACTGGCTAATTCCGGCATGACGACTTCCCTTCGACGGAAACCCGAGGTGCTCCGGCAATTGGCGGAAACGGGCAAAGCGTGGTTCAAATTTGTCGTCGCCGCACCCGCCGATCTGGATGAAATCCTGAAACTCGCCCAGGAAGTGCCCTTGCCGACCGACCGGATTCTTCTCATGCCCGAGGGCCGGACTTCGGCCGACCTCGATCGCCGCGCCGCCTGGCTCGCCGAACTTTGCCGCGATCACGGATATCGCTTTTGTGATCGATTGCACGTGCGACTGTGGGGCGACAAACGGGGCGTTTAAAAGAAGCGCTGATAGAAGAGTCGTTTCCGGCCCTTACCCATTCCGCCGCGATCAACCGGCCAACCGATTCCGATCTACCAGTCATGACGTTTGCCGAGGTGTTCATTGAGCGCCCCGTGGCCACCACCCTGGCCACGCTGGCCATCGCGTTGGCCGGCATCCTGGCTTACTTTCATTTGCCGGTCGCGCCTTTGCCGCAGGTCGATTTCCCCACAATTTCCGTTCAGGCAAACCTCCCCGGCGCGAGTCCGGAAACGATGGCTGCCACTGTGGCCACGCCCTTGGAGCGCACCCTCGGGCGAATCCCGGGGGTGACCGAAATGACGTCGACCAGCAGCCAAGGCAGCACACGCGTTACCCTTCAATTCGACCTCAGCCGCGACATCGACGGCGCGGCAAACGATGTCCAGGCCGGCATCAATGCCGCTCGCGGTCTTTTGCCCTCCGGCCTTCCTTCCAATCCGAGCTATCGCAAAGCCAACCCGGCCGACGCGCCGATCATGATTCTCGCGCTGACCTCGGACGTTTACTCGCCCGGTCAGCTTTATGACGTGGCCTCCACGATCCTGGCGCCGAAAATTTCCCAGCTCTCTGGCATCGGCCAGGTGTTCGTCGGCGGCAGTTCCACTCCTGCGGTGCGCGTTTCTTTGGATTTGCCGAAGTTGGAACAAACCGGCCTGTCGCTTGAGGATGTCCGCACCGCGATCACTCGCGAAAACGCGAACCGCCCGAAAGGTTCACTCGAAGACGGCGAGCGCCGCTGGCAAATCACGGCGAACGATCAGCTCTCGAAGGCAAAAGACTATATGCCGCTCATCGTCAGTTACCATGACGGCTCGGCTTTACGGCTCGGCGATCTCGGAAAGGTCGAAGACTCGGTCCAGGACACGATGACTTACGGCACCAGTAATGGCGTCACCTCCGTCTCGCTCGTGCTCTTTCGCCAATCCGGCGCGAACATTCTCGAAACCGTCGATCAGGTGAAAGAAATGCTGCCGAAGCTGACCGCTTCGGTGCCGGAAGCGATGAACCTCAACCTGGTCATGGAGCGCACGGTTTCGATTCGCGGGTCGCTTCAGGAAGTGAAACACGCCCTGATGCTTTCGGTCGCCCTGGTGATCGGCGTGGTATGGGTGTTCCTCCGCCGTTTCAAAGCCGCACTCGTCCCGGGCGCCGCCGTGCCTGTGTCGCTCATCGGCACCTTCGCCATCATGTGGGCCTGCGGTTACAGCATCGACAACCTGTCGTTGATGGCCCTCACCATCGCCACGGGCTTCGTTGTCGACGACGCGGTGGTGGTGCTGGAAAACATTTCCCGTCACGTCGAAGCCGGCATGCCCGCACGAGAAGCCGCGCGACGCGGCACTCGTGAAGTCACCTCCACCGTGGTGTCCATGAGCATTTCGCTGGTGGCGGTGTTCATTCCGATTTTGTTCATGGGCGGCATTGTGGGGCGTTTGTTCCGCGAATTTGCCGTGGTGCTGTCCGCATCAATCGGAGTTTCTTTGCTCGTTTCGCTCACCACCACGCCGACGATGTGCGCGCGGCTGCTCGCCCACCATCAAGGCGAACGTTCACCGCGCGGTGTTTCGCGGAAAATCGGCGGACTCTTTACCGCCTTGCAACGCGGCTATGTGCGGACGCTTCGTTCCGCCCTCGATCATCGCTGGATCACCCTAATGCTGCTGCTCGGCACGGTCGCTCTCACTGCCAAGCTCTACGTCATCGTGCCGAAAGGCATCTTCCCGCAACAGGACACCGGCCAACTCCGCGGTTCGATCAATGGCGACCAAGGCGTTTCCTTCCAGGCGATGCGGGAAAAAGTCGCCGCCATCGCGGAAATCGTCCGCCAGGATCCCGCGGTCGCAGCCGTCAATGCCAGCACCGGGGGCGGAGGCGATGCGCGCAATTCCGGCAACGTGTTCATTTCCCTCAAACGGAAACCCGAACGCACCGAAACGCCCGACCAAATCATCGCCCGTCTGCGCAAGGCCACCTCGCACATCCCCGGCGCCACGCTTTACCTTTCGCCCACTCAGGACATCCGTGTCGGCGGACGACCAAGCGCCTCCGCCTATCAATACACGCTGCAAGCCGGTGACCTCGCCGAACTCCGCGCGTGGGAACCGAAGGTCCGCCAAGCCCTCCAGAAAATTCCGCTACTCTCCGACGTCAACAGCGACTTCCAGGACAAAGGCGGCCTGACACGCCTTACCATCGATCGCGAAGCGGCATCGCGTCTCGGCGTGACGATGGACGCGATCGATTCGACGCTGAACAGCGCGTTCGGCCAGCGACAGATCTCCGTCATCCATGGCGAGCTAAACCAATACCGCGTTGTCCTCGGAGCCGACGAACCCCAGCAGCAAGACCCAGGCGCGCTCCAACTCATTCGGGTGAAATCGGCGACGGGAGAACTCGTACCGCTCACGGCTTTCGCGAAATGGGACGGCGCCCCCGCCCCGCTCACCGTGAATCATCAAGGCTCGTTCGCGGCGATTACCTTTTCCTTCAACGTCCAGCCCGGCGTGGCCTTCGGCGATGCCAACGACGCCGTGCGCGACGCCATGAGCGAGATCGGTTTGCCCAACACCATCCAGCGCGCTTTCACCGGCAGCGCGGGCGCGTTTCAAGCTTCGCTCGATAACCAGCCTTGGCTCATCCTCGCCGCCTTGCTCGTCATCTATCTGACGCTCGGCATCCTCTACGAAAGCTTCCTCCATCCGCTCACCATTCTTTCCACCCTGCCGTCCGCAGGCGTTGGCGCGCTGCTCGCTTTGATGCTGTGCCGCATGCCGTTCGACATCATGGGATTCATCGGCATCTTCCTGCTCATCGGCATCGTCAAAAAGAACGCCATCATGATGATCGACTTCGCCCTCGACGCCGAACGCAACCGCAACCTCGGCCCGAAAGAAGCCATTCTCCAAGCCTGCGAAATGCGCCTTCGCCCGATTCTCATGACCACGCTCGCCGCCATGCTCGGCGCTCTGCCGCTGGCCATTGGCTTCGGCGAAGGCTCCGAACTCCGCCGACCGCTCGGGGTCGCCATCGTCGGCGGGTTGTTCTTTTCCCAAATCCTGACTCTCTACACGACGCCGGTCGTTTATCTCTTCCTCGACCGGCTCCGGCATCGCTTTGTGAAACCGCGATTGGCTCCTGGGATCGCTCCGGCATGGAGTAGCCAGGGGTCAGGGGCCAGTGGCCAGTGAAGAACCCGATACCGATCCATTCCTAATCTTCCAACTGGACCGCGGACTTCAGTCCGCCTTTTTCCATCTGCACTCTTTCTTCTCTGGCCACTAACCACCGGCCCCTGACCACTCAAAAGCCCGCGTTCTCCCTGAGCCACTTCCCACCATGCGTCGCTCACTCTTGCTAACCGCTTTCCTGCTCACCTCCTGCTCGATCCAGGCGCCGGTTTCTCATCCGGAAACCAACCTGCCGCCGGAATACAAGGAAAGTGGGATTTGGAAACACGCCAAGCCGCTCGCTCACGTACCGCGAGGCGAATGGTGGTCGATCTTCCACGACCGTGACCTCAATGCACTGATCCAGCGGGTCAACGTTTCCAACCAATCGCTCAAAGCCTCCGTTGCCAACGCCGAGCAATCGGCCGCGCTGATCAAATCGGCTCGGCTCGCGTTTCTGCCATCGCTTGATGCAAACGCGTCGACCCTGCGCAGTGGCGGTGCCTCTAACAGCGGCAGTGATACTGGCGTTCGCACCCAACAAACCCTCGGCGCGTCTTTAAGCTGGGAAATCGATCTCTGGGGGCGTTTGCGTCACTCTGCCCGCGCCACCACCGCGGACGCGCAAGCCGCGGCCGCCGATGTCGAGTCCCTCAAACTCAGCCTTCAGGCGCAAACCGCTCAAACCTATTTCCTGCTCCGGGCGGTCGACGCCCAACGCGATCTACTGAACCGTCAGATCGAAAGCTATCAGCGCTCGCTTGATCTCACTCGCAACCGCTACACGCAGGGCGTGGCGTCTCGTGGCGATGTCGCCCAAGCCGAAACCCAGCTTGCCTCGACCCGCGCGTCCGAAATCGAACTCAACCTCCAGCGCACCACCCTCGAGCATGCGCTCGCTTTGCTGGCCGGGGAAACTCCTTCCGGGCTTTCCGTGAGCAAAGGCTCGCTCGCGCAACGCGTCCCTTCCGTTCCCACGGGTGCGCCCTCCCGCTTGCTTGAACGTCGCCCCGACATTGCCGCGGCCGAACGCCGGGTCGCCGCCGCCAATGAACGCATCGGTGCCGCACGCGCCGCGTTTTTCCCGAGCCTAACTTTGGACGCGGACGGTGGCTGGCGGGGAGCTTCCGGTTTATTCACCTCGGCGACCCGTTTCTGGTCGCTGGGCCCCACGCTTGCCGCGCCGCTTTTTGATCGCGGCCAACGGCTCGCCGCAAAAGCCCAGGCTGATGCGGCCTACGACGGCACGGTCGCGCAATATCGCCAGACTGTGCTCACCGCCATGCAGGAAACGGAAGACGCCCTCGCCACCCTGCGACTCCTCGCGCGGGAAGCGGAAGCGCAGCAGCAGGCTGTTCGCGCCGCACGCGACAACGAACGAATCGCCCTGAATCAGTATAAGGCAGGCACCGTGAGCTACCTCAACGTGGCCGTTGCTCAAGCGTCCGCCCTCACCGCCGAACGCAGTGCACTGGACTTGCAGGCTCGTCGCCTGAATGCGGCCGTCGCCTTGGTGAAGGCGCTCGGGGGTGGGTGGTAGTAGCATTCCTGCTTGTGTCTTCGCCGCATGATCACAAGCAGGAATGCTTGTGCCACGACGCAAAAACGCCCGGAGTTTCCTCCGGGCGTCTTTTTAAAGCACGATATCCTAAGCGGAACTCGCTTAGCGCGAGTAGAGCTCGACGATGAGCTGCTCGTTGACCTGCGGGTCGATGTCCGAGCGCTCCGGCACGCGGGCGACGGTGCCTTCGAGCTGGTCGCGGTCGATGGTGAGCCAGTCGACAAGCGGGACGGACTGCGTGAGGTCCATCATGCGCAGAGCGAACTGCTGCGAGGACGGTTTGGCACCGACCTTGATCACGTCACCCGGCTTGACCTGGTAGGACGCGATGTCGACGCAACGACCGTTCACGAGGATGTGGCCGTGGTTGACGAGCTGGCGGGCAGCCTGGCGGGTGTTGCCGAAGCCGAGGCGGTAGCAAACGTTGTCGAGGCGCTGCTCCAGAAGCTGGAGAAGAATCACGCCGGTCACGCCACGACGGCGAGCGGCTTCTTCATAATACTTGCGGAACTGACCTTCGAGGACGCCGTATTGGAAGCGGAGCTTCTGCTTTTCGCCGAGGGCGACGCAGTATTCGCTCTTCTTCTTGCGACCCGCGCGCAGACCGTGCTGGCCCGGCGGGAAGTTGCGACGCTCGAGAGACTTGGAAGGACCGAAGAGAGCGACGCCGAAACGGCGGCTGATCTTGGTGCGGGGACCGGTGTAACGTGCCATGGTCTAGAAAAAGTTCGGAGTTGAATTACACGCGGCGAGCCTTCTTCGGGCGGCAACCGTTGTGCGGGATCGGGGTGACGTCCTTGATCGCGGTGATCTCAAGACCGAGGCCTTGGACGGCGCGGACGGCGGCCTCACGACCGGAACCCGGGCCCTTGACGCGGACTTCGACTTCTTTGAGGCCGTGGCCCATCGCTTGGCGGCAGGCGTCTTGCGACACGACCTGCGCGGCGTAAGCGGTGCTCTTGCGGGAGCCCTTGAAGCCCATCTTGCCGGCGCTCGACCAGCCGAGGGCGTTGCCGTTGGCGTCGGTCACGCTGACGAGCGTGTTGTTGAAGGTGGCGGTCACGTGGACGATGCCACGGGTGACGTTCTTGGAGCCCTTGGCCTTGTGGATCTTGATTTCCTCTTCACCACCGCCGATTTCGGCGAAGATGTCGCGCTTCTGCTCCTTCTTTGGAGCTTCCACGGCCGCTTCGACAGCGGCGGGAGCGGGAGCCGGGGCCGGGGTGGCGGCGGCTTCTGGATTGATTGCTTCGTCAGCCATGATCGAAAGGTGCTACAGATTACTTCTTAACGCCCACGGTCTTCTTCTTACCCTTGCGGGTGCGAGCGTTGGTGCGAGTGCGCTGACCACGAACCGGAAGGCCGCGCTTGTGGCGGATGCCGCGGTAGCAGTTGATGGAGGTGAGGCGCTTGAGCTGGGATTGCTTCTCACGGCGAAGGTCACCTTCGATGAGAATGCCTTCCGCCTGGATCACCTGGGCGATCTTGACGAGCTGCTCTTCGGTCAATTGACCGGTGCGGATGTTCGGATCAATGCCGGCATGATCGAGGATCTTCGCGGCGGTCGAACCACCGATGCCGAATAGATACGGAAGCGACGCTTCGATGCGCTTCTCGTTGGGGATTTCAATGCCTAGGATGCGTGCCATATCGTGCGGAAAGTTCGCGTGACCCGCATCACCCGGAATGAACCGGACGCAGCGCGGGGGCGGGTGATTTAGCAGACATCCCCCCCGTGGCAAGTGGGAAATCGGAAAAAAGTGCAGATTCAGGTCTTATATCCCTTCTAGCCGTCACGGAAATCCCCTTGGTTTTTTGCCCCGGAGTGAAGTCCGGCGGAGAAGCTTCCTTTTCTCGACAATCCAAGGCACCGTCTTAGGTTCGAGCGAGGTTTTTGACCCAATTTCCCCATGGATTCCGACTTTTCCGCCCCACTACCGCCCGATGATGTCGCCGCCATCGATGAACTGGGAAAAACCTACCGGGCACTGCGCGAAGAATTGGGCAAGGCGATCATCGGCCAGGAACAGGTGATTGAGCTCCTCGCCATCGCGCTCTTCGCCAAAGGCCACGCCCTGCTGATGGGCGTCCCGGGTCTGGCCAAAACCCTCCTCGTTTCTTCCGTCGCGCAGACGTTCCACCTCACGTTCAACCGGATCCAGTTCACCCCGGACTTGATGCCCGCCGACATCACCGGCACGGACATTATTCAGGAAACCGGCGCGGGTGGTCGTCGACAGTTCGAATTCGTCCGCGGACCGGTGTTCGCCAACATCGTGCTGGCCGACGAAATCAACCGCGCTCCGGCCAAAACCCAGTCGGCGATGCTGGAGGCGATGCAGGAAAACAAGGTCACCGTCTTGGGTAAAACCTACCCGCTCCAGCCGCCGTTTTTCGTTCTCGCCACTCAGAATCCGATCGAGCAGGAGGGCACTTACCCCCTTCCCGAAGCTCAGCTCGACCGCTTCATGTTCCTGATCGAGGTCGACTACCCGACGTTCGATGAAGAAAAGCGGATCGCCCGGGAAACCACCGGTGGCGTCCAAGCGGCCCTCTCCCGGCTGCTCGATGGCGAGAAAGTGCTCGCGTTCCAGCAGCTCGTCCGCCGCGTCCCGGTCCCGGAACATCTTTACGATCACGCGGTCAAACTCGTCCGTAAAACCCGCCCTCACCAACCCGAAGCCCCGCAATGGATCCGCGAATGCGTCGGCTGGGGCGCCGGTCCGCGCGCCGTGCAATACTTGATCCTCGGCGCGAAATCCCGAGCCGCCCTGCGCGGAGCCTATATGGCCTCCATTGAAGACCTCGAAGCCGTCGCCGCGCCGGTCCTCACGCATCGGATCATCACCAACTTCGCCGCGGAGTCGCAGGGGATGACGTCGAAGAAGATCGTCGAGCGGCTGGTTGCGGAGATGAGATCGGAATAAGAAACCGGAGACCAGAAACCAGAGACAAGACAAGATGCACTCCCACAATTTCGAAAACCTGGACGTTTGGAAGCGCGGCTGCCGACTGGCTGTGGATGTTTGTGTGGCCTCACACAGCTCCAAAGATTTCGCTCTAAAAGACCAAATTCAACGTTCGGCCATTTCGATTCCCCCCAATATTGCGGAAGGGGCAGAACGGCCGAGCGATGCGGATTTCAACCGGTTCCTCGGTTATAGCAAAGGCTCTTGCGGCGAACTTCGCACGCAATTGATGATCCATCGAGAAGTATGCCGGGTTCTCGGCGTCTCTCCTTTCGAGAAAACCGATACGATGATCCAAGAAACACGGGAAATTTCCCGGATGCTCGCCGGCCTAATGCAGAAAATCGGCAGCGCCTCCTGAAGACTTTCTCTGGTTTCTGGTTTCTTGCCTCTTGGTTCTTCGCGTGAAATACGACTTCCTCGACAGCGATCTGCTCTTCCGCCTCGCGGCTTTGCCGGTGGAGGCGCGCGTGCCGATGCTCGGGAACGTCGCGGGAAAGCACCGCTCGCCCCACCGGGGATCGTCGGTCGAATTCGCCGAATACCGGAAATACGTCGCGGGAGACGACACGCGCCGCCTCGATTGGAAGGCCTATGGACGGTCCGATCGCTATTATATAAAAGAGTTCGAGGCCGACACGAACCTCCGCGCCTACTTCGTCGTCGACACCTCCGGCTCGATGGCTTTCAGCGGCCATGCTCCGCCGAAAATTGAGTTCGCACGCAAGATCGCGGCATCGCTTTCCTACCTGCTGGTCAATCAAGGCGACGCCGCCGGGCTTTCCGTTTGCACCGATAAACTCCACCTCGAAGTCCCGCCAAGCCGTCGCCCAGCCCACCTCGACCGCCTCTTTTCCACCCTCGGGAAACTCGAACCCTCGGGCGAAACCGGTCTCGTCCCCGCGCTTCATACCATCGCCGAAAAAATCAGCCAACGCGCGTTTGTCGTCATCCTTTCCGATCTCTTCACCGACCCGCAGGCGTTAGGCGACGCGCTCCAGCACCTTCGCTATCGCAAGCACGACGTCAGCGTTTTTCATCTACTCGATCCGCTTGAGCTTGGTTTTGAATTCGATCGCCCGCATCGCTTCGTCGATCTGGAAGACGGAACGTCCATCGTCGCCGAGCCAACTTTGATCGCAGAGGAATACCACGGTGCCTTGCGCGAATTCCTCAAAACCGTCCGCGCGAAATGTCACGATGCGAGCGCGGCTTATCAGCTCGTGACAACCGACACGGACTTGGAGCCGTTGTTGCGGGAGTTCCTCACCGCGAGATTGGCGAAGAAGAAGCACTAAATCCCCCAAAAAACCTATGGCCATTCCTCGCAAAGAGTTCACCGACGCGCAAAAAGCGGAAATCTACAAACGAGACCGAGCAACCTGCTGTTTCTCAGGAACGAACCTTTGGCTTCTAGATGCACCCTTACGATGTGGATGGCAATCAGACTGGGCCGATCACAAAAAACCCTCCTCCAGAGGCGGACAAGCCGATATCCACACGAACGGGATTTGCGCATCGCACACATACAACATGAAGAAGCGGAACAATTCCGCCGACACGACGCACCTCTTCGAAAAAGGGCATCCAACAGAGCTCTACTACAACCTCTTTGGGACTCCTCCACACCACATCATTGAGCGCCTGCAGCGGCTATCGAACCTTCAAATTCACGATTGGTATTTTAATCGCGCTGTCACATGGATCCTTAATGCGATTGATGATTTATGGCGAAAATCAGACTACACCCGCACACCAGATTACTGGTTCGATGCCGCATTCAAAAAACTGATGATTTTCAGAAAAGCGCTCGACCAAGGTCAAATCTCTTCCTTCGAAGAGAGGAAAATTCTGCAGCACGCCAACGCCACCCAACAAACGCTTCTTTCTCTTTGGGAATGCACCTCGCTGGAACAAGTGAAGCGCGTGGGACTAAGCATTCGCTCAAAATACGAAACCAATTCCGACGCTTGGCACGACTACTTCGAAGCGGAAGACGACAAGCATCGCAGGAAGGCTTACGACAAGGCTTGCCGTTTGAATGAAAAGCTAGACGCGGAAATTTTTTCGCCAATCCAGGCGGATTACCAAATTCGTTACGGTTCGCTTTGATTTTCATTTGAGGGACTTTCTCCACAGGGTTCGATGCTCTTTCTCGCTCCATGGCTTTTGTGGTTTGCTGCCGCCGCGGCGATTCCCATCGCCATTCATCTTCTCAACCGCCGCCGCCATAAGACGATCCCATGGGCGGCGATGCAGTTCCTGCTCAAAGCCACCCGCGAGTCCCGGGGCAAAAAGAAGCTGCGACACATCCTGATCCTCACCTGCCGCGCGTTGGCTCTCGCCGCCCTCGCGTTCGCGGCGGCGAAGCCGGTGATCTCGGGCTTGTTCGGTTGGGGCGGAGGGAAAGTGGACCTGGTCGTCCTCCTATTGGATCGCTCGGCCAGCATGGAGGCGAAACCCGCCGACGGTTACGACTCGCGACGGGAGCTCGTGTTGAAAAAAGTCCGCGACACAATGCGCGACCTCGGCTCAGCCCGGCTGGTGCTGATCGATAGCACCACGCTTTCACCACAAGAGATCGCCTCTCCCGACGTCTTGCCCGAACTTTCCGCCACCTCTCCCACCGACAGCACGGCGGATTTACCCGCGTTGGCGAGCAAGGCAGCGGAGTTCCTGAGCGAAACCAAAGGCCGCGCCGAAGTTTGGATCGCCACCGATCTGCAAGCGTCCAACTGGCATCCGGGCGACAGCCGGTGGGCGAACGCCCGCGCTAGCCTCTCCGCCCTGCCGCGCAAACCGGCCCTGCGTGTGCTCGGCTTGACAGGACCAAGCACTCCCAACACCACCCTGCGTCTGCTTTCAGTGAAGCGAAGCGGCAAAGAGCTCCAACTCGAAGCCGAAGTCACTCGGAGCGATGAAACACGTGGCACCACCAACGTGCCGCTCACCTTGCAACTCAATGGCAGTCGCACGACGGAAAACCTCACCCTAACGGGGCAGTCGCTGCACTTTCAAAAACGGATCGCCCTGCCCGCCGATGCCGAACAAGGCCATGGCAGTTTGTCGCTGCCTGGCGACGGCAACCCACGCGATAACGTCGCCTTCTTCGCCTACGGTCCCGAGCGACCGGTCAAAACGATCGTCGTTTCCCCTCCGGGCGAAGCCGCGAATTACCTACTGCTCGCGGCCGCACCTCCTGGTTTCGGTGGGCAAATCGCCAGCCGTCTCGATCCTTCTCAAGCCGGTTCCCTCGCGACAACCGATGCTTCCGCGGTGATTTGGGCCGCGCCTTTGCCGATCGGCGCAACGGCCAAAGCGGTCGAAGCCTTCCTCGCCGGCGGTGGCCAAGTCCTATTCCTACCGCCGGGCAAAGCGTCGGACGACGCGTTTTTAGAAACGAAATGGTCCGCCGTCACCGAAGCCACGACCGGTAAATTTTTCATCCTGAAGGACTGGAATCATGGCGACGGACTACTGCGCGACGGCGCCGACGGTTCACCCTTGCCCGCCGAACGTTTCAAAGCGCTTCGCCGTCAGTTACCTCTTGGCGAGGCAACGCCTCTCGCCCGTTGGGATGACGGCGAAGCATTTCTCGTGCGCCGGGTGCTTGATCGCGGCACCGCGTGGTTCCTCGGGTCGCTGCCGGATTACACGTGGTCGAATCTTGGCGACGCCGATGTGCTTTTGCCCGTCGTGCAGCGCGTCGTCATCGCGGGAGCCGAACGATTCGATGCCTCGTCTCTCGGTGAAGTCGGCGGCGATACCGCCCAGCTTAACCCAGGCGAAACACGGATCCGTCTCGACGATTTCGGCACGCCCGATCCAGCCAATGCCGCCTATGACGCGGGCGTCTATCGGCTCGGCGACCGGGTGATCGCCCTCAATCGCCCCGTCGCGGAAGATTTTCCGGAAATCGTCGGGCACGAAGCCATCGAGGCTTCACTGGACGGCACCGGCTACACGCTTTTCGAACAAGCCGGCCAAACCACCAACACCGCACTTTCCCGCGACGTGTGGCGCGCTTTCCTCGCTGCGATGCTCTTCTTCCTGCTCGCCGAAGCCCTCCTCTGCCTGCCGAAACGGTCTACGCAAACGGAAGAAGTTCCGCTGAAACGGACCGCGAGCTAATCCCCTTCTACCCTGCACACCATCCACTTCTCCGTCTCCAACCTCCACTTTTCCGCCACGCCCATCGCCATGTGGTTCGGCCTCGCCGCGCTCGCCTTGGTCTTGCCGCTGGCGTTTTTGTCGTGGAAACGCAGCCCGCATCCGCGCCGCACCGCCGCGCTGGAATGCCTGCGTGTGTTGACGGTGTTGGCCGTCGTGCTGCTCCTCTGGCAACCCGAATGGCGGACGATCATTCATCCTCAGACCAAACCTCGGATCGCCTTGCTGTGGGATGATTCGAAGTCGATGACGACTCTCGACGCCGCATTGCCTCTCGAACTTTCACCCAAGCAGGAAGTCGTCAGTCGCGCGGATTGGGTGAAAAAAGCATTCAGCGGAGATCTGTGGAAACCGCTGGAAGACGGTGGCGCGAACGAAATCCTCACCCGCGCGTTTTCCACCCCACCTGCGGACGATTCCGCCGGACTCGCCGGTACCGATCTCGCCACGCCGCTGGAAGATTTACTCAAGCAGGAAACCAATCTGCGGGCCGTGGTGATGTTCAGCGATGGCGACTATAACCTCGGTCAACCGCCGGTAGCCGCGGCGCAGAAGCTCCGTCTGCGCGGCGTGCCGTTGTTCGCCATCCCGGTGGGCAGTTGCAACCGTTTGCCCGACCTCGATCTACTCGTTGTCACCGCACCGACCTACGGGATCGTCGGCGAAAACGTGCAGATTCCTTTCACCATCCGCTCATCGCTCGATCGCGAGGTGCGCACGTTCATTCGCCTTCGCGACGAAGCCGGTCATGAGCGGACCAAAGATCTGATCTTGCCGCCCAACGCCGAAATTTCCGATTCGATCGTTTGGAAGCTGGAGAAAGAAGGCAGCTCGACATTGGAACTCTCCATTCCTCTCGCGGAGGGCGAGCGGATCGAAACCAACAACGCCCGCAAGTTCACCATCGCGGGCAAACCGGAGAAAATCCGCGTGCTGGTGATCGAAACCTTACCGCGCTGGGAATATCGCTACCTACGCAACGCGCTCGAACGCGATCCGGGCGTCGAGGTTTCCTGCCTGCTCTTCCATCCGCAACTCGGCAAGGGCCATGGACGCGACTACCTACAGGATTTCCCAGCGAAGCCCGAAGAGCTGGCGAAATACGACGTCGTCTTCCTCGGAGACGTTGGCATCGCGTCCGACCAGCTCACGCGCGAGCAATGCGAGTTGATCCGCGGTTTGGTCGAAAACCAGGCGTCGGGCGTCGTTTTCCTGCCCGGCCCACAGGGAAATCAGTTCACCCTGGCCGATGGACCGCTCGGCGATCTCATGCCGGTGACACTCGATGAAAGTCATCGCGGTGGTTTCGCCGAATCCATCGCTTCCCCGCTCACGCTGACGTCGGAAGGTCGCGGTTCTCTGCTGACCATGCTCGGCGATACCGAGGACGAGAACCCGCAGATCTGGCGGCGATTGCCCGGCTTTTACTGGCACGCGCCGGTCATCCGGGCGAAAGGCGGCTCGGACGTCCTCGCCGTCCACGGCAATCGTCGTGGCAAGTTCGGGCCACTGCCCCTGCTCGTCACCAAGACCGCGGGCAATGGCAAGGTGCTCTTCATGGGCATCGACTCGGCCTGGCGTTGGCGACGCGGCGTTGAGGATCTCTACCACTATCGTTTCTGGGGCCAGGTCGCACGGTGGATGTCGTATCAGCGCAACATGGCATCGGGGCAGCGCGTGCGGCTTTATTTCACCCCCGAACGCCCGACGCCCGGCGATACCGTGACGCTCAACGCGAACGCCTTCGATCCGAACGGCGCGCCGATGCAGGAAGGCTCCGTCGCGGTGGACATCACCTCGCCCGACGGCAAATCGCAGCGGATCGAGCTAAAGAAAAATAACACCGCGTGGGGAGCGTTCAGCGGTCGATTCAAAGTCGAACAACCGGGCGCGTGGAAACTGCGCGCGGTCGTCAGCGGAGCCGACGACAAAGCGGTCGAAACCACCTTGCTCGCGCAAGGCGAACAGCTCGAAAAAATCGGTCAACCTGCGCGGCCGGAAGTTTTGGAGGAAATGGCCCGCGTGACTCGCGGCCGGGTGATTCACCCGAACGAACTGGCCGATCTGGTGAAGGAAATCCGCGCCCTCCCCGAGCCCCGGCCGATCGAACGACGCCTCTCGCTCAACTCCCACTGGGCCGTGCTCACCGCGCTCATCTTCCTGCTCGGCGTGTTCTGGACGGGAAGGAAATTGAATGGAGTGTTTTAACTTGGCCTTCTACCTCTCCCAAAATGAGCAGTTCGCCGTATTCCGTCCGAATTCATTCAGTCCATGAGTTCCTTCATCACCTCAAACTCAGCGACCGACGTGGAGCACGCGGTTTATCAGGACAATGGATTTTCCGGGGTCAAATTTGCCCACGCTCGATATGGCCTTTGATACCGAAAGCCGGTCGCAAAGAGGGCTTTGCCCATGCACTCACCCGCCGACAAAGTTGGGAAGATGCAATCACTTCGGTCACAGACATCAACGGAACTAGGGAACAGCGACTTCCCAGATTCTATGCACCGCAGGACATGCATGTTTTTGACGAGTGGTGCTCCCGGGCTGCTGCATACCGCACCGATTTTCCTGAAAACCCGTGGGAACGGCTAGCCCTAGCACAGCATTACGGTTTGGCCACTCGCTTACTTGATTGGACACAAAGTCCGCTTATCGCTCTATTTTTCGCTGTTGCAGGCAACGATCAAACCCAAGGGGGAGTCTACGCCTACTTACCAAACCAGACAAAAATCAATCCAGCCAAACACCACTTCTGGAGCGTGGGATCAGTGGGATCAACCGACTCGTCCTTACCGCCCACTGATCTCGGTTCACTTTTGGCAACGCGAGAGGTCGCACTTTACGAACCACGCCCCTTGGATCGGCGAATGCTTCAACAACGTGCTCTATTCACTTATCACGCTAAGCCGTTGGATGAAATTCGCCCCATGCATGAATACGGAGGAATGAGGCAAAATGCTGAGATGGAGCGTTTTAGAACCGATTTGATGGAATTCATTATCGATGGCGCTTGGAAGAGGCCCATACGCGAAGAACTTGGCTTACTCGGTTTTGATCATGAAACCATGTTCCCGGATCTGGACGGCCTTTCTGCACAATTGAATTACTCTCACTGGTCTGGCACTTACACTGCCCGTGCTACGCCAATTCAATCATAGTGCGTCCAAAGCCGGAGCACTTTGACGACCTTTTCCTCTTCCAGCACCTGATAGACGAGCCTGTGCTGGATGTTGATCCGGCGGGAATAGGCGCCCTTCAAATCACCGACCAAGGCTTCAAACGGCGGCGGTTGAGCAAACGGATCGAGGGCGATCAATTCGAGCAATTGCTTCGCTTTGGCCGCCAGCGGCGTGCCTTTGAGCTTCTTCGCGTCGGCCTTGGCCTGCCGGGTGTAAGCCAACTCGTAGCTCATAGATCGATGCTACGACTGCAACGATTCACCGGCTCCTTCATCCCGGCGAGGATCGACTGGCTCATGCCGGGAATGCTGACGAGGTGTAACGTTTCTTGAATCGCGCGCCAGTCCTCCTCGGCGAGCAACACGGCGTTGCCCCGCTTGCCGGTAATCTGCACCGGCTCATGATCTTCAAGCGTGCCGTCGATCAGCCGGTAAAGATCGGATCGGGCGGACGTGGCGGAAATCGTCTTCACCCGGGAAACGTGCGCAATTCCGTGCGCTTTTCAAGGCAGATCTCAGGCATGACAGGTGGCACGTCCTCAATCCTCGCAACTTACACGCCGTACTACTTCGGAATTGAACGGTCGATCTGCTCCAGCGCGAGGACGACGTACGCCGTCACCAACACCGGATTCGATTCCATCCAGCGGCCGTTGGCGTTCTTCCAAGAACCATCCGGTTGTTGCAGCGAGAGCAACTTTTCGCCCAGGTCTTTCCGCCAATCGGCTTCGGTGCCATCGGCGAGTTTCAAGCTGCTCAGATTCGCCGCGGCCAACGCCTTCGGCATCGCGTGGTAGTAGTAATAAAGCCCTTGGTCGCCGAGGCCGGGGTTTTCGGAAAGCGTGTAGTTTTTCCCGAGCCAATCCTTTACCGCCGTCACACGCGGGTCTTCCGGCGAGAGCTTGGCATACACGAGCGAAAGCAAACCCGCGTACGACATCGATCCGCAGGAACGCAGCGCTTTACGGCCGTCCGGCAGCGTTTCCTCGGACTTCGCGCTGGTCGGGCTGTAAATGAAGCCGCCTTTGTTCTTCGAGTCGTCGGTCACCCACGGTTGATCGTTCGACTCGCTCCGGTTCTGGCAACGCGAAAGGAAAGTGACCGCTGCCTGCCAATCGAGATCCGGTTGATCGCCATGCTTGCCGTCTTCGACGATCTTCTTGGAAAGCGCGAGCGCCTCGATCGCAAGGTAGGTGTTGGAAAGATCGTCGTGATCCTTGTCGGTCCCCGCGCCATAGCCGATGCCGCCATCGCCCGGCTGATCGGTTTTGCCCTTCTCGCCCTGATCCCATTGCTGGCCGATCAGGTGCTTGCGAGCGCGAATGATCGCCGGTTCGAACTCCGTCTTGTTCGCCGCGACCAAGGCGGTGATCGCGGTGGCGGTGTTGTAAGTGGAAAGCCCGCGATTGTAGATGCCGCCGTCTTCCTTCTGCTGCTTCATCAACCAGTCGTAGCCTTTCACGACATGGCTCGAATCTTTGGTCGACGGATCTTGGGCGGCAGCCGTCAATGCCAGCGCGGTGAATGCGGGCAAACCGTCGTCGTCCCAATGGCCGTCATCCTTTTGCTGCGATTTCAGCCACGCGTTGCCGCGCACGATCGCCTGCCGCATTTCCTGTTGCAGCGAAACGTAGCGACCGGCTGGCTCGGCGGCTACGGCGAAACCAGTGACAAGCAAGGCGAAGACGGCGGCGGCTTTCATGGTTCGGGTGGCGAAGGACTGAGAATCAAAGTGACGGGCGTGCCAGTGGCTGGCACCCGCTTGGGAAACGGTAGCCACACTTCGTCATTCTGAAAGTCCTTCCCCGCGTAATGCAGCAACGCGGGATTGCCGGCGAAAATCGCCACTGGTTCCGCTCCTGCCGCCAACGCCCCGCGATCGTCTTCGCCGCCGGTATACACCCAAGGTCCTGGCGGCAATGTGCCCCCGGTGGGTTCGTGCTGAATCCACTCCCTCAACGGAACGCGCCGAGTTCTTTCGCCCTCTTGCCATTCGACTTCGAATTCGAAGCGCGATTCCTTGTTAGGCACGAAGGGTTCCTCTTTCAGCGGGGAGGCGGGAAACCGGAGCAACTTCAACGCGACCGCTAGGTGCTCGGGCAAAACGTCGGTTACCAGCAACGATTCGTGCACTTTGCCTTTTCGATGCACGACCGCGAATTCCAACAAACCTTCCGTCATGTTCACCGCTGCGGGCAAACGGATCTCTCGCGTCTTACGGTCGAACGTGAGCAAGCCGATCCGGAAACGCGTTTCGTCGATTCGCTCGACCGTCGGCTTGGCGGGAGCCACCGCTTGCTCGGGCGCGGGCAATGACGCGGGTTCGACCGGTGCCTGTTCCTGCCCGGACAGCAACGGCAAACCAGTGAGCAGAATGACGAGCGGACGAAGGGCGCACATGTCCGTTTTACTCCTGGTCCGCGTCGCGGACCGGTTTGGCTTTGGGTTTCGGCGCGGGTTTCGTGCTCCCCGGTTTGACGGGCTTTACCAGAGGTTTCGCCGCAGGTTTGACCGGCTTGGCGACGGGTCTCCCTACCACCGGCTTCGTCCCAGAGGCGGGTTTCGTGCCCGGTGCAGGTGGAGCGATGGCGGCCGGTGCGGGCGGAATCACGTTCATGGCGCGGGCGAAATCCTGCCAACAAAAGCGCGTGATGTTGCAGGTCAACGCACCCCGTGGATCTTCCGTGGAACCCGCGGCGGTCGGAGCGGCATAGGCCGAGCTTCGCGACAGCTTGGTCCGCACGAGTTGAAATACCGCGCTGTAAATTTCCCTCTCTCCTCCGTCGTTTAGAAAAGGCACGGGTTCGGTCGCGGGAGCTTCTTTGGGACCGCCGGACAACCACAAAGCGGACGGCGGAGATTCCGTTCCCGAGACAGGTTTTTTGCCGACTACCAGATCGGTCGACACTGTCACGATTCCACCCGAAGCCCGCTCCAACGCACGAGCGATTTCCGGCAACAACGGCTTCAGCTTTTCCGCCATCGCCGGGATAGCCCCGACATGCAGGATCAACGGCAGCGAGCCTTCCGGATCGACGTTCCACAACGGCGCCGTCGCGCGCAAACGACGGATCGCTTTCAACGCCTCGGTCGATTGAATGGGATCGCCTTTGCCGAAATCCAGCACGCGTTCCCATGCAAGCAAGGCGCGGGAAGGCGAGCCGAGTTCCTCTAATCGCTTCGCCAGCCGGATCAAATGGTCGGCGCCCTTTTTCGCTTCGGACGCATAGGCGTTCAATGCGGGAGCCGTGACCAGATCACCCGGATCGAGCGGAGGCTCGACCGATGGCGGTGCGGATTCGGCGGAAACGGCTTTTTTCTCAACTGTCGCCTCCTGCCGTAGCGGAGCAGCGGCCGGTTGCGCCGCTTGCTGGCGAACGGTGGCAAGGGTTTCCTCCGAAGGCGGCGCGAGGAAATCTTTTCCCTGCGTCCACTTCCACCAGAGGCCGCCAATGATCAGGGCGCAGGATAGCAGGACGACTGGAAGGGGAACGCGCACGAGGGCAAATTGCCGGGAAGCCGCCCGGTCGCAAAGTCGAATCGCCCCTAAAGCAAAACGCCCGACCGATGAACGGACGGGCGTTTTGGAAAATTGACTGGCAAACCTGAAGGTTCAGCCACGGCGATCGGCGCTCTTCACGAGGAGGGCGCGCTTGCCGACGCGGCTGCGGAGGTAATGCAGCTTGGCGCGGCGAACTTTGCCCTTGGTGACGACTTCGATCTGCGCGATGCGGGGGGTGTGAACCGGGAACACGCGCTCGACGCCTTCGCCGTAGGAAATCTTGCGGACGGTGAACGAAGCGTTCACGCCGGTGCCGCGCTTGGCGATCACCAGGCCAGCGAAGATCTGAAGACGCTCCTTGCCGCCTTCGACGACCCGGGTGTGGACCTTCACGGAGTCACCGACGTTGAACTCGGCGACGTCCTGCTTCAGTTGCTCTTGCTCGATCTTCTTGATGATGTCCATGGGGTCCTCCTTCGGCTGAAAGTAATTCCGCGTGAAACGGCCTGAAACGGCACGCCCGTCATGCGGGGGCGGGAGAGCTAGCGGCCGACGCGACCGATTGCAACCGCGAAATTCACCTTTTCAGGCTTTTCCATACACCGCCGCAGGATCGAACGACCGGCCCTCGCCCGAAAACTCCAGTGCCGGGCTGCCATCGGACGTCTTCACGACCTTGCGATAGAAACACGAACCGCGGCCGGTGTGGCAGGCGCCCGCGCCGATTTGCTCGACCACCAGCACGAGGGCGTCCTGATCGCAGTCGGTGCGGATTTCCACGATCTTCTGCACATGCCCGGACGTCGCGCCCTTGTGCCAGAACTCCTGGCGCGAACGCGACCAATAGACGGCCTCGCCGATCTCCAGCGTGCGGCGCAGCGACTCAGCATTCATGTAGGCCAGCATCAGCGGCTCGCGGGTCACGGCGTCGACGGCCATGGCGGGAATCAGGCCATCGGCATCGAATTTCGGGGCGAAGGCGGCGCCTTCTTCGATCTCGGCCTTGTTGCCACGGCAGGCGAACGGGGTGCTCATGGGCGGGACCGTGCAACCGCCCGGCCCGGGTGCCAAGCGCCAAAAAGTCTCAATCTGAACCGCGGATGGACACCGATGAACGCGGATCTTCAGAAACCACGAAAAGCACCAAAGGGCACGAAATCAGAACCTTTCGTGAAATTTCGTGTGTTTCGTGGTTCTCTTCATTCGCCTGAATCGCGTTTCCCGGCGGCTCCTTTCCTGAGTTTTGAGACTCGCAGCACCCGGGATTGACCACCCCCGACCCCAGCGCCAGCATGCGCGCCCATGGCATATCCGGCGGAACGGGCATTCGAGTTGGTGGAATCGGCGTTCAAACGCGGCCGGTTGGCGCACGCGTTTCTGATCAGCGGTGCGCATGGTTCCGGCAAAGAACGCCTCGCCGCACGGATTATCCGCCTGGTCAATGGCGGCGGCGGTTCGGGTGGCATCGATTTGTTCGGCGAACCGGTCGTGGAGGAAGTCCCGCCGCTCGACGAACTCGAAAGCTCCTGGGTGCACATTCTCCGCCCGCGGATGAAATCGCGCCGCATCGCCGTCGACGCGATCCGCGAGCTGGAACATCCGCTGCGCCTCGCCGCGCCGGAAGGCACGTGGAAAGTGGGCGTAATCGCTGAGGCCGACCGCATGGGCCCGGAGGCTTCCAACGCCTTCCTGAAAACGCTGGAAGAGCCCCCCGCCCGGACCTTGCTGCTCTTGCTCACGGCGAATCCGCAGTCGCTTTTGCCGACGATTCTTTCCCGGTGCGTCCGCTTGCCGCTGACCGGCGGCACGACGCTCGGTGCGGATGGCGGGGCGGAATTGGTGCAAGCGCTCAATTCGGTCGCCGGCGAAGGCTTCGGCAATCCGCGGGCCGCCTTGCTCTTGAAATCGATTTTCACCGGCGTGTTGGAAAAACGTCGCGAAGTTGCTGTCGCCGCCGCCGAGGCCGCGCTGAAAGAAGAAGAGCAGGCTTACAAACAGGTCACCGAAGGCGATTGGTTGAAGCGCCGCGAGGAGTTTCACAAAGCCGCCGCTGAATCGGAATACCTCGACGCACGCGGACGGCTTTTCGACGTCCTGATGGCGTGGATGGCCGACGTCCTGCGGGTGAAAGCGGGGGCCGATGTCGAGGGCCTCGATTTCCCCGGCTCCTACGCCGCGCTCGAACCAGTCGCCGCAGCCGAAGCGGAATCGCGATTGCTCCGCCGGATGGAAGCGCTCGAGTCGCTGCGCCGCACGCTCGACACGAACGCTCAGGAGCAACTCGCCCTTGAAGTGGGTTTTCTCAAAGCGTTCGCCTGACCGGTGGAATTTCGCTTTCCCGCCCTCGCCGCGCTCTCTTTATTAGCCGCCATGTCTCCGAAGTCGTTCTTCGCCCTCGCCGGTGCCGCCGCCTTGCTCGTGTCTTGCGGAAGCGATTCTGAGGGACCGCCGCTCGCCGGGCAAGCCGCCGCCAACCGTGGCGAAGGCGAGCAACTTTACTATCAGGCAAAACAGGCCGACGACGCCGGCAAAGCCCCCAAGGCCATCAAGCTTTACGCGAAAAGCGCCGAACTCGCGCCGAGCGCCGCCACTTCCGCCCAGGCGAGATTCCGTCAGGCGCAGTTGTTGGAGCAAAAAGGCGACGTTGTGGCAGCCTTCGACGCCTATCAGAAAGTCTTGGAACGTCACCAAGGGAGCAACCTTTACGCCACCGCCCTCAAGCGCCAAACCGCGCTCGCCCAGTCGGCCGCCGACGGTGAGGTGCAAACCAGTTTCCTCGGCCTGAAATCCGGCCTTAGCAGCGAAAAAGTCGTCGGCATGCTGGAAAAGGTCCGCGACAACGCACCAAAGTCCGCCACCGCTTCCAAAGCGCAGTTCACGATCGGCGAACTCCATCAGAGCAAGAAGCAGGAAAAGGAAGCGATCGAGGCCTTCCGCAAGCTCGTCCGCGATTTCCCGGACAGCAAGGAAGCCCCGGAGGGACAATTCCGGATCGGCAAGGTGTTCGTCGCACAAGCCGAGCGCGGCAATCAAAACCAAGCAACCCTCGATCTCGCGCGCGAAGCGTTCCAGGACTACCTCCAGCAATATCCCGGGCATTCCCGCAATGCCGAAGCCAAGCAACTCCTGGCCGAACTCGGCGGCCGGAATGTTCAGCGCACGTTCGATGTCGCCGAGTTCTACCTGAAGACGGGCGAAAAGGAATCGGCCAAAGTTTACTATCGCCAAGTGGTGAAGCGCGCGGGCTCAGGCCAGCTTCATGATCAGGCTAAAGCTCGCCTCGCCGAACTCGGCGAACGGTAAGAAATGAAAATTGAGGAATTTCGAAGGCCGACCGCCACACTTTCTCAATCTCCCTTTTCGCTCATGCGTCCTCTTCTCCTTCTCGCGACCGCATTTCTCACTTCCTGCGGCGGCTATCAACTCGGCGGCGTGAAGCCGAAGTCGCTGGCCCACGTGAAAAAAATCGCAGTGCCGATGTTTGACAACGACACTCAGCACCCGCGTGCGGAAGCGATCGCCACTTCCGCCGTGGTCAGCGCTTTCGTGGAAGACGGCACCTACCAAGTCGTCTCCCGCGATCAAGCGGACGCGGTGCTTGAGGGCAAAGTGAAGCAGATCGTTTACAATCAGCTCCGTTCGAATCGTTTGGACACGATGTTGCCGGAAGAACTCGAAAACGATGTCACGCTCGACTGGGAATTGAAGGACGCCAAAAATCCCCTGAAGACGCTCGCCCGCGGCCACTCCAAGGGCAACAGCCGCTTCTTCCTCGATGCGAACCTTCAGACCGCTCGCAACAACGCCTTGCCGGATGCGATGGAACGCGCGAGCGAAGCCTTGGTCTCCCGCCTTTCCAACGGCTACTGAGCCGAACGGCTTCCCGATTCATGGATACCCCGTCTTCCGGTCGCGTCGTTCTCGTCCCGACTCCCATCGGCAATCGCGACGACCTCACGCTGCGCGCACTGGAAATCCTCAAGACCGCCGATCGAATCGCCTGCGAGGATACCCGGCATTCGTCCCCGCTGCTGGCGCATCATGGAATTCCGCACAAGCCGCTGGTTTCGCTCCACGAGCACAATGAAGCCCGACGGATTCCGGAATTGATCGCCGCGGCGAAAGCCGGCGAAACGATTGCTGTGGTGACCGACGCAGGCATGCCGGGCGTTTCCGATCCGGGCTACCGGCTAGTCCACGCCTGCTTGGAAGCCGAAGTGCCGTTGGAAGTCCTGCCCGGCCCGTCCGCCGTGCTCACCGCCCTGGTCGGCTCCGGCCTCCCTTGCCACGCCTTCCGCTTCGGTGGCTTTTTGCCCGTGAAATCCGGTCGTCGACGTCAGACCCTGGAAGCCGGTCTCGCGACGGGCGAAACGGCGATTTTTTTCGAATCGCCCCATCGCTTGGCCGGAACGCTCGAATTGCTCGCCGAAATCCAACCCGGTGCGCGCGTCTGTGTGGCCCGCGAGTTGACGAAAAAGTTCGAAACCTATCACCGCGGCACCGCCCAGGAACTGGCCGCGTGGTTTTCCGAACACGCGCCGAAGGGCGAAATCGTGCTGCTTTTCCACACGGAAGGCTAACTGCCCGCTAACAAGCCGACAGCCGCTATTGGCCTTGACGTCAGGCCGCGTGGACGAATCATCCCGGGCAACTTCGATACCCGACATGTTGTCGTCTCCATCCAACGGTTTCCTTCGAATCGCGGCCCTGCCTCTCGCGATCGCCGCCCTCGCCACTTCGACGGTCCACGCGCAGGACTTCGAAGGCAAGACCATCACTGAAGTCGCCATCCGCTACAACGGCCCGAAGACGGTCGATGAAGCACGCTTGCGCAACTTCATGGCGACCACCGCCGGCCAAGCCTATCAGACCGAGAAAATCGATAAGGACATCAAGTCTCTTTACGAGTCCGGCCTGGTCGAAGACGTCCGTTTCCTCGCCGAACCGACCGGCGCGGGCGTGAAACTGGTGGCCGAGGTCACCACCCGCTCCGAAATCGGCGGCGTCGGTTTCGTCGGCAACTCGATCTTCAGCGACAAGAAGCTCGCCAAGGAAACCAAGCTCAAGTCCGGCGGCACGCTCAGCGACGCCTCGATTCTCGAAGCCAAACGCAACCTTGAGAAATATTATCAGGGCTATGGTTATCCCGATGCGACCGTCAGCTACCGGATGCAATCGACCGGTCAGAAAGGCGTCGCCGACCTGATTTTCGTCATTGATGAAGGCGCGAAAAACGAAGTCCGCGACATCCGCTTCGAAGGCAATCACGTCTTCAGCGACGTCGAGCTGCGCAAGAACATGAAGGTGAAGGAAAAGAGCTTCCTTTCCTTCCTCACCAAATCCGGTCGCTTTGAAACCGGTCAGCTCGACGAAGACCTCGACGCGATCCTCGATTACTACCGCAGCCACGGCTACCTCCGGGCCAGCTCGCCCGGCATCCGCCGCGAACCAGCCGGCGACGGCCGCGTCGATCTCGTCATCCCGATCAACGAAGGGGAAAAATACACCGTGGCAGGCGTCGGCTTCGGCAAACTCACCGTCTTCAAGCCCGAGGAACTTTACCCAGCTCTCACCCTCACTGGCGGCGAGGCGTATTCCTCCAAGAAAATGCGCGCGGACATCACCATGATCCGCAACTACTACGGTTCCCGCGGTTATGCCGATGCCACCGTCACGCCTGACATCAGCGACGCCGGCCCGAACCGCGTGAACGTCATTTACCGCGTCAGCGAAGGCAGCCGCTTCCGCGTCGGCACCGTCCGCATCGAGGGCAACACCAAGACCAAGGACAAGGTCATCCGCCGCGAAGTCCCGCTCAAGCCGGGCAACTGGTTCAACTCGGTCGATCTCGACACCACCAAGAATCGCCTGAAGAACCTTCAATATTTCTCCGACGTGCAAGCGACCGGCGTCCGCAGCGAAGGCGGCTACCGCGACGTGAACATCCTCGTCGAGGAGCAAAAGACCGGTTCGGTCGGCGTCGGTGTCGGCTTCAGCTCGATCGACAGCATCGTCGGTTTCGTCACGCTGGAACAAACCAACTTCGACTTGTTCAATCCGTGGAGCTTCACCGGCGGCGGTCAGCGTTTCTCGATGACGCTCCGCGCGGGTAGCGAGCGCAGCGACTTCAGCGTTTCCTTGGTCGAACCGTGGTTCCTCGATCGCCAGCTCGCACTTGGCGGCGAACTCTTCTACCGCGACGCCAACTACTTCAGCGACAACTACGACCAATCGAACGTCGGTGCTTCCGTTTTCCTGCGTCGTCCGCTCGGCCCGAAAGGCTCGGTCAAATTGGAATACCGCTTGGAACAGATCGGCATCGATGTGGACAAGAGCGTCCCCGCCACCTCCGCATTCTGGGCTGAAGACGGCGATTACCTCCGCAGCGCCCTCGGCCTGACCTACATCTACGACAGCCGCGATAGCAACATGCTGCCGCGCGAAGGCGAGAAGATCGAAGCGGGCGCGACCTTCGCCGGCCTCGGTGGCGACGTCGAAACGTTCACCCTTTCGGTCCAAGGCCAGAAATACTGGAACCTCTGGCGCGACAGCGTCTTCTCGTTAAGCGGCGAACTCGCCTTCGTCGACAGCGCCGGTGGTGATGGCGTGCCAATCTTCGAACGCATGTTCCTGGGTGGCGGCCGCACCCTCCGCGGCTTCGAGTTCCGCGACGTCGGCCCGCGCGACGCGGACACCGGCGACGTCATCGGTGGTCAGTCGCTCGGCTTCATTTCCGCCGAATACACCGTTCCGATCATCGAGAATATCCGTGCGGCGGTTTTCTATGACACCGGTTTCGTCAACGACGGCTCCTGGGATCCGAGCCCGAGCGATCTCTATAGCGACGTCGGCGTCGGTGTCCGCCTGAAGCTGCCGATCAGCCCGCTGCCGCTCGCCCTCGACTACGCCATCCCGGTTTCCTCGCCCGACGACGAGGCCGACCAAGGCGGTCAGTTCAACTTCTACCTGAACTACACCTACTAAACCACGGTTTCAAAAAGGCCGGTTCCTGCAAGGGAGCCGGCCTTTTTTGTTGGAAAAATTTGACCATAAAAAAGCCCTCCGGTCGAAACCGGAAGGCCCTGAGATGCGCAATGCTAGGCGAGGAAATCAGAAGCGGAAACGCGCGCCGATTTCGAGTGCCACGTCATCGCCGGAGTCGACCGAGACACCGAGCAATTCGGTGTCATCGACCCAGATGTAACGAGCGCCGCCGTAGATCTGGAAGCTCTCGGAAACGTCGTAGCCGATGCCGGCGAACACCTGCGCCATGAACTCGACCGAGTCATCGGAAGCGCCGAGCACTTCGACATCTTGGAACGCCGCGCCGAGGCCTGCCCCCGCATAGAGCGAGAAGCCGCCGCCGAATTGGTAGTCGAGCTTGTAGTTCAGGGTGAGCGGAATGAACTCCAGGTCGACTAGAGAATCATTCATCTCGCTGTAGCCGACTTCCGCATACAACGAATGGCTGAGCGGTCCGGACTGAGCGAAGGTCTTGCCGAGATGCAGGGTGTAGAGGCCTTCTTCGCTGTCGATCAGGTAGCCGGCCGAGGCACCGGCGAACCAAGCGGGCTGCGTCATCACGGAAGTGGACACTCCCGAAGAAGCCGGTTGGTAAGCCACGGACTCGGTGCCGGCGTATGCGGAACCAAGCGACAGAAGCGCAAAAGCAGGAACGATAAGTTTCATGACAAGCCAATGAAGACCGGCTTTCATCGCCCGCAAGGGAAAATGTTTAAGTAAAATGAAGCAATTAGCCCGATCTTAATTCGCAATTCGCACGATCTCACCCGAGGTAAGATGCGTCTCCGTTCCCTCCGCCTGGCGCTTGAGATAACCCAAGGCCAGTCGCCGGGAATCCACGGCAATCGGTGCCACACTTGTAACCTCTCCCGCTTCCTTGCCACTGGCATCCCACAGCTTTTCGCCGGGGACCAAAACCGTTCCATCATCGACAGCCAAACGCACCAATTTCCGGTTCACCTTGCCGGCGGATTTGACGCGGGAAATGACCTCTTGGCCGATGTAGCAGCCTTTCGCATAGGAAATATCCGTCCGGTCTAGCCCAGCTTCCGGCGGCAGCATGCCTTCGATCAATTCCCTCCCCCACGCAGGAATTCCGGCCTGCACGCGTTGGGTTTCGGCCTCTTCCGCAGGCCATTCCGCAATGGAAAACAACGGAGCGAGCGAAGTGTCCGATGCCGTCGCGGGAATCCATACATCCCAACCAGGCAAACCGAGCCGCTCCGATGCCACCGCTTGAAATTCCAGTCCGGGCGGCAAAGCGCCTGTCACATGGATCATCCGCCATTCGCCCGTGACGTCGACGGCCTCCGCGTCATCCGCGATCAAATACCGCGCCAAGCGGGCAAAAAGCGCTTCCGGGTCAGCATGTTCGGAAGAAACCCGCCATTCGCCCTCGGCCGAACGATGCACCCACACCCGGAATTGCAGCCGCCCCTTGGCATCGGTCACGCAGGACGGCAACGCGCGGTCGCCCTGGGCAGCCAACCTGACGTCCTGAGTAACCTGACCATTAAGATACCGGAGCGCGTCCGGGCCGCGAAACGCGATGACGGCAGGAGTCACTAGCGGGAGGCGGCGGCAAGAAGTCGGCTCACTCATTTCTGCCGTTCAAGGGCTAGCTCGACCAGTTTCTCCGCCTGCTTGCGGACGATCATGACTTTTTCCGCGGTCGGCACGCCGTTTTCCCCCAAAGCCATTTCATTGCGTAGGCCGGACAAAACGTCGCGCATGGATAAATAGTTCGGTCGCTCGGAAATCCGCGGCTCCAAGCCGGCCACCGAGTCGGTGTAATAATCCGCGATGTCCTCGCGCATGATCAATTTCGCGCGCTCCACGCTGAACTGTTTATCCACCGCCACCGAAGCCACGCTCAGCGCACGGATCCAACCGCCGAGGGAAATCAGATGAGCGAGGTCGGCGTCGCGCAGGGAAACGAGCTCCTTTTCCACGTCCTTCTGAGTGGCCGCGAGATCCTTTTTCAACTGCTCCACCTTCTGGTCACGGGCGCTTTCCAGCAAGCTCGCCGCGTGCCGGTTCACCCGGTCGCCCGCGCCCAGCGCTTTGCCATAACGGGTCAAATCCGCCGCCAGCGGCTCGACCTTGTCCATTTGGCCGGCTTGCACGACGAGGAATCCGTCGGCGATTAGGAAACCGAGCTCCATCGCCAGGTCCGCGCGATTGAGCGGCATGCGCTCGGGAATTTTCCGCTCGGCCACGGGCAAGGCGCCGAGCGAGTGCAGGGTATCGAACAATTTGGCAATGGAAGGCGCGGTGAACTCATTGACTCCCAGTTCCTCCCGGACGTGAGGATCATCCACCAAATCGGCCGGAATCGGGCTCGGACCACCCCCGGTCGAACCGTTTTCCTGAGCGTGCAAAGGCAGCCCGGCAACGCACAACCAGCCACAACACCATGCCATCGAAAGTTTCACGGCAGAATCGTGGCACCAGGCGATCGTTTCGGCAATGGACAAAGCGGGCACGTCCAACAGGTCATGCGGGCTTGACGCTTGCTCCGCGTTCTGTTCGCCTAGCGGCGGGGCGGGCAGACTTTGTGAAGGCTGAACCGCCCTTCGCATTTCCGTATTTCCGTTTCGCGCTTCTTGGAAGTGGGCGGAAATTCCCTATAACCGACCTTCGACCAACCCGAAAACCTTCCACCCTATGGATCTCACCTCGCCGCTTTGGTACGCCAGCTATCTTCTCGTCCTGATCGGTCTGTCGGGTTACGGGTTTCACCGTCTCACCATCGTTTACCTTTACCTGAAGCATTCGCGGAATCACCCGAAGCCGAAGGAAACCTTCAAGGATCTGCCGCTGGTGACCATCCAGCTCCCCTTGTTCAATGAGCTCCACGTGGTGGACCGCCTGCTTGATTCCGTCGCCGCCATCGATTACCCGCAGGACAAGATCCAGATCCAGATCCTCGACGATTCCACCGACGAAACCGTGGAAATCTGCCGCCTCGGTGCCGAACGTCTGCGCGCCAAGGGCTTCGATATCCAGCACATCCACCGCACCGATCGCACGGGCTACAAGGCGGGAGCGCTGGAACATGGCACCCAGTTCGCGAAGGGCGAATTCCTCTTCATCCTCGACGCCGACTTCGTCCCGAATGCCGACGTCCTCCAGCGCACGATCCATTTCTTCAGCGACGAGCGCATCGGCCTGATCCAGACCCGCTGGGGTCACATCAACCGCACGTTCAACATCCTCACCCGCATCCAGGCGATGTTCCTGGACGGCCACTTGGAGCTGGAGCAAACCGCCCGCAACCGCAGCGGCCGCTTCTTCACCTTCAACGGCACCGCCGGCATCTGGCGGAAGAGCTGCATCGCCGACGCCGGCGGCTGGGAGCATGACACGCTCACTGAGGACATGGACCTCAGCTACCGCGCCCAACTCAAGGGCTGGCGCTTCATTTTCCTCAATGACGTCGAAACTCCGGCCGAGCTGCCGGTCGACATGGACGGCTTCAAGAGCCAGCAGCACCGCTGGACCAAAGGCTCGATCCAGGTCTGCAAAAAAGTCCTGCCCGCCATCTGGCGCAGCGACGCCCCAATGGCCGCGAAACTCGAAGCCACCGCGCACCTCACCTCGAATTTCGCTTACCTGCTGCTGATCTGCCTTTGCTTCCTGATCTACCCGAGCCAGCACACCGACACCAAGGCCCAGCTCGGCGAAATCGGCTACTATGTGGTCAACGGGACGATCTTCTTCTTCTCGTCCGCCTCCGTGGCCCTCTTCTACTTCATGTCGCAGAAGGCCCTCCGCCCGAACACCTGGTGGAAGGAAATCCCTTACCTGCCGCTGCTTCTCGCCCTCGGCATCGGCATGTCGATCAACAACGCCAAAGCGGTTCTCGAAGCGATCTTCAACCACCAGTCCGGTTTCGTTCGCACGCCGAAATACGGCATCGGCCAAACCAAGAAGGCCGACTGGAAAAAGAGCAGCTACAAGGCGATGAAGACCCTCACCCCCTTCGTCGAGTTGTTGTTCGGTTTCTTCTTCCTCTTCGTGGTCGTGGAGGCCGCCGCGAAAGGAAATTGGTCATCCGCCATTCTTCTCCTTCCCTTCCCGGCGGGATTCCTCTACACTGCGGTTTCTTCATTGGGCAGGATGCTCCCAGCCGGCCGCTCCGCTCAGACAGTTGTGTCCCGCAGCGAACCTTAACCCCATGTTCGGAAGACTTACGCGAGTCGCACTTTTCGCCCTCACCTCCCTCCTGGCCGCAGTCGGATTCTCCAGTTGCGGAAATACCTCCAAAGATCACCGCAATAAGGTGATTGTGAGTGTCCGCGACCAGAAAATGCTCGTTCTGCGCGACGGCAAGACGGTGAAGAGCTACCGCGTCTCGACTTCCAAGTTCGGCATCGGCGACAAGCCTGGCAGCAATTGCACCCCACTTGGGCGCATGGAAATCGCCAGCAAGATTGGCGAAGGCTACCCTTCCGGAACCGTTTTCAAAAGCCGTCGCCCGACCGGCGAAATTCTCCGCCCCAACGCACCGGGGCGCGACCCAATCGTCAGCCGGATTCTCTGGCTTAGGGGCACCGAGCAATACAACAACAACGCCTTTAAACGCTGCATCTACATCCACGGCACGCCGGAAGAATGGCGACTCGGTTCGCCCGCCTCTTATGGCTGCATCCGGATGGGATCCAAGGACGTGATCGATCTCTGTAAGAATGTCGGCCAGGGCGCAGAAGTTTTCGTCGTCCGCGGCTCGGTCGGCAACAGCGTCCAAACGAACAGCGTGGCGGTAGCCGCCAACGCCTCCGACAGCACCTCCTTCTACGGCAACAACTGATTTTCCGCGTAGAAGCTTGACACCCGGGATCGAATTTCGATCATTCGCGCCCCACCGCCAGCCAGGCGAAACTCATTTCTCTTTTTTTACCACCATGGCCAACCACAAGTCCGCCCTCAAGCGCGTCCGCCAGACCGAGGTCCGCACCGAGCGCAACCGCGCCGCGAAGAGCCGCATCAAGACCCTTCGCAAGAAGGCCCAGTCCGCGATCCTCGCCGGCGACAAGGCTGCTGCTGCTACCGCTCTGAGCGAATACGCGTCGACTGTGGACAAGGCTGCCAAGACCAACCTTATTCACCCGAACAAGGCTGCGAACCTTAAGAGCAAGGCCGCCAAGGCGCTTGCCACCCTCGGCTAAGACCCCCGGTCGCGCCTTTTGATCGAATCAAGCGGGCCGGATTACCGGTGCCGCTTTTTTCGTGTTAATCTTTCCCATGCCTAAACCCTCCCCATCCGATCCTTCGCGCGAACAAAAAGCCGCGCGCATCGCCGCCAATCCGTCCGCTTACAAGGTGTGCGAAGGCTGCGACTCGATCGTCGGCTCTGGTGCCGCGTTGTGCCCGAATTGCCACAGCTTCCGCTTCGACGCCTCGCCCGAGCGCGTGAAGCAGCAGGCGCTCTTCCTCGGCTCGCGCGAGCAAAGCTCGGTCACGGCAGAGGATATTTCGTAAAGAGGTTGATGGTGGATAGGCGGATGACTCTCCAATTGGACCGCGGACTTCAGTCCGCCCCATCAACCAAAGAAAAAAAGCCGGAGAAACCTCCGGCTTTTTTGTATCAAGGAACGAATATCGTTTTCCGGACATGGCGGCAAAATGCCGCCAGCCCCTTGTATGCCGCTTGAAAAGCGGCACTCCGATCACCGGAACTTCACCGGCAAGGCCTTCGTCAGGCTTTCCAGCACACGTTGATGCGCGGCGTCGATTTCCTCGGCTTTGAGAGTTCGATCGTCAGCGCGGTAGTGGAAACGATAGGCCACCGACTTGCGATCCGCCGCGAGCTTCTGGCCGCTCGGATCGCGGAAGACGTCGAAGCATTCGAAGGCGGTCAGTAGCGCTTCCTTCATCTTCTCCACCGCACGCTCGACGTCGAGGTTCGGCAGGTCGACCGGCAGCTCCATCGCGGCATCGCGCGAGGAACCCGGGAAAAGCGGCAAATCTTCCACGTGGGCGATGCCTGCGCGAAGTTTGCGCAGCTTGGCGAGGTCCAGTTCCGCGACGTAAACTGGCGAATTGAAATCGAGTTCGCGTTCACGCGACGGCAACAACCGGGCGAAAACGCCGATGTTTTGGCCGCCTGCCTGGATGTCGCAAGCGAGGGCGAAACCGTCGCGGTCACGCGGCAGGAATTGCACCGGAGCCGACGACACCAACGCGGCGATGGCGGCTTTCAGATCGTAGAGATCGCTCGCACGTTCAGCTTGCGCCCAACCGCCCGGTTGCACGGGACCGGCGACGAGCAGCGCGAGCGTGTCGCTTTCCTGGTCCTTCGCCTTGCCACCGCCCGCGTTGCGGAACACGCGACCCATTTCGAAGAAACGGAGCGCTTTCAGCCCCTGACGAACGTTGCGGGCGGCATTGGCGACTAGGCCCGGCACGATGCTGGGACGCATCACCGCGTGGTCCTCGCTGAGCGGGAGCTTCACACGAATGACGTCGCCATTGAGCAACGGACGCAATGGCAGCGCATCGGCCACCTGCGCGTCAGAAATCAGCTTGATCGTCTGGCTTTCGTAGAAACCGAGAGCCGCGAGCGAACGACGGATGGCCATGTCGACGTCATAGGACGCATCGACCGGGCTGGCCGGGACGAAGGTGCCGGAGAAACGCGACGGCACATTTTCGAGACCATGAACGCGGGCAATCTCTTCGACCAAATCGATGTGGCGCTGCAGATCGGCGCGGAACGAAGGCACTGCCCATTTGCCATCGGCCTGACGCGTGAGCCCGAGGCGCTCGAGAATGTCCGCTGCGGCATCGGGCTCGATCGAACCGCCCATGAGCTGGTCGAGCCGGCAAAGGTTCAGCGCGACGGGCTTCGTCAAAACCGGAGCCGCGCCTGCGACTTCCGTGACGTTGGCCGCCGTGCCGCCAGCCGTTTCCAAAATCAGTTTCACCGCCAAGGCCGACGCCGACAGCACGCCCTGCGGGTCCGCCCCGCGTTCGAAGCGGTAGGACGAATCGGATGACAGCAAAGTGCGACGTGAAGTTTTGCGAATGCCCGTCGGCTCGAACCATGCAGATTCGAGCAAAATGGAGGTCGTCGTTTCGGTCACGCCGCTCTCCGCGCCACCCATCACGCCGCCGAGGGCAAGCGCCTGGCCCGATTCATCGGAAATCACCACGTCGGACGACGCGAGGGCATGTTCGCTGCCGTCGAGCGCAAGGAACTTCTCCCCCTCGTTCGCGGAACGCACCACGATTGCGCTGGAAACTTTGGCCGCGTCGAACGCGTGGAGTGGTTGCCCCAGCTCGTGCAGTACGAAATTGGTCACGTCGACGATGTTGTTGATTGGACGCAGGCCGATCGACTCCAGCCGCGCCACCAGCCACGCCGGGCTGTCTTTCACCGTCACGCCGTCGATGCGCACCAGCGAGTAAAAGGGGCAGGCGTCGCCCGCTTCGAGGCGGACGGAAGTCGCCGGAGCGGTTTTGACTTCGGGCAATTCCAGCGGCTTGAACGGCACGCGGAGCAGCGTCGCCAGCTCGCGGCCCATGCCACGATGGCTGAGCAGGTCGGGACGGTTCGGAGTCACTTCGACCTCCAGCAACACGTCCGACTCGAAAAGTTCCTTCACCGGCCGACCGATCGGGGCGTCGGGCGGCAAAATCATCAGGCCGTTTTCGGCGTCGACCAAACCGATTTCGCCCGCCGCGCAAAGCATCCCCTTGGATTCGACCCCGCGCATTTTGGTTTCACCGATCGTGAATCCGCCGGGCAACGCCGCGCCGGGCAAGGCGCACGGGACTTTGTCGCCGACCTTGTAGTTCTGTGCGCCGCAAACGATCTGGCGCAGCGAGCCTTCGCCCGCATCGACCTGGCAAACCTTGAGGCGGTCGGCATTCGGATGCTGGACCGCTTCTTTGACCTGGGCGACGACCACTTTGTCCGACGAAACGCCCTTCACTTCGATCCCCTCGACTTCCACGCCCGCGAAAGTCAGCAAATCGTCCAGCTCCTGCGGCGATTTGCCACCCAGGTCCACGTGCGTCGAAAGCCAGTTGAGGGAAACGTTCATGATCGGCCCGCAGGTGGTCGCGGACCGGCCGGAGAATGTCAAGGACAGGGCGGCCGGGACGCCTCCGGGGGGAACGGTGAAACCCCCTTGCGTCCTTTTGCGACGGAACCTCTCTGACTTCGTCAAGGGAACGCGCTTTCTTGCAATCGCAAGAGGCCTGTGCCATGTTAGATCGCCGTCGGATTGGTTCGACGGTGGCACCACTATCCCGCAACCAGCATGCTTGAATTCCTCAAGCTGGGTTTCTGGAGGCGAAAGTCTCAGGATCCTTCCGGTCGGCCGCTGGGCGAACAATTGCCCTTCAAGCCGAAGCTTGGCCTCGCCCTTTGCTGCGGCGGCGCAAGGGCCTTGGCGCACGTGGGTGTGTTGGAGGTGCTGGAAAACGAAGGCATTGAAGTCCATGCCATCGCGGGCTCTAGCATGGGGGCGTACATCGGAGCGTTGTGGGCCGCTGGGTATTCCGGTGTCCAACTGGGTGAATTGGCGGCGGAAATGAACGACAGCCGCCAGATGTGGAAACTCGCCGACCCGTTGTTTCCCCCGTTGAAAGGACTTTTCCGGGGCGAAAAAGCGAAACGCCATCTCGCCCGTTCGCTGGGCGATCTGAAATTCGAAGATCTCGAACGCAAACTACTCGTCGTCACGTTCGATCTCGATACCGCCCAACGGCTGGTCATGCAAAAGGGCCGCATCATCGACGCCGTACACGCGTCCTGCGCCATGCCGGGAATCGTGGCACCCGTGCACATCGGCACTCACCGTTGCTCCGATGGAGGAGTCGTCGACCCAGTGCCGGTCGGGGCGCTTCGCCGCTTCGGCAACGTCGATCGGATTATCGCGGTATCTACCTTGCCGAGCCTCGCGGAAGTCGAGTCGGGCATGTGCCGCTTGGAGCGCGACGAAACTCTTTCTCTTTGGCGTCGCGGCCTCGCGACCATGAGCCGGCACACCAATCCCCTGGCCGCCGGCAACATCGGCGACACCTTCCGCAAGAGCATCCGGGCAGCGCAGATCCGCATCGCGGCCGACGCTTGCACGCGCGCGGATCTTTGCCTGCATCCGCCGTATGTCCCAGCCCGCTGGCATGAATACGAACGCTTCGAGCAGTTCATCGAAGCCGGGCGACAAGTCGCCCTCGCCCATCTCGATCAAATCCGCGCCTTGACGGAAATCACGGCGCACCCTCCGTCCCGACCCGATGAATCCGACCCGGACGACATGGTGGTGGGAGAATGCGTCGCCTGACGAGCAACTCCACCTGCAAGCCCTTCACCTCCGGAAATTTCTTCGGGAGGCGATCCTCCCCTTTTCGCCCCATTACCGCGGAATGTTTCGCGAACTTGGGCTCTCCTGGCAGGATGTCGATTCCATCGAATTCCTCGACCAGCTCCCGCTGACCTCGAAGGAAGATCTTCGCAATCCCCGCGATTTCATCCTTTCGCCCGACCCCGAAATCCTGCGCCGGAAACCGAGCACCGTCGTGAACGCGATCCTTCACGGTCCCGCAGCGGCGAAAACGAAACTCGAACGCGAATGGCGACCCGTCCTTCTCACCAGCACCACCGGGCGATCCTCTGCCCCAGTGCCCTTTTTCTATACGCAATATGACCTCGATCGCCTTGCCCAAAGCGGCAAGCGCTTGATGGAAGTTTGCCGATCCTCTCCCGCCTTCCGTCACGTCAACGCCTTCCCCTTTGCCCCGCATTTGGCGTTTTGGCAGGCGCATCAGGCGTCGCTCGGATTCGGCTCATTCATGCTCTCGACCGGTGGCGGCAAGGCACTCGGCACCGAAGGCAACATCCGGCTGATTGATCGCATCGACCCCGACTGCATCATCGCGATGCCGACCTTTCTCTATCACCTGCTCCAACAAGCGCAGGCGTCCGGCAGTCGTTGGACGAATCTCAAACGCATCGTTCTTGGCGGCGAAAAAGTCCCACCCGGCATGCGTCAGAAGATCGGCGAACTTTGCACCGCGCTCGGTTCGCCCGATGCCCATGTGCTCGCGACTTACGCGTTTACCGAAGCGAAAATGGCCTGGGGCGAATGCCATGCAAGCCACGATGGCCCCGCCACCGGCTTCCATCTCTATCCGGACATGGGCATCGTGGAAATCGTCGACCCCGCCACCGGACGAACCGTTCCCGACGGCCATCCAGGGGAAATCGTGTTCACCCCCATCGATGCACGCGGCACGGTGGTCTTCCGCTACCGCACCGGCGATGTCACGGATGGCGGCCTCGTCCACACGCCGTGCCCGCATTGCCACCGCACTTGCCCGCGCATCATGGGCAACATCACGCGGCTCACCGATCGCCACCAACTGCACATCGACAAATTGAAAGGCACGCTCGTCGACTTCGGCGCGCTCGAACACCTGCTCGATGACACTCAGGAAATCGGCGCGTGGCAGATCGAGCTGCGCAAACGCCACGACGATCCGCTCGAATGCGACGAAGTGATCGTCCACGCGGTCCCACTGGCCGGACAGTCGATGGAAACGATTCGTCCGGCGATCATGCGGCGATTCCACGAACTCGCCGAATTTTCCCCGAACGACGTGCGCCTTCACGACTGGGATGAAATGCGCCGTCTGCAAGGCGTCGGCATTCAGTTGAAGGAACAAAAAGTCGTCGATCACCGCCCACCCGCACTTCCATGAGCCTTTGGATTCTCGCCGCCACCCGGACGCCCTTCCTCCGCGCTGGAACGCAATTCGCCCCGCTTGATGCCGTGGAACTCGGCCGTCATGCGGTAGTGGCGTTGCTGACGAAAACCGGGCTGGATCCGGCGGAACTCGACGAAGTGATTCTCGGCTGCGTCGGCCAACCGGCGGACGCAGCGAACATCGCCCGCGTGGTCGCCTTGCGCGCAGGCATTCCCGTCTGCGTGCCCGCTGCGACCGTGCAGCGTAACTGCGCTTCAGGACTCGAATCGATCACCACCGCCTACGAACGCATGACCGCCGGACGGGGCGAATTGTTCATCGTCGGCGGCGTGGAAAGCATGAGTCACGCGCCGCTGCTTTTCCAACAGGCGACGGCCAAGAAGTTCGAGTCGCTCGGCCGGGCGAAAACCCCGTTTCAAAAACTCGGCGCGGCCACGCGGTTCCGTCCGCACGATTTCACCCCGCGCATCGGCTTAAAGCTCGGGCTCACCGACCCTTACAGCGGCTTGATGATGGGCTCGACTGCCGAAATTCTCGCCCGCGAATACTGCGTGACCCGCGAGGATCAGGACCTTTTCGCCGCGGACTCGCACCGCAAGGCGCTCGCTGCGAAAGACGCCCGCGACGCCGAAATTACGCCGGTTCAGGTAAACGGAGAAGCCGTCACCACCGACAACGGACCACGGGCGGATTCAACCCCCGATAAGCTGGCCAAACTTCGCCCGATCTTCGAACCCGGCTGGGGCACCGTCACCGCCGGGAATAGCTCACAGGTCAGCGATGGCGCGGTCGCCCTGCTCGTCGGCAGCGAAGCGGCAGCGCAACGACTCGGTCTCACGCCACTTGGTCGTTTGACCCACTATCATTACAGTGGTTGCGATCCGGCGCGCATGGGCCTTGGCCCGGCGCACGCCATCGCCGCCGCCCGTTCAAAAGGCGCACCTTCCCCTGAAGAAGCGGACGTGGTCGAGCTCAACGAAGCTTTCGCGGCCCAAGCGATTGCCGTGCTCAAAGCGTTGCGCGATTCGAAAGCGGCTCAACTCGCCGGCTTATCCGAGGCACCGGGCGAAATCCGCCCGGAAACGCTGAACCGTCGCGGGGGTGCGATCGCTCTCGGCCACCCGGTCGGCGCGACCGGTTCGCGGCTCGTGCTCACCGCCCTCGATCAACTCCGCGAAATCGACGGCAGACGCGCTCTTATCACTCTTTGCGTCGGCGGTGGCCAAGGCGCGGCCGTTTGGCTCGAACGTCCCTAACTTTTTTCCCATGCCTAACCTCCATCTCCAACGCGACGGCGACCGGGCGATTCTCACGTTCGACCGCGAGGGCTCGTCGGCGAACATCTTCGATGCGGCGACCTTGCGTGAACTCGACACCACGTTAGGTGAACTGGAAGCGAATCCGCCGCGCGACGGTTTACTCATCGTTTCCGCCAAACCCTCGATCTTCATCGCCGGTGCCGATTTGAATGCGCTCGCAAATGCTTCGCCCGAGGAACTCGACGACATGATCCGGCTCGGGCAATCGGTCTTCGAGCGTCTCGCCCACTTGCGTGTGCCAAAGGTCGCCGCGATTCATGGCGCTTGCGCGGGTGGCGGCTACGAACTCGCCCTCGCCTGCGATTGGCGGGTCGCGAGCAATGACCGCACGACCAAGATCGGTTTGCCCGAAACGCAGCTCGGCATCCTGCCCGCGTGGGGAGGTTCGACACGTTTGCCCCGGTTGATCGGTTTGCCCAAAGCGCTCGACGTCATCCTCGGCGGTAAACTTCACGCCGCAGAATCCGCACGACGCAAAGGCCTCATCGATGCCGCCGTGCCGCGCGAAACGCTCGTCGAACAAGCGTGGAAATTTGCCGCGCGCGGGCGCAGACATCGCACGCATTACTTCCTGCTTCATTCCGCGCCGAGTCGCGCGATCATCCGGCGCAAAGCCCGCGAGGCGTTGTTGGAAAAAACCCACGGCAATTATCCAGGGCCTGCGAAAGCCCTGCATGTGGTTTGCGATGCGGCCGGATCCTCCGTCCGTACCAGTCTCGACCAAGAACGCGAAGCGATCCTCGATCTCGCTCCGCTGCCGGAAACGAAGAACCTCATCGGGCTCTTTTTCCTCACCGAAAAGGCGAAGAAGCAGCAACCGGTCGCCGCCACGCCAAAGCCCATCGGCCAAGTCGCCGTGATCGGTTCGGGCGTGATGGGTTCAGGCATCGCGCATTGGCTTGCCCTGCGTGGCCATCGCGTGCTGCTGCAGGACATCGACGACGCCGCCCTCGCCCGTGGCATGAAGAACATCGAGAAACGCTTCGCCGAAGCCGTGCAACGCCACGTGATTTCCCGCACCGAAGCGATGCACGCCCGCGACCGCATCGTTGCGATCCGTGAGCAAGTCCCGCTCGATCGTTGCGATCTGGTCATCGAGGCCGCGCTCGAAAATCTGGAGATCAAAAAGAAAGTCTTCGCCGGTCTCGCCGCGCGTGTGCGCCCCGACTGCCTGCTGGCGACGAACACCTCCGCGTTGCCAGTTCACGAACTCGCAGAAGTGGTCAGCCATCCGGAGCGACTCTTCGGCCTGCACTTTTTCAATCCGGTGCATCGCATGCCCCTGGTCGAAATCGTCCGGGCGGAACAAACGTCCGACCAAACCATCGCCAGCGCGTTTGCCTTCGTGCGTGGCCTCGGAAAAACGCCGACGTTGGTGAAAGACCGCCCTGGTTTCCTAGTGAACCGCATTTTGCTGCCCTACCTCGTCGAAGCTGGCTTGCTGTTTCAAAACGGTGGCGACCCGCAGGAGATCGACAAGGCGATGCTCGAGTTTGGCATGCCGATGGGACCGCTGCGGCTCATCGACGAAGTCGGTCTCGATGTCGCGCTGCACGTCGCCCGCACCTTGGCCGAGGCCTTTCCCGATCGCATGACCGTTCCGGCGGTTCTTGAAGCGATGGTCGAAAAGAAGCTACTCGGGAAAAAGAACGGCGCGGGGTTTTACCGCTACCATGGCAAGCATGTTTCGCCCAACCCCGCCGCGCTCGCGTTGCGGCCGGGCGAAGCGTTCGCTCCCTATGGTTTGCCCGGACGTCTCGCTGACAAAATGAGCGAAGAAGCCGCGCTTTGCCTCGAAGAAGGCATCGCCACCAGCGCCGAAGACATCGACCTCGCCATGATTCTCGGCACCGGTTACCCGCCCTTCCGTGGCGGCCCCCTGCATCACCGCGACCACCCGATCCCGTCATGAGCCTCGACACTTCCAAAATGAGCGCGGGCCAACGTGCGGCCCTCGAATTGACCGAAGCTTCGCGCGACACCCGTGAACTGAGTGGCTTCGCCGCGTCGATTTTCGACGGCCGGGCGAATCTTTCGCTCGTTTGCCCGTTTCCAATGCAAAGCGCGGAGGATCGGAAAGAGGGCGATGGCTTCCTCACTCTGCTCAAAGAATTTCTCCACGAACACACCGATCCCGATGCGATCGACCGCGAAGGCGAAATCCCCGATGACGTCTTGCAAGGACTCGCCCGGCTCGGCGCGTTTGGGATCAAGATTCCGCGCGAATATGGCGGACTTGGGCTTTCGCAAACGAACTACTCGCGCGCGGCGATGATTCTCGGTGGCCATTGCGGTAACCTCACGGCACTTCTCAGCGCGCATCAATCAATCGGCCTGCCGCAGCCGTTGTTGCTGTTCGGCAATGAAGAGCAAAAGAGCACTTACCTACCTCGTTGCGCCGCAGGCGGCATTTCCGCCTTCGCTCTGACCGAGCACGATGTCGGCTCCGATCCGGCTCGGATGAAAACCGAAGCGCGGCGCGAAGGAGATCACTACCTCCTCAACGGCGAAAAGCTTTGGTGCACGAACGGCGTGAAAGCCGAACACCTCATCGTCATGGCCCGCACGCCGACGCCGGAAAAGCCGAACGCGACGACGGCTTTCATCGTAGAAACGTCCTGGCCAGGCGTTCAAATCGTCACGCGTTGTCGCTTCATGGGGTTGAAGGCGCTCTACAACGCGGTGGTCCGTTTCACCGACGTTCGCATCCCGGTGGAAAACGTCGTCGCGGGCGAAGGCCGCGGACTGAAGGTCGCGCTGAGCACGCTTAACACCGGTCGCCTCACCCTTCCCGCCGCTTGTGCGGGAATGATGTATCGCTTGCTCGATATCTGCCGTCGTTGGTCGAAAGAACGGGAGCAATGGGGACAAGCGATCGGCAAGCACGCCGCCATCGCTGCGAAACTTGCCGACATGGCGGCCGATGCCTTCGCGACCGAAGCGATGGTCCGCTACGCCTCCGCCTTGGTCGACGCCGATCACTCCGCCGACATTCGTCTGGAAGCCGCCTTGGCGAAGCTCTGGGGCACCGAAGCCGGTTGGCATGCAGCCAACGACGCGGTGCAAATCCGCGGCGGACGCGGCTACGAAACCGCCGACTCACTCCGCTCTCGCGGCGAAGCTCCTGAGCCGGTCGAACGTTTTCTCCGCGATTCGCGGATCAACACGATCTTCGAGGGCTCCACGGAAATCATGCACCTCTTCATCGCCCGTGAAATGCTCGACCCGCATTTGCGTCGCGGCGCCGACGCCGTGGATTCGCGGAAACCTTGGGGCGAACGCATTGCCGCTGGGGCGAAAGCCGGTGTGTTCTACGCCGGTTGGTATCCGCTACGGCTTTTCCCTTCAGCTTCCCACCTGCCTTGCGAATTGGATCCGATCCTGAGCAAAAACATCCGCCTAGTGACCGGGCTCAGCCGGTCGCTCAGTCGCGCGATTTTCCACGCGATGCTGCTCTACGGCCCGAAACTGGAACGCCAGCAATTGCTTCTCGCCCGCTTGGTGGATGCCGGTGCGGAGATTCTCGCGATGGCCTGTGCATGCAGCTACGCCCAAGCGGTGAAGGACGATCCCTCCCATCCTCTTGCAGGACATATTGTCGCCACCGCTCAATATATCTGCAAACGCGGCAAGCGCCGGGTCGACGCGCTCTTGCACGCCAGCGCGAAAGGCGTCGACGCCCAAGGCTACGCTCTGGCGAAGCGGTTGCTCTAGCCTGCGACGGGCCGTGGCAGCCACCTCAGTTCCCCGCGCCCGCCATCGCATCCCGACGCCAATTTGTCGGCGACTGCCCGGCGATGCGGGCAAAGCTGCGATTGAACTGCGACAGCGATTGATAGCCGACTTCGAACGCGATCTCCGAAATGCGCTTTTCCGGCTTCATGAGTTCGCGTTTCGCCCATTCGATGCGGCTGCGATTGACGTAGTCCGTGAGCGTCAACCCGGTGCTGTCTTTAAAAATCCGGCAGAAGTGCGATTCGCTCAGGCCGGCCTCGCGCGCCACCGCTCCCAACGGCAAGGACTCGTCAAGATGGGAGTGAATGTATTGCCGCGCCTTGGCGATCGCCGCCGGTTCACTTCCCTCTTCGATGAGAGCGAGCGACTCCGCGTGGCGACTGAGCTGCTGAGAAAAACTATTGAGCAACGTGATCATGCTTTCATAGCGCTCCGGCTCGACCGTGCGGGTTTGAAAATACGCTTTGCGCAGGGCTTCGATTTCCGAAGGCGGCATTGTCTTGCGACCGAGCGTATTCAGCACGCGCTCGAATTGCCCCTCATCGGGTGTCCGCGAAAACACCTGCCCCGTTTTCAAATAGCCAATCACCTTACTGCCCAGCACCACGGGAACTGCCGAAGCGCAAAGACCGGCGAAACAATGGCACGACGATGGGCCATCGACCTGGGCCTCGTCCATGAGACGGCGATTGGTATCGATGCAGGCCTTGCAGGCACTGGCGCATAAATTGAGCACCTCGCAAAACGGGCTGCGGTTCACCGATTGATTATCGAGACACCATGCCTCGGCTTCGGCTCCAACCAATCGCAACGGCAGGCCGGTTGCGGTGCGGAAGGCGTCTTGATAAATCCGGAACAGCTCGGATTGTTTCAATCGCTCATGCAGTGTGGACTCGAACTGCTCGCTGGCGTGACTCATGGTAAAGTGGAGGAAAGGGCGGGACCCGAAGGATTCAGAGAATATGCGGACTCAGACGTGTTAGCAACCTCGCGCGTAGAAACCCGCAGGCGACGGCCGGCGGCGACGACCAAACCGATCGCGACAATGGAACTCAGCGGCATCAAAATCGCCGCCAGCAACGGACTCATCCTGCCCGTCGCGGCGATGGCCACGACGACGAGATTGTAAAGCAGGGCGAAGGCAAACGCCGCGCGCACTCCGTTTGCCCGCGCATCGGCGGCCGCAAAAGCCTCGGGCAAATAGGCGAGACCGGAACCGAGTGCGTAAAAGTCCGATTTTGATTCCAGCAAACTGCGATCGACGACCGGCGTGCCGGTGACGAAGGCCGCGTCAAACGCGAGCGAATCGTTCGCCCCATCGCCGAGGTAGAGTGTGTTCTTGCGATCGAGCGCTTTCACCCGCGCCGCTTTTTCCTCAGGCGTGAGTCCGCCGAATGCCTGATCCGCAGGCATACCCAAGGCGTCCGCGAGCCGTGTGACTTTCTCCGGCGCATCGCCGGAAAGGATATGCAACTGGAGGTTGCGACGCTTCAACCACCGCATCACCGCCGGGGTAGCCGGGCGCAACGCGTCGTGGAAATAAAAGCGAGCGACGATTTCGCCCTCACAGCGCAATTCAGTCGCGCCCTCGTCGGCTTTTCCGAGGAACCAAGCTCGACCGCCACTGACGCCGCGCACGCCCGAACCGGGAGTTTCTTCCACCCGAATCGCGCCATCGGCTTCGAGCAACATCTGCCCGCGGGTGCCCAGCGCTTCGAGCAAGGTGCGGGAAACCGGGTGCAACGAGCCGCGGGTGAGCCGCGCCAGCGCCAACGCCGCCGTCTGGTCCAAGGCATCGATCGCCCCTGGGTTGTTCAATTGCGGCTTCTCCAACGTGAGCGTGCCGGTTTTGTCGAAAATCAAATGCTTCACTCGTCGCAAGCGCGGCCAAAGGCTGACGTGACGCACAAACGCACCCGCCCGCGCCAATCGCGCCGCCGCCATTTCGTCGGCCAACGGCACCGCCACGCCCAACGCGCACGGGCAGGAAACCACGAAGACGGAAATCATCGCTTGTAAGCCGGTCCGCCAATCGCCCGCCGTGGACCAGCGAACGAGCGCAATCACCCCCACCAGCAGTACGACGGCGAGGTAAACGCGCAGCAATCGCTGAAACACCGGCGAACCGCGATCGCCCGGGCCTTCGGCCGTGAGCTTCGAGAGAAGCGAATCCGCCCAGCATTCGTCGGCGGTGACTTCGACCGGTTCGCGACTGAGCAAAATCGCCCCCGCGGGCAAACGCGCCCCGGGCTGCAGGGTCACCGGGTCGGATTCGCCGTGGATCCATTCGAGCGAAACTTCCGCGATGCCGCGCGAGAGACACGACGCGACCGGCAACGCTTTTCCCGGTTCAAAGCGGAACGTCGCGCCCGGCTTGAGCTCGCTCAGCGGGATTTCCGTTTCGTCCGATCTAACGGTCACCGGCAACGGAGAGCGCCTCACCAAGCGCAAGCGGTTCCGTTCCACTGCCGCAGTCTGCGTGTAGCGACCGAGCAGCATCAGGAAGACGAACGTGCCGACGAAATCGAAGTAGATCAGTTTTTCCTCGCCGGTGACCCAACCCGCGATCGAGCCGGCATACGCGGCGATCAATCCGAGCGCGATCGGCAGATCGATGTGCAAGGTGCCCACGCGCAACGCCCGCCACGCCCGGGTCGTGAAATAACTGGCTCCCACCAGCATCGCCAAGGTCGCCGAGGCAAACGCGATCATGCGGAACAAGCCCGCGAATTCAAAATCCGCCGGCATGCCGAGATACACCGGCAAGGAAAAGCCCATCGCATTCAAGGCGAACGCCCCGCACAAGCCCATGCGCGCGGCCAGTTTTCGCCTTTCGGGCGTGGCATTCGTTTTCCCGGCAGGGGCGGCGACATAACCAAAGCCCGCCAGTTCGCGGAGGTAGCTTTCCAAGTCGCATTCGCCCGCCTGCCACTCGAGGTGCAATCGCCCGCTCGCCGGATTCGCCGAGGCACGGATCGCGCCCGGCTGCCGTTCGAATAAGCGACCGATCAACCAGACGCAGCCCACGCAGGAAATGCCTTCGACCTGGCAATCGAGTTCCGCCACGCCGTCACGAGCCGACGTTTCCGCCGTCTCGACCAAGGGTTGCAGCCAGGCAAAGTCATGCTCTTCGAACGGTCGGCTGCGCACCGGTGCCACCGCTTTGTCCCGCTTCAATTCATAATAGCGCTCGAAGCCCTGCTCGTGGATCATCGACGCCACGAATTCGCAACCGCGACAACAATAGCGATCCTCCTCCACACGGGGAGTAAAGGCGGTGCCGCAATGGTCGCAGACGTTCACTGCGCAAATCCTCTCATCGCCCTCGCCCCGCCACTACGCATGGATTGCTGCAAGCCGCGCATGAAGTGCGGATGGAGTTGAGCGTTTACGCGAGGAAGGTCTTTGGGGGCGGAGCCACGAGCGCAAGCGGCTTGAAGAGGTGATTCCGCCTTTTTAGCTCCGCCCGATCTTCTCCACTAAAGCTCCGAAGAGGCCTCCCCCGCGTGAACGCTCAACTCCATCGAACGATCTTCCGAAAAATTTGCGGAGCCTAACGACGGCGACGCGGAGCCACACCGTTTGAAAGCGTTCATCATGCACTAGCAACCATGAATGCAACCACTCGATCCCTCCCACGCATCGTCAGCCTGCTCGCTCTCGCCACGTCGTCCGCACTCGCCGGAACGACCACGCCGGAAATCGAGCGCACCGTTCCCTCATCGAACGGTTTCGCCGACGCCCGACGACCGATCACCAATCCAACGCTGTTCGACCTCGCGCTACCGACGACCAACATCCATCCGATCGCGATGTTCCATCGCTTGCCGGACTATGTGGACACGACGATCGGTCGCGTGCCGATGGGTGGCGACGTTCAAGTTTACGCTCTTCAATTCGAGATCGCTCTCAATGAGCGCCTCTCGATCGTCGCGACGAAGGACGGTTATGTGAACATCGACGCGGAGACCGAACCGCTGTGGTCGGATCAATCCGGTTTCGCCAATCTCGGCGCGGGGGTGAAATACGCGTTTCTCCTCGATCCGGTCTCCCGCACCGCCGCGAGCGGTACGCTTACGTTCGAACTACCGACCGGTAACCACGATGTCTTTCAGGGAGAAGGCGACGGCGCGGCGAATCTAATCGTTTCCGGGTTGAAACTGTGGAACGAATTCCAGCTCGCCGCCGGAGCGGGTGTGCATTTCGAGTTCGACGATCAACTCGCCACCACCTCATTCCTCAGCGCTCACGCCAGCTACGAGATCAACCGTTGGTTTATTCCCTTGATCGAACTCAACTGGCATCACGTGCTCGACGCGGGCGACGGTCGTCCGAACTTTTCCAGCCAAGCCGGAGGCGCGGTGCCGGTGGTGGCGACGTTTGAAGGATTCGATCTGCTCAATTTCGGTGCCTCGAACGCCAGCCAAAACCGGGATCTCGTCACGGCCGCCATTGGCAGTCGTGCGAAGCTGACCGATCATGTGGACCTCGGCTGGGCGTACGAAATCCCGCTCACCGATGAACACGAGAGCATCTTCCGCGATCGGCTGACCTTCGATCTCGTGTGGACGTTCTGAGGAGTGCCCCTTTGCGCAGAAGTGCCGCCTTTCGAGGCGGCACTTTGAGGGACAGAGTTGAGCGTTTACGCGAGGAGGGAGTCTTCGAAGCTTTAGCCAAGAAGAGGGCGGAGCCGAGGGCGAAACGATCCGTTCGGCTACTTGCGCTCTTGGCTCCGCCCGGGAAGACCTTCCTCGAAGGTTCAACTCCCATGACAGCAACTCGGCAGTTCTTTTTCCGCAGCGGGTGCCTCGCGTGAAAGCGGAATCGTCCCATGCAAGCGGACGGCTAGCACCAGTGCCGTCACCAAGGCCAATCCTCGTTGAACGCGAGCGAGGATTGTCGGGGTGAGCTTTCCGCGCAACCGCTGGAATTGCTGCTGCGCCAGCCAAAGCAACGGCACGGTGCCAAGTCCGAATGCCAGCGCGGTTTCCGCGCCACGCGCGGCGGAACCCGAAGCCATCAGAGCGAGAAACATCGCGTAAAGCGGACCGCAGGGAAGAAAGGGCGTAAGTAATCCCGTAACACCGGCTCCGGCGACCACCGGCATGGTCCGGGCCTTTAACCGGGCACGAGCGGTGAAGCGCAGGAGGAAGGCGGGCTTGGGAATTTTTTTATCCAAACCGGAAGCGACAAACAACAAGGCCACGACCAAAGCCCAAGGCAACAGCACGGCGGGCGAATCGAAAAACCAACTCAACGGTTCCTTGCCCAGCGCTCCGCAGATCGCTCCCACGATCGTATACGCGGTCAAGCGCCCCCCATGATACGCGCACGCCGCCGTCATCCGCTCGGCTTCGCTTTTCGCGAACATCCCCACGCCGCAGGCAAGCGGACCACACATGCCCACGCAATGCAGGCTGGCGGCAAGCCCGGTGAGCAAGGCTCCGGCGAGGGTGAGAGACATGAACGTGAAAGGTTACCGGGAAGAGGAAGAAACCTCGATGCGTTGCGGGGCGTGTTTAAGCGCGATGGTGATGAGCGTGCTCCACGCGCCCAGCAACAGAGCGAAAGCGAAGACGACAAAAAGCCAAGGATGGCGGACGAAAAAGGGCGGACGGGTTTCTACGGAGTTCATCGGAGTGTGGGTTGAATGGAGGAAGGATCGGGGCCAAGAAAACGCATCTTGTGGCGCAACACGACGTCACCCGGCTCGGCTTTCATTTCGATCGAGACATCGACCGGACCGCGGTAAGCGACCGATGGTGCGACAACGATCGCCGGACGGGTGATTTCACCGTGCGGAGGCACTTCGACGAACGCGTCCGCCCCGCTGAGCGAGAATCCTTCCGGCGCTTCGACGAGGCGCAATTGATAGCGAGCCGACTGATTGCGTTTGTTGTGAAAGCGAAACTGGTAGTGGTTCCGCACCGCATTGGCATCGGCATAAAACGCCGGACCGCGCATGCGGGAAAAATCAGCCGTATAGGGCCTAGCGTTTCGCCAGCCAGCGATCCCGAACGCCACCATACCGAGCAAGCCGAGCGCGGTGTAGGCGAAGACGCGGGGTCGCAACCAGCAGCGACGTTTCCCCGCCAGTCCGTTGAGCGAGTCGTAACGGATCAGCCCGGAAGGGCGGCTCAATTTCGCCATCACCGTGTTGCAGGCGTCGATGCAAGCGGTGCAGCCGATGCATTCCATTTGCAGGCCGTTGCGAATGTCGATGCCGGTCGGGCAGACGTTCACGCAACGAAAGCAATCGATGCAGTCGCCTTCCTTCGGCCCGGCGACCGGCAGGTCCTTCCCCTTTCGCCCGCGCGGTTCGCCGCGGTTTTCGTCGTAGCCGACGATGAGCGTGTCGTCGTCGGTCAAGGCGCTCTGCAAACGACCGTACGGACACATCATGATGCAGAACTGCTCACGGAACCACCCGAAGCAAAACCACAGTGTGAGCGTGAGAAAGGCGACGATGCCGAATGCCATCGCATGCGCCAGCGGTCCTTCTTGCATGTGGGCGTAAAGCCGGGGAATGGAAACGAAGTAGGAAAGAAACACATGCGCGATCAATGCCGAGCAAAGCGCATATAACGCGTGTTTGCCGCCGCGGCGCAGCACCTTCGCCACCGACCACGGAGCGGCATCGAGTTTCCTTCGTGCCACCGCATCTCCTTCGAGCAGTCGTTCGATGCGACAAAACACGTGGTCGATGAACACGGTGTAGGGACATGCCCAGCCGCACCACACACGGCCCAGCAGCGAGGTGACGAAGAACAACAGGAAGCCGAGACCCGAGATGCCGAAAAACATCACCCACAAGTCCTGTGGCACCAAGGTGAGGCCAAAAACGTGGAAGCGACGGTTTTCCACATCGAGGAAAAGCGCCGGGTGGCCGTTCACCGGGATCCACGGCAGCGCCGCGTAAAGCGCGATCAAAAACCAGCCCACCACCTTGCGGCGGGACGCCCACCGGCCACTCACGCCCGCCGGATGCAGAAATACCCGGGAACCGTCGCGACCGATCGTCGTGACGCAATCCAAGTTCGGTTGTCGGCGTTCCGTGGCGGGTTGGCTCATGAAGACGGCAGGACTATGCCGCAGGCGTCGCCCGGAAACTCCGCATTCCCTCCCGCATGCCACGCGGATTTTGCCTTCGCGATTCGGCCTCCGTGGCTGCCGCGGCTGGCGGCCCGCCACAATGTGGGTTGAACACGAAACCGGGGGCGAACCGTCGCAGCCCCAGCTGAATGTTACTGAGTCGCGCTATCCTTGGAGAAGTCCTCCGGATTTTTCGCGATCAAAAACGCGGTGACTTCGGCGATTTGCTTCGGCGAAAGGACCTGTCCCCAGGCGACCATTCTCGCGCCATTATGACCGGGCGACTCAGGTGGTGTGCCTTGATTAACGAGCTTGAAGATGTCCATCGGGTTACCGCCGTACTTCCAGTGATGGTCGTTGAGCGGCAGACCAGGCAACGGCACCGCATTTCCTGAAACCAACATCGTTCCGCTAAGGTCAGTAGCATGGCAAGCCGAGCAATTGGTCATGAACGTCGCCTCCCCCGAAGCGACGATCATTGGATCGACTGACCATTTCCCGATCAAGGTTTTGTCATCGAGCGAAGCCAGCGTCGCCGCCAGTTCGACCTCTTTTTTTTGCTGAAGCTCGGTCACCTTCTCGACGATCGCCTGCTGGTCGGTTTTCAACGCGCCGGTGTAGTAGTAGACGCACCAATAAATCACGAAAAAGACGATCATGATGTAAAAGGTGAACAGCCACCAGTTCGGCAATTTCTGGTCGAACTCCTGGATGCCGTCGAACTCGTGTTCGCGCAGGACGACCTCGCCTTTTTCACGAGCGTAATGACCGCGTTTGATTTCGGGATTCATGGAAAAAAGTGGAAAGTGATCAGTAATCAGTGATCAGCGGAAGAATCGGAATCCTCGTCCAAAGGCATGGAACCCATGCGTTCCCGCTCCTTCGGCTTGAGGCGGATCGCCCGGATCGTGGTGATGAGGAACACGGTGAAGAGCACGCCGAAGGCGATCATCGGGATGATCGACACCCAGTCTTCATGGATGATGCGTTTGAACATCGGCGGAACGATTCGAAGGGTTTACTCGGCTTTCGCTTCCTGTTTACGGCGGAACTCCTGCGTGCGCTCGTCCAGATCGCGGCGCGAATCCGGGTCGAGCCCGTTGGCTTCCGGTGGCGTCGCTTTCTCGATCTCGCGATACGCACCGAGCTTCTGGATGTAGGCGATCAACGCGACGACTTCGCTTTCGGAGAAATGCCGCACAAGTTCCTGAGAGCCGGCGTTCTTCATCGGCTCGTAGCTCACGGGCGAACCGCCTTCGAAGAGCGAGCGGGCGATTTCCATGCCTTGTTCGCGGGCTTGTTGCTCGATCTCGTCTTTCGTCCACGCCGGAAACGGCACACCGAGCTGACGTTGCACCGCGATCTTCGTCGGCAGGGATTTGAAATCGGTCTTCCGCTCGAACAGGAAGTCATACGACGGCATGTTCGAGTCTTCGTTCGCCCAGCGGGGATTTTGGAAGTGGAAGAAGTGCCACTTGTTGTCGCGCTTGCCGATGCGCATCGCCTTGGCGTCTTTGACCAGTGGTCCACCTTCACGGGCCAGATCCGGACCGGTGCGCTTCGAGCCCCATTGATATGGATGGTCGAACAACGATTCGCCCAAGTGGGAAAAGTCATCTTTCACCCCTGCCCGGCCGTAACGCATCACGTCGGGCATCAACGTGCGGATCATCTGCGAGTGGCAATTGTAGCAACCTTCGGCCACGTAGATGTCGCGACCGGCGAGTTCGAGCGGCGTGTAAAGTTCCTGCAAGCGGCCTTCGACGTTCTTTTCGCGATTCACCAGCAACGAGGGAACGATCTGAACCGTGCCGCCAACGGCGACCGCCGCGAAGGTGAGAATGGTGAAAGGCAGGTAGTTCGCGAGCAGGCTTTCGTGCCAGTGATCCCAGCCGTGTTGCGAACGACGGAACGAACGAACGGCTTTGATGGCCACGGCAATCGCGCCGATCAGCGCGGCTTTATCGGCATGCGGCGGCAGGAAGAACCAGAGAATCAGCAACGCGAGGCCCAGCACGGCATAGGCAACGGGATCGCTGCGGAAGGTCGCGCCCAGGCTCATGCGGTCGTGGCGTTTCTTCTCAATCAACGCGACCTCCACCGTATCGTCCTCCGCCTTGCCCGAGCGTGCGGTTTTCCAAATGTTCACCGCACACAAACCGAAGCCGAGCAGGTAAAGTGTGCCGCCGATCGAGCGCAGGATGTAAGGCAACTGGATCGCCTTCAGTGTTTCGACGAACTCGTATTTCAGCGTTGTGCCGCCTTCGGCCACTTCGCCCAGCATCAGGCCCTGCATGATGCCCGAGGTCCACATCGCGGCGACGTAAAGCAGGATGCCGGTGAGGCCGACCCAGAAGTGCATGTTCGCCAACGACGTCGACCACAGCTTGGTTTTCCAAAGACGTGGCGCGAGCCAGTAGAACATCGCTGCGGCCATGAAGCCGTTCCAGCCGAGCGCGCCGCCGTGAACGTGACCGATGCCCCAGTCGGTGTAGTGCGAGAGTTCGTTCACCGCGCGAATCGAAAGCAGCGGGCCTTCAAAGGTCGCCATGCCGTAGAACGTCAGCGCGGCGACGAAGAACTTGATCACCGGATCGGTGCGCAGTTTCGCCCACGCGCCACGCAGGGTGAGCAGCCCGTTGAGCATGCCGCCCCACGATGGAGCCCACAGCATCAGCGAGAACAACATGCCGAGCATCTGCAGCCAGCGCGGCAGCGACGTGTTCAGCAAGTGGTGCGGACCCGCCCAGATGTAGATGAAGACGAGCGACCAGAAGTGGATGATCGAAAGCCGGTAGCTGTAAACCGGACGGTTCGCGGCCTTCGGCAGGAAGTAATACATGATGCCGAGGATCGGCGTCGTCAGGAAGAAGGCGACGGCGTTGTGGCCGTACCACCATTGCACCAAGCCGTCCTGCAAGCCGCCGAAGATCGGATAGGAATGCGTGAACGACGTCGGAAGCGAGAGGTGGTTGACGATGTAGAGCATCGCCACTGTCACGATCGTCGCGATGTAGAACCAGAGCGCGACGTAAAGGCTCGGCTCGTTGCGCTTCGCCAGCGTGCGGAAGAAGTTGATGGCGAACACCACCCAGATCCCCGCGACCGCCAGGTTGATCGGCCAGATCAGCTCGGCGTATTCTTTTCCCCGCGTCAAACCGGCGGGCAAGGTGATGGCGGCAGCGACAATGATGAGCTGCCAACCCCAGAAGTGGATTCTTGAAAGCAGGTCGGAAGCCGTCCGCGTTTTGCACAAACGCTGCGTGGAATAATAGATACCGGCGAACGCCATGTTGCCGACGAACGCGAAGATCACCGCGTTGGTATGCAGCGGGCGAAGACGTCCGAAAGTGATGAAAGAAAGCCCATCCCCCTTGAAGAGTCCGAAGGTCAGCGTTTCGAGGAATTTGCCGTTCATCTGCCACCACGAAAGCTGGGTCGCGGCGATCACGCCCACGAGCATGCCGACGATGCCCCACACGAGGGAGGCGATCATGAAGTAGCGGACCGACTTGTCGTCGTAAGTGATGGTGGCAGTGCGGGTGGCGGGCTGGCTCATGGGTCGGGAAGATTCAGCGGGTGATGTCGTCATCGAGGGGCAACAGCGAATCGCGTTCGGGCGAGGCGTTCCGTGAACGACGGAATTCGCCCGCGAAACACAGGACAAAAATCCCGGCAAGGCAGGAGCTGATCAACAAGGTGAGCGCGATGACGGCCATGCGAGGATGCAAGGAGTATCGAAATGCGGCGGAATGGGTCGCCGCGTGAATTGCGGGAAGGTGCGCGGATTTTCTCAAACCGCCGCCGCGCGACGCCAACCGGCCTGCCATTCGAGGTAGGTGTCGCCAATGAGCCCGGGGAGGCAGCAGTCGTGGAAACGTTCCGCATTCAGCAGCAAATGGAGTTCTCCGATATCCTTCGGCGCTCCGGCCATCCCGGCGCGAAAGACCGTCGCCAGCGACTCGGCCGCTTGGGCCGCGAGCGGGCCGCTCAGCACCACGCGACCGCGACGCGCCAGGGCTCGAAAAACGGCGAGCGTGAGGGCTTCGCCCGAAAGCGTTTCATCCACCCCGAGCAACGCGAGTTGCGCGACGTTCGACTGGATGGCGTCGATCAGCTCCGGTGCGAACGCGATCCAGCGGCCCTCGGCGGTTTCGTCGAATTCGTTCAAGTGTTCCGCCACGCTTTCGGCCAGCGATTCCGGCAAGCCCTGAGTCGGGTCGAGCAGAATGGCGGGCGCGAACGACAGCGACGCGGCGGGAAGCCAGTGATGGAAATCGGCGAAGGTTCGAGCGAGCATGGCGGCGGAAATTGGCCGTCACCTTGCCCCGGCGGCGAAATTCCCGCCTCGCGCCTCCTGTCGGAAACTGCGCGGATTTTCGCAAATTTCCGGGTTAACCGCCCGGAACCGGATCGAAGATTGCAACGAGTAAAATCCCTTCGCAACTTCCTGACGTCACCGGGGTTTTCCTCCGTGAACCGCCTCACCGCCATGAACCGCACCCCTCTTCCCGAAGACGACTCGTGGGAATCGGACGCCGTTTGGAAGCTTCTCGACGAAGTTCCGCCGGCTTCGGCAGGGCCGCGTTTCGTCGATGACGTGATGCGCGCGGTGCGTTTGGGGGAAACCCCGCAACCGTGGTGGAAGCGCGTGTTCGCACCCCTGCCAGCCGCTGGGTTGGCCACCGCGACCGCCGCCATCGCGCTGGCGGTGCATTCGCTCGTCTCCGTCCCCTCGCCCACCGGCGGTCCGGTCGCGGTCACGCCAACGGCGGAATCATTCGCCGACGTCCAAGCCGCCGCCGACGCCGAAGTGCTCGTGGCCGCGGCCGATCATCTGGATCAATTCAGCGACAATGAATTGGTAAGCCTGATCGGATTCTGACATCACCGCGCCGTGCCGCGCGGACTGATTTTCGATTTGGACGGAACCTTGGTGGACTCATTGCCCGGCATCGCCGCGTCGTTGAACCGCGCTTTGGCGAGCCTCGACCACTCACCCCATTCGGTCGCGAAAGTCCGCAGCTTCGTGGGCGATGGCTCCCGCGTCCTGTGCCAGCGCGCCTTGGGCGGAGTCGGCAGCGAATCGGAAGTCGGTGCGCTCGAAGCCGCCTTTAAGGCCGACTACGCCGCCACTTGGAAGGAAGGCACGACCGTTTTCCCAGGCGTTTCCGAACTTCTGCGCGATCTCGCCGCGGCCGGACATTTCCTCGCGGTGCTGTCGAACAAATCCCATCCGTTCACGACGGAAATCGTGGCGTTGCTTTTCCCCGAAATTCCCTTCGCCCGAGTCCTCGGCCAACATCCCGGCCTCGCCTGCAAACCCGATCCGGCCGGGGCCTTAGAAATCGCCGCCGCGTCAGGCCTTCCGGCGGAAGCCTTCACCGTCATCGGCGATTCCACCATGGATCTGGAAACCGCCCGCCGCGCGAACATGCGAAGCATCGCCGTGACCTGGGGCTATCAGGATGTCCACGTGCTCACCGGCGCGGACGGGATCGCAAGCGATGTGCCCGAACTCGCGGGGTTCTTGCGGGAAGGTTGAAGACCACCCTTTTCAGAGCTGAACGTCCGAAATTTGGAACCGACCCCTTTTACGACCCCTTTTACTACTACCAGCGAGAGCCAGCTCCTAAACGGAGGTGAATCCATGAAATCACGAAAAGACTCCGCCGACAGAGGGGCTGGTAGCGGTTGTATGGCACGCCTTGTTCGCTTCTTCTCTTCATGGTTTTGGGGGAAGCCCTGATTGCAGCTTACTAAATCCACCGCTCGCACGGTTACAGAGATCGAGACATTCAACCGCGAAGATTTCGACATCGGCGAGTGTGGCAGTGGGGATGTCGCCGTCGTCAACCCCGCGAGCCAGATCAGTCGATACCTTTCTGATCCCGAATATAGCCCCGTGTTCCGATGGGCCATTCCCACCCCCGATGGAAAAATAAGGGTTGTGACATACAAGGTTCCTTCTCGTTGCGAGCGAGAAAAAGCTATCCCAAAATGCCTTGAGTGACTCCTTGTCCTCATCTGGAATACTTAGACCATCAATACCCGTCTTCACCTTCTTTATCTTGTCGCCCAGTCGATCACTTCGGACAAACGACGGCTAGATCCTCAACGCCATCGAACATCTCATTATGCCAGAGCCACAGTTGAAATTCCAGGAAAGCGAACCGCATGACAAAATCTCCGACCGCCTTTGCCATGTTGTCAGGCCAGTCGAGCACGATCATACCTTTCACTCGGGCAGTCATTTCTTAGCGAACGCCACAGCGCAGCAACCGGCCGAATGACGCCGAAAAACTCTCACCAACCTCAAATCATGTCCGAAGAAACCGACAAACAAACTGCCCCCGACCGGCCGGTTGCCGCTGCCGCGACTTGTTCTCGGTTGTCCGACACGCCGGAAACCGACCGAGCGTCTTACCTGGCCGAAACCGGGACAAGCGGGACGGCGCGGGTAGTCCTCGCCGAATTCGCAAAAACCCTGGAACGCGAGCGGGATGAAGCCCGCGAAGAACTCGAAAGTCATGCGTGGGAAATCAGCCCCGCGATGGCGGAGGCGAAGATCAACGAACTCAACGCGAGGTGCGAGCGGTTGGAAGTCGAGCGCGCCCAACTTGAGGCTGCGCTAATGCTCGCGGCGCAATGGGGAATTTCCAGCGATGGCTACAGCGCGGAAGTGGCCGGGAATATTCGAGCTTGGATCATCGGCGGCATGAAAGGCCCCGCTCCAAAAGCGCCCGACTACTATCCCGAGAACAGTCTTTATTAGTAGTATCCCGAAGCTTGATATCCGGGGCGTTCTTAAAGGCAGATTGGGCTAGAATCTCTTGATCTGACAAGGGATTTCCCGGTTGACGTGCGTCTATCCGGCAACGCTTTCGCGGCGTAATGGGACGAAGTCTTCTCGCGGGATATCACGGAGAAGACACCGATGAATCTCCCCGAATTGAGCCGACGACTTGGAGCCAGAAACCGGGCTGCAGCTGATGGGCAAGCAGGAATGCTTACCCTACTTCACTCATGCCGTAACGCGTCGATCGGGTCGAGCCGGGCAGCGCGGCGGGCGGGCATGAAGCCGAAGAGCACGCCGATCGCGGCGGAGAAACCGAAGGCGATCAGGTTAATCTTCGGATCAAAGAGGAAGGGCACTTCGATCAGTTTGGAAATCCCGGTGCAAAGGCCAAGCGCCAAGGCCACGCCCACCGCTCCTCCAACGGCCGACAGCGTGATCGCTTCGACGAGGAACTGCAGCAGCACCTCGCGTGCACGCGCGCCGATCGCGAGGCGGATGCCGATTTCGCGCGTCCGTTCGGTCACGGACACGAGCATGATGTTCATGATGCCGATGCCGCCGACGAGCAGACTGACGCCCGCGACCGCGCCGAGCAACGTCGTCATCACCTTGGTGCTCGAACTCACCGCGTCGGCGATTTGCCGCGTGTCGACGACGGAGAAATTGTTCGCCTCGTTGCCGCGGAGGTTACGTCGCTCGCGCATCAACGGCGTCACCGACGCGATTATCTCGTCGCCGGAATAACCGTCTTCCGCGGAGATCATGATCTGGTTGATGTTCTGCTTCGAGCGCTGGCCGTTGAGTCGCCGCTGCAACGTGGTGACTGGCACGAAAATGTTGTCGTCGAGATCTTCGCCGAAACCGCCCTGTCCTTTCACCGCGGTCACGCCGATCACCACGACCGTCATGTTGTTCAAACGAATCTTGCCGCCGATAGGATCTTCATTGCCGAAGAGTTCCTTGCGAATGGTTTCGCCGATCACCGCGACCGGATTGCCTTTCACCACGTCTTCGTCATCGAAAAACCGGCCCAGATTGATCTTCCAGTTGCCGATGCCGAAGTAGGGCGGCGTCGTTCCATGGATGTCGGTGTTCCGCGCTTTTTCCAAATGAATCGCGGGAGCCATCGTCTGGGCCATCGGCGCGGCGGCTCGAACGCCAGGCACTTGGTTCGTGATCGCCTGCACGTCGGCGAGATTGAAAAGCGGCACGTTGCGACCACCCCCGCCCCACCCTTGGCCGGGTCGGAGCACGAGCAAATTGCTACCGAGAATGGAAATCTGCGACTTCACCGCTTCGGTCGCACCTCTACCGAGCGTGACCATGGTAATGACCGCGGCCACGCCGATGATCACGCCCAGCACCGTGAGAAAGGCGCGGGTCGGATTGCGGCGGATTTCCCGCAGGGCGATGAGAAAGGCGTTCCAAAACATTCCGAGTGTTCAGTGTTCAGTGTTCAGTGTTCAGGGAGATCTCCCACCTCTTCACCTCTCCCCTGACCACCGGCACCTGGCCCCTGGCCACTCATTGGTTGCTCGTTGATCACATCCGAGTCGATCAAACCGTCGACCACATGGACGACACGTTTCGCATACGCGGCAACGTCGTCTTCGTGCGTCACCATGAGAATCGTGATACCCAGATCGCGGTTGAGGTTGCAGAGCAGCTCCATGATTTCGCGGGTCGTGCGCGAGTCGAGGTTGCCGGTCGGCTCGTCGGCGAAAAGCGTGCCGGGATTCGTGGCTAACGCGCGCGCGATTGCCACGCGTTGTTGTTGGCCACCGGAAAGCTCGGCAGGTGTGTTGCGCTCTTTGTTCGGCAAACCGACGCTTGCAAGCGCCGCGCGGGCGCGTTCGTGACGCTCCTTGCGGGAAATGCCGCGATAGAGCATCGGCAACTCGACGTTTTCCAACGCCGAAGTGCGGGCGAGCAGGTTGAAGCCTTGGAAAATGAAGCCCAGCGCATGACGACGGAGCAACGACCGTTGATCTGGGTTGAGCGACTCGACCGCGATGCCGTTGAATCGATAACTGCCGGACGTCGGTGTATCGAGGCAGCCGAGGATGTTCATCAGCGTCGATTTACCCGAACCGCTGTGGCCCATCACCGCAACGAACTCACCGGGTGCGATATCGATATCGACGCCTTTGAGCGCTTGAAACGCGGCGTCGCCCTTGCCGTAGGTCTTCGTGAGACCCCGCAAGCGAATGAGCGGTTCGACGGCTTGGTTCATGGCGTCGCGACGGGGCGGAGGTGTGTAATGACGGCGGTGTTTTCGTCGATGCCTTCACCCGAAACTTCCGTGCGGGTGCCGTCCGTGAGCCCGGTTTTCACTTCGATCTCCACCGGTTTGCCGTCGCGCAACACCCAGACGTGAGGCTTCTCCGAGCCTTCGTTTTTGGGTGCGGGCGGGCGAACACCCCGACGACGCATCGGACCGGGCGTCAGGCTCTGCACGAACGACTTCTTCTGCTCCTTCGGCTCCTCCTTTTCGTATTGGCTCGGATCGAAGCGCAGCGCGGCATTCGGCACCAACAGCACGTTCTTGCTCTCCGCCACCGCGATGTCGGCCGTTGCCGTCATGCCCGGACGCAGCGTCAGATCGGGATTCGGCACCGAGAGTTCGGCATCGTAGGTGACGACGTTATTCACGACCTTGGAACCGTAAGCCACCAAGGTGACGCTCGCGCTGAACTCGCGATCCGGCCAGGCATCGACGGAAAAGGTCGCGCGCTGGCCCTTTTCCAAACGTCCGATATCGGCTTCGGCCACGGCGACCTGCAGCTCCATGGCTTCCAGGTTTTCCGCGAGCAGGAACAACACCGGCGCGGTGAAGGAAGCCGCCACGGTTTGCCCGGGATCGACGCTGCGGGTGAGCACGATGCCATCGATGGGCGAACGGATGATCGCCTTGGAAAGATCGCTTTCATTCGCCCGGATCGACGCTTCCGACGCTTCGACGTTTGCCCTGGCGCTTTCCAGATCGGCGGCGGCGCGATTACGGGTGGCGACCGCGGCGTCCATTTCCACCGGCGCCGGCGTTTTGCCGCCGCTCAAGCGGTGCAGTTCCTGCAAACGCCCCAACCCGGCGGCGCTTTCTTTCAACGTCGCCTCGGCTTGACCCACGCGCGCGATCGCGGCGAGCCGGTTTGCTTTCAAGCTCGCGTTGGTTTGCATCAGCTTGGTGGTGTCGATCCTCGCCAACGGCTGACCCTTTTTCACGGTGTCGTTCCGATCCACCATGACCTCCTGCACGATGCCGGAAAGCTCGCTACCGACGCTAACTTGATTGGTCGGCTGGAGATTGCCGGTCGCCGTCACGGTCAGTGCGAGATCGCCGCGTTTCACGTTTTCCGTGACGTACTCGGGGCCCGAATCCTTCGAGGCATTGCGTTTCTGATAGAGGAAAAACCCGCCGAGGGCGACGAGCGGCAGCACGCCATAGACGAGCGTGCGGCGCAGCCAGTGGGAAGGGCCGCCGCGGGCAACGAGGGTGGCGAGATCGGGATGGGAACCGGATGAACTCATGCGATGGGGAGGAAACGGAAAAACTTTTCAGGAAGCGGACGACCAACCGCCGCCGAGCGCTTTATAAAGCTGGACGTAGGCGGCGCTGCGATCGGCGCGGGCGGAAACGAGGCTTTCCTCGACGCCGAGCTCGGTGCGCTGGGCATCGAGCACCGTGATCAAATCGACCACCCCAGCGTGGTAACGCTGCGAAGCGAGGGTGGATGCCTCGCGAGCGGAAACGGCGGCTTTTTCCAGTGTCGCGATTCGTTCCGCCGAGCGGCGGCAAGCGATCAACGCGTCTTCCACTTCGGAAAGCGCCGTCAGCACGGACGTTTCGTAGCCATGCAACGCCTGTTCTTCGATCGCCCCTTGCGCGGCGATGTTGGCGCGGATTCGCCCGGCGTCGAAAATCGGACTGGTCAGGCCGCTCACCAGCCCTGCGGAAGCGTTCTCCGGATTGAACACTTTTGATCCGGAAAGCGTGCTCAAGCCAAGCGAGCCGGAGAGATTCAAGCTGGGCAGTTTTTCCAACTCCGCCGCGCGGGTCCGTTGCACCGCGGCCACCCAGCGATGACCGGAGGCGCGCACGTCTGGTCGCTGGCGAATCGTGTCGGCGGGGATGCCAAGGGCGAGTCCACTTTCCGGCGCGGGAATCCCCCGGTTGCCGCCAAGCAAACCATCGAGCGCTCCGGGCGTCAGCCCCGCGAGCAAGGTCAGGCGGTTGCGCGTTTGGGCGACCGATTGTTCAAGCGACGGAATCGACGCGTTTGCCTGCTCCAGGCTCGTTTTCGCCTGTTGCAATTCGAGCTGATCCGTTTGCCCGGCCTGTTGCCGCCAGGTCGTGAGCTGGTAGGTATCCTGACGGCTTTTCAGGCTTGCCCGCACCACCGAGCGACGCGCTTCGGCTTCACGAAGATCCAGATAAGCCAAGGCAACTTCCGACGAAAGCGACGCCTGCACCGTGTGCAGATTTTCCACCGCCGCATTCACGTCCGAGGACGCGGCCAAGAGCGACGTGCGGTTTTTACCGAACAAATCGACCTCCCACGACGCGTTCAAACCGGTCGAGTAACGCGTGTCGGACGTCTGCCCGACGCCCTCGCTACGGCTCACGGTGGAATTCGTGCCGGCCGAACCATTCAAACTGGGAAACAGCGTGCTCGCCTCGCTTTGACGTCGCGCCCGAGCTTCCCGCACGCGGGCGGAGGCGGAAGCTAGGTCGCGGTTGTTCGCCAACGCCGTGCCGATCAATTTCGTCAGCACCGGATCGTCGAAGCGCTTCCACCAACGCGAAAGATCCCGGTCAGGCGAAGCCACCGGAAAACCGGCCGCGTTTTTCCAATCCGCCGGAAGCACCACGGCCGAACCGGAATTCGCCCGAAACCCGGCGCAGGCGGAGAGACTCAACACGGCGATCAACCCAGAAAGCGGTAGAGTGGGGGTGAAACGAAGCGGTCCGGGCATGGGCGGGCGAATACGCATGGGGAGGGTGAAACCTTTCGGATCGGAAAGGGATGCAAGAAACGAAGAGAAACCACGAAAGACACGAAATTTCACGAAAGGTGGTTTCGTGTCCTTTGGTGCTTTTCGTGGTTTTCCTTCAAATCAGGCGAGCTCTCCGGGCATAAAAAATCCGGCGGCGGGGACCCTGAACCCCGCCGCCGGACACCCAAACACTGAACTCAAAAAATCAAGCTCCAGCCGGCAACCCGCCAATCGGCTTGGGCATCGGCTTTTCTTTCTTACGCAGCGCTCTGCGCATTTTTGTCAAAGCAGAGTTCTGAAGTTGGCGAATTCTTTCGCGAGTGACCCCAAACTGGCGACCAACTTCTTCCAAAGTCATTGGTTTTTTGCCAGTTAAGCCGAAACGCTCGTCGATAATTTTTCTTTCGCGATCGTCCAAAACGGAGAGCAATCCGTCGAGTTGCCCCTGCAAATTCTTGTCGGAAAGCATTTCCAGCGGGTTCGCCGCACGTTCGTCGCCGATGATTTCGCCGTATTCGGTCGCTTCGCCCTCGTTGATCGGAGCGTCGAGCGACGTCGGGCGCTGCGACGCCTGCTTCAGCATCGCAAGTTTGCGACGTGGCAGGCCGATTTCCTCGGCAAGCTCCTCATCGGTAGGCTCGCGACCCAGCGCTTCGGCGAGAATGGTCGAAATGCGGCGCATTTTCGCGATCTTATCCACCATGTGAACGGGCAGGCGGATGGTCTTCGACTGGTTCGCCAGCGCGCGCTTGATCGATTGCTTGATCCACCAAGCCGCGTAGGTCGAAAGTTTGCCGCCCTTTTTCGGGTCGAAGCGCTCCACCGCCTTCATCAGGCCGATGTTACCTTCGGAAATCAGGTCGGAGATCGGCAAACCGTAGCCGGCGTAGTCCTGGGCGATCTTCACCACGAGGCGAAGATTCGCGCGGATCATGTGAGAGCGAGCCTCTTTGTCGCCCTTCTTGATGCGTTTCGCCAGTTGGACCTCTTCTTCGGGAGTGAGAAGCGGAGTCTTGGAAATCTCCCGCAGGTACAACTTGAGGCTGCTGTCGGATTCGTAGGCCATGGTCGTAAAAACTGGGTTACGTGATTAAGCGTCTTGAGGATTGGAATTATTCTAAATTTCTTCCTTTCCCCGCGATTTTTTCGGGCGATATTCCGGCGCTTTTTCGGCCATGAATTAGTTCGCCCGTAAGCGGATGGCTTTCATCCTTTTCTTTAGCAAAGGCCGTGCCTTCGCCCGAATCCAAGCTAACCCCTTGACAGTCAGCAGTTAGACTTTTCGGGATTCTGGCCCCTCACCGTGCAAGTGACAGAATGCCGTGCAAAGCGCGCCATTTCCGGCACGGGCCGTGACGCATCGTCGCAGTTGGCAAGCCGGTTTGGCCCGGCCATGCTCCGCGCGTGTCCGACTCGCTTTATTCTCTTGTCCGTCCGCTTTTGTTCCGGTTCGACGCCGAGGTCGCCCACCATGTCGGGATGGCCGGTCTGCGATTGGCCGAACGCTGCAAAATTCTGCCGCTGACTTTCCCAGAAGATGACTTCGCCGCGCCGATCGAAGTGATGGGGCTGCGTTTCCCGAATCGCGTCGGCCTCGCCGCCGGCCTCGATAAAGCAGGCAACACGATCGACGCGCTCGGCCGCCTCGGCTTCGGTTTCGTCGAAATTGGCACCATCACCCCTCGCCCGCAGGCGGGGAATCCCAAGCCGCGCTTGTTCCGCCTCGTGCCTGACGAAGCGATCATCAACCGCATGGGCTTCAACAACCCCGGCATCGAGCAAGGCGTGAAAAACGTCAGCCGCAGTCGCTCGTTCGACGGCGTGATCGGCTTCAACATCGGGAAGAACAAGGACACGCCGAACGAAAACGCGGCCGACGATTACCTCGCCTGCCTGCGCGCCGCCTGGCCGGTGGCGGATTACATCGCGGTCAATCTTTCCTCGCCCAACACTCCGGGTCTTAGAGACTTACAAAGCGAAGACGCCTCCGCACGATTGCTCGAAACGCTGAAACGCGAGCAGGATAAACTCACCGCCGAGCACGGCAAACGCGTGCCGGTGCTTTTCAAAGTCGCACCCGATCTCGACGCGCCGCACATCGCGGGCCTTGCGAAGGTGTTCCTCGACGGGGGGCTCGACGGTCTGATCGCGACGAACACCACGCTCGACCGCACCAAGGTCGCCGGTCATCCGCGGGCGAACGAGGCGGGCGGCCTTTCGGGCAAACCGGTGACGCAACGCAGCACCGAGGTCGTCGCCGCCTTCGCGTCGCACTTTGGCGGAAAGGTGCCGATCATCGGCGTGGGCGGGATTTCCTCGGTGGAAGACGCCCTCGACAAACTCCGCGCCGGGGCAACGTTGATCCAGATCTACACGTCCTTTATCTATCAAGGGCCGGACTTGGTGAAAAAACTGGTGAAGGAATTGCCAGCCGGTCCCGTCTGAAGGACAAGCGCTGTTGGAAATCCACTTGAGACCTTCCGATTTCCGCTTACCAATACCCTAACGCTAGCAACCATGAAAACGATCCTCACTTCGACCGCAGCCGTCGTTACCGCCATCGCTTTTTCGAGCTGCGCCGCTCCGGCCGGCCCGAACACGCAGCGCGGTGCCGCGACCGGCGCTCTCCTCGGTGCCGCTGCCGGTGGCATCATCGGTCACCAATCCGGTCGCGCGCTTGAAGGCGCGGCAATCGGCGCCGCCGCGGGTGGCACCGCCGGTGCGGTCTACGGCAACTCCCGCGACCAGGAAGAATACGGCTATCGCCGCGGCTACGGCTACTAATCCTTGTCATCGTTCTCCACGGGCGTCCGGAATTTCCGGGCGCCCGTTTTTTTTGGATGAATCGGGCCTTCACCGCCTCGTATGAATATCTTTCCGCCATGGCCCGACTGTTCGTTTTCCTCTTCAGCTTGTTTGCTTCGCCTTTCCTGACCGCCCAAACCTCGGGCTTCGGATTCGGAGGGAGCAAAACGGCAGCGGTCAGTAAGGCGACGCTCGTTTCCGAAGCCAGCACCCTCGCGCCGGGCGAATCATTCACAGTCGCTCTGAAACTCGCCCACCCCGACGGCTGGCATAGTTACTATCAGAATTCCGGCGGACTGGAAAAACCGCCCGTGATCACTTGGACGCTCCCGGAAGGTTTTTCCGCGGGGCTAATCCAATGGCCGGTGCCGGAGGTCAAAGACGGCGTCTTCGGCAAAAGCTTCATTTATTCGGGCAGCCCCGCGTTTCTCGTCGAAATCACCCCGTCCGCAAACTTGAAGCCGGGCGAATCGGTCACGCTCGAAGCCACGGCGAATTGGCAGATTTGCGACCAAACCTGCCGCGACGAATCGGCGAAGTTTTCGGTGACGTTGCCGGTGGCGGAAAAGGCGGCTGCGGATCCTGCACAAGCCGCCTTGTTCGACCAAGCTCGCCAGAAACTTCCCGTTTCGTCGAAAGCGCTTACGTTCCGCTGGGACGCCCTCGCCGGAACCATCCAATTAAACGTTTCCCCCGCCTCCGCAACCGATCCCAACGGCCTCGAATTCATCCCCGATCAACCGTTCGCCCACCCGCTTTCGGAAGGCGGTTCGTTCGCCCGCGAAGGCGACGCGTGGGTGCTGACGCTCAAGCAAGCGACCAAGGACGTGTTGGATAACGACATTCCATTGGGTGAAACGCTCTCCGGCATTCTCGTCGCCAAATCTCCGCTCGATACCGTTTCGGGTGCCACGGCGATCCGCATGGAGCCCACACCGCTACGGGCCGCGATCAGTTTTCCCCCGGCTTCTTCCACCGCCCCAGCGGCCGCTCCGATGCCGATGATCAAGTTCGCCACTCTGCTCGGCTTGATCGGCTTGGGCGGTTTGGTGCTCAACCTGATGCCCTGCGTTTTCCCGGTGATCGGTTTGAAAATCCTCGGCTTCGTCCAACAAGCGGGCGAGGACCGGAAAAAAATCGTCGCGCACGGACTGACCTTTACCCTCGGCGTGCTGATTTCCTTCTGGGTGCTCAGCGGCATTTTGTTCGTCGCCCGCACGGCAGCTCTGGCGAAAGGCGGCTCGGCCGAAGCGATCGGTTGGGGCTATCAACTCCAACAGCCGTGGGTGGTACTCTCGCTCATGCTGCTGATGTTCGCCCTCGCGCTGAACCTTTTCGGCGTGTTCGAAATCGGCGCGGCGGCCACTTCGATCGGCGGCTCGTTGCAAGCGAAGCAAGGACTCGCAGGCACGTTGTTCTCCGGCATGTTGGCGACGGTGGTGGCGACGCCTTGCTCGGCTCCGTTTCTCGGTGTCGCGCTCGGCACGGCGATCGGTTTGCCCGGCCCGCAATTTTTCACCGCCTTCACCGCGATGGGTCTCGGGCTATCGCTGCCCTATCTGGTGCTCTCCGCGTTTCCGAAACTGATCGCCTTCCTCCCCCGCCCCGGCGCGTGGATGGAAAGCTTCAAGCAAGCGATGGCCTTCCTGCTCTTCGCCACCACGGGTTACCTGCTGTGGGTCTACACCGGGCAAATCGGCCTCGAACACATGCTCGGTCCGGTCTTCGGTCTCAGTCTCGCGGGCCTCGGCGCGTGGATCTACGGTCGCTGGTCGTTGCCGCATCGCAGCAAGCGCGCGCGGGTGACCGCGACGTTGCTCGCCCTCGTGTTCGCCACCAGCGGCGTGATCGCCAGCATGCCGCCGAAACCGAGCAAGCTGGTTTGGGAAACATGGTCTAGCGAGCGCGTCGAATCGCTTTTGAAGGAAGGCAAACCGGTCTTCGTCGACTTCACCGCCCAATGGTGCGCGACCTGTCAGGTGAACAAAAAGCGCGCCTACACTCCCGAGGTGATCGCCCTGATGCAGAAACGCGGCATCGTGACTTTGAAAGCCGACAAAACCAAACCGGACCCGGCGATTGAACAAAAGCTCCGCGAACTCAACCGCACCGCGATACCGGTGAACGTGTATTATCGACCGGGCAAGGAACCGGTCATCACGCCGGAGCTTCTAAGCGCGGATTACTTGTTGGAGTTGTTTGGGGAGTGAGAACGGAACTTGGCAACGTCCACTCGACGGAAGGAAGTCAGTTTTGTCTCACGGCACCTTCTTCTGGAGCATGCGCATTGCTGCGTGAATGGTCGCCAAATAGAAATAAAACATCCAGCTTAACCAAATGGAACCGTCGTAGTCAGACCTCTGCTTCGGATTATGATGGCGGATAGCAAAGTTGTTCGCGATGTTGAATAGGTCCGCCTCGTCTGGTTTGGCCAATACAAGCTTCAGCTGGGGACGTAGATACTCTAGGACATCGGCAAGGTCGCGAATCGCGTCACGCCTTTCTGCCGCAGTAGATCGATATCGCCGGAATTTGGCGATGGCTGACTCAACGCGGGTTGTCACATTCACATCCGGCGACGGCAGGCTCGCGGCAAGCAATGGCGCGGTACCCGGTTGCGGCAACTCGCGGATTTCGCCTTGTTCGGAGATTTCGAAACCGTCTTTGTAGCTTTCAAGTAGCAAGTTTACGCGCTCGCGGTACTCCGCTTGGCCGGTCTTGGGATCAAAGGTGTCGTAGTGCCACCCACATTGCGCGTAAGTGTGGTGATAGCCATCAACGGGCTTAGACACGTGGTCGTGCAAGAACTCCACGAGGTCGAAGAGTTCGTCTTCAGATAACCCGGCGAACTTTTCGGGAAACGGCCAGAGCGAGTCTCGCCGCAGATGAAATAGCAGTGCGGCGGCGATGTCGCCTCCGAGCTTGCCAGCGACGTCACCTGCATCAACACACGAATAGCCGAAGTATTCCTGAAAGTACCCAGCCTCAACTAGCTGTCCATACGTGCTGTGAAGCAGCGATGCCAAAACAGGCAACGGCACGTTGGTTCCGTGGGGATGCTTGCCGGTGCGAACAGAGTAGTAGCGCCGCGCCATACGTTTTATCGGTTCCAAACAATCACCATTTAGCCCATAGCGACCGCGGAAGAGAGCATCGCTGCAGTTGCGGACGAATCTATTAGCGCGATATGGTCTTCCATGACGAGCACAGAATCTTCGTGCAACAGTCTGATGCAGCGATCGTCTTCAGGGCTCCTCGTGAACAATCACAACTGCCTCAAGGTTAATTATAGCGACGATCCTCCCGTCTTCGGCGCGAATGGCTACCACTTTGGAATCCTTAGAAATTTCGATAGTGCTGCCCTTAATCCGGGAGAGGGTCTTGTCTAATTTTGTAATTACGTATGTCTTCATGGCATGAAATCCTCAAACCCAAACGGACATCTATTCGACGACGAGTCGTGATAATCGCGGCGAGTCGTTTCCCGTTACGACCGAACGAGTCTACATGGAATGGAACAAATCCGGCCCGACGTTGGCAATGGCCAATTGCCGGGCTTGGGGGATTCGCGGGGTCGCCGACCGGCCAGACGTGAGCCTTCAGGAAACTCGTTTTTTAAAACTCCGTGCAACTCTCACGGACTTCGGCGGTTTTCTCGCCACGGAGTTCAACCGCCTCCCGTTCGCATGCCGCCCATGATCCGACGATTCGCTTTCGCAGGCGTGGAGATTTCCATTCGCTTCCTGCTGCTGTTCTCATCCTGCAAAGCGATCGCGGTTCCGACCGTCCATGGACCGGCGGGGATTTTTGTGATCGGCGACACCCGTCCGGTCGCGGGCGAGGTGGCGAAGTTCGATCTGGATTTCGTTTCCGGCTACACGTTGCGGATGACGTGGAAGGACATCGAGTCGTGGAATCCCAACACCGGGGCTCCCGCGTATGACTTTTCCAGAATCGACGCGACGCTGGAGGACCTGAGAGCGCGGGGCAAACGGATGACGTTGGAGATTTTCATCACCAAGGCACCCGATTACGTGATGGCCCTGCCCGACACCCTCACTTGGGTGAATCCGCATCCCCAACAGGGAGGCGTCCAACCGCTACCTTGGGATGCGAACTCGCAAGCGGCCTACGCGGCAATGATGCGCGCGATGGCCGATCATCAGGTCGCCGGAACCTCGTGGCGCATGGCGGATCATCCGACGCTGGAATCGATCGATGCCTCGATCGTCGGCTTGCAGGGACTGCGCGAACTCTCGGGCACGCTTGTGGCCGACAGTCGATATGACCGGGAAACGTTCATTCAATCGGTCGTCGATTCGGTCGCCAGCAACCGGGAAGCATTTCCGGCGAAATTCGGTTTCCTGGCGCTCTTCGCCATGGATGACAACGAACCGGGCGAATCGTTGGACGAAGCGGTTTACGCCCGGCTGATGGCGCGCTTCAACGTTCCCGGCGCTCCGAGTCTGGGATTTTTTCAGGAAACCCTGAGCGACGCGGGACCGAATCCGGACACCCTTGGCAAGCTCCTGAAACAAGCCTCGTCGCAAACCTATGTGATGTTCCAGGCGCTTCGGCCCTGGGAATTGCGAGCGGGTGAAACGCGTCCGCCGGAAATCGCCAGCGGCACTCCCGTCACCGGGCTGCGGCATGCGTGGACGAATTACGGTTCCACCTACGTCGAGTTGTATGGGGCGGACCTCCTGGCGACGGCCAATCAGGAGCCCTTGCGGAAATGGAATCGGTTTCTCCAAGCGGCGAATGCCATTCGCTCCGGCAAAGAGCGGCTCGCAATCGAGTCGGCGGCTGGAACCGACATCCTCCGTTGGATCGCCGACCCGCTCTTGAGCTATCGACTCTGGAGCGCCGGCCCAACTTGGGAATGGGCCCCCGAATCTTTCACGTCTTCGAGCGGAGAGATCCAGCTTCCTCACCGGAACGACTTGCCGAGCCGCTTTTTCCGCGTCGAGGTGCTGCCTCCGGAGTGAGCGGTTGTTAGCGTTTGGCGTCGGTCCACGTCGCCCCACGGTGGTGATCGGCCGATGCTTTTGCCCATTGATATCACGTCGTTCGCGTTCATGAGCCGAAATCCTTTCGCCCACGACTTTCGAGCTTTCCCGCTTGTGGCCGTCGAGTCAGGTTGTCGGGCGAATGAACGCCACTCCCGCGCTGGTTCGAGATGATCCTTGGTTGACCCCCCACACCGACGCGATCCGCGGGCGGATGGAACATTTCCAACACATCCGGCGCGAGATCGAACGGAAGTCCGGCTCGCTCGCCGCGCATGCGACGGGTCATCGCTCGACCGGCATTCATTTCCTCGGAGCAGGCCCGAGCCCGAACTGGATGGTGCGCGAGTGGGCTCCCAAGGCGCGGGCGCTTTTCCTCATCGGCGATTTCAACGGTTGGAATCCTGAGTCGCATCCGCTCGCCCCGGCAGGCGGCGGCGTGTGGCAACTCCGCTTGCCCGGCGATGCGCTGGTGCACGGGCAAAAGGTGAAGCTCCGCGTGATCGGGGCCGACGGCTCGCAGCGTGATCGCATTCCCGCCTGCATCACCCGCGCGGTGCAGGATCCCGTCACGCACGATTACAGCGGACAAATTTGGAATCCGCCGCAGCCTTACGAATGGAAGCACGAGTTCGATCCCTCCGACGTGGGCGCGCCAACGATTTACGAAGCGCACGTCGGGATGTCGGGCGAAGAAGGCCGCGTCCACACGTATCGCGAGTTCGCCGACGACGTGTTGCCGCGCATCTCCGCGCTCGGCTACAACGTGATCCAGCTCATGGCGATCCAGGAGCATCCCTACTACGGATCCTTCGGCTATCACGTCTCGTCGTTCTTCGCTCCGTGCTCGCGCTTCGGCACGCCGGAGGATTTGAAATACCTCGTCGATGCCGCCCACGGCCTCGGCATCGCGGTGTTGCTAGACGTGGTGCATTCGCACGCGGTGAAAAACATCGCCGAAGGGCTCAACGACTTCGATGGCTCGGGAAATCAGTATTTCCACTCCGGAGAACGCGGCGATCATCCACAGTGGGACTCGAAGTGCTTCGACTACGGCAAACCCGAAGTCCGGCAATTCCTGCTCTCGAACCTGCGCTGGTGGATTGAGGAGTTCCGTTTCGACGGCTTCCGCTTCGATGGCGTGACGTCGATGCTCTATCACTCCCGCGGCAACAAAGCCTTCGGCAGCTATGACGATTACTTCGGCACGGATGCCGATGGCGACGCGATCCTTTACCTTCAGCTCGCCACGACGCTGGTGAAGGAACTCAAACCCGGCGCGCTTTTGATCGCCGAAGACATGTCCGGCATGCCCGGCCTGTGCCGGCCGGTCGAAGACGGCGGTTGCGGGTTTACCCATCGCCTCGGCATGGGATTGCCCGATCACTGGATCAAGTTGCTCAAGCATCAGCCCGACGAACAATGGGACTTGGGCGAACTGTGGGACGTGCTGACCAATCGCCGTTATGGCGAAGCGACGATCGCCTACGCCGAAAGCCACGACCAGGCGCTGGTCGGCGATAAGACGCTCGCGTTCTGGCTGATGGACAAGGAGATGTACTGGCACATGGCCAAGAACGATCCGAATCCCGTGATCGAACGCGGCATCGCCCTGCATAAAATGATCCGCCTGATCACCTTCGCGCTCGGCGGCGAGGGTTGGCTCAATTTCATGGGCAACGAGTTTGGACATCCCGAGTGGCTCGATTTCCCGCGCGAAGGCAACGGCTGGTCGTTCCATCACTGCCGGCGCCAATGGTCCTTGGTCGATAATCCCGATCTGAAATACCCATGGCTCAACGAGTTCGATCGTCAAATGGTCGCGCTGGGACAACGCCTGCTTCACGCGCCACCCGCCACGCAATTGAATCTCGACGCCGCCAACAAGGTGCTTTGCGCGGAACGCGGTGGGCATTTGCTCGTGTTCAACTTTTCGGTCGATCGCTCGATTCCCGGCTACGAGTTTCCCGTTCCGGGCAAAGGCGAATACCGGGTGGTGCTCGATACCGATTCCGTTGAAACCGGTGGTCAGGGCCGGATCGATCGTTCGATCACGCATCACGTTTCGCCCAAGGGCAAACTCGCCCTCTATACTCCCGCCCGCACCGCCCAGGTGTTGGAGCCCATTGGCTAACGAAGACTTGGCTTCCGTCGCTTGACGACGAAAGGAGCCGGTGCGAACCAAACGTCGTGAAAACTCCAATCCTCGCCGCCATGTCCACTCTTCTCGCGACCGCCAGCGCTTTCGCCGGCGGCGAATTCCGTCACGCCGTCTTTTTCAAGTTCAAGCCCTCCGCCACGCCGGAGCAGGTGAAAGAGATCGAAGGCGACTTCATCCGCATGTCGAAGCAAGTGCCCACCATCACCGGCTTCGAATGGGGCACGAGTGAAAGCGTGGAGAAGTTGAACGACGGCTTCACGCATTGCTTCTTCGTCACCTTCAAGGACAAGGCCGGGTTGGAAGCCTATCTACCGTCCGAACCGCACAAGGCGTTCGTCGCGAAACTCCAGGGCGTCGTGGAAAAAGCGTTCGTCTTCGATTACACAGCGAAGGCGGCGGAGTGATCCGTTATTTGGGCACGTTCGGCACCGGCGCGGCGACCCATTTCGGTGCCTTTGGGGTGATGTCGGCGTAGATCGCCACCAGCATCATCCCGATCAACCCGACCGCCCCCGCATATCCGACGGTGAATGCGGTCGCCATCCAGACGATGAACGGCGTGAAAATCAGCAAGCCGATCACCAGCCAGCTCGGTTTCACTTCGTAGGCGTGGACCACGAGGCGCAGTCGCGACCGCGCGAGGGAAATCCCGAGCGTCGTATAGGCGGCGACCGAAGCGACGGCGTTGAGATGATACCAGAACCCGCAGCTTTTTTCCTGCGCCGCGGCGGCGAAAAGCGGGACCGAGCACGCGGCGAGCATTGATCCGAGAAACAAGGCCATCGCACCTGTGCGGGCACCGAGACCACGAAAAGATGACGCGCCGATCGCACCGGCACAGACGACCGCCGAGCCGCCGAGGATGGTCGCCGCGCACGCCGCTTCGAGGCCCCATTCGATGCCACCCACGAGATAGCGCACGACGACATACGGCAGCAGCGAGACGAACGTGAGGACGCACAATCCCCACAGCGTAAAGAATTTCCCTAACACCACTTTCCAACGGTTGAGCTGGGTTAGCAGCAATAGCTCGTGGTTTCCTTCTTCGAGTTCCTGCCCCATCAACACCAAACCGCCAAGAGGCATCACGCCGATGCAAATCGCGGACACCACCATCCAGAACGGCCCGGACGTCCCGAGTAGGCCGAAGTTCAACATGCCCGCGTATTGCTTGAGCGGATTGGAAGTCGCACCCGTTTGGAACTCCGCCGTCATCGCGATGGCGGCGAGCGCCTGGATTCCAAGGAAGGGATAAACGAAACTCCCGCGGCGCAAATTTTGCCGCAATTCCTTCACGGTCATCGGACCGAATCGCTCGGGCAGATCGTTTTTCCAAACTTCCTCCACGGCGGCTACTCTTTCACTCCCGTGTTGTCACCGCAAGCCGCTGGACGATGAAGCGAAGATGGAGTTAGATCGGATATGTCTCGCGAAGCGCTCAATGTTCTCGGCACTCCTCTGCTCACGTGTTCGATCGATCCGCTGACCGGTTGGTTTCGCGATGGATGCTGTCGGACGGGCAAAGGCGACCAAGGCGTGCATGTGGTCTGCGTGCGAGTGTCCGAAGCGTTTCTCGAATACTCGAAATCGCGCGGCAACGATCTCTCGACGCCTCGCCCCGAATATCAATTCCCGGGCTTAAAACCCGGCGACCGCTGGTGCTTGTGCGCAGCCCGTTGGCAGGAAGCATTCGAAGCCGGCTACGCGCCTCACGTCGTGTTGGAAGCCACTCACGAATCGGCGCTCGAATTCATCGACCTCGCCGACATGAAGCGTCACGCGGTGTTGTAAGAGAGGCTTCCTGGGAACGCCAGTTTACCTGGATGGTTCCTTCGAGCGATCGAACACCTTATCGAGCCGGTCTAGGTAGCTGGACACCGGATCGTTGCGTTGCAGCGTATTCGCCTTCAGGCGGTCCTTTAGCGCGAGGTAGTCCTCGAACGCGCCGCTGGTTTCCCGCGCACGGGTGATTTCGAACCACTCGAGGAAATCGTGCGCACGTTTGATGCGTTCGTTCATCGACTGCCGGGCACCGGCCAACCGCGCGAGGCGCTCGTCGATTTGCTTCGGCTTGTTCGCCGCGACCTCACTCAAGATCATCTGATACTCGGCAATCAGCGGACGATGCGATGGGAAGCACCGGTAGCTCAGGCGAACCAACGCATCCTGCGCCGGGCGAACCGCTTCGAGCCGTTCGTTCTGCGGAAGTTTTGAGACCGCGGACCAATCGCCCAAAGAATGCTCGCGGATTTCGCCCTCTACGCGGAAATGCAGCTTCAGTGCCTCGGTCAATGCGGCGTCGGTTTCCGAAACGGTGAGCACATCGGTCGTCTGCGGCATGGCCATGTTGGCCATTTGCAATTGCCACCACTTGGCGAGGCTGCGCTCGGACAGGTTCAGTTCGGGAAAGTGTTTGCGCAGCAACTGCGGCATTTCCCCGTCGTAGCTGGCCGCTTCGCTCAGGAATGCGCGAAAGCCTTCCTTGCCCTGCGGTTGCTCGAACAAAGCCATCACCAGCGCACCTGCGGAAACCCGGAACGCGGCGCGCATCGCGCTGTCGAGTGACTCATGGGCGGAATCGGTCACCGCGAACAACTCGTCCAGTTTGTAGAGTCCGCCGTGTTTGAAGAGCGTTTCGTAAAGCCGCCGGTCGCCACGCTTTTCCCGCCACACGATGGTTTCCCGCAGCCCGGCCACCAGCCAGGACGGAACCACCAGCGGACTTTCCAGCTCACCGGGCGGCAAAGTTCGGAGCGCTTGCTCGTAGAGCACCGCCGTCAGCAAGGCTTCCTCAAAGCGCTCCTGATCGAGTCCCCGTGCCAGATGGAGGTCGAGCCGCAGGACGAATCCTTTTTCGTTGTAGGAAAGATCGAAGGCGACCAGCCGCGGAGGAGCGGGATCGCCCGGTTTGCCGTGAAGCGCGATGGCAATCGGCGTTTTCCAGACGTCGTCCTTGGTTTCGGATAAATTGAGCAGCGCTTGTTTGGTTTGCTCGGCGAGGAGGGCGACGGATGCCCGCTGGGGACCATCGCCGCCGGTGACGGAAAATTGCCCCGACTTGCTCACCGCACGCGCAGGCGGCTCCGGTGCCGCATGCTCGACGGGTTGATGCTCGGGCACCGGCGTGGCTTTCGGCGCATCCTGAGCGTTAGCCAAAGCCCCCGCGAGGGCGAAAGGGAGGAGGAAAAGAGGCTTCACAACAGGGCGCGTCAGAATTTCTCGGGTGAATCCGGCTCCGGCTTGATCGGTTCCAACGTGAGCCGTCCTTCTTCGATCCGCACTTGTGCCATCTCGCCGAATTGAAGTTCGCTCTCCCACCCGTCGGACGTCTCCTTGCCGTATACCTCGGCGAGGGCCTTATACGCAGGCGTCGTCAGGTGCAGGAAACCTTCCGGCACGACCAAGCGACCGAACCGTCCGCCGCGATTGACTTTCCCTCCTTGGAAATACGGCCCGCCATTCGGGATGATTTGGGTGCGGGTGCGACCGTTCAGTTCTTCGGTTTGCTCGACGCGGACGTAGGATGAAACGGTGAAGGGACGACCGAGAATCCGTCGCTCCATGACAATTTCCGCGCGGCCCTGCTCCAAGCGAATCCATACGCCATCGAGGGAAACATGCTCGGAAAGCAATCCCGCCTGACGGACGAGCAAGGTGCGGGCGAGATAACCGTTGAGCTCTTCCTCGGTCAGCGTGATCGGGTAACCGCGTTCGACCGCATTCTGCACCACCGCTTTCAAGTCCCGCACGGGCGTCAGCGCCGAGGCCGCGCGCGCGCCTTCGATGTCGTCCAATTCCTGAGGCTGGAAGATCAAGCAAAACGCCAGAGCGAGGCTCCCGAGCAGGCCGAGCACGAAAAGCGTCATCACTCTCCCGAGACAGCCCCGGGATTGGCGTTTTGGCGCGACGGTTTTTTGATCCATGACCGCCTTGCCTACCACAGCGTGGTCGCCTTGCAAGCGGCCAGCGGCGGGAAGGCGCTCAGTGGCAACCGCAAGACGAGCCGCAACCGCCGCCCGAACCTTCGGATTTCGCCCCGGATTGGTAGGACGACGAGCGATAATCGGTCTGATAAAACCCGCTGCCTTTGAAAATCAGGCCCGCGCCGCCGCCGAGCAGGCGCTTCACCTGGCCGGCGCAGGATTCCAGCGGGCAATCCTGGAGCTTGGGATCGTTCATCCCTTGAAACACTTCGAAGCGGTGACCGCAGGTCTGGCATTCGTAGTCGTAATTCGGCATGGCCGCTCCATAGCACGACGCGGACCACGTGCAACCGCGGAGAAGCGAAGTGCAGCTCCCGCTTGACCCTTAATCACTCACGCTTCAAATTCGCCGGCATGCGAGCCGTCACCCGATTTCTTTTCCCAGCCGCCGCCGCGGCATTGGCAGCCTCTTGCGCGGGTCCATCCGAACCTCGTACTTCCGACTACCTTGCGGGCTTCGACCGGAACACCGGCCCGACCGGCCAAGGCAAATACCACTCCGCCCCGGCGATTCCGGACGATATTTCCTATTGGGACGGCGATGGCGTTCCTGGCCCGCCGTTGATCAAAATCAACCGCGGCCAACAAAAAGCCTATTTCTATAAAGGCTCCACCCTGGTCGGCGTCTCGAAAATCTCCAGCGGCAACGAGGACCACGCGACGCCACCCGGCCGTTACAAGATCACCCAGAAGAACAAGGACCATAAGTCGTCCGTCTATGGTGTGTTCAAGGACAAGGCCACGGGCATGACGGTCAACGACAACGTCGACATCCGCGTGGATAAGATCCCGCCGGGCTGCGTTTATTATCCGGCGCCCATGCCGAATTTCATGCGCTTCAACGGCGGCATCGGCATGCACACGGGTTATTTGCCCGGCTATGCGGCTTCGCACGGCTGCATCCGCATGCCTGATCACATGGCCGAACACTTCTTCAACAACGTGGAAGTCGGCACCCCGGTGGTCGTCGAATGAGCGCGGTGCGTTTGCCCGATCCCGCCGAATCGATGGAAGTCACCTGCGCGGAAGTGGCCGCGTGGGTGAAGCGCCCGGCCGCGGAACGTCCGCGGTTGATCGATTGCCGCGAGCCCGAGGAGTGGGACTTTTGCCGGATCGAAGGCGCGGAACATCTTCCGCTAAACCTCTTTCCTCAAAAAGCCGCGTCACTGGCGGCTTCATCACCGCAAGGCGTGGTGATCTATTGCCATCACGGCATGCGTTCGTTGCACGCGACCGCGTTTCTCCGAGCCCACGGCTTGGAAAACGCGTTCTCGATGGCCGGCGGAATCGACGAATGGTCCCGCACGATCGAGCCGGACGTGCGGCGGTATTGATAGGTCTTAGTGGTCCGATAGGCCCTATTCGGCCTATCCCACCTCCCGCATCACCCACGCCGCATAGGCTTCCGCTACCGCCTCGGGTTTCAGCGCTACGATTTCCGGCACCTCGTAGGGATGGAGTTCCGTGAGTGCCTTCTCAAACGCCACCCATGCCGGTTGGGTCGTTTTGAAGAGCGCTAACGTTTCGCCCGCTTCCTCGATTTTCCCTTCCCAGCGGTAAATCGACGTCACGCCGGGCAAAAGATTCACGCAGGCGGCAAGTTGCTTTTCCACCAGCACCGTGCCAATCTGTCGCGCCTGATCGGCATCGGGAAAGGTACACAGCACCAATAAAACGTCGCTCATCCTTCTTCCTGAAAACTGGAAACCCAAAACTGGCAAACTCTTTCCCGTGAAATCCGGCTTTCTCGAAAAACTCGTCGCGCGACTCGACAAAGTGGAGCCGGGAGAGGTGCAGCAAATCCTCGCTCGCTTGATCCGGGAGAAGGGCTTCCTCGAGCAAGTCTTCGAGGCCCTGTTGGAGGGGGTCATCCTGCTCGATCCCGATGGCACGATCGCGTTCGTCAACCGTGCGGCCTGTGGGTTTTTCGGCCTCGATCCAGACTCGACCATTGGCGAACCGCTCGCCAGCCAGGTTCGCGGACTCGATTGGGCGTCACTCGCCAAACCGGGCCGCACGGTCAGTCGCGATCTCGAAGTTTTCTATCCGGAAAACCGTTTCCTGAACTTCTATCTCGCGCCGATCGCGGACGAAGAAACGCCGGATGCCGCGCCGCCTGGCTACGTGATGCTGGTGCGCGACCTCACCCGCACCCGAGCCGAAGCCGAGGAGACGCTGGAAACCGAACGCCTCAACGCGCTCACCCTGCTCGCCGCGGGGGTCGCCCACGAAATCGGCAACCCGTTGAACTCGCTCGACATCCACCTTCAACTCCTCGGGCGAAAACTCCGCAAACTCCCGCCCGGCGATCGCGCTCCGTTGCAGGAGCACCTCACCACCGCGCGGCAGGAAATCGAGCGACTCGACTCCATTCTCAAGCAATTCCTCTCCGCCGTTCGTCCCACCGCGCCACGCCGCGAACGAACCGATCTCAACGAACTGCTTCACGAAACCCTCCGCCTGCTTGAACCGGAACTGGCCGCTCGCAAGATCGCCGTGGAGCTGAATTTGGACGAATCCCTCCCGCCCGCCAATCTGGACGCCGGGCAATTCCAGCAGGTCTTCTACAATCTCCTCCGCAACGCCTATCAGGCGCTCCGCGAGCACGACGGACGAATCACCCTGAGCAGCCGGGCGAACGACTACGAATACCGGATCGCGATCGAAGACAACGGCACCGGCATTTCGCCCGAACACATGGGCGCGATTTTCGAACCCTATCGCACGACCAAATCATCCGGCAGCGGGCTCGGGCTTCTCATCGTCCGGCGGATCGTCCGCGAACACGGTGGCGAAATCGAAATCGAAAGCCAAGAAGGCCGCGGCACCCGAATCGTAATTTATCTCCCCCGGGGCGAACGGACCGTGCGGCTGCTCGGTCAAGCCGACGAAGCCGTGATTGATGTGAGTTAAGACGGAAGACTGGAAGACGTAAGATGCAAGATCCCATGCCGATCTCTAAGTTACGATCCTACTCCGAGCTTCACGTCTCAGACGCCTTCTCACGCCCCTCCGCTTGTCCAAGTTCCACCTCTTCGTCTTACTTCTTACGTCTTCCAGTCTTCCGTCTCTTCCCATGAATTCCGAACTTCGCACGCCGAATTCCCCCACCCTTCTCATCGTCGATGACGAGCGCGCCACCCGCGAAGGTTTACGCACCGCGCTGGAGGAAGAATTCGACGTTTATACGGCCAGCGGCTTGTCCGAAGCGGCCGCCATTTTAAACAGCGAGCCGATCGATCTTTTGCTGACCGACCTCCGGTTGGGCGGTGACTCCGGGATGGACGTGTTGCAAAAGGCACTCGCGCTGCCGAATCCACCGGTTGCGGTGATGATGACGGCCTACGGTTCGGTCGACACCGCGGTCGAAGCGATGCGGCGTGGCGCTTGGCACTTCGTCACCAAGCCACTCAACCTCGACGAGGTGGAAATGCTGCTCAAGCGGGCGTTGAAAAGCCGGCGACTGGAAACCGAAGTCCGCGAGCTGAAGCAACAATCCGCCGAACGCGGGAAACTTGACCGTCTGATCGGCAAATCGCCTGCGATGGGACGGGTGGTCGACGTGATCCAACAGGTCGCCCCGACCCGCGCGACCGTCCTGATCGAGGGCGAAAGCGGCACGGGTAAAGAGGTCGTCGCCCATGTTATTCACCAGCTTTCCGGCCGGCCGGAATCGAAGTTGGTGATCGTTCACTGCGCGGCGCTTTCCGCCCAACTGTTGGAAAGCGAACTCTTCGGTCACGAAAAAGGGGCATTCACCGGCGCGGCGCAGCGACGGATCGGGCGCTTCGAACAAGCCGACGGCGGCACGTTGTTTCTCGACGAGATCGGCGAAATCGATGCGGCCACGCAGGTCAAACTCCTCCGCGCTCTTTCCGAACGCACGATCGAACGCGTCGGATCAAACACCCCGGTGAAAATCGACGTCCGGGTGATCGCCGCGACCAACAAGAACCTCAAGGCCCTGGTCGAGGAGGGGAAATTCCGCGAGGATCTCTATTTCCGCCTCAACGTCGTCAAAATCGACATGCCGCCATTGCGAACGAGGCGGGAAGACATCGTCCTGCTCGCCGGAAGTTTCCTCAAAGAATTCGCCAAGGAAAACGGTCGGCCGGTCAAACCGCTCACCGACGCGGCGCTCGATCTACTCCGCCGCTATCCGTGGCCGGGCAACGTCCGCGAACTCCGAACCGCCATCGAGCACGGCGTGGTGATGAGTAACGACCCCGTCATCGACCTACGTCACCTGCCGTCATTCCTTGCGGATCAAGGGGAAAACCCCGTGGTGCCGACGACCGCTGCTGTCAAAATGGACCTTGCCGCTCCAACGGAATTGAACTTGCATGCGCTCGAAACGCGGACCATCCGCGCCGCGCTCGACCAAGCCGGCGGCAACCGGACCCGGGCTGCGGATCTTCTTGGTGTCAGCCGCCGCACCCTTCAGCGCAAATTGAAGGAACTCGGACTCTAATAAGCCCTTTCGCCCGTTTCCCTCCCGCATGAGCGCCAATTCAAGCACCCTCGACACTCCCATCGTCGTCCGTCGCAGTTTGTTCTTCCTGCTTCTGGTTCTGCTCACCCTCGGCAACCTCTTTATCCTCTTCAAAGGCCTGAACTCCCCTCAGGCGATGGATCAGGCGCAAATCGCCCGCGAGATTTCCCGCGGCAATGGTTTCACCACCAAATTCATCCGACCGGCCGCCTACTATCAGGCCACCCAGGCGCACCCAAACACGCCTTTCGCGGGCTTTGGCGATACCTACCATTCGCCGCTGAATCCGCTGATCAACGCCGCCGTGCTCAAAGCCGTCGGCGCCGATAAGCCGGATTCGTGGAAAATGGGCGAAAACCAAATGGTGTTCCCGCTCGACCGGGTGATCGCCGCGGTTTCCACCGTCTTTTTCCTGATGGCGATCGGCGTCAGCTACCTGCTGATCTCCCGCATTTTCGACCCGAAAATCGGCGGCGTTTGCGCCCTGCTGATGCTGCTGTGTGAAACCTTCTGGAGTTTTTCGCTCAGCGGCCTGCCGCAAATGCTGCTGATGTTCCTGTTCTCCTGCGGCGCTTATTTCACCTACCGCGCGGTGGAAGAGTCGACGGAAGGCCGGATGGCGATGACGCCCGCGCTGCTGGCGGGGATTTTCTTCACCCTGATGGCCCTGACCCACTGGCTCGCGGTATGGGTCGCGCTCGGCTACGTGATTTATGCGGCAGTGGCCTTCCGGCCGCGCGGCATCCTCGGGATCTCCGTGCTTGGCATGTTGGTCGTCGCGGCGATTTTCCCTCTGATCCGCAATGCCGACCTGTCCGGCTCGCCGCTCGGCACCGCGTTCCTCGTTTTTTATAAAGGCTTGGGCGGCAACGAGGACATGATCATGCGCACGCAGGATCTGATGACTCAGCCGCCCTCACTGGACGGCTTGACCACACGCATTTTGCGGATGGTCCTGCTGCAAAGCACGGACATCATTCCTTTCCTGGGGGGCATCGTCGTCGCGCCGTTGTTCTTTGTTTCGCTACTGCACCCGTTCCGCCGCCCGGCCATCGCCCGCTTCCGCTGGGCGATCCTGCTGATGTGGATCACCGGCGCGCTCGGCATGGCGATCTTCGGCGTTTCGACGAAAGACAGCCTGGACCCCAACCAGATCCACCTGGTTTTCGCCCCGTTGATGACCGCCTACGGGGTCGCGTTTTTGTCGATCCTCTGGAGCCGCCTGGAAGTGGTGATCCGCAACCCGGTGCTCCGGAACGTGCATCACTACGTCGTGGTCCTGATTTGCGCCGCGCCCTTCCTGCTGGCGATGCCGCAAAAAATCCGCACCGGCTTCAACTACCGCGACCGCGGGGGCACACCTTGGTGGCCGCCTTACTACGCGCCGGTCCTCAATCTTGGCCTGAAAAACTGGATCAAACCCGACCAGCTTTGCTTCGCCGACCAACCGTGGGCCGTCGCTTGGTATGCCGACCGCCTCAGCATCTGGCTGCCCACCAACAAGGAAGGCTTCGAAAAACTCGAATCTGCCGCGGGCGAACTTGGCACCAAGCCCGTCGGCATTCTGGTGACCCCGATGTCTTACGGCACCACGGATGCCCGCACCTTGACCGAGCAATACGGCGACCTCACCGCGCTCATCCTCGATCCACGCGTCATCTCGGCCGCTCAACCGAACAACGTCACGCTGTTCGAGAAAGCCCCGCGCCTGCAATCCATGGCCAAGCGCTATCCCTACCGAAACCCGCTGCTTGGCGTCGACTTGATGTACTACAGCGATATGCCCATCCGGCGTTCCGAATAATGTCCCGTCGCAAATCCACCACCCCGGAGGCCGCCAGCGGCCCGTCGTTTGAGGACGCCCTCGCCGAACTCGAGGCGATCGTCGAGGAAATGGAAGACGGCCGCTTGCCGCTCGAAGACCTGATCGCCCGCTACGAAGCCGGTTCCGCCCTGCTCAAACGCTGCGAATCGGTGCTTAAATCGGCTCGCGAACGCCTCGAACTTATCACCCTGCGGAATCAGGACGAAAACGCTCTGGATTCCGGCGGAAACGCGGGGCAGTCTCCCGCCCCGCCCGCCGCGGCCGAATCCGACGACGATGACGACATCCGCCTTTTCTGAGCCGCCCGCCCTCGGGCCGATTCTTTCCAATCTCCATTCGCCCGATGACGTCAAGCGCTTGGCCGATCACGATTTACCCGCTCTGGCGGAGGAAATCCGGCACTCGCTGATCACCTCGCTGTCGAAAACCGGTGGCCACCTCGGCCCTAACCTGGGCGTCGTCGAGCTGACCATCGCCCTGCACCGCGTCTTTTCGACCCCGAAGGACAACTTCGTCTTCGACGTCGCCCACCAGGGCTACGTCCACAAGATGCTGACCGGTCGCGCGGATCAGATTCACACGATCCGCACTTATAAGGGCCTCAACGGCTTCCTGCTTCGCACCGAATCCGAGCACGATTGCTACGGCGCGGGCCACGCCGGCACCGCCATTTCCGCCGCTCTCGGCATGGCCGCCGCCCGCGATCTCACGGGTGAGGACAGCCACGTGGTCGCCGTCGCAGGCGATGCCGCCTTCACCTGCGGCCCAACGCTCGAAGCGCTGAACAACATCGCGGAAACGACCAAAAAATTCATCGTCGTCCTCAACGACAACGAATGGTCGATCGACAAAAACGTCGGTGCGATCGCTCGTTACTTCAACGCCCTCCAGACCCACTCGACCTACTCGGCCGTCCGCACCAAGGCCGCCGAGTTCGTTGAAAAAATCGCCGGCAAGACGGTCCGCCATCTCGCCCACAAGGTCGAGGAAGGCGCCAAGAACCTCCTTTTCCCGAACGTTCTGTTCGAAAAATTCGGCCTGCGTTACTACGGCCCGATCGATGGCCACGACCTGCCGTTGCTGGTCAAAACCTTCGAGCACCTCAAAGCACTCAACGAGCCGGTCGTCCTCCACATCATCACCGAGAAAGGCCGCGGCTATCAGCCCGCCCTCGACAATCCGGGCAAATTCCACGGCCTCGGCGCTTACAAGATCGAAGACGGTTCGGTCGACGTTTCGGCCACGCCGACCTGCTCGGACATCTTCGGCCGGACGGTGACCGATTTGGCGAAGACCGACGAAGACATCGTCGCGATCACCGCCGCCATGCCCGGCGGCACCAAGCTGGAGATCTTTAAAAAGGAACTGCCGCGTCGCTACTACGACGTCGGCATCGCGGAAGAACACGCCGCGTTGTTCGCCTGCGGAATGGCGACGAAAGGCACGAAGCCCTTCCTCGCGATCTACTCGACCTTCATGCAGCGCGCCTACGACATGATTATTCATGACATGGCGCTCCAAGGCCTGCCCGTCCGCCTTTGCATGGACCGCGGCGGCCTGTCCGGCGACGACGGCCCGACGCACCACGGCCTCTTCGACATCGGCTACCTCCGCCCCGTTCCCGGTATCGTCCACATGCAACCGGCCAACGAAGCCGAGTTCGTCGCGATGCTGAAATGGATGGCGGACTACAACGACGGCCCGACGGCGATTCGTTACCCGCGTGGCCCGATCAACGGCACGCCGCTCGACGCGCCGGTTGCTCCGCTCGAACTCGGCAAAGCCGAAGTCGTCGCGGAAGGCACCGACGTCGCCCTCATCGGCCTCGGCACGATGTTCCAGATGGCCGTCGAAGCCAAAGCGATGCTGGAGGCGAAAGGCCTCTCGGTCGCCCTGGTGAATCCACGTTTCATCAAGCCACTCGATGGCGCGGTGCTCGAACGCTTCGCCCGTCAGTGCAAGGTCGTCTGCACCTTGGAAGACCACGTGCTCATGAACGGCTTCGGCTGCGGCGTGGTCGAACACCTTCACGACGCCGGCATTTTCACCCCGGTCGAACGCATCGGCTGGCCGGATGAATTCGTCGAGCACGGCAAGCCGGACACGCTCATGAAGCTTCACGGCCTCACCGCCGAAGCCGCCGTCGAGAAGATCCTGAAGCACTTCTGAATGCGGTAGCTGCGTTGGTGACAACGCAGATTGAGGAGATTTCGCAACTCTTCCTCCCACCCCGCGTTGTCAGCAACGCGGCTACCCCCAAGGAAAGTGAATTTACGCCGCAGACCTTATGTCCGGTTTCTCTCCGGTCACAACGCCTGCGGCGTAAATCCTTCCGTCGTCCAAACCCAGGGGTGCTTTCGCCACCCTGGGCTTTCGGACCGTCGCCCCCATCGGGACGAAAACGTTTCGCTCAGTCGCGCCTCAGCCAGCCCGTGGCTCCGTCGGCTAGAACGCTGGCGTAGAGATCGCGGTGCGCGTCGACCATCCGTTGCGGCCGGAATGCGGTATCCGCCTCGTTCATGATGCGGGAAATCGTGGCCCAACGTTCCGCATTGGATCGCAGGTGGAAACGCAGCGCCTGATCGATCGCCCAGCGAAGACCCTGGCTATCGTGAACCTCGAAAGGGAAACCGTTGCCGGTGTCGTCGTCCAATCGCTGCACCGTGTCCTTCAGACCGCCGGTTGCATGCACGATCGGCAAGCTGCCGTAGCGCAGCGCAATCATTTGCGAGAGCCCACACGGTTCATACGCCGAGGGCATCAACGTAAAATCCGAGCCCGCATAACCCAGCCGCGAGAGACGCTCATTAAAGTTCGTCACCGCCACCCGGCGTTCCAGGCCATGGAACTCCACGATGCCTTTGAAATACGCCTCGAACGGCCCATCGCCGACAAACGCGATCTGCAAGCCGAAGCCCCAGTAATCGCTCACGAGCTGGTAAAGGATGTCCGCCAGCAAACGGCAGCCCTTTTGCACCGGATCCAAGCGCGACGGCCAGAACAGCAACGGGGCGTCCGCGTCTTCTTCCAATCCCAGCTCCCGTTGCAAGGCGAGCTTGTTCGCCCGCTTGCCCTCGACGTGTGACCCCGCGTCGTAGTGATGCGTCAGAAACGCATCCCGTGAGGGCGACACATGGGCGGGCAACGCGTTCATGATCCCTTGGGCATGACCCGCTCCCAGCTTGCCGCGCACCGCATCGATCACCGGCCCGGTCGCGTCATGGCGCCCCTCGGCCAGTTCGCTCAGAAAGCTCCCGCTCACCGTGCACATGCGGTCGGCCGCCTGAATCCCCGAAGCCAACAGGCTGAAGGCATTTCCTTCCCTCACCGCTTCGTACGACGAGGGGTAGTGCTGGAAATAAAGATGGTTCCAGAACTTCGCCGCATCGATCCCGCGATCTTCCGCATGCGCGAGCGTCGTCACATGGTCGTGGAGATTGTGCACCGTGAACACACTCGGAATCTCCATCGCGCGCGCCGCCGCAGGCACCAGGCCCGTCATCCAATCGTGGCAATGCACGAGGTCCGGCCGCACCCTCGGCAGCACGTAGTGAATCACATCCCGTTGGAACGCTAGCGCCGCACGCAGGTTCGATTCCGGGCAGCCTTCATACACCGACTGACGGTAGAAAAACTCCCGGTCGTGGCAAAAGTGCACCTGCCGCCATACTCCGCCGGGTGGGGAGACCCGGCGGAAATGCGGCAGCGCGATGTGCACATCCGCGCCGGCGTCGGAAAACGAATCCAGCATCAGCGCGCAAGCATCCGCGAGCCCGCCCGCCTTGATGCAAGGCGAGGGATGGCCGTTACGGCTAAGAAACGCGCTGCTGCCCAATTCGGGCGTCACGAGTAAAATCCGAGGACGCCTTAAACGACGGCGGGAAGCGGGAGGAGATGGGGTGGGGTTAGAAGGTTGGGGGGAGTTCGGGGCGAGGGCTTGGAGAATGGGGAGAGAAGGCATTAGGTTTTGTTGCTGGGGGCCGAAATCGAAGCCCTATCCTACTCCCCCGGCCTCCCCGTGCCTATTGGCGAAGCTCCGCGATCGACCATGGCCGCTTTACCCATCCTCCGTACGCGGGATGCTTACGGTTTTTCCCGCGGTTACGCCGACCGGATCGAGCTGCCCTCCGCCCAACGGATCGCATACCGCAGCAAGTCCCCCGCGCTGCCCAAGCCTAGCTTCCGGCGAATGTGAGCACGATGCGCATCGACCGTGCGCGGGCTGATACCCAGCCGCGCGCCAATCTCCTGCGTGAGTTTTCCCGCGCCGATCAGCTCGAAGATTTGCATCTCCCGGTCGGTCAGGCGTTTCAACGGCAAACACGGACGCTCGGAAGTTCCACGGGCGAAAGAATGCATCAAATGGTTGGTCACCGCCGCACTCGCATACACCCCGCCTTTCAGCACCGCCCGGATCGCGGTGATCAAATGATCCGCCGCCGTTTCCTTCATCACGTAGCCCTTTGCCCCGGCGGTAAAGGCCCGCTCGGCGTAGAGCATCTCGTCGTGCATCGAGAGCACCACGATGAGAATCTCCGGATGCAGCGCCCGTAAATCCTTGATCAATTCCAGCCCGCTTCTTTCGGGCAAACCGAGATCGGTGACCACCAAATCGGGCGACGTCGCCTCCGTTAGCGACAATGCCTCGCGCGCCGAACCGGCCACGCCGCAAATCGCCAATCCTTCTTCCGAACCGATCACACGCTTCAATCCTTCGCGCAGCAAAGGATGATCATCCACGATGAGAATTTTCGCGTTCATAACGGGGGGAAAACGCTACAACGATTCACCCTAAGGGAATTACAACCCGCTTTCAACCCTCCGTTTCGCTAGAAAATCCGAGTCGTTCCTTGTTTCGCCCTCCCCCGGGCCGTAAGGTAGCGCAAACCATCCCCATGAATCCGGAGCCACCCCCACTCCGGACCAATGCTTCCGAAGCGTTCCTGCCTGCCACGTTTCTCAAAATACTGGCGGAAGCATTGCCCAGTCCGGCCATTTACCTCGACCGGGATCTCGCCATCCCGAATGCGGCGGCAGCCTCGATGACAGGCCGCCGACCCATCACGGTCGACGATCTCTATCAATCCCTGTTCGGCGACCAAGCCGAGAAGGCGCAGCGACGTCACCGGCGACTCGCTGGCGATGCCCCCCACTCCGTCTGGAGCGAAACGATCTTCCACCAGAACGGCACCCGCGAGTGGGCGCGGATCGTCGTCATGCGCGCCGACGAGGGCCAGGAATTGTGGCTCTTTCACGACACCTTGAACGAGGAAATCGCCGTGGCCGCCCTGCACGAAAACGAAGCCAGGCTGCGCGCCATTCTCAATGCCACCCATGACGCGATCATCACCACCGACCGCAAGGGCACCATCCTCGCCCTCAACCCGGCCACCCTCGAAATGTTCGGCTACAGCGCCGGGGAACTGATCGGACGAAACGTCAGCATGTTCATGCCCCTCACCCACCGGCACGACTACCGCGAACACCTCCCGTCCAGCCGCACGCGAAAGCCCTCCAAGCTCCAACGCATCGGCGGCGAAGTCCGCGGCAAGCGCAAGGACGGCACCACCTTCCCCCTCGAACTCACCGTCAAGCCCACCGAATCGAGCGACCATTACATCGGCATCATGCGCGACATCAGCGAACGCCGAGACCTCGAGCAACAAGCGATCAACGTGGTGATGAACGAGCGCATGAGCACCGCCCGCGACCTCCACGACGGCATCGGCTCCATGCTCACCGCGATCCATCTGCGCCACACCATGCTGGCGAAAAAAATCGTCGAATCCTGTCCGGAGGATCTCACCGAACTGCGGGAACTCTCCACCATGATCAAACAAACGCTGGAAGACGTCCGCGCCATCGCTCACGGCCTGCGCGCGGTCGGCGACCATCCGGACGACCTCGCCAAATCGCTCGCCGCACTGGTGAAACAAAGCCGCAAGTCCTCCCCGTTGAAATGCGGCTTCCATCAGCCCAAACCGGTTTACGTCGACGACCCGATCGCCGCGAATCACCTCTTCCGCATCGCGCAGGAAGCAATCACCAACGCGGTGAAATACTGTGAGGGCACCAAAGTCGGCGTCTCGCTCTCACGGAACGACCACGAACTGATTCTCTCCGTCACCGACGACGGCAAAGGCATCAACCCCGAGGCCAGCCGCAGCGGCTCCGGCCTGACCATCATGGAATACCGCTGCAACGCGATTGGCGGCATTCTCGATGTCTCGCCGAGGCACCCAAAGGGCACCCGCGTGACCTGCCGCGTGCCGGTGGCGGGGGACGTGTCGGATCCAAAGAAGTAAGAGCATATGATGGGCAAGGTAAGGAATGCTTCGCGGACATCACTGCTTCCCGACAAACTGGAGCAATGGATTTGACATGTGAGTCGACAACAATTACCCCGCGTTGGTTCTTTATGATTACACGTCCCCTCTGTTCCTTTGGAGTTCTTTTGATTTCCATCGTCCCCTCGTATCTTTACGCGGATGAACTCGGCTCCATCGCTCCCGTCACGCTTGCGTTAACCGTCACAAGCGTAACAGGAGGGTTTCCTGATGCCGATAAAAATGGATCGCCGGACTTTGAAAAAAGCTCTTCTAGCGACACAACATATACTTACGAATTCAAATCTAAATTCGTGACATCAAAAATCACCAACGCCAGCCTTATCAATTCCATGGCCGAGGCCCATGTAATTCCGAACACCAATTATAAATTGGTAATAGCATTCGATAGGGAAGCGTTTCCGATCGATTTATTTTTAATACCCAAAGACGGGACAACTTCGTCGGCAAACCCAATCCATGCAGGCGACTATATTGAAACTATAGGCATGGCAACTTTTTGGATGACTGCAACAACCCATAAATCGGTCGAGAAATACAATGCAACCAACAACACAATAACACCATCAAACTATTGGGAAACCTTTTCAGTTGAGGCACCTTTTTCTCTCAGGATCCAATCCAGCCATATCGACGGACTTATCTCCTTGAATGCGAAATACACTCCCGCGAATGGCTATTTCCTCGTTTCGCCCTCCAAAATATCCTCGATAGTGGGTTGCACCTGGAACCGCACTTCCACAATTAAAGGCAGCATTAATATTTCATCTTCCACCCCAACAGACATTACTCCTTATCTGGACCTTTTGAGAAACTGAGCAGCCCTTTACAGTGGGGAAAAATCTTTCTCTAGCACTTACGGGAACGTTCGAGAAAACCACTTTCCCTTAGAAACCCGATTTGCCGATTCCTCCGGGACGAAGCCCTATTCCAAGGAGACGAAGTCCTATTCCCTGGGGACGAAGCGGTATTCCCGGGGGAAGAAGGTCGTTTCCCCTGTGAGGAAGTTCAGATGACCGGGGACGGATGGCGTTTCCCTTCTCGCGTGAGCTTCTTCCCCTATCAGTTGGACGCCGTGAGAAAGGAATGCGGGCGAAAAGTGAAAATCGGGTTGCCAATTGCTAGCAGGCTTCCTAGCGTCCGCGCCTCCTAGCGAGGGCAGGTGCCAGAGTGGTCGATCGGGCACGCCTGGAAAGCGTGTGTGGGGTAAAACTCACCGAGGGTTCGAATCCCTCCCTGTCCGCCAGGGGAGACTTTACAAGATCAAGCCGCGTTCCATCCAGGGACGCGGCTTTTTCGTTCTTAAACGAAAGGGAGGGAGGAGAACCCCTCCGAAGCGAAGCGGAGGTAAGGGTTTGAATGCGGCGGGAGCTTCGCGACCTTTCTCATCATTGGCGAAGCCAGCAAACTGGCATGGTCCGCAGGACAATCCCTCCCTGTCCGCCAGGGGAGACTTTTCTAGATCAAGCCGCGTTCCATCAGGGACGCGGCTTTTTCGTTTTCAAACAAAAGCTCCCTAACGGCTCTCGTCCTCTTCTGTCACACCGCGACACTCTGTCCGCGCGCGCCGCGACAACTTGGCGCGATTTCTGGCGCTTTCGCGCGCAGATCGCAGCCGTCCGGCCGCCCTTCTTCTAAAAATCCCCTTTCAACCTCTTCACTCTCAACTCCCAACCCTTCACTCTCAACTTCCTGGCACATCGCCTGCGAAAGACGCGGGCAGGAACTACCCGCTCACGCGGGACACCCAACCAGAAAGGAACTCACACCATGTCCAAGATTCTCGGCATCGACCTCGGCACCACCAACTCCTGCATGTCCGTCATGGACGGAGGCGAAGCCGTGGTTCTCGAAAACTCCGAAGGCGCCCGCACCACGCCTTCCGTCGTCGCTTTCACCAAGTCCGGCGAACGCCTCGTCGGCCAGGCCGCCAAGCGCCAGGCCGTGACCAACCCGCGCAACACGATTTTCTCCGCCAAGCGCCTGATCGGCCGCAAATACTCGGAACTCACCGAGGCCGACAAGCACATGCCCTACACCATCGTCGCCGGCCCGAATGGCGACGCCCACATCCAGGTGGAAGTCGGTGGCGAAACCAAAACCTACTCGCCGCAGGAAATCGCCGCGATGGTCCTCGGCAAGCTCAAGGCCGACGCCGAAGCGAAACTCGGCGAATCGATCAAGCAGGCGGTCATCACCGTGCCGGCTTATTTCAACGACTCCCAGCGCAACGCCACCAAGGCCGCCGGTGAAATCGCGGGTCTGGAAGTCCTCCGCATCATCAACGAACCGACCGCCGCGGCCCTCGCCTACGGCCTCGACAAGAAGTCGGACGAAAAGATCGCCGTTTACGACCTTGGCGGTGGCACCTTCGACATCTCGGTCCTCGAAATCGGCGACGGCGTCTTCGAAGTGCTCGCCACCGATGGCGACACCCAGCTCGGCGGTGACGATTGGGACAACACGCTGATCCAGTGGATCGTCGCGGAGTTCAAGAAGGACCAAGGCATCGACCTTTCCGGCCAGCCGGACGCGCTTCAGCGCATCAAGGAAGAAGCGGAAAAGGCGAAGATCGCCCTCAGCTCGTCGCAGTCCTACGACATCAACCTGCCGTTCATCACGGCGGACGCGACCGGTCCGAAGCACATCCAGCTCACGCTCACCCGCGCCAAGCTGGAGCAGCTCACCGATTCGCTGTTCGAGCGCACCAAGAAACCGGTCCGCGATTGCCTCGCCGAAGCCGGTCTCGACGCCTCGAAGATCGACGAACTCGTACTCGTCGGTGGCATGACCCGCATGCCGAAGGTCGTCGAAACCGCCCGCCAGCTTGCCGGCCAGACGCCGCATCAGGGCGTGAACCCGGATGAAGTCGTCGCCATCGGCGCGGCCATCCAGGGCGGCGTGCTTCGTGGCGACGTCAAGGACGTGCTCCTGCTCGACGTCACCCCGCTTTCGCTTTCGATCGAAACCGAAGGCTCGCGCGCCACGCCGATGATCGAGCGCAACACGACGATCCCGGCCAAGAAGTCACAGGTCTTCTCGACCGCCGCCGACAACCAACCGGCCGTCGACATCCGCATTTGCCAAGGCGAACGCCCGATGTTCTTCGACAACAAGTTGCTCGGCAACTTCAAGCTCGATGGCATCGCCCCGGCCCGCCGCGGCGAACCGCAGATCGAAGTGACCTTCGACATCGACGCCAACGGCATCCTCCACGTTTCCGCCAAGGACAAGCAGTCCGGCAAGGAGCAGAAGATTTCGATCCAAGGCTCCTCCGGCCTTTCCAAGGAAGAGATCGAACGCGCCAAGCAAGAAGCCGAAGCGCACGCCGAGGAAGACAAGAAGCGCGCTGAAGCGGTCGACATCAAAAACAAGGCCGAGAACCTCGTTTACAACGTCGAGAAGCAACTCAGCGAACTCCCGGCCGAAGCTCCGGCGGAACTCAAGTCCGGCATCCAGACCAAGGTCGACGCCGTGAAGGAAGCACTCAAGGGCGACGATCTCGACGCGATCAAGCGGAGCACCGACGAACTCGAGTCCTCGCTCGCCGCACTGGCTCAGGCAGCTCAGCAGGCTCAAGCCGCCGGTGGTGCCGCGCAAACCGAAGTCGAACCGGCCGCCGAATCCGGTGAACCGCGCCAAGCCAAGGGCAAGGTCGTGGACGCCGAAGTGGTCGATTGAAAATATGGAGCCTTATCCTCTATCCCACTTGGTTCAGGATTATCTCAAAGCAAATCCAGGATTTCGTCCTCAACTCTTACAAGTATGCCGCAAGGGAGAGGAGCTGTTAGGATTTCATCTTGGCCTTGATCCCAGCAGGCCCAGCGATAAACGGCGGAAAGCCATTCAATTACTTTTCGCTCGTGAAAAACCAAGTGGATTAGAGTCCATCATTTGGGATCAGCCAGTCACCAAGCCTTACTGCAGAGTCGCAACATAAAGCCGATTAATTGATCCAAAAATCTTAGCCATGAAGAAATCCGTCATCTCCACCCTCCTCGCGGAACTGGAACAACTCGTTCAAATCGAGGAGGAATCCGGTGTGGAATTCTGGCTGGCTCGAGATCTTCAGCCGATGCTCGGTTATGCGAATTGGCAAAATTTTCGCAAGGTGGTCGGCGATGCCATGACCGCCTGCGAAAACTCCGGGAACAAGAGCTGCGATCATTTTATTGAGGTCAGTAAAATGATCGCGCTCGGCAAGGGCGGGCAGCGCGAAATCGAGGATTTCATGCTCACCCGCTACGCCTGCTATCTCATCGCCCAAAACGGAGATCCGGCGAAGGACGAGATCGCATTCTGCCAAACCTACTTCGCCGTTCAGACCCGCAGGCAGGAAATCATCGAAAAGCGGATTTCCGAGGTGGAACGCCTTCGGGTGCGCAAAAAACTCACCGAATCCGAAAAGCTCCTTTCCACGCAGATTTACGAGAAATTGGGCGACGATCGCAGCTTCGGAGTCATCCGGAGCAAAGGAGACCAAGCGCTCTTCGGCGGACACACCACCCAGGACATGAAGAGCCGACTCGGTGTGCCGGAGAACCGTCCACTGGCGGATTTCCTACCCACCATCACGATCAAGGCGAAGGACTTCGCCAACGAAATCACCACGTTCAGTATCAGTCGTGATGGCCTCGCAACCGAAAAAGCCATCACAAACGAGCACGTCAAAAACAACACCGACGTTCGCAATCTTCTCGCACAAAGAAACATTCACCCCGAAAGCCTTCCTCCGGCGGAGGATCTCAAAAAGGTCGAACGACGCCTGAAATCGGAAGCAAAGAAGCTTCCCCGGCGCAAATCTTCGGAATGACCCTTTCCGCACTCAAGTGCGGCTTCTCAACCAACACACCACACAACCACACTATCCAACATGGCTAGCATCAAACCTCTTGGTCAGCGCGTTCTCGTGAAGCGCATCGAAGCCGAAGCAGTAAGCTCCGGCGGCATCTTCCTTCCGGACACCGCCAAGGAAAAGCCGCAGGAAGCCGAAGTGCTTTCGCTCGGCACCGGCGGCAAGGACGAAGACGGCAAGACCATCGAGTTCTCAGTCAAGGTCGGCGACCGCGTCCTCATCTCCAAGTACGGCGGCACCGAAGTGAAGGTCGACGGCCAGGAAGTGCTCATCCTTTCCGAGTCCGACATCCTCGGCATCGTTGCCTGATTCTTTTTCTCAACTCTCAACCATCCACTCTCAACCGATTATGGCTAAACAACTCCAATTCGACGAAGCCGCCCGCCAGGCTCTCCTGCGTGGCGTGGAAAAACTCGCCCGTGCCGTGAAGGCCACCCTCGGACCGGCCGGCCGCAACGTCATCCTCGACAAGAAGTTCGGCTCCCCGACCATCACCAAGGACGGCGTTTCCGTCGCCAAGGAAATCGAACTCGAGTGCCCGTACGAAAACATGGGCGCGCAGTTGATCCGCGAAGTCTCCAGCAAGACCTCCGACATCGCGGGTGACGGCACCACCACCGCCACCGTGCTTGCCGAAGCCATCTACAAGGAAGGCCTCCGCAATGTGACCGCCGGCGCCAATCCGATCTCGCTTCAGCGCGGCATCATGAAGGCCACCGAAGCGATCATCGCTCAGCTCAAGGTGATCTCCAAGACCGTCTCCGACACCAAGGAAATCGCCCAGGTCGCCACCGTTTCCGCCAACTGGGACGCCACCATCGGCGGCATCATCGCCGAAGCGATGGACAAGGTCGGCAAGGACGGCACCATCACCGTGGAAGAAGCCAAGGGCATCGAAACCACCCTCGACGTGGTCGAAGGCATGCAGTTCGACAAGGGCTACCTCTCCCCTTACTTCGTGACCGACGCGGAGAGCATGGAAGCCGTGCTCGACAACCCGTACATCCTCATCAACGAGAAGAAGATTTCCTCGCTCAAGGATCTCCTTCCGCTGCTTGAGAAGGTTGCCAAGTCCGGCCGTCCGTTCCTCATCATCGCCGAAGACGTCGAAGGCGAAGCGCTTGCCGCTCTCGTCGTCAACAAGCTCCGCGGCATCCTCAACGTGGCCGCCGTCAAGGCTCCTGGCTTTGGCGACCGCCGCAAGGCGATGCTCGAAGACCTCGCCGTCCTCACCGGTGGCAAGGTCATCACCGAAGACCTCGGCATCAAGCTGGAGTCGGTTGACCTTCTGGACCTCGGCACCGCCAAGCGCGTCACGATCTCGAAGGAAAGCACGGTCGTCGTCGAAGGTGCGGGTTCCAGCGATTCGATCACCGGCCGCGTGAACCAGATCCGCCGTCAGATCGAAGAAACCACCAGCGACTACGACCGCGAGAAGCTCCAGGAGCGCCTCGCCAAGCTCGCCGGCGGTGTGGCTGTCATCAACGTCGGTGCCGCCACCGAAACCGAGATGAAAGAGAAGAAGGCTCGCGTGGAAGACGCCCTTCACGCCACCCGCGCTGCGGTGGAAGAAGGCATCGTTCCTGGCGGTGGCACCGCGCTCATCCGCGCACTCAAGGCCGCTTGCGACGCCAAGGCTTGCGAAGCCGCGATCAACGAAGACGAGCGCACGGGCTACGGCATCGTCGCCCGCGCGGTGGAAGCTCCGCTTCGCCAGCTCGCCGCCAACGCCGGCCGCGAAGGCGCGCTGATCGTTGAGAAGGTGAAGAACAACCCGGAAGGCCACGGCTACAACGTCGCCACCGACAAGTTCGAAGACCTCATCGCTTCGGGCGTGGTCGATCCGACCAAGGTCACCCGCTCGGCCCTGCAGAACGCCGCGTCGATCGCCGGCCTCCTGCTCACCACCGAAGCGCTCGTCACCGAGATCAAGGAAGACAAGCCGGAAGCGGGCCACGGCCACGATCACGGCATGGGCGGCATGATGTAATCATCAGCTGACTGCTTACTAAAAAAGCCGACCGGGGAGACCCGGTCGGCTTTTGTTTTGATAGGTCCTATAGGACTTATGGGACCGATAGGACCTATTTCTTAGAGTTCCAAGGTCAGAAGAGACACACCCTGACGCGGCAGGTTGAAGCGGACTTTCGCCTCGCTGTTCTGAATGTTCACGGTCGTCGCTTTGTCCAGCTCCGCCAGTTCGCCCGCTTCTTCGAGTTGCGAGTATTGCTCGGGAGTCGGCTTTTGCGGCGAGCCGAGCGCTTTCCACACCGTGTAGGCGTTGCTGTGCGTCTCATCGATCCGGTAGTGGGTGAGCTTCGCCTTGCCCGCTTTCACCGGCAGGCCGGGAATCGTGAGATCCACCGCGGCATCCGGGCCCGTGACGTCGTCGTCATGATAATGCCACACCATGACGGACAGTTTCTTACCATCAAGGCTGGCGATGGCGGAAACGTCCGGCTTCTGGCGCACGCCGTCCTTCACCATGGCGTCCAGCGGGATCGCGCCGTCGCTTTCCACGCTCAAGCGATCGCCCGTCATCTTACTCATCATGCGGAACGTATTGAGCACCGGGTGATTGATGCCGTTGCTCGCCAGCACACGGAAACCCGCGAAGTACGGCTGATCCTCGAATTCGAACGCCCAGGTGAGCGCGCCTTCAAGATTCACGCCATGCTTGGCGGCGAGATCGTGTTTCCGGGCGAAACTGGCCGCGGTGTAGGACGAATACATCGTGCCGTTGCGATAACCGTTCTGCGGTCCCTGACAGGCGGCGCAACCTTCGGGGTCCGACTCACCGATGACGATGGGCGTTTGCTTCAGTTCGGGAAACTTCGCGATGACGGCGAAGGCCTTGTCGATGTCCTTGAGCTGGCTGGAAATGCCCATCCGCACGTGACCGTCGACGAACTTCGGACTGCCTTTGGCGTGGAAGGAAACGAGATCGATCGGCGTGCCCGTCTTCCCGGTCACCGCGTTGGTGCCGCGAAGGCAATGCTCGAGGAACTTCTCAAGCGTGTTGCCACCAGGGCCGCCGGCGGTTTCCGGTCCGCCGATCTTCGCGTTCGGCAAGGCACGGCGCACGCCCGCCACCGAGTGATCGTAGAGCTTGTAGAACTCTTCCTGCGTGCCGCGCCAGTAGCCGATGTTCGGTTCGTTCCAAAGCTGCCACCACCAGTGGGCGACCTCTTCCTTCCCGTATTTCTCGGCGCAATGCTTCGCCCATTGGTAGCAAAGCTCTTCCCACTTCTGGTAATCCTTCGGCGGATAGGTCCAGCCGAGGAAAATCTCGCCATATTTTTTCTGCGGCGTCCAAGCGTGCTGATACGGCTCGGGTTTCACCGAAAGCGCCTTCGGCATGAAGCCGAGCTGCACATACGGCCGCACGCCGTTCTGAAGATAGGCGTCGAAAATGCGGTCGGTGATCGTCCAGTCGTACACCGGATTGCCATTGGCGTCTTCCATGTAGGCGTTGGTGCTACCCCATTTCAGCGCGGGCGTGCCGTCACCGGTGGTGAGCATGTTGTGCGCGCGGAAATAAACCTGTTTCGGCGACATCTCGCCCAGCTCGCCGAGAAGCTTCTTGCCATCCTTCATGTAGGCGTAGTTCGGCTCGTCGGCGCATAAAAAGAATCCCAAACAGAGCCCAAGAGTGGAAATTATCAAATGCAGGCGGCTTTTTATTTAACCTGTTAAGCATCCCGAACAAAAAAAATCCCCGCCCGGAGGTACCGGTCGGGGATGATGGGGATTTTAAAAATCTAGAGTGTTACCAATTCTTCACGTCGTCGGTGGCGGTTTTGATGTCGTCGCTCTTGCCATCCGCGCCCGAGCTCCAAACCGCGACCCGGCGACCCCGAAGGGTTTTGGTGGTGCCGCCAATGGTCAGCGCCAATTCCTCGTCATAGTCGTTATCGAGCATGATCTTGTAAGGACGGCCCCACGGATCGTAGAGGCCGCGGACTTTGGTAGTGGTGCCGGCTTCATAGACCAAGCCGTCCATCCCCCCGGTACCCTTGATCTTGCCATCCGGCACGCTGAGGAACGAAAGCTGTTTGGGGTTTTGCACCGAAGTGCCGCCCGTGCCGCCAGTCGTGTCTTCTTTGCCTAGCAGCACTTCGAGCAACTTCTGCCCATCCTCCTGAGCTGTGTCATATTGGGCGTCGGCCGTCGCGTTATTGAGCGCCGGAAGACGACCGTACTCGTTATAGAACTGGTTCACCGCTTGTTCCAGAGCGGTCAAGGCGGCTTGAGCCTTGGTTTTTTTCGCCTTCTCCATCGCCTTCATCGCTCCGGCGAAGCCTGCGGCGGCGAGGATGATGATGATCGTGACGACCACGAGAAGTTCGACGAGCGTGAATCCGCGTTTGCGGCGAATAGGCAGGGTTTTCATGGGATCAATGGAGGATGAGAATCACAACCAAGCCGAATTCGGAGCGTGTGACAACGCCCCATTCGTCGGAAAGCTACCTCACCCTGCGGATTTTTCATCCTTCACCGCGATTCTCCCCTACGAGCTTTGCATTTGCCGCATCCAAGCATTCGTTCCATTCTAGGGCATGGACGCGGAAAGAACGTTGCGGGATCGGCTGTTGGAAACCATGGGCACGTCCCGTTACCGGCCGATGACCCGGTCCGAGCTGGCCCGGCATCTGGAGATTCCTTCCGACGATCGTTCCGAACTGCGCCATCTCCTGAGCGACTTGGTCAAAGAAGGCCGAATCGTCGAAGGGAAAAAATCCCGCTACGAACTCCGCAGCGGCGCGGGCAATCACCTGACCGGCACGATGCGCTTCCATCCGAAGGGCCATGCCTGGTTCTACCCGGATGTCACCGATCCGCAAAACGAAGCCAGTGGCATCGACCTGCAACGTTACTCGCGGATTTACATCGCCCGACGCGACACTGGCACCGCGCTTGATGGCGACCGCGTGCTCGTGAGCGTCCGTTTGCCCTCGCCGAAGAAACCGCTCCGTCGTGGTCTCACGATTCCCGACGCCTCGGACGAAGACGCGAAGGGCCGGGTCGAACGCGTCGTCGGCCGCCGCTCCGGGCGCCTGGTCGGCGTTTTCCGTCGAAAAGGGAAATACGCCACTGTGGAATGCGATGATCTCGCGATGGACGAGCCGATCGAAATCCACGGCGACACCACGGCCGAACCAGGCCAGCTTGTCGTGGTCGACCTCGATCAATGGGAAGGCCGCCAGCATTCTCCGCGCGGCCGGATTCTCGAAGTGCTCGGTTGGCCGGGAGATCCGGGCGTTGACATCATCGGCGTGATCCACCGCCACGGCCTGCGGACCTCCTTTCCCGAAGACGTCGTCGCCGCCGCGCGCAACACTCCGGAGGAACCGGAAGCCGAAGAAATCGCGCGTCGTCAGGATTGGCGCGACAAGCTCGTCATCACCATCGACCCCGCCGATGCGAAGGACCACGACGACGCGATCTGGCTGGAAAAAACCAAGCACGGCTGGACGCTCGCCGTGCACATCGCGGACGTCTCCCACTACGTCAAACCCGGCACCGGTCTCGACAAGGAAGCGATCGAACGCGGCAACTCGACTTACCTCGTCGACCGCGTGCTGCCGATGCTGCCGCCGGAGCTGAGCAACGGCATTTGCTCGCTCAAGCCGAACGTCGATCGACTCACCAAATGCGCGTTGATGGAAATCTCCCCCAAGGGCGAAATCAAGAAGGCGCGCTTCTTCGACGCCGTGATTCACAGCCGGGCGAAGCTTTCCTACGAACAAGCCCAAGCAATCCTCGACGGCCAACCGGCGCCGGAAGGCTCGGAAGAAGGTTTGGAGGAAATGGTGCGCGAAGCCTGGAAAATGGCCTCCGAGTTGCGGCGCCGACGTTTCGCCGAAGGCGCGCTCGATCTGGAAATGCCCGAGATCAAGGTGAAGCTCGACGAAAAAGGCCGCGCATCGGGCGTCGTGCCGGTCGTGCACACGTCCAGCCACCAACTCATTGAGGAATGCATGCTCGCGGCGAACGAAGCGGTCGCGCGAATGCTCACCGGCCGCCAAAAACCCGCCGTCCACCGCATTCACGAAGACCCGGATCTTTCCCGCCTGCAGGAGTTCACCGAAACCGCCAAGCTCCACGGTTACAAACCGGGCGATCTCAGCAATCGCGCGCACATTCAAAAGCTGTTGGATGACTCGAAAGGCAGTCCCGAGGAACACGCGATCAAGCTCGGTTTGCTCAAGAGTTTGAAGCGCGCCGCCTATTCGCCCGATGCCATCGGTCACTACGGTTTGGCGAAATCCGACTACTGCCATTTCACCAGCCCGATCCGTCGCTACGCCGACCTCATCGTCCATCGGGCGATGCAGCCGTTCCTCGACAACGCGCCGAAGAAACCCGACCGCACCTCGACCCAGAACGAACTGCGCGAAATCGCCCGCCACATTTCCGACACCGAACGGAAATCCGCCGACGCGGAGAGCGAGACGAAGCAGATCAAGATGTTCGAGTTCCTCGAACGCATCACCCAACTCGAAGAACCGATTGTGTTCGATGGTTTGGTGACTGACGTTCGCCCCATGGGATTGCTCGTCGAAATCCCGGACCTCAGCTTACGCGGGGCCGTGCGACGCGAAGAGCTTCCGGGCCGCTGGCGTTTCGAAGGCCACCGCAAGGCGTGGGAAAACTGGGAAGGCCAATCGATCCAACTCGGCATGCGGTTACCGCTCGAAGTGTCCGGTGTGAACCGCGAACGCCGCTTCGTCGACTTCCGCATCGCGATTCATCACGATGAAGCACCGGGTAAAAGCGAGCACTTCAACCGCCCGATCGTGCCACGGGAAATGAACAAGCCCCGTGGCAAAAAGGCGGCGAAAAAAGCGCCGGCGAAGCCCTCGCGTGGCCCCGCACCGAAAGGCTCCGAAGGTGGACCGCCCCAAGGCAAGAAGCCATTTCGCGCGGCGAAGTCCGGCGGCAAGAACTCGAAAAAGGGTAAGCGGAAATAGCAGGCGGACTCTTCCAACTGGACCGCGGACTTCAGTCCGCCCCAGCATCCAAGTCTTACCCCATAAGAGCGGACTAAAGTCCGCGGTCCAATTTTTGCTTCACCGGAAAATTGACCTATCTCACCGTTCCAACATGGAACACATGGGATGGCATAGGCGTGGATATCTCCCCCATTGCGACTACGCGGGAAACCTACAGGCCGTCACCTTCCGCCTTGCCGACTCTTTACCGGCGAAGGTCATCCAGACATGGCGGGAAGAGCTTGTTCGCGACTTGAATTCGGAAGACTCGACCTTCCGTCGACGCGCGTTGGCCACATTGCACCGTCGAATGACCGACTATGAGGACGCCGGACACGGCTCCTGCCTCCTTCGCGATGCCATTTGTGCGGAAATCATCCAGCAAACGCTGATCCAATCTCACGGCCTGCGTTATCGCCTGATCGAATGGTGCGTCATGCCCAACCACGTTCATGCGCTCTTCAAGGAATTGGATGACCATCCTTTGTCGCGAGTCATCCAAGCGTGGAAAGGAACGACTTCCCTCCTAATCAATCGGCACCTCGCACGCACCGGCCGACTATGGATGCCCGATTACCACGACCGGCTCATCCGTGACGAAGATCACTTCTGGAACACCCGAAACTACATCCGCCAAAACCCCGTCAAAGCCAGACTTTGCGCCAAGGCCGAACAATGGCCCTTCTCCAGTGCCGGAATCCACTGGAAGCCCTAATCCCCGGGCGTCTCTTCCAACTGGACCGCGGACTTCAGTCCGCCCCGTCAAGCCACGCGCTACACTGTCGAAGCCACGCGCTACACTGTCGAAGCCGCACGCTACACTGTCGAAGCCAGACGCTACACTGTCAGAGCCAGACGCTACACTGTCAGAGCCGGACGCCACTGTTGGGTCGCGGTCCGTTTTCTGACTGGACGCCGGGAGTCGCGCGCCTAGAAAACGCAGTTAGTTCATAGTTATCAGAATTCGCATCATGACTCCCTATTCGATCCCACGTCCCGAACCCGAACTCGTCCCCTGGCTCACCCAGTTCGGCCCCAAGTTTTCCCAATACGCCTCCACACTCGGGTTCAGCGCCGCAGAGGTGGAACAGACCCGCCGCGAGGTCGATTACCTCCTTTATCTGCTCAACTTCTACGTACCCACGCTGCGGCAGACGCTTGACGCAGCCATCGCCTACAAGAACTTCATCAAGGTAGGCGATTCCACCGCCCCGCTCCCGCCCTTGCCTGGCACCCAGCCATTGCCGGCAGCACCGGACCCGGTGCCCGCCGGCGCGCTGACTCGCTTGCGGAAGCTTGTGCAGAACATCAAGACGCGACCTGGCTATACCGAGACCATCGGCCGCGATCTCGACATCATCCGACAAGGGGCCACCCACTACCCCGACGCGCCGATGCTCACTCTCGCAAGCGCGGCGGCGGGTGCGGTAACCGTAGATTGGAATAAAGCCGGCTGGTCCGGCGTGAAAATGCAGACCCGCCAGAACGGCGTGTGGGTGGATCTGGGAATGGATGTCCGAAGCCCCTTCGTCGACACCCGGCCATTGGCGGTGCCCTACCAACCGGAAGGCCGGGAATATCGCGCGTGTTACCTGGATGGCGACACGGTGCAACCCACCTTCAGCCCGGTATTGGAGGTGATCGTCGCCCCGTAATGGGGAGCACATCTGGAGTGCTGCGATTCATCCTGCTCGTTACCCACATCGTTGATGGTTGGTTTCTGCGTTGATGCCCCCGCGCCAATTTGGCGTCGAACCCGAGGTTGATCTCTTCGCCGTCCCGAAGGGGCGTAAAGGAGATAGCCCGGCACATCGTGCCGGGGGTGGATGGGCGTTGTGAAGCGGCCTGAAGGGCCGCGAGGGAGCGGACGCTACCAACCCGCGGGTTGCGGCCCTTCAGGCCGCGAATGAAAATAAAGCGCGCCTCACCCGGCGTTGCACACCGGGCTATCACATGGCGCCCCCTCGGGACTGAGAAAATGTGGGTAACGGGCAGGATGAATCGCCGCACTCCAGATCAAAACGGCACGTCATCGTCACCCCATGGATCGCTGGCGACTTTCCATTCTTCGAGCATGTCGGCCGGGCAATCGTCGAGGAAACGTGAAGGCCGCTGGATGACGTCGCCGCTGTAAGCCTTCGGGTTGAACATCGGGTAGCTGAGATACAGCTCATCCTTCGCACGGGTGATGGCGACGTAGAACAGCCGTCGTTCTTCCTCCAACGCGGCTTCGTCTTCGGAATCGAGAATGCGGCTGTTTGGGAATTGCCCGTCGGCCAGCCAGATCAGGAACACGACTTTCCATTCGAGGCCCTTCGCCTGATGGATTGAGGAAAGCGTCACGCATTCATCGTCGCGCACCGCCTTTTCCCCGGTCGGCTCGCCATCAGCCGATCCCATCAGGGAAAGCTGGGCGAGAAACTCGAGGATGTCGTCGAAGCTCTCGCCGTAAGCCATGAGCTGCTCGATGTCGCTGCGACGGTTCTCGTAGTTGTCGTAGCTTTCCTTCAGGTAGTCGTCGTAAACGCCTTCGAGTACGCTGAAGAGCATCGCGGCGGGTCGAACGAATTCACCGCCCGGCGAAAGCTCGTCGAGCGTGAAGCAAAGCTGTTCCCAGTGCTTGGCCGCTTTTTTCGGCGCTTTGAAGGGCAGGAGAATTTCCGACCATTTCTCCGGCGGCGTGTCACGCTCGGCAAGGCCCGTCGCCAACCAGCTCTGCCACAACTTGTCCGCCGCCGCCGGGCCAACGCCTGGCAGGAGCTGAAGCATGCGCTTGAAACTGACCTCGTCCTTGCGATTCGTGACGAAGCGCAGGAACGCGGAGATATCTTTGACGTGCGATTGTTCGAAGAAGCGCAAGCCACTAGTGATCGAGAATGGAATCCCGCGGCGGGTCAGTTCCATCTGCACTTCAAGGCTCTGGAAATGGGCGCGGTAGAGCACGGCCATCTCTTCCAACGCAATGCCTTCCTCTCTTAGCTCCAACATCCGTTGAGCCACGAACTCAGCCTGTGCCGAAGGCGCGTCGAGTGCGACCAATGCGGGCTTCACGCCCAGTGCCGCGCGCGACGAATGCAGTTCCTTTTCGATACGCAAACGATTCGCCCGGATCGCCGCGTTCGAGAGATCGAGAATCTCGGGCACGCTGCGGTAGTTGGTCTCGATCTTGAAGATCTTCGATTCGAGGTAACGCCGTTGGAACGAAAGGATGTGTTCCATGTCCGCACCACGCCACGAGTAGATCGACTGGGCATCGTCGCCGACCGCCATGAGGCTATTGGAATCGCCGGTCAGCAGGTCGATCATCCGGCTCTGAACGGCGTTGGTGTCTTGATACTCGTCGACCAGGATGTGGCGGAATTTCCGCTGATAGAGATCGAGGATGTCGGGATGTTTTTCGAACAGGCGAACGGTCAGCACGAGCAGGTCGTCGAAATCCATCGAGTTCGTTTCCTGCTTCTTGCGGATATAGCCGTCGCGGACTTGCGCGATCTTTTCGAGCCAGTCCTGGAAGTAGGGATAGCGGACGGAAAGGATGTCTTCCAACGATTCGCCCGTGTTTTCGATCAGGCTGAAGATCGACGCGAGCACGTCGGCTTTGGGAAAGCGACGGACCTTCGTATCGATGTCGCAGGTGGCGATGACACCGGTGAGTAGCGATTTTTGATCGTCGCGATCCAGGATAGAAAACGAACGCGTGAAGCCGAGGTCTTCGGCGTGGCGGCGAAGGATGCGATTGCCGATGGAATGGAAGGTGCCGGCCCAAAGATCGGAAGTGTCCTGATTCACCAGCTCGCGGACACGGTTGATCATCTCCCGCGCGGCTTTGTTGGTGAACGTGAGCAGTAGGATTTCGCGCGACTGCACTCCGTGGTCGAGCAACCACGCGACGCGATAGGTCAGCGTGCGCGTCTTGCCCGATCCCGCCCCCGCGATGACCAGCGCCCGGCCGGGCGGCGACGACACCGCGGCGTATTGCTCGGCGTTGAGCTCGGCACGGTAATCGATCCCGGATGCCGGGGCGTGATGTCGGTGAAGCTTGTATTCGCGAGCCACGCGGAGAGCTTCGCGGATTGGGCGCGGGGATCAAGCCACCGAGGAAATCAAACCTCAGAATTTAAACCACGAATGAACGGGAATTCACACGAATGAAGAGAAGAGGAATGAGGAACCCCTTCGTGTTTTTCGTGGTTCCCATCTCATGGGGCCGCTATGCCTTGTGGAACACCATTTGCCCACCTTCTAGATTCGCTTGGATCACGTCGCCATCGACGAATTTGCCGTCGAGCACGTCGAGGCTGAGCGGATCGAGCAGGTGGTGTTGGATCGCCCGTTTCAACGGCCGCGCGCCATACACCGGATCGTAACCTTGGTTGCCAAGGTATTCCTTCGCCTGCTCGGTCAACGCGAGCGCGAGCCCTTGCTTCGCGAGGCGTTTGCGCACGCGCTCGAGTTGAAGGTCGACAATCGAGGTGAGTTCTTCGCGCTGGAGTCGGTCGAAAATGATGATCTCGTCGATGCGGTTCAAAAACTCAGGGCGGAAATGGCCACGCAACGCTTCCGTTACCTTCGCTTCGCGCTGTTCCGCGTTTTCGTCGTGGAGAATGTGCTGCGAGCCGATGTTTGACGTCATGATGAGCACGGTGTTGCGGAAATCGACCGTGCGACCTTGGCCATCGGTGATTCGTCCGTCGTCGAGCACCTGAAGCAGCACGTTGAAAACATCTGGGTGGGCCTTTTCGATCTCGTCGAAAAGCACGACGGAATACGGCTTACGGCGGACATGCTCGCTAAGTTGGCCGCCTTCCTCGTAGCCGACATAGCCGGGCGGTGCGCCGATCAGTCGCGCGACGCTGTGTTTCTCCATGTATTCCGACATGTCAATGCGGATCATCGCGCCTTCGTCATCGAAGAGAAACTCGGCTAAAGCTTTCGATAGCTCGGTCTTGCCGACGCCGGTTGGCCCTAAGAATAAGAACGAGCCAATCGGGCGATTCTCGTCCTGCAAGCCAGCACGCGCGCGACGGACGGCATTCGAAACGGCGGTGATGGCCTTCTTTTGTCCAATGACGCGGTCGCCGAGCCGCTGCTCCATCTGAACGAGCTTCGAGCGCTCGCCCTCTTGCAAGCGACTGACTGGAATGCCCGTCCACGACGAAACCACCCGCGCGATGTCGTCTTCGGTGACCTCCTCCTTCAACATCGCGCCGCTTTTCTGCAGCGATGAAAGTTCGTCCTTCGCGGCTTCGAGTTCCTTCTGCGCTTGTGGCAACTGCCCGTAGGTTAACTCCGACGCGCGGGAAAGATCTCCGATCCGCTGGGCCCGTTCCGTTTCCTCTTTCAACGATTCGATCTTCTCCTGCGCGGCACGAACCCGGTCGATGACTTCCTTTTCGTTGCGCCATTGGGCAACCAAGCCCGACGACTTCTCGCGAAGGTTCGCCTGTTCCTCTTTCACCTTGGCGAGCCGCGCCTCACTGGCTTTGTCGGTCTCTTTTTCGAGCGCCTTCTTTTCCATTTCCAGTTGAAGCACCTGACGCTCCAGTTGGTCGATTTCGGCCGGCATCGAATCGAGCTCGATCTTCAAACGCGACGCCGCCTCGTCCATGAGGTCGACGGCTTTGTCCGGGAGAAAGCGGTCAGAAATATAGCGATCGGACAAAGCCGCCGCCGCCACGAGCGCGTTGTCCTGAATGCGCACCCCGTGATGGACTTCGTAGCGTTCTTTCAGCCCGCGCAGGATGGCGATGGTGTCTTCAACCGACGGCTCGCCCACCATCACCGGTTGGAACCGGCGTTCCAGCGCGGCGTCCTTTTCGATGTGCTTGCGGTATTCATCGAGCGTGGTCGCCCCAATCGTGCGCAGCTCGCCACGGGCAAGCTGGGGTTTGAGCAAGTTCGACGCATCCACCGCGCCTTCGCTTGCACCCGCGCCGACGATCGTGTGGAGCTCGTCGATGAAAAGGATGATTTCGCCCTGCGAATCGGTGACTTCTTTGAGGAACGCCTTTAACCGCTCCTCGAATTCGCCGCGATACTTCGCTCCCGCAAGCATCCCGCCCAGATCCATCGCGATCAGGCGCTTGTTCTTCATCGAATCCGGCACGTCGCCGGAAACGATCCGCCGGGCGAGCCCTTCGACGATGGCCGTTTTGCCGACACCGGGTTCACCAATCAGCACGGGATTGTTTTTCGTCCGCCGCGAAAGCACCTGCAGCACGCGACGGATCTCGTGATCACGCCCGATCACCGGGTCGATCTTGCCGGCGCGGGCGCGCGCGGTCAGATCGGTGCCATATTTTTCAAGCGTCTGGTATTTGCCCTCCGGATCCTGGTCAGTGACTTTTTGGGAGCCGCGCACGGACTGGATCGCTTCGAGGGCTTTCTTTTCGTCGAGCCCGGCCTCTTGGAGCAATTTTCCGACGGGCGAATCGGATTTGAGCGATCCCAAAAGGAAGTGCTCCACGCTAATGTAATCGTCGCCGAGCGATTCCCGAGCTTCATCGGCGGCGTCCAAAGCGGCGCGCAAGCCGTAGCTCAATTGCGGCTGAGACGAAGCGCCCTGCATACGGGGTTCACGATCAAGGGCGCTGGCGACCGCGGCTTTCAGACGGGTGACGTCGACGCCTGCCTTCTGTAAAATCGGCACCGTAATGCCCCCCTCCTGTTGAAGCAGGGCGAGCAAAACGTGGGCCCCTTTCAATTCCGCATGGGAAGATTTGGAGGCCAGGCGCTGTCCGGATTGAAGCGCCTCCTGCAGTTTGAGGGTCAATTTATCGAGAGCCATAGATCAGGGGAATATAAGGAAGAAACCAACGCGCCGCCACTTTCGCTCTGCGCCCGTTGCTTTTGCTCACGCATCGCATTGCAAAATGCGGACGCAACCAGATTTCGTAAAATTTGGTTAGGCAGGTGGACAACCCGCCGGCCTGGGTTTCAGTTACTCTCGTGACGCCGAATGATTACCCTTTTCCCGGCAACCCCCACTATTTCGACACCGTCTTCTATGGCGACCCACCCGCAGCGGGCTGGCCCTCAAACTTCGCCATCCTCACCGCGTGCAATCCCCGCCATAACCGCCACGCGACGCGCCAACAAAACGCCGAGGCCAACGCCAAACTTCACCATGCATTGGAAGCGAAGGGATATCGGCCGTTTCCCGTGACCGGAGCAGCCACCGATTTTTCCCACCAGGAAGAAGGCTGGGGATTCACGGGGGCCAGCTTGGAGATCGCGACTAAACTTTGCGCCGACTTCGATCAGGACGCGTATTTCTGGGTCGAAAACGGGGAAATATTCCTCGCAACGGATGCTTCAGGCCAAGGCTGGCCGGCGGGCCGATGGAACGAACGACTTTCGCCTCGATTTACGCCACCACCTGCAACGGATGGAACGAAATGAACTTCCGTTGGAAATCCGTCGGCGACATCCCATAAAATTGCTGGAACTCTCGGCTGAACACTTTGTGTGACGTGAAGCCCAGATCGATCGCTACCTCTTTGATCGCCGATCCTTCTCTCAAGATGGCCCGTGCCGCGACCATCCGTTCGCGTCGCATCCAATCTTTGGGGCTCAAACCGAGCCCTTCTTCAAAGATGCGGCGTAAATGCCGTTCGGAAATGCCGAGTTGATCGCACAGCCCGTCGACACGATACCGGGTTTCCCTCACTACCGTGGAGAGGGAAAGGGGCAATGGTTCCCTAGCGCAAATGACTAGGAATTGCCCATTCCGGTGAATGATTTCGACGTCCCGGCGTTTCACAAAAGGAGGGGATAAGTTAACAATTTGACCTAGATGACCTTATGCCTACCACCCAAGCCTGTCAATTTAACAAATAGGACAATCGACGGATCAAATCAGTCCCAAGGCAGAAGAGATCAACAAATCATCGTCAAAAAGCCACTTTGAAGTCTGGATGGCAGGAGACGTTTCGAATTTTGGAGAGGTTTCCACGACGTCTACTTCCAAACCGTCGCTCCCTCGTGCGCGGCGCACCGTGCCGCCGACTTCTTGGAGCGCCATCATGGCGGCAAGAATCCGCAAGGCGGAAGTGGTCACAGAAGCGTCTTGAGTCCGCCCAAGCAGCGCATCCACCAGGCCCGGCGTCGGGTCGTGTGGGGCGGATAAGCGGCAGGCGCCATTTCCCGACTCTACCTTCACCTCCCCTGCTCCCGCTTCTTTCAAACTCGTAGCGAATGCCGCAATCCGGCCCGAGAGCCCCTCCACGGCCAGTGCTTTAGGCAGTTCTTTTTCCAAGCCTTCGGCCAATGCCGTTTGCCGGGCATGCAACTGATTCCAATCAGGTGAACGCACTTCAAACTCGGTGCCGGTAGTACGGCCACCGCGCCCGGAAACTCCCAAACGGATGAAGCTCGCGACCGCTTCGGCCGCGCGGCTCAACGGAAAGCCCGCACACACCGGCACTAGGGAAAACGCCGCCAGACGAGTGGCCATCAACACATTGCCCATGGCTTGGAGCTTCGCTGACAACAGCGCATCCCGCTCCCGCTTCACAATGAAGAACTCCATGGCGCGACGCAGGGTCACTTCAAGCTGCGGGATGTCCCAGGGCTTGGTGATATAACGGAAGATGCCCCCATGATTCACCGATCCGATCGCCGCATCGATGTCGGAGTAAGCGGTCGAAAGGATTTTGATAATATCGGGCCAGTCGGCAGCGATCTTCGACAAAAAGCCCACCCCTGTTTCGTTCGGCATCCGCTGGTCGGTCACGATGATGCCGATTTCCGAAGCATGGCGTTGGAAAACGGACAACGCTTCCACGCCATCGGACGCTTCCAGAATGCGGAATTTTTCGCCGAAAAGCCGTCGGAAATACTTACGGGTCTTCTCTTCGTCGTCGACGAAAAGGATGGCGTAACGTTGGTAGTCGTACTGATCGATGTCTGGCATGGGAGTGGGGACGAAAAATTTAGGCGCTTAAAGCGGGTTCGGCGGATTCCTCGGGAATATCCGCAAGCACGGACGGAAAATACAGTCGGAAGGTGGTGGCTTCGTGAGGTCGGCTTTCAACCTCCACGCGCGCTTGATGGCGCTGGAGGATCTGATGGGTAATGCTCAGGCCGAGGCCCATGCCTTTACCCACATCTTTGGAAGTATAAAACGGGTCGAAAATCTTTTGCACGTTCTCCGCGGGAATGCCGATTCCATTGTCACCCAAGGTGACCAGCCAGCCTTCGCCGGAGGAAGCCAGTGAGACTTCGATCTTCCCGCTGAGATCGGGTTCGATCTTCTGGCGTTCGTGAATGGCGTCCACACTGTTTTGCAACAAATTGATGAACACCTGCACAAGCTGGTTCGTGTTTCCTTTGATCGGAGCCTGATGAGGCGCTTCTAAATGGAACGTAATGCTGCCATTGATCTGCGAACCGGTCATGCGACGCGAACGTTGGATCACATCCACCAAATCGGCATCGCTCGCCGCCCCGGCCGGCTCGTCGCGGGTGAACTGGCGAAGGTCGGCGATGATTTGGGAAACCCGTTCCACACCCTCACGGATGTCGCTGATGATGTCGGCGTAATCCGCTTGCTCGCCCTCCGGCAGCATGCGCGAAAAAGTTTCAAGCGCGTGCAAGCCAGCCCGTGAATAGTTGAGCGGGTTATTGATCTCATGGATGAGCCCAGCGCTCATCCGGCCCAAAGCCGATAGCTTTTCGTTCCGCACTAACAGGACCTCGTTTTCCTTAATCTGCTCGATCGCAGCCTGAAGCTCGCGATTGAGGTCGGAGAGTTCCCGCCGGATGCGTGCCATGGCGAGCTGATTCTCTAACCGCAAGGCAAGTTCCGCGGTGGAAAACGGCTTAGTGAGGAAATCGTTCGCGCCCGCTTCCAATGCGTGCAGCTTGGTTTGCTCGTCGGCCCGGGCGGTCAGAATGATTACCGCGACCCCACGGGTGCCGTGGTTTTCCCGAATGCCGCGGCAAACCTGCACGCCATCCATTTCCGGCATCATGTGGTCGAGCAAGACCAGTTGCGGCTGGTGTTGCTTGGCCAATTGCAAAGCTTCCGCCCCATCCGACGCTTCGATGACATCGACGTCGTCCATCTGCATCCGCAGAAATTTCCGAATATCCGGTTCGTCGTCGGCAATGAGCACCAAGGGACGCGTGCCCAGCCGCCGCCCGATAGGCGTGGAAGCCATCCCAGGCCTTGGGGAAATCCCTGCCGTCGTCGGCTTGGTTTCCTGAATCTTCGCTGGCATCGCCATCGCGGCGCGACGGTGGAGATCCGCGATGATCGAATCACCCGGATCCAGTTCCGTCGCCGAAGTTTCAGGCGCTTCCGCGGCGAAGGCCGGCAGGTCCACGAAAAACGTTGTTCCACGACCGATCTCGCTTTCGGCTCGGATGGAGCCGTCCATGGCTTCGCACAAACTCCGGACCAGCGACAAGCCGATGCCGGCGCCTTGAAATTTGCGGGTGGATGAATTGTCCACCTGCCAGAATCTCTCGAAAATGCGCGGCAGAACATCCGGTGGAATGCCCACGCCCGTATCGGCGACGGAAAGCTTCAGGCGACCGTTTTCCTCCACGGTCCGAACTTCGATGTTCCCTCCCGCCGGAGTGAACTTGATGGCGTTGACCACCAGATTGAGAACGATTTTGTCGAACTTATCGCGATCGACCATCCAGTAGCCATCGTTCGGCCCATCCCAAAGAAGGGCGACTTGATCTTGCTCGGCCAGATGACGCACCGATTTCAGCAACCCATCGAGGTGATTGGCCAAGTGAGTCGGCTGCGGGATCAGATCGGCATGGCCGGTATCGAAGCGAACGAGATCCAACAAATCGTCAATGAGCTTGAGCAAGCGCAGCCCGTTTTGACCCAGCAAACTTGTCATCTCCGCGCCGCGCGGATCGTTTTGCAGCGGAGGCAGTTTTTTCAATCGGTCCGTGATCCCCAACATCACCGTCAGCGGAGTGCGCAATTCGTGACTGATGTTAGCGAAAAATCGCGTTTTCGCCTCGTCAAGTTCGCTGAGTTGGCGGTGTTGGGCTTCCACCACCTCGCGTGCGCGCTCGACCTCACGACGCAGACAGAATTCACGGAAGCGCAGGCGTTCGTAGTACCAACTGCCGGCCAACACGAATACGCCGGTGACCACCAGGAAGTAGGCATTGTTGAAGATGCTCCCGAATTGCAGCTGCGTATCCGCCAGCAGGACCGCGAACGCGTAACTCGCAATGCAGGACACTACCATCACCAAGGTGTTCCAGAACGACCATCGGAGAAGAATGGAAAGACCCAGCAATACGAGATTTAACCCCGCGTAATAAACCGAATTGCCGCCGCCTGTGACGGCGATCATCCAGCAAATGGCTATCGTCGGAATCAGGGGGATCAACTGCGCCAGCCCCTTCGCCACCAACCGGGGTAAGGGGCGTCGAAGCAGGAAAAACACCCCTAGCAACAAGGGGGCCGAGATCGCGCGCGCCAGCAGGAAGCTCCATGCTTTTTCGGGAAAAACCACCCAATCGAGCAATGCGCCCGCCAGCATGAACAACCCGGCCAGCCAGGCGGCGAGGCGCGCGTTCGTTACCAGAACCTGGTGTTCATAGTCCCGAAAGGCGGTGCGCAATGCCGCGGCGTCCGCTTTCGGCTCGCAAGTTGTCGTGGCTTCAGGCATCGGCGAGTCCGATTTCCAGGAAAAGATTCACACCCGTCTCGTCGGGAAGGACGGCTGTATGTTTCACGGGCAAACCATCGGGCACGAGATCGTGCATTTCCGCCTCGTCGCGATAAATCAGGTTCCACTCCATCAAATATTCCATCCAAGCCTTGCGAGGATTGCTGGCGGCGACGTTGGTCACGATCACCAATCCGCCCGGTTTGGCCATGGTGCAGAATAGCTCGACCAGCTTCTTGCACACCCGCTGGGACAGGTAATCGAACAAACCGGCGCAATAGACGATGTCGTACCCCGTGAATTCTTTTTCCCCGCCTTGCGAAGCGGCCCGCAGAAGCTGGTGCACCGATCGCTGGAAATAACGAATCGCGGTTTCCCGCCCACCATCCCGGCGAGCTTCCTGCATACGCTCCCGGGTGTATTCGAGCGTCTCATCGTTGAAATCGAGCAAATCGATTTCCACTAAATCACTTTCATCGCGCTCGCGGAGAAAACGCTGAACTTCGACGGCAGGTCCGCAAGCGAGGTTGAAAACCCGCGTTTTATTTCGCCCGCCGCGGCGGCGCGTTTCACGGGTCAAAGTATCGATCAGATAATCGATGCGGTTTCGGTGCGCGACGACCGGCTCCGTATTCAGCAGCGCGAAATTCAACATTTTGGCGAACGCCGACGAACCCTCATAGGGATTCCTCAGCATCATATTCACCATTTCGTAATCCCCCGCGTAGCCCAAGGGCTTCGTATAAGTGCGGTAAAGGAACGGCGAGCAAAGCACGATGGGATGCAATTCCCGCCTCACATACGATTTATGGGCAGCCGAATCGGCCTCATCGATTTCCCCCGCTACCTCTTCGAAGCGTTCCATGGAAGGGATCACCTCTTCGATCACGCGGCTTTCCACCTGACTGAAAATCTCTTTTTCCAAATCGTCGCGGCGGCGCGTCACGGTGGTTCGAATGCCGACATCCACCCCCGTGAGCCAGTGCTGCACCCCGGTGAGCATGTTCGACATATCCGCCACCGCGAGCTTGAACGCATCCTGGACGCGGTTGCCGGATTTCCATTCGGCCATGAACGCGGCGAACTGCGAACTCAAGTCCGTGCCGCCACTAACAGTCGAAAGGAAATCTAGTTCGACCCAGCCGTCATCCAATGTCGCCTCGCAAACGAGAACGATGCCCGTGTTGAGCAAATTGCTGACAACCGCTTTGCCGTGATAAAGCAACCGGCGTGAGGCCATAATCCGGAAATCGGACAAAACCTCGGAAAGCTGAAGAATACTGTAAGGGTTATAAACCTCAAACACCACGGAATAGCGCTTGATCCTCAATAAGTTAGCGGTCAATTCCGTGCCTTGGCTGTTACGACAGGTAATGACGCTTTGGGAAGTTTCGCTGAGAAGCTCCATGGTCTTCAAAAATTCTGGGAGGAAATGATCGATTAGCATGCCACATGACGTGCGCTAACCATCATCAAGAGAGCAAATACGGCCTGAGTTGACAACCCTTCCGAGCAGCATCCTTCAAAAGGACTTCCTTATCCGTTGAAACACAAACACCCGGCCGCTCAAAAAAAGCGGCCGGGTGTTGTGGAATTCAATATCTAGCGGGGAATTAGGCGGTTCGTGCGCCCTCTTCTTCTTCAACTTCCGGTGCCTGGAAGATCGGTTCCGGTTCTTCCACCGTGAATTCGACTTCCACCTCACGGTGGGCATCGAAGCCAGAGCCAGCCGGGATGAGGTGACCCATGATCACGTTCTCCTTGAAGCCAGTCAGGTAGTCGACCTTGCCGAGCGTCGCCGCTTCGGTCAGCACGCGGGTGGTGTCCTGGAAGGACGCCGCCGAGATGAACGAGTCGGTTTCGAGGGAGGCCTTGGTGATGCCGAGCAGCACCGGTTCGGCTTCCGCCGGTTTGCCGCCGCCCGCAACGATCTCCGCGTTGATCTTCTTGAAGGTCGTGCGGTCGATCTGGTCGCCCCAGAGGAGCTGGTCGGCATCGCCCGGGTCGGTGATCTTCACCTTGCGGAGCATCTGACGGATGATGATCTCGATGTGCTTGTCGTTAATTTCCACGCCTTGGACGCGGTAAACGGACTGCACTTCGTTGACCAAGTGCTCTTGGAGCTCCTGGGCACCGCAAGCCTCGAGAAGGTCTTCCGGCGAAACCGGGCCTTCCGTGATCTGGTCGCCGCGTTGCACGCGGTCGCCTTCGGTCACGATGATGTGCTTGCCCATCGGCACGAGGTGCTCGACCTGCTCGCCGGTGTTGACGTCGGTCGCGATGACCTTCTTCTTGCCGCGGACATTGCCGCCGAAGGAGATTTCCCCTTCGATCTTGGCGATGACGCAGGCGTCCTTCGGCTTGCGAGCTTCGAAAAGCTCGGCAACGCGCGGAAGACCACCAGTAATGTCCTTGGTGCGGGCAACCTTACGCGGAGTCTTGGCAAGCAGCGTGCCGCCCGTGACTTCCTCGCCTTCCTGAACGGAAAGGTGAGCGCCAACCGGAATCGAATAGGAAGCTCGCACTTCCTTGGTCTTGGGATCGACGAGGACGACCTGCGGATGGAGGTCTTCCTTGTGGTCCGTGACGACCATCCCCTTCTTGCCGGTTTCCTTGTCGGTTTCCGACTGCACGGTGATGCCCGAGATCATGTCGCGGAACTCAACCTTACCGGCCTTCTCGGTGAGAATCGGCACGTTGTACGGGTCCCAGGTCGCGATCACGTCAGCCTTCTTCACATCGTCGCCGTCCTTAATCGAAATCACGGAACCGATGACGATGTTGTGGCTTTCCAGCTCAAGACCGTCCTTGTCGCGAACCGACAACGAACCGTTCTTGTTCAGCACGACCCAATTGCCTTCGGACGATTGCACGGCGCGGAGGTCCTTGTAAACCACGCGGCCGGTGTTCTTCGCCTTGATGATCGGCTGCTTGAAGGTCGCCGCGGCAACACCACCGACGTGGAACGTACGCATGGTGAGCTGGGTGCCGGGCTCGCCGATCGACTGAGCAGCGATGATGCCGACCGCTTCGCCGATCTTGACCGTCTTACCGGTGGCAAGATTCAAGCCATAGCAACGGGCGCAGCAACCGCGATCCGATTCGCAAGTAAGCACGGAGCGAATCTTGAGCTGCTCGTAACCGATGCGCTCAATCGCTTGTGCCTGAGTTTCGGTAATCTCGTCGTCAACGCTGACGATGATTTCACCCGTCACCGGGTCTTTCACCTGTTCGCAGGAAACGCGACCGTAGACGCGCAGCGCCAGCGAGGCGGCTTCTTCGTCGCCGTCATAGATCGCGCGAACAACGATGCCGTTGGCGGTACCGCAGTCCGGCTTGGTCACGATGACGTCCTGGGCCACGTCCACCAACTTACGGGTCATGTAACCCGAGTCAGCGGTCTTAAGCGCGGTGTCGGACAGACCCTTACGGGCGCCGTGAGTCGAGATGAAGTACTCGAGCACCGACAGACCTTCGCGGAAGTTCGAAATAATCGGACGTTCGATAATTTCGCCGGAAGGCTTGGCCATAAGGCCGCGCATGCCGCCGAGCTGCTTGATCTGCGACTTGTTACCACGAGCACCGGAGTCGACCATCATGAACAGCGGGCTGAGGCCCTTGCCGTCGTTGTGTTCGAGCTTGCTGTAGAGCTTGTTGGCGATCTGGTCGGTGGCCTGGGTCCAGATGTCGACGACCTTCTGGTAGCGCTCGCCGTCGGTAATGACGCCGTTGCGGTACTGTTTGGTCACCTTGTCGACCTCCTCGTAGGCCTTGCCGATGATCTCCGGCTTCTCTTCCGGAATGACCATGTCGACGATACCGATCGAGGCACCAGAGCGGGAAGCTTCCTTGAAGCCGAGGCTCTTGAGTTCGTCGAGGGTCTCGACGGTCTTCTTCTTACCGCCCACCTGGTAGCAACGCCAGATGATGTCGCCCATGACCTTCTTGGTCACGTTCTTGTTGATGAAGCCGAGACCTTGAGGCCAGATTTCGTTAAATCGAACGCGACCCGGGGTGGTTTCGATGATCTTCGATTCCTTGTCACCGTAGACGGTGTCCTTGCCGAAGTCCGGGTTACGGACGCGGATCCAGGAGTGATACTTCACCTTGCGCGCAGCGATCGCGAACTCGACTTCCGAAGAGTTTTCGAACAACGGCAGGTGTTCCTGCTTTTCGCGGTCCTTCTGCGTGCGGACCGGAGCCCAGCTGAGGTAGTAGGAACCAAGAATGATGTCCTGCGAAGGAGTCGTGATCGGGCGGCCGGACGCGGGCGAGAAGATGTTGTTCGGCGCGAGCATGAGCTGGCGCGCTTCCATCTGGGCCTCGACCGAGAGTGGGACGTGCACGGCCATCTGGTCACCGTCGAAGTCGGCGTTGTAAGCGGTGCAGACCAGCGGGTGAACGCGGATCGCCTCGCCTTCGATGAGCTTCGGTTCGAACGCCTGGATCGAGAGGCGGTGAAGCGTCGGAGCGCGGTTCAGCATCACCGGGTGGCCCTTGGTCACTTCGGCGAGGATGTCCCAGACTTCCGTCGTCTTGCGGTCGATCATCTTCTTGGCCGAACGAACGGTGTGGCAGTAGCCCAGCTCCTTCAGACGGCGGATGATGAACGGCTCGAACAAGGTCAGCGCCATCTTCTTCGGAAGACCGCACTGGTTGAGCTTGAGGTCCGGACCGATGACGATGACGGAACGGCCGGAGTAGTCGACGCGTTTGCCGAGAAGGTTCTGACGGAAACGGCCGCCTTTGCCCTTGAGCATGTCGCTGAGGGACTTGAGCGGACGGTTACCAGCACCGGTCACGGCACGGCCATGGCGGCCGTTGTCGAAGAGCGCATCAACAGCCTCTTGCAGCATCCGCTTTTCGTTGCGGATGATGACCTCCGGCGTCTTGAGCTGAAGGAGGTTCTTGAGGCGGTTGTTGCGGTTGATGACGCGACGATAGAGGTCGTTCAGGTCGGAGGTGGCGAAACGGCCGCCTTCAAGGGGAACAAGCGGACGAAGGTCTGGCGGAATGACCGGCAGAACGGTCTGGATCATCCATTCCGGGCGCGACTTGGAAGCCGCGAAGCCCTGGGTGATCTTGAGACGCTTCGAGAGCTTCTTCTTGTTCTGCTTGGAACGGGTAGCACCCAGATCCTGCTCGAGCTTGACCGCGAGGTCGGCCAGGTCGATCTGCTTGAGCAAATCCTGGATCGCCTCGGCACCCATGCCAGCGCGGAAGGTATCTTCACCATAGGCCTCTTCCGCGTCGCGGAGTTCGGTTTCGGTGAGAAGCTGACCACGCTCGAGCGGGGTGTTGCCCGGCTCGGTCACGATGTAATCTTCGTAATAGATCACGCGCTCAAGCTGGCGGGCGCTCATATCGAGCACCAAGCCGATGCGCGAAGGCATGCACTTGTAGAACCAGATGTGGCTCACCGGCACGGCGAGCTCGATGTGGCCCATGCGCTCGCGGCGCACGCGGCTGAGGGTCACCTCGACGCCGCAGCGGTCGCAAACGACGCCCTTGTGCTTGATGCGCTTATATTTGCCGCAAGCGCACTCCCAGTCACGGGTCGGTCCAAAGATGCGCTCGCAGAAGAGGCCGCCCTTTTCAGGTTTGAAAGTGCGGTAATTGATGGTTTCCGGGTTCTTCACCTCACCCTTGGACCAGGAACGGATCACGTCCGGGGACGCGACCGTGATGGAAACCTGGTCGAAGGATTCGGGGCGTTCGTCGACGCCAAAGAGTTCGCGAAGGTTAGTGTCCACGCTGCTCATATTAGGAAGGATAGTTCAGGCTCAATTAGGGTTACGTGGGCGCAATCAGAGGGTGAGGTCGTCGAGCGAGAAGTCGTCCAGACCGCCGGTCATACCGGAGCCGTGGCTCGAACCGCGCTTGCCCGGACGAACGTCGAGGCCGAGGGACTGCATTTCCTTGATGAGGACGTTGAACGACTCGGGCGTGCCCGCCTCGAGGTTGTTGTCGCCCTTGACGATCGCTTCGTAGATGCGGGTGCGGCCCTGCACGTCGTCGGATTTGACGGTGAGGAGCTCCTGAAGCGTGTAGGCGGCGCCGTAAGCTTCGAGCGCCCACACTTCCATTTCCCCGAAGCGCTGGCCACCGTATTGGGCCTTGCCGCCGAGCGGTTGCTGGGTGACGAGCGAGTACGGACCAACGGCACGTGCGTGGATCTTATCGGCAACCAAGTGGCCGAGTTTGAGCATGTAAATCATGCCTACCACGACCGGGTTGTGGAACGCTTCGCCGGTGCGGCCGTCGTAAAGAGTCGACTTACCACCGGTGGAGCCGTCCTTGCCGTCACCGATCCAGGTGAAGCCACGGCCTTCCAGTTCGCCCGCCTTGCGTTCGCGGAGCTCGCCGTTGTCGCCGATGAATTTCACGCCGTCGACCTTCTTGGCCTTCGACATGAAGTCCCAGATGACTTCTTCCTTAATGCCGTCGAAAATCGGGGTGGCGACCTTGAAACCGAGGGCCTTGGCAGCGACGCCAAGGTGGGTTTCAAGAACCTGACCGACGTTCATACGCGAAGGCACGCCGAGTGGGTTAAGGCAGATATCGACCGGAGTGCCGTCCGAAAGGAACGGCATGTCTTCTTCCGGCACGATGATGGCGACAACGCCCTTGTTACCGTGGCGGCCGGCCATTTTGTCACCCACCGACAGCTTGCGCTTGGCGGCGATGAACACCTTCACCTCCTTGATGACGCCCGGGTCGACTTCGTCGCCCGATTCGAGCTGGTCGAGCTTGCGCTCGCGCTCGTTGTCGAGTTCGGCGAAGCGGCCTTCGAAGGAACCAATGATCTCGAGGATCTTGTTCCGAATCGGGGACGGATCGATTTCGATGTGGTCGTGAACCGAGGCGAGCTTGCGAAGCAACGTCTTGGTGATCTTGCGGTTGGCCGGGATGATGATTTCGCCGGTCTGCGCGTTGACGACGTCGAGCGGAATCTTTTCGCCGAGCAGGATGTCCGAGAGTTTCTCGGTGAGCTGGTCGGTCAACTGATCGGCCTTTTTCTTGTGCTCGTCGTTGATCTTCTTGAGCTGCTTCTTGAGTTCGACCGGATCGACCTTCTCGGCGCGCTTCTTGGCAAGACCGTGAGAGGAAACGCGGACGTCCTGGACAATACCGGTGCAACCCGAAGGCACGCGCAGCGAGGTGTCCTTCACGTCGGCCGCCTTCTCACCGAAGATGGCGCGCAACAGGCGCTCTTCCGGGGCGAGTTCGGTTTCCGACTTCGGCGTGATCTTGCCGATGAGGATATCTCCCGGCTTCACTTCCGCACCGATGCGGATGATGCCGTCGTGGTCGAGGTTGCGCAGGGCTTCCTCACCGACGTTCGGGATGTCGCGGGTGATTTCTTCCGGGCCGAGCTTGGTGTCGCGGGCGGCGACGTCGAATTCGGAGATGTGGATCGAGGTGTAGATGTCCTCTTTCACCACGCGCTCCGAGATGACGATGGCGTCCTCGAAGTTGTAGCCGTTCCACGGCATGAACGCGACGAGCACGTTGCGACCGAGGGCGAGTTCGCCGTCTTCGGTGTTCGGACCGTCGGCAAGCACGTCGCCCTTCTTGATCTTCTGGCCCTTCTTAACGATCGGCTTCTGGTTGATGCAGGTGCCGGCGTTCGAGCGCATGAACTTGCGCAGCGGATAGGCCATGATGCCCTTCTCGACGTTGGTCTTCACCGACTCGGGCTCCGAGAGGAATTTCTCGTCGGAAACCGGCAGCTTGCCGTCCGGAGTGGTGACGATCATTTCCGCGGTGGCGGCGGCGATGATGCCGTCGGCTTCGGAAACGATCACCGCGCGAGAGTCGCGGGCGGCCTTGCCTTCGAGACCGGTGCCGACGAGCGGCGCTTCGGAAACGAGGAGCGGCACGCCTTGGCGCTGCATGTTCGAACCCATGAGCGCGCGGTTGGCGTCGTCGTGCTCAAGGAACGGGATCATGCCCGCGGCCACCGAAACGAGCTGCTTCGGCGAGACGTCCATGTAGTTGACGTCGCCCGGGTCGACTTCGATGAACTCGCCACCGCGTTCGCGGGCGGTCACCTTGTCGTTGAGGAACTTGCCGCTCTTATCGATCGGGTTGTTCGCCTGAGCGATGAGGTAATTTTCTTCCTGGTCGGCGGTGAGATACTCGATCTCGTTGCTGACCTTGCCCGCCTTGACCTTGCGGTAGGGCGTTTCGATGAAGCCGAACTCGTTGATGCGCGCATAGGTGCACATCGAGTTGATCAGACCGATGTTCGGACCTTCCGGGGTCTCGATCGGGCAGATACGGCCGTAGTGGGACGGATGGACGTCGCGGACTTCGAAGCCGGCGCGGTCGCGGTTCAAACCGCCCGGTCCAAGCGCGGACAAGCGGCGCTTGTGGGTCAGCTCGGCCAGCGGGTTCGTCTGGTCCATGAACTGCGAAAGCTGGCTGCGGCCGAAGAAGTCGCGCACGACGGCGGAAAGCGCCTTCGGGTTGATCAGCTTCTGCGGGGTCATGCCCTCGATGTTCACGTCGAACAAGGTCATGCGCTCCTTCACCAAGCGCTCGGTACGGGCGAGGCCCACGCGGCACTGGTTAGCAAGGAGTTCGCCGACCGCACGGACGCGGCGGGAACCAAGGTGGTCGATGTCATCGACAACGCCGTCGCCCTTCTTCAGTTTGAGGAGGTAACGAACGGCACCGAGGAAGTCCTCAGGCACCATGATGCGCTGGTCGGAGTCGACTCCGAGGCCCAGCTTCTGGTTGATCTTGTAACGACCGACGCGGGTGAGATCGTACTTCTTCGCGTCGAAGAACAAACGCTTGAGCAAAGCGCGGGCGTTGGCAGCGGTCGGTGGATCGCCCGGACGCAGCTTGCGGTAGATATCCTTGAGCGCGGACTCTTCATCCTTCGCCGGATCCTTGCGGAGCGACTTGAGAAGAATTTCGTCTTCACGGGAATCGATCACTTCGACCGACTTGTTGCCGAGCGCGATGAGCTGACGAACGATACCAATGGTGAGCGGTTCGTAAGCCTTCGCCACGACGAGTTCGCCGTCGAGGATATCCTCGAACGGGACCATGTGGCCGAGTTCGGTTTCATCCATCTGCTCACTGAGTTTCAGGGCGGATGGCTTGTAGAAATGAGTGACGATGTCGCGGTCGGTCGGGTAGCCAAGGACGCGAAGGAAGGTGGACGCAAGGAACTTGCGGCGGCGGCGGCGACGATCGAGATAAACGTAGAGCAGGTCGTTGGTGTCGAACTGCACTTCAAGCCAGGAACCGCGGTCCGGAATGATGCGGAACGAATGCAGCATCTTGCCGTTCAAGTGCTGCGAGGTCTCGAAGCAGATACCCGGCGAGCGATGCAGCTGGGAAACGATGACGCGCTCTGCGCCGTTGATGATGAACGTGCCGCGGCGGGTCATCATGGGCAGTTCGCCCATGTAAACGCGTTCTTTTTTGGTGCCCGTTTCGTCCTTCAGCTTGAAGGTCACGTAAAGCGCGGCGCTGAAGCTTTCGCCGTTGCGCAGCGAGTCGAGCGAAGTGATTTTGGGGTCCTCGATGTCGTAGCTGACGAAGTCGAGTTCGATCGCTTCATCGTAGCTCTTGATCGGGAATACCTCCTGGAACACGGCTTGGAGGCCGGTGTCGGTGCGCTCACTGAGAGCGACTTCTTTTTGGAGAAACTCCTCATAGGAGCGGCTCTGAACCTCGATGAGGTTCGGCGGCTCAATCACTTCTTCGAATTTCCCGAAGTAGAGTCGTTCGGCCATGGCGTGTCTTGGGGTGCGTGCAGGTTAAGCCCGAGCCGCGTGCGGCCTCGGGCGAAATGAATTCAGGCGATGGAAAGGATGATCGGGATCGGCTCGAAATGCCTCATGATGAGTGGCAGCTCGAGCCGGTGCCGGTAGGGAAAAACTCCGGAGCGGCCATACGGCCGCCCCGGAGAAAATCCGGAATCGGGAAGTTACTTGAGCTCGATCTTGGCACCAGCCTCTTCGAGCTTCTTCTTCGCGGCTTCGGCAGCGTCTTTGGCAACGCCTTCGAGAACCTTCGTAGGAGCGCTTTCGACGAGCTTCTTGGCGTCGGCAAGGCCGAGACCAGGAGCGACTTCGCGCACCGCCTTGATGACGGCGATCTTGTTCGCACCACCGTCGGTGATGACGACGTCGAATTCGGTCTTCTCTTCGGCGGCTTCGGCAGGGCCGGCAGCAGCGGCGACAGCGACAGGAGCAGCGGCGGAAACGCCCCATGCTTCTTCCAGTTTCTTCACGAGGTCAGCAGCTTCCAGAACGGAAAGTTTGCCGAGTTCTTCAACGAGTTGTTCGATATTAGCCATTGTATTTCTCCTTTTCGGTATCGTCGCGCCCGGAGCTCCGGGCATTTCAGAAGGGGCCCCCTCCCGACGAGGAACCATTGTGGGTTCAGGCCGCAGCGCGGAGACGCCGCGGCCATCGAGTCAGATTGTTTATTCCGCTGCGGCTTCGGCCGGCGCTTCTTCGGAAGCACCGTCTTCGTCCGGATTGAACTTCTTCTTGATGATGCGGGCGATGCTCGCAGCCGGCTCGAGGATCGTGCCGAGAAGTTGGGACAGGATGGCTTCGCGGGACGGGATGTCGGCGATGGCCTTAAGCTTGTCGCTGGAAAGGACGGCACCTTCGAGGATGCCAACTTTCATTTCCGGCTTCTTGAACTCCTTTTCGAAGTTCTTGATCGCCTTGGCAGCGGCGAAGACTTCGCTCTCACCGGTGACGAAAGCGGTCTGGCCCACAAGACCCTCGGCGATGTCCGGAAGACCGGCTTCGGCGAGCGCCTTTTTCATGTAGCTGTTCTTAGCGACGAGGCACTTAGCGCCACCGTCGGCAAGACGATTACGCAGCGTGGTGAACTGCTGAACGGTCATGCCGGTGTAATCGATCACGATCACATAAGGCGACGCGTTGACGCGATCAAGCAGGCCGTCGATGATGATTTTCTTATCAGGATTCATGGTCGTGGGACGGTCCTGGGTTAGGAAGCGGACTTGGTGTAGACACCCTGCTCAAGCGGCACGCCCGGCAGCATGGTCGCGGCGAGGGTGACGTTTTGGATGTAGTTACCCTTGGCGGAAGCAGGCTTGGCGCGGACCACGCTGTCGACAAACGCCTGGGCGTTTTCGACGAGCTGGTCGGGCGAGAAGGAAGCCTTGCCGACGGCGCCCGAAACGTTGCCGTTCTTGTCGAGCTTGTAGTCGATACGACCGGCCTTCACTTCTTTGATGGCCTTGGCGACATCGTCGGTGACGGTGCCGGTCTTCGGGTTCGGCATAAGGCCGCGCGGACCGAGGACACGGGCGATCTTACGGACTTCGGTCATCGCGTCCGGCGTAGCGATCGCCACGTCGAAGTCGGTGAAGCCACCTTGAACCTTGGCGATGAGATCTTCGAAACCGACGTGCTCAGCACCGGCAGCGGTGGCGGCTTCGGCGGCGGAACCTTGGGCGAAGACGGCGACGCGGACGTTCTTACCCGTGCCGTGTGGCAGGGAAACGGAACCACGAACCATCTGGTCGCTCTTGCGCGGATCCACACCGAGGCGGAACGAGAGCGTGACGGTGGCGTCGAATTTCGGAGCCGGGAATTTCTTCACGGTGCTGACGGCATCGGTCAGCGAGTAGGACTTGCCGGCTTCGACGAGCGCGGCAGCCTTGACGTAGCGTTTGCTGCGATTTTTGGCCATGGTATTGCGGGGTTTGCAGTTCGGTCGGATCCAATGAGATCCTCCTGCGAAGCCGGGCGTTGTGAAACGCCCGGCGAAAAACTTAGTAGCCTTCGATTTCGAGGCCCATCTGGCGGGCAGTGCCGGCTAGGATGCGGGCGGCGGCTTCCGGATCCTTGGTGTTGAGGTCCGGCATCTTGATCTTCACGACCTCCATGAGCTTTTCTTTGGAGATCTTGCCGACCTTCTTCTTGTTCGGCTCACCGGAGCCCGAAGCCAGACCAGCGGCCTTCTTCAGAAGGTTGCCTGCCGGGGGTTTCTTGGTGACGAACGAGAAGGTCTTGTCCTTGTAGACCGAGATCACAACCGGAAGAATGTCACCGGCTTGGCTCTGCGTGGCGGCGTTGAACTCCTTGCAGAAGCCCATGATGTTGACACCGGCCTGACCGAGGGCGGGACCGACGGGCGGGGACGGGTTGGCGGCTCCTGCGGGAATCTGGAGCTTGATGAGTTTGACGACTTCCTTGGCCATGGTGGTGCGGGGTTGCGGTGACGTTAAGAGGGTGTGGGTCCTGGAATTGCCGGTCCGGGGCCGGGAGGGCTTCAGGCGCGCTCGACCTGCCAGTATTCGAGTTCCACCGGCGTGCTACGGCCGAAGATCGTGACCGACACGCGAAGCTTGCCGCGCTCGGGATCGATTTCTTCGACGATGCCGGTCTGGCTTTGGAACGGACCGTCGGCCACCTTGACGGTGTCGCCGACTTCGAAACTGATCGCGGGGCGAACGTTTTCCTCGCGCTCGCGGATTTGCGAAAGCATGCCCTCGACTTCACGAGGGCGCATGGGAATCGGACGGTCTTTGGTACCGGCGAATCCGATCACACCTTCCATCTCCTTGATGAAATACCAGGTCTTCTCGACGAGCTGGTTGTCCTCCGTGAGGAGGTTCATGTTGACGATGATGTAACCGGGGAAAAACTTCCGCTTGGTTTCGGTTTTCTTGCCGCGGCGGATTTCGGAAACCATTTCCGTCGGCACGAGCACCTCGTAGATACTATCGCCCATTTCCTCGGCTTCGGCTTGGCGCAGAATACGGTCGCGAACACGCGACTCCTGGCCCGAAAGGACGTGGACGACGTACCACTGGTCTTTGGCTGGCGGGGTGGGCATGAGAGGCAGGAAAGGAAAACGGGAAAAAGCCGGCTGAATCAGCGCCAGACGGAGGCAAGGAAGGTGATGATCTGGACGACGAGGACGTCCCAGAACTGGACGAACCCGGCGAGGAGGACCATGGCGATCAGAACAACCACGGTCGAGTCAACCAATTCCTTGTATTTTCGAAGGCCTTTAATCTTCGGATCGGACTCCCACGGCCAGTTGGCCTTGCGGAGTTCCCCACGGACTTCTCCGGAGAAAGCGCGGATGCGTGCGCGATACTTGATCGCAAGCACGGCAAAACCGAGCACCAGCGCCCATACGATGGACGTCAGAACCCAGTTATTATTGATGATCAGGTACTTCTGGAAATCCATGAAAACGATCGACGAAGCGCGGATGAGAAGGATGGCACGGAAGGAGGGACTCGAACCCACAACCAACGGTTTTGGAGACCGCTACTCTACCATTGAGCTACTTCCGTGTTGAGGCGACTGAGGGGCATTCCGGTTTTGAAGCCGGAATGCCCCGGAATCCAGCATCCTAGCCCGTGCATGGCGGCACGGGCCGGAGGCTCAGCGCGAATTATTCGATGATTTCGCTCACGCGACCGGCACCGACGGTGCGGCCACCTTCGCGGATCGCGAAGCGCATGGTCTGCTCCATGGCGATCGGCGTGATCAACTCGATTTCGAGGTTCACGTTGTCGCCAGGCATCACCATTTCAACGCCTTCCGGAAGCTTGATGCTGCCGGTCACGTCGGTGGTGCGGAAGAAGAACTGCGGGCGGTAGTTGGAGAAGAACGGGGTGTGACGGCCGCCTTCTTCCTTCGAAAGGACGTAGATCTCACCCTTGAACTTGCGGTGAGGCTTGACGGTGCCCGGCTTGGCGATGACCTGGCCACGCTCAACGTCGGTCTTCTTCAGACCGCGGAGAAGGAGACCCACGTTGTCACCCGCGCGACCTTCGTCGAGCAGCTTGCGGAACATTTCGATGTCGGTGACGGTCGTCTTGACGGTGTCGCGGATACCAACGATCTCGACTTCTTCCATCTTCTTGACGATACCGCGCTCGACACGGCCGGTGCAGACGGTGCCGCGACCTTCGATCGAGAACACGTCTTCGATCGGCATAAGGAAGGTCTTGTCGATCGGGCGCTCCGGCTCCGGGATGTAGGAGTCAACCGCGTCCATCAACTTGAAGATGTTCGCCTTGTGGGTGGCGTCGCCGTCGAGGGCAGCCTTGGCGGAGCCCTTCACGATCGGGATGTCGTCGCCTGGGAATTCGTAGGTGGAGAGGAGATCGCGGATTTCCATCTCGACGAGCTCGAGGAGCTCTTCGTCGTCGACGAGGTCGACCTTATTCATGAACACCACGAGAGCCGGCACGCCGACCTGGCGAGCGAGAAGGATGTGCTCGCGGGTCTGCGGCATCGGGCCGTCAGCAGCGGAAACCACAAGAATACCACCGTCCATCTGAGCGGCGCCGGTGATCATGTTCTTCACATAGTCGGCGTGACCAGGGCAGTCGACGTGCGCATAGTGGCGCTTCTCGGTTTCGTATTCGACGTGGGCGGTGTTGATCGTGATACCGCGCTCACGCTCTTCCGGAGCAGCGTCGATGTCCGCGTAGTTCTTCGCTTGGGCGAAACCCTTTTCCGCGAGAGTGTTGGTGATAGCGGCGGTAAGGGTGGTCTTACCGTGGTCAACGTGGCCGATGGTGCCAATGTTGACGTGCGGCTTGTTGCGCTGGAAGGATTCTTTGGCCATGGTGGTGTTGGTTCGCTTGAGACTATGCTGGAAGCAATGGACGCCGCCGCTGGAGCTCGTGGGGGGAATTGAACCCCCGACCTCATCCTTACCAAGGATGCGCTCTACCCCTGAGCTACACGAGCAACGTGACGGTATTGGCCTTCACCTCCCACCGATAAAAATTCCGCGGCCGTCTCGCTCTCTTGTGCGAGGCAGGTCGCGGAACCCCGGTCGGTTGTTGGGGAAAGCGGGCGGACGTTAACAAAGCCGCCCATCCTGTCAAAAAAAATATCGTTGGAAAGAAGATTTTCCGGGACCCGCTGATCTCAAGCGATTTGGGCGGGTGCCGACGCGGTGGGTGCGGCTTCGTCTTCGATCAATTCCGAAACGCGGCGCAAAGAAATGCAGGTTCCGGTGGCCGGATCGAGATCCACGATCGCGCCACAGAGACGCACCGGCCCTTTGGCGACCGGAAACCGCGTGGGCAAATTGGTCTTAAACCGCCACACCACGGATTCGATGGCGCGGCCGAGAACGGATTCATCCGGTCCACACATGCCCGCGTCCGTAAGAAACCCGGTGCCTCCGGGGAAGATGCGGTCATCGGCAGTCTGCACGTGGGTATGGGTGCCGACGACGAACGAGGCCTTGCCATCGAGCAGCCGACCCATCGCGATCTTCTCGCTGGTCGTCTCCGCGTGGATCTCACAGACGATCATTTTGACACCCTCTGCCCGCAGCCGGTCGATCTCGGCTTCAGCGGCGAGAAACGGATTTTCCAACGGAGGCTGGATGAAAGAACGGCCTTGGACCAGCACCACGGCGACTTTGCCCTTGGCCGTTTCCAGAACCACCGACCCCGCGCCCGGCGTGCCTTCCGGGTAATTCAGCGGTCGCAGCAAACGCGGTTCGGTCGGGAAATAGTCGACGATTTCCTGCTGATCCCAAACGTGATCGCCCGTCGTGACGACTGCCGCACCCGCGCGCAGCAGGTCGATGGTGATGCGCGGGGTGATCCCCCTGCCGGCGGCGGCGTTTTCGCCATTGACGATGATGAAATCGACCCCTTCTTCCTCACGGAAACGGGGAAGACGGGCGATCACCGCCTTGCGGCCGGGTTCGCCGACAATATCGCCGAGAAATAAGATGCGCAGAGAAGACATGACGGAATAAAGCGTATGTGGCCACGAGGCCTCACGGTCGAGCAAACCACGCCCATCCCCGCAGCGACAATCGAATATGTCTTTCGCCCGAAAATCCGTACCGCCCCTTCTCCTCGTGCTCGGTTTCGCCGCGGGATGGTGGCTTCGCCCGTTTTCGCCCACGGCACCACCCCTGCCAGCTCCGGCGGGCGAAACTTCCAGCGCCCCTACCGAACCGGCCCCGCCCAAGCCCCCTGCCCTTCTCGCGCCTTTGGGCGATGAGCCGGATTGGGCATTACTGGACACTTGTCAGGAAACCATCACCCGTGAGGAATTCGAACGCCTTCTCACGACGGTTTTCACGACGGGAGAGGCATGGAAAAATTTCGTTTCTCTCGATGACCGCCAAGCCGTCATCGCGGTCGGCGCGGCCGAGTCGGGCTTGCGTTTCCACCTCCGTTTCGCCCCTACCGGTCAGGAAAAAAAGCCGCCTCGCCACTGGCGGACCACGACCGAACTTCCTCCCGCTCCGGCAGATCGCCCGCTGGAAGGCGTGAAAATCGCGATCGATCCCGGCCACATCGGAGGCGCCTGGGCGAAAATGGAAGAGCGTTGGTTCGTGGTGGGAAACGGTCAGCCCGTCTGTGAAGGCGATCTGACCTTGGCGGTCGCTCGTTTGCTCAAACCTCAACTGGAAGCCTTGGGTGCCAGCGTTTCCCTCGTCCGCAACGATTCGGAGCCACTGACTCCGCTGCGCCCGGAGAGCCTGCTCGAACAAGCCATCATGGAAGGCGGGCAAGGCGACACGCAAAAACTGGCCGAGCGGTTATTTTACCGCACCGCCGAGATTCGCGCCCGCGCCGAGTTGGTCAACCAATCAATCAAGCCCGATCTGGTGCTTTGCCTTCACTTCAACGCGGAACCGTGGGGCGATCCCAAAGCCCCCAATTTAGTGGATCGCACGCACTTCCACCTCTTGCTGAACGGCGGCTATACCGATGAAGAACTCGCTTTCGCCGATCAGCGTTTCGAAATGTTGCGGAAACTTCTCCAACGCACCCACCGGCAGGAAGCTACCCTCGGGACTAGTGTTGCCGCCGCTTTTTACCAGCTCACCGGCCTGCCTCCTTACACTTACCCGCCCAACACCCGCAACGCCCGCACGGTCGATGGCAATCCCTTCCTGTGGGCCCGCAACCTCCTGGCCAATCGCCTTTATGACTGCCCGGTTCTTTTTCTGGAACCGTACGTCATGAATTCCCAAAGCGATTACGCCCGTATCCAAGCCGGCGATTACGAGGGTTTGCGCGAAGTCGCGGGGAAAATGCAGCCCTCCATTTTCCGCGAATATGCCAACGCGATCAGCCTGGGTTTGGCAGAGCACTATCGCGTGCATCGAGCCCAATCGGCTTCTCACTAACCCTTTTTTACCCCTTATTACGGTAATACAGATCGTCGGAAAGAAAAAAGCCAACCCTAGTCGTATTCCCTACCCCTATTCCATGACGGCTCAAACCGCTCTTCTCACCACCTTGGCGTTTGTCGCCCCGGTCGCCTATGCTCAAGACGGCGGCCAGTTGTACACCACGTATTGTGCGGCCTGCCATGGGGCTCAGGGGGAAGGCGCACTGGCGGGACAATTTCCCCCGCTCTCCGGTTCTCCTTGGCCGCTTGGCGTTCCAGATCGAGGGATCAAAATCGTCCTACACGGCCTCCACGGAGAAATCGACGTCAACGGCAAGACCTGGAATTTGGAAATGCCACCTCAAGGCGCGGCTCTGCCCGACGATCATATCGCGGCGATCCTGACTTACGTTCGCAGTTCTTGGGGCAACAAAGCGGAACCGATTACGGCCGCTCAGGTGAAGGCGGTTCGCGACGCCACCGCCTCCCGCTCCGAAGCGTGGACCGCCGTCGAGTTGCAAAAACTTCATCCCTTGGAGGTCAAGCCGCCCATCGAGGATCTCATTTCCTATGTGTACGATGGCCTTTGGCAGACTCTGCCGGATTTCACGAAGCTGAAAGCTGCGGCCGTCGAAGAAGAACACAACGGCCTGATCTCCCTAACGAAAACCGGCAAAAAGGACGGCTATGGCGTGGTCTGGGAAGGCACGCTCCAGCTACCCGTCGATGGCGATTACGAATTCCACCTCGCCGCCGACGACGGCGCGCGCCTTCTCCTTGACGGTCGCACGCTGGCGGAGGTCGTCGGCATCGGGCCGATGGAAAAACGCGAGTCCACTAGCCAAGGCATCGCCTTCACTAAAGGCCCTCACAAACTGCGGGTCGAATATTTCGAGTTCAAAGGCCAGGAAGGTATCCGCGTGGGCTGGCGCCAAAAAGGCGACCTGAACTGGAATTGGCTGAGCGAAAAAGTCGCGCCTCGCCGCAAATGGCCGGAAATCCTGCTGACGCCCGAAAAGGGAAAAACCTCGATCTTCCGCAACTTCATCAAAGGCACCACGCCCCGCGCGATCGGCGTCGGCTTCGATGGCGGAGCGAACCTCGCGTGGAGTGCCGACCACTACGCGCCGGAACTCGTCTGGGTCGGCAAGTTCATCGACGCCGGCCACCATTGGACCGATCGCGGCATTGGCTCGGAGCCTCCCGCAGGCGAACGGGTGGTGAAACTCAGCGACGCCGTGGCGTTCGCCACCGCCGCGGAGGCCCGCAACGGCTGGCCCACCACCTCGAAAACGAATCCGAATTTCCAAGGCTACCAGCTCGACCCCTCGGGCCATCCAACTTTCATGGTCGCGGTCGAAGGCACCACGGTGCTCGACGCCTTCACGCCCGCCACTGGACCCGCCATCGTCCGGACGATCACGGTGAAAGGGAAACCCAGCGAGCCTCTCGCCCTGTTGCTGGCGCGCGCGAAAGGAATCAAGCCGCTCAACCATCGCAGTTGGGAGCTTCCGGGGGGGCTCATTCTGGAACTCAACCAAGGCAATGCCATCCTCAAGGACAACGCGTTGATCCTCGAGCTACAGTCCGCCTCCAGCTTCACTGTCACCTACCGCTGGCGCTAAACCGTTTCCCGCTCCCTCCTTTTTTCAGCCATGACTCGTTTCCGAGCCTTTCTCCTTTCCGGTCTCCTGCTTTCCGCGGCCGCCGCCCACGCCCAGACACAATCGGATTTCTACGTCCGCGAACCGATCCCCACACCTCCCAATGAGGTGCTGGAACTCGGCTCGATCGCGCTTTTGCCCGATCAAAAAATCGCCGTCGCCAGCCGTCGCGGCGACATCTGGATCTGCACCGGCGCATACGATGCCGACGTTTCGAAAGTGACTTGGAAAAAGTTCGCCAGCGGCATTCATGAACCTTTCGGCATGTTCTGGAAGGATGGCTGGATCTATCTCACCCAGCGCCCCGAAGTCACCCGCATCAAGGACAGCGATGGCGATGGCACGGCCGATCTCTTCCAAACGATCTGCGACGACTGGGGCAGCAAAGGCGATTACCACGAATACGCCATGGGCAGCACGCCCGACAAAGACGGCAACATCTGGGTCACCCTTTGCCTCACCGGTTCCTACACCTCGGAATCGCCCTGGCGCGGTTGGGCGGTGCGGGTGACTCCGGATGGAAAAATGATCCCCACCTGCTCCGGCGTCCGTTCGCCCGGCGGTGTCGGCTTTAACGCCGAAGGCGATGCGTTCTACACCGACAACCAAGGCGTCTGGAACGGATCGTCCTCGCTGAAATGGCTCAAGCCCGGTTCCTTTCAAGGCAATCCCAGCGGCAATCGGTGGCACGGCAAAGACTTCCCCGCTCCGCCCCAACCGACCGACGGCTCACGCATCACCACGGAGCGCAAGAAGTTCCCCGAGCTGATCCCACCGGCGGTCATCCTGCCGCATGGCAAAGTCGGCCAATCACCGACCGCCGTCGTGCCCGATCTCACGGGCGGCAAATTCGGCCCGTGGCAGAAACAAATCTACATCGGTGAACAGACCCACTCGCAGGTCCAACGCGTCTGCCTGGAAAAAGTGAACGGCCTCTATCAAGGCGCCGTCTTCCATTTCCTCGAAGGCTTCGCATCCGGCATCGTCCCAATGCGACAAGCCGAAGATGGCACCCTCTTCGTCGGCGGCACCAACCGCGGTTGGGCCTCGCGCGGTGGCAAGCCGTTCACCTTCGAGCGCGTGCGTTGGACGGGTAAGACGCCGTTCGAAATCCACACCATGTCCGCGCTACGGGACGGCTTCGAGCTGACCTTCACCGGCCCGGTCGATCCGGCCGTCGCCGGCAACGCGGCGTCGTATTCGATGGAGGCGTGGACCTACATCTATCAGTCGAAATACGGCAGCCCGGAGGTCGATCAAGCCACCCCAAAAATCACCGCCGCCACCGTTTCGCCTGACAAAATGAAGGTGCGCCTGAAAATCGACGGCCTCGTCCAAGGTCATGTGCATCAACTGACGGCCAATGGCGTGAAGTCGGCCAAAGGCGAATCCCTTTGGCATCCGCAAGCCTGGTATACCCTGAACGAAATCCCGAAGTAAGTTTTCGGTTTTTCCGTTTTCCGTTTTCGGCAAGAAATCAGCCCTCCGTTCGATCTTCCGAGCGGAGGGTTTTTTGTGGCATGAAACTTCTCCTTCTCGGCCATGGCTACCTCGGCCAAGCGATCTCGCGCGAATTCCTCGCCGCGGGCTGGCAAGTCACCGCCGTTTCCCGCCACGGCGACTCTTCCAATCCGCAATGGCTGGAGCTGCCCTGTGACCTCACCTCCCCTTCCGACGTCGCCGCCCTCGCCACGCGGATTTTCCCTCCTGATCTCCTCATTCACTGCGCGTCTTCCGGTCGAGGTGGGGCGGAGGCCTATCGAGCGGTCTATCTGGACGGCTGCCGCCATTTGCTCGATGCCTTTCCCGGCGTCCCGTTGATCTTCACCTCCAGCACGTCGGTTTACGCCCAGACCGACGGTTCCGAAGTCACCGAGGAAAGCCCCGCCGAGCCCGACCGCGAAACCGGGGAAATCCTCCGCGAAACCGAAGATCTCGTCCTCGCGGGCGGCGGCCTCGTCGCCCGCCTCGCCGGCATTTACGGCCCAGGCCGCAGCGTCCTCCTGAAAAAATTTCTCACCGGCGAAGCCATCATCGAGGAAGACGGCCAACGCTTCCTCAACCAAATCCACCGCGACGACGCCGCCCGGGCCCTCTTCCATCTTTCTTCCTCTCCGCTCTCAACTCTCCACTCTCAACTCTTCAACCTCAGCGACTCCCACCCGCTCACCCAGCTCGAATGCTACACCGGGCTGGCAAACCTTTTCGACCGCCCTCTCCCCCCTTCCGGCCCGCGCGATCTGAACCGTAAACGCGGCTGGACCCATAAGCGCGTCTCCAACGCCAAGCTCCGCGCCACCGGCTGGGAACCGCGTTTCCCGTGCTTCCTCGACGCGGCGGAAGATCTTGCTTCCACGCTTTGATTCAACGTTGCCGCCACCTGCTCGCGAGCGCACTCTGTTCCTTGTGAAATTCGCGCTTACGACAGCGGCCATCCTAGTTTGTTCGATCAACGCTTTCGCGCAGTCGAAGAAGGAAGCTTCACCCGTTTATCAACCGCGCGAAGGCGACATCCTTTTCCAAGCACTGCCCAACCCACCCGGGCTGGATTTGGTCGACACGATCGAAGGCGCCACCGGTTCCGCTTATTCCCACTGTGGAATGGTTTGCTTCAAGGGAGAGGCTTGGAAGGTCATCGAAGCGATTGGGCCGGTGCAGGAGACGCCGCTCGCAGAGTGGATTGCCCGCGGTCGCGACAAACAGGTTTGGGCGTATCGACTGCGCGAAAACGAACGCTCGCACATTCCCGCCATGCTCGATGCCATGCGGAAGGACCTGGGCAAGCCCTACGACATCCACTACCGCTTCGATGACCAGGCGATCTATTGCTCCGAACTCATCTGGCGCGGATGGAAATCCGCGACCGGCCGGGAACTCGGCAAAGCTGTCAAACTCGGCGACTTAAACTGGCGGCCTTACCAACGGGTGATCGAAGCCATCGAGGGCGCGGGCAATCTTCCGCTCGACCGTGAAATGATTACCCCTCGCGATCTTGCCGCCGCCCCGGAACTCGAACGCGTTTTCCCACCTCTCTAATCGACGGCCTCCTGATGCCGCACGAAAAGCGGACTCCGCTTCTCAAGAAAGATCGATTTCATGACAAAGCCATGACAATTCCACCGGAGCAATCTGTTGGAGTTGTCCAAGCATGAAACCCATCGCTGTCCTTTCCGCCTTCACCTTGGCCGCTTCGGCCGCCGAAACACCCGAGCCGCCGTTGCGCGATCTCCTTCGCGACGGCCTCTACGCCGAAGAAGTCGCCAACGATCCGGCTGCTGCGACCCGGCACTACGAGCAAATCCTCGCCCGCTTCGAGGAACAACGTCCTTTGGCCGCCAACGCGTTGTTCCGCCTCGCCGAGCTTTACCGCAAAACCGAACGCAAGGACGAAGCCATCGCTCTCTATCAGCGCGTCCTCGCACAGTTTCCCGATGCTACCCCGCAAGCCGCTCTCGCCCGCACTCGGCTAACCTTGCTCGGTGCTCAAGTGGCGGCAGCACCCGCGAACTCATCGCCCCCCGCCCCTCCCGCAACCGAACCGGTGGAAGATGAGGAAACGAAGGAAATCCGCCGCCTGACCGAGTTGGCGAAAACCAGTCCCGATCTTCTCCTTCCGAAAAATGAAATCGAACGCTTCGCCCAAAAGGGTTGGGCGAAGGCGACTCGATATCTCCTTGAACGCCTTGAAGGCACCGAACGGCAGGACCTCCTCAACCAAGCCCTCCGTTCCGCCGCGGAAAGCGGGCAACTTGCTCTTTGCCAAGCCCTGCTCGACCAAGGAGCCGATCCGAACCAACCGGCCGACGGCCAAACGCTTGCCCGGGCCGTTTGGCAAAACCGCGTGGAAGTGGTGAAACTCCTCCTTCAAAAAGGAGCGAACCCGAACCTCATGCCCGCTTCGTGCAAGGCATTCAATTGGACGGAACGAAAGACCTACCAGCCCATCGGCGGCGCTCTGCATGCCGCGGCGTTTCATAACAACGTTCCGCTTATCCGGCTCCTGCTGGCCTCAGGCGCGAATGCCGGGCTTGTCGCGCCTGACACCCGGATGACGCCGCTCGCGCTCTACCTCCGTTGCTCCACGGACATGTCGTTGGAAATCGTCCGCCTGCTCCTGGATCATGGAGCCGACCCCAAAACGCCCTTCCGTGACGACCTCTCGTTGCTCGAATACGCCGCCGCCAGCCTCAAGGACCCGGCAATTCTAGAGCTTTTGCTTGAACGCGGCATCCCCATCGACCCGAACTGGAAAGGCGCCGGCTTTGAAACGCCGAACGTCCCGCTTCGCAAAACTTTGCTGGAGCGGTTCTCGTTTCCCGAGTGGAGCAAGGAGTCCAAAATCCGGCTCGTCATTTTGGAAAAAGGGCAAAACCGGAACTCCAGCCCGGAGCCCGACACGAGCGAAAGGCTTTTCCCCATCTTGGCCGACAAGGCCCAAAACGATGGGCCGAAGCCGCTGGCGGAATACCTGCTAGATATCATGTTCCCCTCTCAACGACGGAGAGGAATCCCCAACGACGCCACGGGTGTCACTCTCTACCGCAAGAACGCGTCAGGCGGACTGAACGCGACCCTCATCCGTTTTGATTCCGCAGACGCCGTCCCCACGTTGGAGTGGGGTGACATCCTGATGGTCACGAGCCCCGGCCAGGCCTACCCGACCGATGCAGGTCAGGGGCGCAGGCCGATGCAAACCGTATGGAACCTGCGCCGCCATGTAAGTTTGCGCGTCGAAGTGGAACACGAGGGGCGGAAGCAATCGCTCGCGCTGCGCGGCGACCGGGTTTCCTACGATCCCACCGAGCCTGTGTTCCCGTGGTCGCCCAATTTGAGCGCGGCGAAACTCGTCAACGCGCTTGGCTGGAATCCCTCCGAAAACCAGCCCTTCCAAATCCACCGCAAGGGCTGGCCACAACCGATTCAACTCACGCTCGGCAATGAAGCGTGGGAATTCACACTATTGGAAGGCGACCGGATCGTTTTGCCAGCGGCGTCTCCGAACGACGAAAGCGCCCGCAAGATCCGCTCAAGCGAAGTCCGGCTGTTGTCGCCCGGTCTCTGGTTCGGCCGGAGTTTTCCCGCTACGGAAGAATCCACCTTACCCACCCTGCTCCAGGCGATCGCCACCGCTTATCAGGGCGATCCGCAGCTGTCGTCCTACGTCTCGCCACCCGATCCCTCGAAAATCGCCGACGCGCTTGGCAGCAGGAATCGCGTCACCGCCCTCCTGCCTCATCCCGATTTGGCCCAGCTCCGCATCCGCCGCCTAAACGCGGATGGTTCGGAAACGCTCATTCCGGTCGATTTGCAAAAGGCTGCCGCGGCTTGCCGTGAAACAACTTCCCGGGAAGAAGCCCGGAAATTCGATGTCGAATTGCAGGCGGGCGACATCATCGAGCTGCCGGTGAAGGAGGGTCAAAAAGGCAAACTCTGGGGCGGTTTTAGTGAAACAGAACGCCGCCTGTTTGCCCTCGCGCTTTCCTGCCGCATCCAGATCTCGGAAAATAGCGAGCGTTCGTTGCGCGACATCCAGTTTGCCCCACCAAAGATCATCGATACCGGCAACGGTCTTGTCTCGATCCCCTCGGTCAGCGGCTTCCCCTCGATCATTCTGGCCGATATTCAGGGAGAAATCCGGAGGATCAAACTGAACCGGAATGGCCAAGCGGCGAATAAACATTCAAACCAGATCTTCGTCCGCGATGGCGACGAAATCGATATGAGTGCGGGTCAGTCCCCGCGTCCCCGCGTCACTCCGCCTCCACGATGACCCGGCGCTTCCTACCTCTCGCGGCGGTGGTGCTGGTGCCGGTGGCGGTGCTCGCCGGGTTTTCCTGGCGTGGCGTCCAGGCGCAACGCCGGGCGGCGCGAGTGGAGGCGGCGGAAAACGCGGCTCAGTGGGCGGAAGTGCAGGCGGCCCGGCTTTCCCTCAATTTACCCGCCAGCTCGCTCCCTTCTGTCCGACGTTTCTCCGACCCGCCGGCCCCTGCCGATGGAGTCGCCGGTCTTTCTCCGGCCGGACTGCCGCTCGGCGTCATCGCCGCGTTCCAGCGCTTCGACCAAAACCCGACGGAAGCGAACGCCGCCGAGCTGCTGAAGCGGGCGATCGATGATGAGCCATCGACCCTCACGCCGCTCGCACTCGCGCGTGTCCCGAACGTGCCCGACGCCACCCGCGAGCGCTGGGCGCAAATCGAAGCCGCCAACGACGTGCGGCGCCGACATCCCGAAATCCCCGCCGAAGGCTCGTGGTTCCTCGACGGCGCCGTGCTGTGGTGGATGGCCGACGAAGGAGAAACGTTCCGTTTTCTCCGCTTCGGAACCCCGCCGCGATCCTCGCCGGAAGCCACCAATCCGCAGCGTCCGTGGGAAACCCGGCGGCTCACGCTGCACGGCAAACTGTTAGATAACTCCAGCGGCATCGTGCTCGCCCGCCACGAGGTTTCCCCGCCCGGCGGCTTGGCGATCGAAGTGATCGCCACCGATCCCACACAAATCGACGCGGAAGTTCTCCGGCAAGGGCGATTCACCTTCGGTATCCTCGGCATCGCGGTGGCCGTGGCGATCGCCGGGCTGTATCTCATCCACCGCCTGATGGCCCGCGAGCGACGGCTCAACGAACTGAAGAGCCACTTCGTCGCCAGCGTGTCGCACGAACTGCGCGCGCCGGTCGGATCGATCCGGCTGATGGCCGACGCCCTCGACGCCGGCAAGGTTTCGCCCGAAACCGCCGCCGAATTCCACCGGTTGATCTCTCAGGAAGGGAAACGCCTTTCCCGGCTGATCGAGAACGTCCTCGATTTCGCCCGCATCGAGCAGGGCCGCAAACGCTGGCATTTCGAGCCCGTCGATCTCCCCGCGCTGATCGCGGACACGGTCAAGGTGATGGAACCCCTCGCCGCCGAGAAACGCATTCGCCTGACGACCGTCCTGCCCGGTTCGTCAGCGGAATCCGTCCTGGACGCCGCCGCGCTCCAACAGGCGCTGATCAACCTGCTCGACAACGCGATCAAGTTCTCGCCACCGGACGGCGCGATCGACGTCCGCCTGTCTGCCGACGACCGCAACCTCCGCCTCGCCGTGCGCGATCACGGCCCCGGCATTCCCACCGCCGAGCGAACGAAGATCTTCGAGCGCTTCTACCGCCCCGGCAACGAACTCCGCCGCGAAACACAAGGCACCGGCATCGGCCTGAGCCTCGTCAAAGCTATCGCCGAGGCCCACGGCGGTCGCGTCGAACTCGACAGCCACCCGGGCCACGGCAGCACCTTCACTCTCGTTCTCCCGCACGATGCGACTGCTGGTCATTGAAGACGAACTCCCGATGCGCACCGCCTTGGTGGAAACGCTCGCCGCCGAAGGCTATCGCGTTCGTTCCGCCGCCGATGGCATGGCCGGGCTCGAACTCGCCTGCACCGAACCCTTCGACCTCATCCTCCTTGATGTGATGATGCCCGGCCTCGACGGGTTCGCCGTTTGCCGCGAGTTGCGGAAACGCGGCCGCGACGTTCCGGTGCTCATGCTCACCGCGAAGGGCCTCGTCGACGACCGCGTCGAAGGCCTCGATTGCGGCGCCGACGATTATCTGGTGAAGCCCTTCAGTTTGAAAGAGCTGCTCGCCCGCGTGCGCGCGCTGCTGCGTCGGCGGGAACGTCAAGATACCGTGCCGGAATCGCTTTCGCTGGGCGAAGCTGTCCTCGATTTCCAAAAACAAACCGTCCTTCGGGGCGGCGCGACACTCCCGCTCTCCGACAAGGAAACCGGCATCCTGCGCCTGCTCATCGCCCACCGCGGAGAAACCGTCAGCCGCGAGCGCTTCCTCGATGTCGTCTGGGGCTACCACGCCTATCCCTCGACCCGCACCGTGGACAATTTCATCTCCACCCTGCGGGCGAAACTCGAGGCCGATCCCGCCAACCCGCGCCACCTGCTCACCGTCCGCGGCACCGGCTACCGGCTCATTGTCTGAAGAGCCGCCCTCCGTCGCGCGGCATCCCGGGTGGAGCGAACTCCGGCCGCTTGATCAGAACGCTTCACCGCCCGGTTTGTTTTGCCTGGGCAATCGCCGACAAGATGGAAGCCGCAGCCTTCCTCGCTTCTTCAAGGGTAGGGAATTGAAGCAAAAAGCGTTGATTACCGGACAAAAACTTACCTTCACCTTGCGGCGAATACTCAATCCCTGGCGCCACTGTATAGATTTCGACCGACGAGGCCTTGCCCTCTGACCCTTTTACAGACCCCACTCGGACAGCGAGAATCTTGTCCGTCTGAAGATAAAATTCATTCGAGTCGTGATCCGGGACATCGATCACAAAATGGATGGATCCGACGGGAGCATCTGAAAGAAGCTTGTCAGCCCGTTCGCGGGAAGGTTCCGCGCCATGGCCCGAAGCCACCAAAGCTGCGAATAGAATAGGTAGGATGGGTTTCATTTTGGAAACGTTGAGCGCCTCCGCGGCGGGATGGAAGACCGGATTTAATTTACACAGTGCCGCCCCAAGCTCGCCCGATACGCATCATAGCCAACGCAGAGGTCAGCGACGGGAGCCAGCCGCCGATGGCGTTCGATTGGTGTCTGCGCGAGACGGCTGGCTCCCGTTCGCCGCACTGCCTTGGTCGGCCGGGCCTTTCTTTCCCCCGTCGCCAAGCCTCAACTTTGGGAGCGGTTTTGAAAAATCCACGAAGACGATCGTGGTTCCGGCGAGACGCACCATCCCGTCGGCTCGCTGCAAACCCACGGCCGAACCGGGAAAGTGTTTATCCAGCACATCGAGGGGAACAATCGGCACTCCGTTGTGCGTTTCAACGAGCAGCACATGGCCGCGTGCTTGCGGCAAGCAGGTGTCGTAGTCCGTATTAAAAGACTTCCTGACCGCCAGCCCCGCCTCGGCCGCCATCTGGGTCATCGTCTGATAATAGGGCGAGTTGCCTGCCACCCATGCCGCCGGGTTGACATCCGTCCCTCCCGCCGGGTCCACCGGCAGCAGGGACTCGTCCAAGGCGCGGAAGTAGGCCTCGGTCTGGCTTTTCCATGCTTCCCATTGCAGGGACATGACCATCGCCATCGGGTCATTGCCCTTGTCGTAGGCGAATCGGTTGCCGGGCAGGATGCGCGCCTGAGGCCGGTAATCTTCGTAAAGCACTTCGCCAGCTGGATCCAACAACATCCATTTCTGATCCACCCAGACCTCCACGAACACGTGGCCTGACCAGGATTGAAAGGGCCGTCCTTTCTTGAAATCCCAAATCCAGTTCACGTCCATGGTCTTGACCCACACCGCCGGGATGCCGGCTCCTTTCAAGAGCACCCCACAAACGATGGCTTGGTCGGCACAACCGCCGAATGCTTTCTCCCGCAGCACATCGTCGTAGTTGCGCCACGCATAGGCTTTCTGGCTGTCGTGTTTGAGGCTCCCCTTCATCCAGTTCAGCACATTCCGAATCGTCTCCCTGTCCGAATCGGCCTTCAGCTGTGACGCTTGCCTCTGGATCGCGCCGCGGTCACCCAGCGACTCAGGCCACCCCAGATACTCCCGAGGCTTGGTGTAATCGATCGAACCGAACTGAGGCTCAATCGCCCAGAGCGAACCGAGGCAGAGCGCATACAAGACAATCACGGTTTTCATCGGACTGGTATTGCCGGCTAACGTCGAGTCCTACACCTGACCGGGAGCGAGGCCTCGACTGCGGGTTGGGGTTGTAGCGGTCATGACGGCTGGAACTGAAGGCGGGTCAGGCGTTAGGAGGGACGTCTTGTTCGGCGATTCTGTTATTTCGACCGGAATAGCCTTACGATTGATTGGAGCATCGCCCCACCGAGGCTCTTTGGCGTGACCCCTGGATCAAGTCCCCAAGGATCGTCTGCTAGTGACCGCGGGTTCCGCTGACGCTTCCAGGGCGACTTGGCATCAGGACGTGAGGCGAACCAACCTGGTGAAATGTCAGCCACCTCAGCCACGGTCGGATCTAGGTTGACCGCCTCCTGCAAGCTGATCACGCATCCATTGGATTCCGACGCGTCCGATGCTCCGATAAACTGCCAGCCGTCGTCGTCCTCGTCGTGATACACAGCCAAAATTGGCTCGATCTGATTCATGACTTGGCGTGTCGTCATCACCGCGCAATTACGGGGCTGATCGAATGGCCAGTCGTCATGAGTGCTCATTGTGTTTTGATCTTTCTGCCGAACAGCGCTGTTATGCGAACGGTCGGTGATACAGGTAGAAAGCGACCCGGAAGTGCGGAATTCGGTGGGGCTCAGGGTTCCTGCTTTTAGCGGCGGGGACGGGGCGGGCCAAGCTCGAATGGCGGGATGAACGAACGCCGGGCAAAACCAATCCGCCGTCGGGCAAAACCAATCCGCCGTCGGGCAAAACCAATCCGCCGTCGGGCAAAACCAATCCGCCGTCGGGCAAAACCAATCCGCCGCCGGGCAAAACCAATCCGGAGCCCTCCCGAACGCATCCGGAACCTTCCCTAATGAATCCGGAACCTTCCTGAATGAATCATGCCCAGAACTTCCACCAAGGTCTTGATCTCTGCTTACAATGCGAGCAAATCGGCTTCTCGGCATCATCCGTCCGCCAGGCCGGTCGTTCTGCTTTCGGTTCCTGTGCCCAGTCGTGCTGATCTCCGTCGTCGAAAATCGCCTCGCAAGGGCAGCCCTCCATCGCTTCTCGGGTCAGATCAATCTCTGCCTTTGTCTCCGGCTGCTTGACGACGTATGAGGTGCCTTCCTCATCATTCCGTGCGAAGACCGTTGGAGCAGTCTCACGGCAAAGATCGCAATCAAGACACTGCTCATCGACGTAAAACTTCCCCGGAGTGTTGTAGGGGAGACGCTCGGCAAACGATTCGGCGGACATCGGCTCGTGGTTATTTTTGCAGAACGTTAAATGTGGTGGCACGGCGGCGCAGGACTCACATAGCAAAGCGAACGAGGAAGCTTATCCGCCGTTGCACCCACGACGTGTTCGGCTTGGTGAATGGACGACGGATCACCTGATTGGAACTCTGGTCATGGTTGGTTTGGCGTCAGGCAATTCCGTATTGATATCCATTTGATAGTTACCTGAGGATGCAAGGTCAGGATCATTACGATTGGACCAAACAAGGAAACGCAGCTGGGTGTCTGAAATCCATTCAATCTTGTCCAAATGCACTCGAAATCCCGGATGATCCTTATTACCTATTGCTTGCCGATATTCAGCCTCTATTGGTGCCATGACGTCTAGCGACCGTTCATGCCACTTACCTGATTTGTCTTTGTAAACAAGCCAGACAAGCGTCCGCTCCCAATCCACTTCATTGACAATAACACAGCGCGTCGAGATCGAGTTCCATGCCGCATCTGTAGATCGAGAAGAGCCAGCGAACGAAAATAGTGGCATGTCAGGATCGGACTTACTGCGAACCAAAATAGAACGCGTCTTGCCGACAAGAGCGCCAGCATCATGGTCAAACCAACAAGTAAGCTCCTGACCGTCGGGCGAAGCGCGCAACTCAGGACCGAGTTCCTGAGCTGTAGTGAGTGTGATCGAAAGGAGAAGCGCCAGCAATGTGACTGGCAGGGTGTAGATAGCGGAGGTTTTCATTTTATTTCTGCCGAACGCCCAAGAGCAACCCCTCTAGTGAGAGCGGGCGTTGACCGCGGGATGGAGGTTCATATTACGGGTGAGTTGGAAAACGGGGCGGCTAGTGGGGGCTGCAGTGTCTCGCCTTGTTCGGCTTCTGTTGCTGTCTTCAACGCTTCTTCCGTCCAAGAACAGTTTCGGGACTGACCATCTTGCCATGCTCATCAAATAGCACGATACGCAAACCTTCACTCAGGATTGCCTTAGCCAGAAGCTTTCGTGCCTCTGCCGCTTGTGGTTCCAGCACGTTCAGACTAATGCCAGCGCTCCCAACTGCGGCATTCTCGATCTTGTGCTCGTATAGGATGGTCCGGACTCTTCTGCCTTCCTTGTCATTCAATTCCGGCGTGTTCGGCCATCCCGCGAGGGCGACAAACTTAGGAGAATCCGCATTGCTGGATGGCTTGGAGGCATGGTTCGGATCAGCTGCTCTGCTGGATGACCCGAAGGCAAGGACAGTCGTCCCGACACCAAGGACGGCAAATCGCAATAATGTTTTCATGTATTTGTATGACACGGGGAAATCAGGTTTATTAGAATAATTCTGCCGAACGTTCAAGATGAGCCGCGATCTTCGCTGGCGCGGCTCGTGCTGCTCGGAGCACGAGGCGTGACAGCAAAGATCACTGGTTCGGCCCCGCTTTCATTTCCTTTCCGTGTCCTTGGATTGACTTTCTGGCGCCACGATAATCGTCAGGGTGTAGAGAAGCACGGACCAAACAATAAAGGATGGGATAATCATGCACGCCATTCCGATCCCCGTATCCCAATTTCCGTGAACTCCTCGCGTGAACATATTCACCATGACTCCAGGTAGCAGCAGAAGATAAAACGGGAATGCGATATCACGTAAGGCGAAAGCGATAAGCACGAGCGGTGCGGCAACCGAAATCGCGAGTGTAATTCGTGCTTTGTCCGAGTATCGCATGGTTTTTTGCCGAACAGGTTTTATTAGCATCCTCCCGAAGCTCAGTATCTGGGGAAATCTAAAAGGCAGCGTGGCCCGAAATCTCTTGATCTGACAATGGATTTCCCGGTTGGCGGGCGTCTATCCGGCGGGTTCGGCCGGGTGTTTCATGAAGCAACTCCCTGGCCGGATATCACGGCCTCGTGACGAGGCCAGACCTGCCCATGCCGCGCGGAGGACGGCCCCTCTAATTCCTCTTTCCCCGAAATCTCCGGAATACGAGCATCCAGCCAGCGCTACCCCCGGCGACCGCACCTCGGTGCGACTCATTCCAAACCTGCTACTTCCTCATGTTCCTTTGCCATCGTCCGGGAAGGCGCGCCGCTCTCGGGGGCGTTTCTATCGAGTCGTGGTCGGGGAGTGAAAAGGAGTGCCGCGCTCCGTCGCGCGGCATGATGGGGGCTGGCGGCATTCCTGCCGCCACGCCGGGACAGTCGATGCTACCCCGGTCGTCCGCAATGGCTTCGTGGACGAAGCCAGCCCCACCATGCCGCCTCAAAGGCGGCACTCCGTTCTAATTTCCGCTTTTCCCGAAAAGCCCGGCCCGGCAGGTTGGCGGCGTGTCTAACGCTCCTCTCGGCTTCTTCGATTCCGGCGTCGGCGGCCTCACGGTCGTCCGCGCCGTACAGGAACTTTTGCCCCACGAGGACATCGTTTACCTCGGCGACACCGCCCGCCTACCCTACGGCTCGAAAAGCCCGCAGACGATCCGCCAGTTCGCCGACGAGGACGTGCGCTTCCTGCTCGGGAAAAACGTCAAAGCCGTCGTCGTCGCCTGCAACACGGCCACCGCCCACGCGCTGCCGACGCTCCTTTCCCAATACCGCATCCCGATCATCGGCGTGATCGAACCCGGTGTGGAAGCCGCCCTCGCCGACCCCGCGGTGGAACGCGTCGGCATCATCGCCACCCAGGGCACGATCCGTTCGCACGCCTATCAGCACGCGCTCGCCCAGCGCCGCACCGGCCTGATCATCCACGGCCAACCTACGCCGTTGCTGGTGCCCTTCATCGAGGAAAACTGGATCGACCACCCCGCGACCAAACTGGTGCTGAAGTCCTACCTCAACCCTTTGGTTGAGAAAGGCATCGACACCCTGATGCTGGCCTGCACGCACTACCCGCTGCTGATCCCGGTCTTGAAAGAACTCCTGCCTGCCGAGATCCGCCTGGTCGATTCCGCCACGACTTGCGCCGAGCATTTGAAACGCGAGCTCACCCGGTTGGACTTGCTCGCCCCGGCCGATCACGACGGCAAACTTTCCATTCACCTCACCGACCTTTCCGAGCAATTCGAGGAACTCGCCCGGCAGTTCCTGAAAAAGTCCCCCGGCAAAATCCAGCGCGCCGTGCTCGGTTAGATCTCCTTTCGACTATAGACTCATGAGCAATCGACTTTTCGGCACCGACGGCATCCGCGGCCGCGTCAACGAATTCCCCATCACCGCCGAAGTCGCCCTGCGCGCCGGCAAAGCGGTCGCCCAAGTGCTCCGCGCGGCTTCGCCCGACGGCAATCGCGTGATCGTCGGCAAGGACACCCGCTTGTCCGGCGATATGCTGGAAGCCGCGCTCACCGCCGGTCTTGTGTCGATGGGCATGGACGTTTATCTCGCCGATCCAATGCCCACCCCGGCGGTCGCGTTGCTGACGCGAGAAATGGAAGCCGCCGCCGGAATCGTGCTCACCGCTTCGCACAATCCCTTCGAAGACAACGGCCTGAAAATTTTCGGGCCGGACGGCTACAAGCTGAACGACGAACTCGAAGCCCTGATCGAACGCCACATTCTCGGTGAGGAAACGGAAGCTCCCGTTATCGCCCCAGCAGGCATCGGCCGGATTCATCGCGTGGATAACGCCGCCGAACGCTTCGCCCAATCCGCGAAACAGGCCGCGGGGTTTCCTTCGCTCAACGGCCTCAAGGTGGTGATCGATTGCGGCAACGGCGCGGCCTGGCGAATCGCTCCGCAGCTTTTCCGCGACCTCGGCGCCGAAGTCATCGCCACCGGCGTCGATCCCGACGGCCTGAACATCAACGCGGAATGCGGCGCGCTTTATCCGCAAAAGGCGGGCGAACTCGTCCGTGAACACGGCGCGGACTTGGGCGTGTCGTTCGATGGCGATGCTGACCGGGTGATCTTCACCGACGCCGAAGGCCTGGTCATCAGCGGCGACTGCATTCTCGGCCTCGCCGCGATCGCCCTGAAGGAGCAGGGCAAGCTCCGCGAACAGACGTTGGTTTGCACCGTGATGAGCAATCTCGGTTTGCACGAAGCGATGAAGCGCCACGGCATCGCGGTGGAAGTCACCGCCGTCGGCGATCGTCACGTGCTCGAACGCATCCGCGAAAAAGGCTGCTCGTTCGGCGGCGAAAATTCCGGCCACCTGATTTTCGCCGACCACGCCACCACCGGCGACGGCATCCTCAGCGCCTTGCTCGTGTTGCGGATGATGCGGGAAAAGGGCGCTTCCCTGCGCGAACTCGCCTCGGTCGTGGAGGAATACCCGAGCCGCCTCGTCAACCTGCCGGTCCGCGAAAAACCACCGATTGCTTCGTTGCCCAAACTCACCGCCCTGATGGCCGAAGCCGACGCCGCGTTCGATTCCAACGGTCGCCAATTGATTCGCTACTCCGGCACCGAGAAAAAGATCCGCATCATGGTCGAGCACCGCGACGCCGCGGAAGTCGATCGCTGGATCGGGAAGTTTTCGGAAGTGATCCGGGAAGAAATCGGATAAGAAAAAATTCGAACCACGGATAGACGCGGAGGCACACGGATAAAGAGTTCATTTCGTGAAATCTCCTGTCTTTCGAGGTTCCAAATCTGTGTTCATCCACGTCCATCCGTGGTTCCAAAATCTGAGGACATGAATCCCTGCGACCCGCTCACCTTGACCCGCCCGATCGAGGACTTCCCCATCGGCAACGTGCCCTTGCGCGTGCATCACGAGGAAGTCCGGGCGGTTTGCCCGAACGCCCATATCGAACCGCACGCGTGGATCGACGCGGATGATCTCGCCGCACTGGCAACCTCGGGCAAAACGACTTTGGTCGACCGCGAAGACCACCCCCTCGCCTGGACCGGAGCGGCCCCCGATCTGGCGTGCAGCCACGTGGGCGAGCGTTCGTTTCTGATCCGCCACCCGTGGGACTTCCTGCGGGCGAACGAAGCTTACGTCGGTTCGCTCGACGCTACATTGATCAAAGGCGAAGTGCATCCCTCGGCCCTAATCGAAGGGCAAATCCAGGTCGGCACCGGCACGCGCATCCTTCCCGGCGTGTTCATCGAAGGCAACGTGGTCATCGGCGAAAACTGCAAGATCGGGCCGAATTGTTACCTCCGGGGCAATACGTCGATCGGCGACGGCTGCCACGTCGGCCAGGCGGTCGAACTGAAAAACAGCATCCTGCTGGATAAAACCAGCGTCGGCCATCTCAGCTACGTGGGCGACTCGATCTTGGGCGAAAAGGTCAACTTCGGCGCAGGCACGATCACTTCCAACCTCCGCCACGACGGCAAGAACCACCGGTCGATGGTCGAAGGCGAACTCGTCGATACCGGCCGACGGAAATTCGGCGCGATCGTGGGCGATGGCGTCCACACCGGCATTCACACCTCGATCTACCCGGGGCGAAAACTCTGGCCCGGCACCAGCACCCGCCCGGGCGAAATCGTGCAGCACGATCTTCAATGAACTGCCGCGGTTCCTAACTTGCCTTGCGATCGCCTACTTGTTCAATATCCTGTCCAAGTGAACGCGATTACCTACTCCGCCGCGCGAGAAAACCTAGCCACCATGATGGATCAGGTTTGCGCGAACCATGATCCGCTCATCATCACGCGTAAACGCAACCAATCGGTCGTCCTGCTTTCGCTCGAAGATTACGAATCCCTACAAGAGACCGCTTATTTGCTTCGTTCGCCCGTGAACGCCGCCCGCCTCGCGGAAGGAATCGCCGAACTCGAAGCCGGCAAGGGAGTGATCAAAAGCCTCTCGGAATTTGAATGACCGTTCAATTCTCCACCCAAGCTTGGGAGGATTACCTCTACTGGCAGCAAAACGACAAAAAGCTGCTTAAGAAAATCAACGCCCTGATCACGGATATCAAACGCGGTGATCCTTATGAGGGCCTCGGCAAACCCGAACCGCTCAAGCATGCCTTTTCCGGCTTCTGGTCCCGGCGTATCAACGACGAGCACCGCTTGGTTTACCGGGTCTCGGATGACGTCATTCAAATCGCCCAGGCTCGCTACCACTATTAAGCAACCGAACCTTCCCAAAAGAAACCCGGCCTCTAATCGGTCATGACAAACGGGCGCGTCCATGCTCCCCTTCCGACCGCCGGGCGTCCTTGACCTTCCAGGCCGGTCTGTCCCAGTTTTCCCAATACCCCTTTTCCATCATGTGCGGCATCGTCGGATACATCGGCAAGGCGGACGCTCCGGGCGTCCTCATCAACGGCTTGCGCCGTCTCGAATACCGCGGCTACGACTCCGCGGGCCTCGCCGTGCTGGATGACGGTCTCCTCGCCACGGTGAAAGCGCCCGGCAAAGTCTCCGCACTGAACGATCGCGCTCACGCCGAATGGCCAGTCGAACGTTTCACCCGTGCCTGCACCGGCATCGCCCACACCCGCTGGGCGACCCACGGGCCGCCCACTGAGGTGAACGCTCACCCACATCTCGACGAGTCGGGTGAAATCGCTCTCGTTCACAATGGCATCATCGAGAACTACCGCTCGTTGCGCGCCCGTCTCGAAGCGAAAGGCCATCATTTCCAGTCGGAAACCGACACCGAAGTGCTGTCCCACCTGATCGGCGACTGCAACAAGGGCGATCTCTTCCAAGCGGTCTGCGACGCTCTCCATAAGGTCGAAGGCACCTTCGGCATCGCGGTGCTTTCATCGAAAGAGCCGGACAAAATCATCACCGCTCGTCGCGGCAGCCCGATCGTCATCGGCGTGGGCGACGGCGAAACGATCATCGCTTCGGACGCCTCGGCGATCCTCTCCCACACCCAGCGGGTGATCTACCTCGACGACAACGACATCGCCGTGGTCACCGCGAACTCGGTCGATATCCGCGACCTTAACAACGTGCCGGTTAACCGCGAGATTTCCGAGCTCGGCCTCGATGCCACCGCGGCGGAAAAAGGCGGCTACGAGCACTTCATGCTCAAGGAGATCCACGAGCAGCCGGAAACGTTGAGCAACGCCATCCGCGGACGCATCGACTTCAATCTCGGCTCGTCGGTGCTTTCCGGCATGGGCACTTCTCCGCGCGAACTGGCTGAACTGCACCGCGTGGTGCTGGTCGGCTGCGGCACGTCCTTGCACGCGGGCCTGGTCGGCGAATACGCCTTCGAAGACCTCGCCGACGTCCCGGCCGAAGTCCAACAGGCTGCGGAATTCCGCTACCGCAACCCGATCATCGGCAGCCGCGATCTGGTGGTGGCCATTTCTCAATCGGGCGAAACCGCCGACACCCTCGCCGCCGTGCGCGAGGCGAAGCAAAAGGGCGCGTTCGTGATGAGCCTCTGCAACGTCGTCGGCTCGACCATCGCCCGCGAAACTGGTCGCGGCGTTTATCTTCACGCCGGCCCGGAAATTTCGGTCGCCTCGACCAAGGCGTTCACTTGCCAAGTCGCGGTGCTGCTGATGATGGCGCTGAAACTCGGTCGCGGTCGACGCCTTTCCCGTGAAGACGGCGTGCGTCTGGCCAAAGACATCGGCGATCTTCCCCTGCTAGTCGAGCGCGTGCTGGCTCACGACGAGCACATCGCGAAGCTCGCGCAGAGCTACGTGAAGGACGAACACGCGTTCTTCATCGGCCGCGGCCCGATGTATCCGGTTGCCCTCGAAGGCGCGCTCAAGCTCAAGGAGATCTCTTACATCCACGCCGAGGGCTACCATGCGGCGGAACTCAAACACGGCCCGATCGCTCTGCTCCAAAAAGGCACGCCGGTCATCGCCGTCGCCCCCGACATTCCCGGCAAGGACAAGACGCTCGGGAACGTGGAAGAATGCCGTGCCCGGGGTGCTCGCATCCTTGGCATCGTCACGGAAGGCGACCATGAAGCCGCAGAGGTCATGGACGAAGTCATCACCATTCCGGCCTGCCATCCGCTCGTCGCCACGATCCCGGCGGTCGTCGCGTTACAGCTTTTCTCCTACCACGTGGCCCAAGCCCGTGGCTGCGAAATCGACCAGCCGCGCAACTTGGCAAAGAGCGTGACGGTCGAATAAGCCGAATCGGTTTCAAACCGTGAAATTCACCAAATGGCACGAAACCTCGGGTTTCGTGCCATTTTCTTGCCAGGGATCGTTACCGAGTCGCGCCATCCTGATCAAGGCGTGCTCGAGCGGTGGAACAAGCAGGCATAAAAAAGCGCGGAGGCTTTCACCCCCGCGCTTTATGCAGAATTGAAGCTTACACTTCCTCAGCCTCGGTGTTCACCGGAGCCACGGACGTTTCCTCCGCCGGTTTGCCGAGATACTCGGGCAAACGGATCCCCGCGTTGCGGGCGATTTCGTGGAGCGGCGGGATCGAGCCAGCCATACCGGACAGGAAATCCGCGGTGCGGGTTTTGCCGTTCGCGCCGGCCGAGCCATTGTCCCACACCGTGATCTTGTCGATCTTGAGATTGGACACCGCCTTGACCTGTTCTTCGACGAGCTTCGGCAGCTGTTCGGTGACCATCAGCTGGGCCGCCTGCTCGGCACCACCGGCGGAACTGACGATCGCGCGGAAACCATCGGCCTTCGCTTGAAGTTGGGCGAGCGTGCCCTTCGCCTGCGCTTCCATGACCGCGCGCAAACCATCCGCTTCACCCTGCTGGATCAAGCGCTGGCGTTCGCCTTCCGCGGCAGCGACCAACTCAATGCGGCGCTTCTCGGCTTCCGCCTGAAGTTCGATTTTCAAACGATCGGCTTCGGCGGCGAGACGCACGCGGCTCTTGTCGGCTTCGGCAAGCACCTCGATCTTCTTCTTCTCGATCTCGGCCTGCACGATGATGGTGGCCAACTGGGTGGCTTCGTCGCGTTTCGCGCGCTGACGTTCGGCGGATTCTTCCGCGGCGTAGGCTTCTTCCAACGACTTCGCGGCCGCGACCTTTTCGGCGGCGGTGGCGAGACGCTGGGCTTCCGCTTCGCGTTCACGACGGGAGGCATTCGAATTCGCGATCGAAACCGCGGCTTCGTTTTCGCCCCGTACGGCGAGAGCCTGGGCGGCGGCGACGGACACGCGTTTCTCGCGGTCGGCCTCGGCGGAACCGATGTCACCATCGCGCTCCTGTTGGGAAACCTTCACCTTCGCCTCGTTGATCGCGCGGGCGGCAGCCTCGCGGCCGAGGGCGTCGATGTAGCCGGACTCGTCCGTGATATCCTGCACGTTGACGTTGATCAATCGCAGGCCGACTTTACGGAGTTCGACTTCGACACCGTTGGCGATGTTGGCGATCAGCTTGTCGCGGTCGGCATTGATTTCCTCAATCGGCATCGTGGCGATGACCACGCGCATCTGACCGAAGATGATGTCCTTCGCGAGCTCCTGGATCTGGGTCATGTTCTGACCGAGCAGACGCTCCGCCGCATTCTCCATCACGCCCGGCTCGGTGCTGATGCCGACGGTGAAGGTCGAAGGCGTGTTGACGCGGATGTTCTGTTGGGAAAGCGCGCCGCGGAGCTGGATGTCGATCGGGATCGGCGTGAGGCTCAGGTAGGCGTAATCCTGAATGACCGGAAACACGAAGGTCGCGCCACCGTGGTAGCACTGGGCGGATTTTTGCCCGCCGACGCGACCGTATTTCACAAGGATTCGGTCGGAAGGGCAGCGGCGATAGCGGCTGGCGAGGAAGATCAGCAACCCGAAGCCGACGAACGCGGCGAGCACGGTGAGGATCAGAATCTTGCCGGGAGTTGCGTCGGAAGCGGCGAGGATGGGGGTTAGGGCGGTCATGTTCATTCAGTCGGAAAAAATTTCAGTGAGCGGGAGAAACGACGAGGGTGTTGCCTTCGATGGCGATCACTTTGACGGGCGTATGAGGCGGCAGTGGTTGGAGCGATTCGGTGACCGCGGTGGCTGTAGTCAGGCGTCCTTGTAAGAGAATCTCGACCTGACCGTCGCCGGAGCGCGCGGCCGGAATGGTGACGTAAACCTTGCCCTCAAGACCCAGCGCATTGGCGTAATTGAGCGTTCCGTCGGCTTTCAGCGAAACCATGAAACGCATCACGCCATAAATCATGCCCATGAAAAGCAGGCCTACGCTCATCGCGATCGCGAGCGTCGCCGTGAGCGAATACCCTTCGTCGACAAACAAGACGCCTGCCCAGCCGAAGCCTACTGCGAAAGCCACCATCGCGCGGACCGAAAGCACTTTTACCGCGCCCTCCGCGCCACCTAAGGTTGCGTGCTCGGCACCGACGTCGGCCGAGTGATCGAAATCATGGCCGCCAAACATCGAGGCGATGAAGAGCAGAAGTTGAAACAAGCTCGCGCCGATGGCGACCGTCCAGAAGAAGAGCGTCGCGCCAGTCAGGGAGTTCCACCAATCGAACATACGGTGATGTTCTAGTGAGCCGGAGTCGAGTTAGGCGACTCTAAACTCACCCCCACTTTCCAGCCACCTTGCAAATCATTTCACTACCGCATCCGCCACGCGCATGCCGTCGAGCGCGGCGCTGACGATACCACCGGCATAACCTGCGCCTTCGCCACAGGGGAAAAGCCCTTCGATGTCCGGGTGTTCGAGCGTGTCGTCGCGACGCGGAATCCTTAGCGGCGAACTGGTGCGGGTTTCGAACCCGAGCAGCAATCCCTGGCTGCTGGAGTAGCCGTGGATTTGGCGACCGAACAGACGCAAGCCTTCGCGCATCCGGCTGGTCAGGCCGGGTGGCAAGAGATCGTGCAAGGGCGCGGATTTTGCTCCGGGAAAATAACTCATCTCGGGCAAATCAGCGGAAATTTTGCCCGACAGGAAATCCGCGACGCGCTGACCCGGGGCGACTTGCCCGCCGCCGCCCGCCGCTTTCGCGGTGCGTTCCATTTCCTTCTGATAGGCGATGCCGGCGAGGATGCCGTGTTCCTTTTCGAAACGCGTCACGTCTTCCGGCTCAACCGTCACCACCATGCCGGAGTTCGCGAAGGGCGAATCGCGACGGGCGAGACTCATGCCATTCACGACGACTTCGTCGTTCTCGGTCGCCGCCGGAACGATCCAACCGCCGGGACACATGCAAAACGAATGCACGCCGCGACCGCGGATCTTCGTCGCGAGGCGATAGCGCGCGGCAGGCAGAAGCTGCGGACGTTCTTCGTTTTTACCGAGATGGTATTGAATGCGATCGATGAACGGCTGCGGATGTTCGATGCGGAAGCCGACGGCGAACGGCTTCGCTTCCATCAGGATCTTCTTCTCCGCCAGCAACGCGTAGATGTCGCGGGCCGAATGCCCGGTCGCGAGAATCACCGCGTCGGCCGAGATCTCTTCGCCGTTCGCGAGCCGCACGCCGCGAATGCAGTTTCCGGTCATCAGAAAGTCGACGACCTTGCTTTGAAAACGAACTTCGCCGCCACCGGCGATGATCGAACCACGCATCGCCTTCACCACGTTGGGCAAAAGATTCGAGCCGATGTGCGGATGGGCGTCGGTGAGGATTTTCGTCGGCGCACCGTGGGCGACGAGCACTTCGTAAACCTTCGCCACCGGGCCGCGTTTGGTCGCGCGGGTGTAAAGTTTGCCGTCGGAAAACGTCCCGGCGCCGCCTTCGCCGAAGCAATAGTTCGAGTCCTCGATCACCCGGCCTTCGCGCAAAATTGGAGCCAAGTCGAAACGTCGGGCACTGGCGTCTTTGCCGCGCTCCAGAACGATCGGTTTCCACCCGAGTTCCAGGCAACGCAGCGCCGCGAACATCCCGGCGGGACCACAGCCGACGATCACCGCGGTTTTCGCTCCGGCGGGCAACGCGGACGATTCCCAACGAGGCAACTCTTCGGGCGGCAATGGTCCATCGAGTGAAACCTCGACGCGCAACTGGACCTTGATTGCCTTCTGGCGGGCGTCGATCGAATGCTTGCGAAGCCGTGCGCCGCCAATGCGGGCGAGCGGCACGCCAAGCTTCTCCGCCGCCGCCTTCTTCCAGGCGGCTTCGTCTTCCGACCGCTCGAGCGGCAGGATGATGTCGATCGTTTCCAAAATCACGGCGCGCGGAAGTAGCCTTCTCGTTGAAAACTGGAAACTTGAAACTGAAAACTTCTACAGCGGCGCCTTCCGGCCGTCGGCATCGACATTCACGAAGGTGACCCGGGTGGAAAAGATCGGCTCGGTGCTATTTCCCCGGTCGAACACTTTGACCGCGTAGGTAACACTCGTCTTTCCGACCGTTGTTTGCTCGCAACGGATCACCAGAATCGTGCCCTCGCGGACCGAATGCCGGAACTCGACGTGGCCCATTCCGACCGTGACGAATTTCCGCCCGGGGAAATCGAGTGAGGCCGCAATCCACGAGGCCTCGTCCACCCACGCCAGCAACCGGCCGCCGAACAGAAACCCGTATTGGTTCAGGTCGGGCGGCAGGATCAGGCGGTGCGTTTCCATGTTACCAGCGACGACGTTTTTCTTTGAAAATCAATGAATCGAGCGAGAAATTGCCCGCGCCAGTGAGGATCAAAACCACGCAGGGAATGAGGTAAAGGATCGCCGGTTCCTTGGCCGCGCCGCCCGCCATGAAGAAGGGATCGGCGGCGTGCACCTGAAACGCGGCCACCACCATCGCAAAACCGAGGAGAAACGCCGCAGGGCGCGTCGCCAAGCCGAGGATCAGAAGCGCGGATGCCCCCGCTTCAATCGCGATGCTGGCGATCATGCTGACCGGCGGCGACAGGTATTTCAGCGGGAAAATCCCGGGCACCGGCCAAGTGTCCTTGGCTTGGGTGAACATGCCGAATTTCGCCCAGGCGTGACCAAAGAGCATCATGGAGCCGATGCTGGCGCGGAGAACGAGCAAACCGAGCGAAGCGGAGGCTTCGCGGGTGCCACAGTCGAAGAAAAACTTTTTCATGCGGAAGGAGACGGGGAAGCTTTCGGGCTGATGACGATGCGTTTGAGCCGGTCTTCGCCCTCGGGCGAATGGGACACGACGTCGGGGTGATTGAGCAAGGCGTTGTGCACAAGACGGCGGTAATACGCATTCAAGGGCCGCATTTTAAAGGTCTTGCCCGTGGTTTTGACCCGCTCCGCAATCTGACGCACTTCAGTGGCCAGCTTGTCCTCCTGAATCGCCCGGTAGTGTTCGCAGTCGACTTTGACCCGTTCGGCCTGCGGAAAATGACGGCGCAAAATACGATTCACCAGGTATTGGAAATCGTCGAGGCGGTCGCCGTCCTGGCCGATCAGCAACGCGCTTTCGCTAGTCGAAACCTGCAGGCAGGGACCGTCGGAAGTATCCTGCAGCTCGATGGTCGCGGTCACCCCGAGGTGACCGAGCATCGTATCGAGGATCTTTTTGGCGGCATCCACCGGACTCATGGCATGTATCTAACGGGAGCGAAGCTTGCGGTCAAATCATGCGGGCGTCGTCGACTGCTTTTCGAGCCAACCGGCGATCGACTTGGCGATTTCAGCCAAACGCTGCTTCTCGGCGTCGGTGAAATCGTGCGGCTCCATTTTCCCAATCCCGAGCGTGCCGATCACCCGGGAGCCATCGGCCGAAAACACGGGTACCGCAAGCGAACCAGCGACGTTGGTGGCGCGGGCATCCGGCTTCGCGACGCCGCCAAGGTTCTCCTGAAGGTTGCAAAGTTCGACCGGTTCACGGGTGGAAGCGGCCACGCCGGCGATCCCTTTACCGAAAGGAATCGTGGAAATTCGGTCCAAGAGCATGGCCGGGATGCCGACCTGAGCGACCAGTTTCAACGTTTCGCCCGAGGCATCGGTCGCGTGCAGCGTGCCGGTGTGGCAGTTGAATTCGCCTAAAACTCCGTTCAACCACGCCCTCATGTCGGTGAATTCCATGCGCATGACGGCCAACCTAGCTGCCGGACCATCGGATGCAACCCGCCAGCGGAGAGAAGAATTTTGAGCCGCAAAAAGGCGCAGAAGACGCAAAAAGAAGAAGGATAAGGAAAGCAGGGATTACAGAGAGGCATGAATTCGGCCGTTTGATTTCTGGAATTCCTGCCTTCCGCATTTGCCTCTCCTCTTCATTTTTGCGCCTTCTGCGCCTTTTTGCGGCTAAAAAATCCCTCTGGCCTTGCATATCGGGCCCGTCGATTTTCACTCCCGAACCTCTCATGGAAACCTACGGAACCTTGCCCGACGGCCGCGAAGTGCGGATTTTCACTCTGGAAAACCGCAATGGCCTGCGCGCCCGCGTCACCGAATACGGCGCGATCCTCGTTTCCCTCGAAGCCCCCGACCGTGACGGCAAGCTCGCCGACGTCACTCTCGGCTACGATTCGCTCGCCGGCTGGCTGACCAACAATTCCTACCTCGGCGCAACCGTCGGTCGCTTCGGCAACCGCATTCGCGACGGGAAATTCACCCTTGATGGCAAGGAATACTCGCTGGCGAAAAACAACACGCCCGGCGGTATCCCGTGCCACCTCCATGGCGGCATCGTCGGCTTCGACAAGGTTCTTTGGAAGGGCGAGCAGGACGGCAACAAGGTCGTCTTCACTTACGTTTCGCCCGCGGGCGAAGAAGGTTACCCGGGCACGCTCACGACCCGTGTGACCTACACGTTGACCGACGACAACGAGTTGAAATGGGAGGCCGAAGCCACCACCGACGCGCCCACGATCATCAATATGGTACACCACACCTATTGGAACCTCTCGGGCGATCCGTCGACGAGCATCGTGAACCACGTGATGAAGATCGAATCGGACGCCTATCTCCCAACCGACGCCGGTTTGATTCCGACCGGCGAACTCGCGCCAGTGGCGGGCACTCCGCTTGATTTCAACGCGCCCACCGTCGTCGGCGACCGCATCGACGCCGATTTCGAAGCGCTGACGCTCGCCGGCGGTTACGACCACTGCTGGGTCGTCCGCGGCGAAAACGGCACGGTGCGCCCGGCCGCCCGCGTTTCCGATCCCGTGTCTGGCCGTTTCATGGAAGTCTCCTCCGATCAACCCGCGATCCAATTCTACGCCGGCAATTTCCTCGACGGCACCGCCGAGGGCCGAAATGGCGTCCGCTATGCCCGTCGCAGCGGTCTCTGCCTGGAAACCGAGAATTTCCCGGACGCGCCCAACCAGCCATCGTTCCCCAGCAGCGTGCTTCGTCCCGGCGAAACCTATCGCCATGTGATGATTCATCGCTTCGGCGCGGAGTGATCCATTTTCTAACGCCCGTCCGGTCATCCGGGCGGGCGTTTTCGTTTAACCAAAGGCGCAGGAAGCCGTTGAACGGCAGCTTGACGTCTCCTACCCCAATCCACAGTTTCGCAACCATGTCCTTGCTTTTATTACCCCTCCTTTCTGTTGGAGGTGCAGTCTCGGTGGAAGGGATCGCCAAACCCGATCTCCACTTCATCGACTGGTCGATCATGGGGATTTACCTCGCCTTTGTTCTCGGCATTGGCTTCGCGCTGAAGAAATACATGAACAGCGCGGAGGACTTCTTCCTCTCCGGCCGTTCGATCCCCGGCTGGGTTTGCGGACTTGCCTTCATTTCCGCCAACCTCGGCGCGCAGGAACTCATCGGCATGGCCGCTTCCGGCGCGGAATACGGCATCATGACCTCCCATTTCTATTGGGTGGGTGCGATTCCCGCGATGGTCTTCCTCGGGATCTTCATGATGCCGATGTATTACGGCTCCAAGGCCAAGTCGGTGCCGGAATACCTAAAGATGCGCTACAACGAACCGACGCGCGTCTTTAACTCGGTCTCCTTCGCCTTCATGACGGTCGCCTCCTCCGGCATTTCGATGCACGCGCTGGCAGATCTGATGCAAGCGCTGCTGGGCTGGAATTACTACGCTTGTTTGATCATCACCTCGGTGATCGTGCTCGCCTACGTGCTGAAGGGCGGCCTGAGTTCCGCGATCTACAATGAAGTGCTCCAGTTCTTCATGATCGTCTTCGGCATCGCGCCGCTGGCCTACATCGCCTTGAAAAACGTCGGTGGCTGGGAAGGCTTGCAGGCTAAGCTGCTTGCCTCCGAGCAAGGTGCTGGCGCCCTTCATTCCTGGGCCCAAACGGGTGGCACCGAAAACCCGATGGGCGTGCCGTGGTATGGCATCTTCATCGGCCTCGGCTTCGTGCTCTCCTTCGGCTACTGGACCACCAACTTCGCCGAGGTGCAGCGTGCGCTGGCGGCGAACTCAATGGGCGCCGCTCGCCGCACCCCGATCATCGGCGCGATTCCAAAAATGCTTTTCCCGGCGATCGTCATCCTGCCCGGTCTGATCGCCTACGCGCTGACCTCCGATCCCGCTCCGGGCTACTCGATCCCGCTGAAAGATGGCGCGCCGAACTACAACCAGGTGCTGCCTTCGATGATTTTCCATTACTTCCCGAACGGTCTGCTCGGCCTCGCGCTTACCGCGCTGATGGCCTCGTTCATGTCCGGAATGGCGGCGAACGTCACCGCTTTCAACACCGTCTGGACCTATGACCTCTACAAGACGATGAAGCCGAATCAGACCGACAAGCAACTGCTCGCGATGGGCAAGTATGCGACGATCTTCGGCATCATCGCCGCCATGGGCTTCGCCTTGGTGGCCTCGAAGTACAACAACATCCTGTCGATCCTGCAGCTTGTGTTCGGTTTCGTGAACGCCCCGCTGTTCGCGACCTTCCTCCTGGGCATGTTCACCAAGCGCTCGAATGGCATCGGCTCCTTCTGGGGTCTGGTGGTCGGCACTTCCGCCGCGATTATTTTCCATGGCCTCAGCTTCGCCACCGGGAACGCCTTCGGCGTGAAGGGCGGCTGGCTCACCTTCCTCAAATTGCCCGCCGACAAGCTCATCGAGTTCCCGAAGGAAATGTCGCAGAACTTCTGGATCGCCATCGTGGCGTTCAGCGTCACTTTCGTGGTAAACGCTGTGCTCTCGCTGGCGACCCCGCGCACCAAGACCGACGACGAACTCCGCGGCCTAGTCTACTCGCTCACACCGAAGCATGTGGACGAGAATGAACACTGGATCTTGCGCCCCGCCGTCCTCGGCTCGATCGTCATGATCGCCGTGATCGCCCTGAACCTCATCTTCTGGTAAACCCCGAACCTTACCTCCCACCATGGATCTCCGACTTCCTATCGGCTACGTTTTCACGATCTACGGCGTGATGCTCACGGGCTACGGCGTGTTCACCCGAGGCGACGCGATGTATGCCAAGTCCCTGGACATTCCCGTCAACACCCTCTGGGGTGCCGTGATGCTCGTGTTCGGCCTGGCGATGCTCTACTTCGCCAAACGCGGCAACAAAGCCTGATTCGCGCTCCAAGCGTTCTCAAAAAAAGCCGGATTTCCCGCGGGGGAGATCCGGTTTTTTTGTTTCGACTCACCGGACCCTCTCCCTAGATTCCCCCGCGATGTTGCCACTGAACGAACCCCTTGCCGATTTGGTCGCCGACGCCGCCGTCGGTTTCCAACGGAATTTCGGCGTCGAGCCTTCCGTCACCGCCGCCGCCCCCGGACGCGTCAATTTGATCGGCGAACACATCGACTATTGCGACGGCTTCGTTCTGCCGTTCGCGATCGACCGCTACATCGTCATCGCCGCCACCCTCAACGGCACCAATGAAGCGCGCATCGCCAGCGCTGGCAGGGCCGAACAAGCGGTTTTCCGCGTCGACGAACCGATGGCCGAAGGCGAGCCGGAATGGGCAAACTACCTGCGCGGCGTGATCGCCGGCTTCCAGCAACGCGGCCATCACATTCCCGGTTTCGACGCTTACATCACTTCCTCCGTCCCCGGCGGCGCGGGTCTTTCCTCCTCGGCCGCGCTTGAGTGCGCGATGGCGACCTTGCTCGAAGGCCTGCTCGACACCGTTCTCGACACCCGGGAAAAGGCGCTGCTTTGCCAGAAGGCCGAGCACGATTTCGCCCACGTGCCGTGCGGCATCATGGATCAGTTCGCTTCCGCCTTTGGCAAAACGAACCGCCTCGTCCTGATCGATTGCCAAAGCGGCGAACCGGAGCTGGTCCCGTTCGAAAATCCGGAACTCACCGTGATCATCGCGAACACCACCGTTCACCATCAGCTTTCCGACGGCGGCTACGCGTCCCGTCGGAAAAACACCGAAGACGGCCTCGCCATCATCGGCAAAGCCTCTTGGCGCGACGTCACCGAAGCGGATGTCGAAGCCGCTTGGGACAAACTCGGCGACCCAGTCAACCGTCGCTCCCGCCACGTCGTGGGCGAAATCGCCCGCACCAAGGCCGCGGCGGAAGCGCTTTCCCGCAATGACTTCGAAGCGCTCGGACCGCTCATGGCGGCCAGCCACGATTCGCTGCGCGACGACTTCGAGGTCTCCTGCCCGGAACTCGACCTGATGGTGGAAATCGCCCGTGAGATCGGTCGCGATGGCGGCGTGATCGGCGCCCGCATGACCGGCGGCGGCTTCGGCGGCTCAACGGTCACACTTTGCGAATCCGACAAAGCGGAAGCGATCGCCGAAACGCTCGCGGCCAAGTTCGAAGCCAGCACCGGCATCAAGCCGCAGATCTTCGCCTCCCGCCCGTCGCAAGGCGCGCACCTCGTGCACGTGGCGCACTGAAGAAGAGTTTGTTTCGTTTTCGCAAAAAGGCGGAGCCCATCGCGGCTCCGCCTTTTTCATAAACTGGTCTCTAGGGTTTTAGCCTCTGGCCTCTTTCAGTATTTCACCCCGCAGCCGTAGGGCTGGGTTTTACCATTCGCAACCGGCTTGCCCGCAAGCGCGGCATCGACCGCCTTGGCGACGTAGTTCTCCGACTTCGAGATGTCTTCCGGCTTCGGCGTGTTCATCGAATCAATCGCGCCGTCGTAGATCAGATTGCCGTCTTTGTTGATGACGAACATGTGCGGCGTGACCTTTGCGCCATAGGCCTTGCCCACGGCGCCATCGGTATCGAGCAGATAGGAGGTCGCCTTGCTTCCTTCTTTGGAAACTTTGTCCGCGGCGGTGTCGCCGAGATTGCCTTGCTTACCGGTTGCGGAGGAATTGACCGTGAGCCAGATCACGCCCTTGCCGGTGTAGGTTTCCTGCAGCTTCTGCATGTTGCCGCTGCCGTAGTGCTTGCGAACGAACGGGCATTCGAAGTTGTTCCATTCCAGCACGACGATTTTGCCTTTGTAGTCGGAGAGCGAGACGGTTTCGCCTTTGACGTTCTTGGCTTTGAAGTCCGGCGCGGGTTTGCCGATTTCCACGGCATGAGCTGCGGCGAGACTGACGATGCCGACACAGGCGGAGGCGAAGAATTGTTTCATGGGTATAGAGGTTCGGATTGTCCGGTAACGTGGAAGCGACGTCCCGATTGTCCAACAGCTTTCATGAAAAAGTTTATTTCCGCCAAACGACCGTCGCCGGATGAGGTAAGCCGCCGCCGGTTAGCACCAGCTCCAACGATTCCGGCGTTCCTTCCAGATATTCGCTCTTGGGGACACTGGCGGTCCACGCTTCGCCCGCTTTTACGAAACGAATCGGCGCGGCGGAATCGAGCACCTGTGGAGTGGCGGGAAACACTTCGAAAGCGGCGGAATCGGTTCCGGAAGGCGCGCGAAGAGTGAGGCTCAGTTTTTTACCGTCGTCTTTCACCTCCAGCGCGAGTCCTTCCACGGGCTTCGGCAAGGCGGCGGAAACTTTCGTCAGCAGCGGCTCAAACGCCGTGGCGAGCGGTTCGCCCGGCTTCAGCTCTAATTTCAAAGCGCCCTCGCCCGGCACGCAGGCATCGTCGCTGCACGTCAGCCAAGTTACCTTGGCTTCAAGCGCCACCGGTCCGGAAGCCCCTGCGGGAGGAGTCAACGTCACCGGCAAAAGCACCTCGCCCACATACCCGAAGCCCGCCAAGCCGCCGGTTTCGAAGCGTATCGGCACCGGCCAGCCGACCGGTCCAGCGGTCCAACCAGCGGGCAAAGTCCACTCAATCCCCGGCTTCATGCCACTTTCCCCAGGATTGACCCAGTAGGCATGCCAGCCGGGATCGACCGATAGACGAATCGCCGTCAAAATCGGCTTCGACGCCTGATACGTGGCGGACGACGCTACCCATTCGGCCGTCGCGTGACCGGAGCGCACCGCGGCCGAAGCCGGAACCGCCGCTACCAACGCCGCCAGAGTCAGAAGGAATTTCATTCGCCGGGCACTTTGCTCCGGATCGATCGTTCCGCAAGCCGGCCGATGGCGACATTTTTCCGCCGCTCGCGCCGGTAAGCCGACGCCGACTGCCCCATGTGCTTGAGGAAATGCCGGGCGAAGTCGCTGTGATCGTAAAATCCCGCTTCGAGCGCGATATCGGTCACCGCCAGATTGGTGCGGCTGAGGAGGTCGCACGCCTCGATCACCCGCATGCGCATGAGGTATTCGCGGGGCGTGGTTTGAAAGGTCGCGCGAAATTTCCGTTCAAACTGCCGCACGGACAACCCCGCCATCGCGGCGAGGCGCGGCACGTCGAGTTTTTCGCGGAAATGGTTTTTCAAATGATCGGCTGCCCCGGCGAGTTCCAGATACGGCTGAATCGCCGCCCGCTGGGCTTCCATGCTCCGGACCGTGCCGCAGACTCCGCACACCTTTCCGCTGTGTTCAAAAAGCGGCAGCTTGTCGGTTACATACCATTCCGGTTTCCCCTCGGCATTGGGAAATAATTCCACCGCACCGAGCATCGGACGCGCCGTTTCCATCACCCGCTCGTCGTCCCGGCGATATTTCGCGGCCAATCGTGGCGGGAAAATCCTCTCGTCGCTGAGACCCACCAGTTCTTCCTCACTCTCAAAGCCACACCGACGGACGAACGCGGGATTTCCCGCCATCATCCGCCCTTCACGATCCTTGGCGAAAAACAGAGCCCCCGGCAAATGATCGAACAAATGCCGGAATTGCCCGGAGGGAAGCTGTCGCAACCATCCTTGGCGCTGCGTTTCGAGGTCCATCTGACGAAAAAATACACATAGGGAACGCTTTTCTACAAGGCGATTTGCTCTTCCTGTCTATGCATGAAAGAGTCGATCCGGTGCACGCCGTTTCCTCTTCACGTATCCAATGAAAACCACCCTGGTCCTCGTCGGCTTGATCGCCGCCACCCTGCTTCCGGTTTCCGCGGCGCCTCCCGTCGCGGCCGCCTTGCCTACGGCGAATGCCCGTCGCTTGGAGATCCTCTTCCTCGGAGCTCCGACCGCCAATGGCCCCGGTCACGATCCGATCGAGCGCTACCGCGAAATCCGCAAACACCTCGGCACCGCCGGCATCAATTTCACCTACACCGAAGACCTCAACGATCTTCGGCCCGAGGTGCTCAATCGCTATGATTCCCTGCTTTTGTACGGGAACTGGAACAGCATCAGCCCGGCTCAGGAAAAGGCGCTGTTGAGCTACGTCGAGGAAGGCCACGGCTTCGTGCCGGTCCATTGCGCCTCCGCTTGCTTCGGCAATTCGGATGCTTTCATCAAATTGGTCGGCGCCCGTTTCAAGTCGCACGGCGCAGGCGTCTTCAAAACCGAAAATGTGACCGGAAATCATCCGATCATGCGGGACTTCGAGGGCTTCGAAACCTGGGACGAAACCTACGTGCACGATCGCCACAACGAGCAAAACCGCACGCTCCTGCAAAAGCGCGAGCAGGAACCCTGGACGTGGATCCGCACTCAGGGCAAAGGCCGCATTTTCTACACCGCCTATGGCCACGACATGCGCACTTGGAACCAGGAAGGTTTCAACGAACTGATGCGCCGCGGCATCCTTTGGTCGGTGCCGGACCAAATCCGCGCTAAGTGGATGGCCCTCAAACTGCCGAAGCTGGAAAAGGAAACGGTGCAGCTCCCCGGCTATCGCGAACGCAAGACCATCACGGAAGCCCAGAAGCCGCTGCCGCCGATCGAATCGATGAAGCTGGCCCAAGTGCCGCAGGGCATGGAAATTTCGCTGTTCGCCAGCGAGCCAGACCTCGTCAATCCGATCGCCGTGGCATGGGACGAACGCGGCCGCGCTTTCGTCGTCGAAACCGTCGACTACCCGAACAATCTTCAGGCCGGCAACCTCGGTCACGACAGCATCAAGATCTGTGAAGACACGAATGGCGACGGCCGGGCCGACAAATTCACGACCTTTGCCGACAAGCTTTCCATTCCGACCTCTCTGGTCTTTGCCAACGGCGGCGTGATCTGCACCAACGGCTCGGAAATGTTGTTCCTCAAGGACACCAACGGCGACGACAAGGCCGATGTCCGCCAAGTGCTGTTCTCCGGCTTCAAGACGCACGACACCCACGCCGGCCCGTCGAGCATGCGTTACGGCTTCGACAACTGGATCTACGCCACGAACGGTTACGCCGGCTTCGATGGCAAAGTGGGCGGCCAACAAGTCAAGTTCGGCAACGGGCTATTCCGTTTCAAACCCGATGGCTCGGCCATCGAATTCCTCCAGAGCACGACCAACAACACCTGGGGCCTCGGTTTCACCTCGGACTTCGACATCATTGGCTCGACCGCCAACGGCAATCCGTCCTGGTACACGACCTTCCCCGCCAAGGCCTACGCTGATGTCGGGCTTAATGCGCCGAAGACTCCGCGCGCGGACAACAACCCGAAGGTGTTCCCGTCTTCGATGGACATCCGTCAGGTCGACCAGTTCGACAAATTCACCGCGGGCTGTGGCCACACGTTCGTCACCTCGACCCGCATGCCGTCCGAGTATCGCGATCGCATCGCCTTCGTGAGCGAACCAACCGCCAAATTCACCGGTTCGTTCGTGGTGACCCGAAAGGAAAGTGGCTATTCGGCCGTCCTTTCCCCGAACAATATCTTCACGAGCGGCGACGCTTGGACGAGCCCGGTTTACGTCGAAGAAGGCCCCGACGGTGCCGTGTGGGTTTGCGACTGGTATAACCTGATCATCCAGCACAACCCGACGCCGCGCGCCAACAACGCGGGTTACGACGCAAAGAACGGCAAAGGCAACGCCTACGAATCGCCGCACCGCGATACCCAATTCGGCCGCATTTACCGCATCTATCCGCAAGGCACCAAGGACGAAGCCAAACCGAAGCTGAGTCCGAAGGCTCCGGCCAGCTTGGTGGAGGCCCTGCGTCATCCGAACTTGAACTGGCGTCTCACCGCCCAGCGTTTGATGGTGGAAAACAAAGTGACGGACGCGGTTCCCGCGCTGAAGGAGTTCGTCGCCGCCGGAGAACCGGGCTCGATCCAAGCCGTTTTCACCCTGCATGCTTTGGGCGCGCTCGACGCCTCCACCCTGCGGGTGGCAGCGACCTCGAAAGCCCGCGGCGTGCGTCGCGCAGCACTCCAAACCGCTCCGGCGGACGACACCGTTCTGGTCCAGGCGTTCGCTCCTAATGGTGTGATCGAAACGTCCGACACCCGCGAGTTGGCCGAAGTTCTGTTCGCGCTCGGTAAACTGCAACCGTCTCAGGAAGTCGGCAAAGTCATCCTGAAAACCTTGGTCGCCCGTGAGCAATTGATCGGTCAGGACAACGTGCTCAAAGACGCCTGGCAGATCGCCGCGCGTAACCAAGCCGCCGGCGTGGTCGCAGCCCAGCGTTCCCAGCCGGCCGCCGGTCTTGAGTCTTGGCTTGAGCCAGTCGCCGCCCGCGCCGGCTCCAGCGCCCCGGTGCCGGATAAATCGGCGGTCGCGCGCAAGTTCCCGATCGACAAGGAAGTCTATGAGCGCGGTGGCCAGGTGTTCAGCCACACCTGCGTCGCCTGCCACGGTGAAGATGGCAAAGGCGTGCCCGGAGCCTTCCCTCCGCTCGATGGCTCGGATTGGGCAACCGGCGATCCTTCGATCCCGGCCAAAATCGTCGCGCACGGCGTGCAGGGACCGATCGAGGTCGCAGGTCAAAAGTTCAACAGCGTGATGCCCGGACTGAGTGACTTGAACGATCAGGAAATCGCCGACGTGCTTACCTACGTCCGCCAAAGCTGGTCGAACGACGCCGCGCCGGTCGCCGCCGATGTGGTGAAGAAGGTTCGGGCGACTCCTCGCCCAACGCCTTGGACCGCTGATGAATTGAAAAAGTAAGCGATGATCTGAAAAAGCCGTCCGCAGTCGCGGGCGGCTTTTTTTTGTTTTCACGGCAAGCCTTCTCAAGCTGAGAACGTCGGAAAAATCCGCCCCTAAACCCTCAGGATTCTTGTCCTGAATCAGCTTAAAACGGATCGCTCAACCATATCGTGGCGGAAAAATACACCGGCGGTGCGGATTTCTACAAGCGATTCGCCGAATCCGTTCTATCCATGAAAGATCGAACGCGGCTAGATCCGTTCTTCCCTCGCCCACTGTTCATGAAATCCACCCTGATTTTATCATCCCTTCTGCTCGGGACATCGCTGGCTCCGGGCGCCCCGGCCCCAGCCCCGGCTGTCCTACCGCTTGAAAATGCCCGCAGAATCGAGGTGCTGTTCCTCGGCGCTCCCACCGCGAACGGCCCGCATCACGACCCGATCGAACGCTACCGCGAAGTTCGCAAGCACCTCGGCACGGCCGGCATCAATTTCACCTACACCGAGGACCTCAATGACCTGAAACGCGAGGTGCTCGACCGCTATGACGCGGTGGTGCTCTACGGGAACTGGAACAGCATCAGCCCGGCTCAGGAGAAAGCGCTGCTGAGCTACGTCGAGGAAGGCCACGGTTTCGTGCCGATCCACTGCGCCTCCGCCTGTTTCGGCAATTCGGACGCGTTCATCAAATTGGTCGGCGCGCGCTTCAAGTCGCACGGCGCAGGCGTCTTCAAAACCGAAATCGTCGCCCCGGATCATCCGGTCATGCGCGGTTACGAGGGCTTTGAAACGTGGGATGAAACCTACGTGCACGATCGCCATAACGAGGAAAACCGCACGCTCCTGCAAAAACGCGAGCAGGAGCCGTGGACCTGGATTCGCACCCAAGGCAAAGGCCGCGTTTTCTACACCGCCTACGGCCACGACATGCGCACTTGGAGCCAGGAAGGCTTCAACGAACTCGTGCGTCGTGGCATCCTCTGGTGCGTGCCTGACAGCACCCGCGCTAAGTTGCTCGCTCTCAAGCTCCCGCAGCTTGAAACGGAAACGGTGCAACTGCCCGGTTATCGCCAGCGCAAGACGATCACGGAAGCGCAGAAGCCGCTGCCGCCGATCGAATCGATGAAGCTGGCCCAAGTGCCGCAGGGCATGGAAATCTCCTTGTTCGCCAGCGAACCGGACATCGTCAATCCGATCGCCGTGGCATGGGATGAACGCGGCCGCGCGTTCGTCGTCGAAACCGTCGACTACCCGAACAATCTCCAAGCCGGCAATCTCGGTCACGACAGCATCAAGATTTGCGAAGACACCAACGGCGACGGCCGGGCGGACAAATTCACGACGTTTGCCGACAAACTTTCCATTCCGACCTCCCTGGTCTTCGCCAACGGCGGCGTGATCTGCACCAACGGCACCGAGCTTCTGTTCCTCAAGGACACCAACGGCGACGACAAGGCCGACGTCCGCAAGGTGCTGATCTCGGGCTTCAAGATGCACGACACCCACGCCGGACCTTCCAGCCTGCGGTACGGTTTCGATAACTGGATCTACGCCACGAACGGTTACGCAGGCTTCGACGGCAACGTGGGCGGCAAGCAGGTCAAGTTCGGCAACGGCTTGTTCCGCTTCAAGCAGGACGGCTCGAAAATCGAGTTCCTCCAGAGCACGACCAACAACACCTGGGGCCTCGGTTTTACCTCCGACTTCGACATCCTCGGCTCGACCGCCAACGGCAACCCGTCTTGGCACCTTACCTTCCCGCAGGAAACCTACACCGCGGCTGGTCTGACCGCGCCGAAGACTCCGCGCGCGGACAACAACAACCCGTTGCTCTTCCCGATCTCGATGGACATCCGTCAGGTCGACCAATTCGACAAATTCACCGCGGGCTGCGGCCATGGTTTCGTCACCTCGACCCGCATGCCGGCCGAGTACCGCGACCGCATCGCCTTCGTCAGCGAGCCGACCGCCAAGTTCACCGGCTCCTTCGAAGTCTCCCGCAAAGGCACCGGCTACTATGCCAAACTGCTGCCGAACAACATCTTCTGCAGCGCCGACGCCTGGACGAGCCCGGTCTACGTCGAAGAAGGTCCGGACGGTGCCGTGTGGGTCTGCGACTGGTATAACCTGATCATTCAGCACAACCCGACGCCGAACAAAAACTCGGCCGGTTACGATGCGCGGAATGGCAAGGGCAACGCTTACGAAAGCCCGCACCGCGACACCAAATTCGGCCGCATTTATCGCGTTTACCCGCAGGGCACCAAGGACGAGGCCAAGCCGAAGCTCAGCGTGAAAACTCCCGCTACTTTGGTCGAAGCGCTTCACCATCCGAACCTGAACTGGCGCCTTACCGCCCAGCGTTTGATCGTCGACAACAAGGTCACCGCCACGATCCCCGAACTGAAGAAGTTGGTCTCGGCCAACGAACCCGGCGCGATCCAGGCGGTTTACACGCTCGACGGCCTCGGTGCTTTGGATGCGGAAACGCGCAACGCGGCAGCCACTTCCTCGCTTCGTGGCGTGCGCCGCGCCGCTCGTCTTACGGCTCCCGCAGACGACGCGAGCTGGGTTGAAGCCTTCATCAGCAATGGCGTGATCAAAGCCGAAGACACTCGCGAACTGGCGGAAATCCTCGTCGCCTTCGGCCAAGCTCCAGCTTCCGAAGCCGCTGGCAAAGCGATCCTTGCCACCCTACTGGCGAAGTCCCAGGAGTTCGGCAAAGACGACACGCTGAAGGACGCTTGGCAGATCGCCGCTCGCCAACAGGCCTCGAGCGTCCTCATCGCCGCAGCCGCCCTGCCCGCGAAGGATTCCACGGCCAAGGCCGCGCCCCAGCAGCCGAACCTCATCGCGAATCCGGACTTCAACCAACTCAACGATTGGACGCCGCGGAATTACGTCGGTCAAACCGAGATGACGATCGTCACCCCGGGCCGCAACGGCGGCAGCGCCCTGCAGCTCAAGAACGCGGCCCGCGCGGACGCCGGCGCTTCCGCTGAAATTCCGGTCACGCCTCAGACGCGCTACCGCTTGTCCGGCTGGATCAAAACGGAAAACGTCACGCCGCAAGGCGGTCGCGGCGCACTCCTGAACGTCCACGGCATGGGTGCCGATAGCCCGGACAAGAAAGGCACGACGGACTGGAGCGAAGTGAGCGTCGAGTTCAACAGCCGCAACTCGAAATCGGTTCGCATCCACTGCCTTCTGGGCGGCTACGGCGGCGCCACCGGCACCGCTTGGTTCGATGACCTTTCCCTTATTTCGTTGAGTGGGATCTCGAGCGACCCGGCTTCGGATCTCGTAAGCTGGCTCTCGCCGGTCGCCTCCCACTTGGCGAACAAAGGCACCCAGGACCAGAAGAGCGCCGCAGCCACCGCCCTTAACAAGCGCGGCGACGATCTCGCCAAATCGCTCGCCGGTTTGGTCGGCACGGCTCCGGTGAAGGAAGCTGGCCCGGCCGAAAGGAAGTTCCCGATCGACGAAGTCGTCCATCATCGTGGCGAAGACATCTACAGCCGCATTTGCTCCGCGTGCCACGGCATCGACGGCAAGGGCGTTCCCGGTGCCTTCCCGCCCCTCGATGGTTCGGAGTGGGTCGTCAACGATCCGACCATTCCGGTCAAGATCGTGACCAGCGGCTTGCAGGGACCGATCGAAGTCAAAGGCCAGAAATTCACCAGCGTGATGCCAGGCCTGGCCGATCTGAAGGATGAAGAAGTCGCCGACGTGCTGACGTTCGTCCGCCAGAGCTGGTCGAATGACGCCGCGGCGGTGAAAGCGGAAGACGTGAAGAAAGTGCGCGCTACCCCGCGTCCGACTCCGTGGACCGCCGACGAACTGAAGAAGTAAACGTCGCCTGTCTCTCAAAGGGCCGTCCGGGAAACCGGGCGGCCCTTTTTTGTGACGCGAATTCGGATGGGATGAATTCTTCAACAACCACGAAAAACACGAAGGGGCACGAAATCAGAACTTTTCGAAATTTCGTGCCTTTCGTGGTTCCTCTTTTATTCCGCGAGGAAGTCTTTCAGACCGCCGAAGAAGCTGCCAAGTTCTTCATCACTGGCCTCCGCACCGAGAATGTCGTCGTAGGTCGTGTGCAGCAGATGCTCGTCATCGATCTCGGCGATGAAGCTGCTCGACTGGCAAAACGTGCGCTCTCCGTATTTGGTGCGGTAGGCGCAGTAGGTCATCGTCAGCAACTCCCGCGCACGGGTGATGCCGACGTAAAGGAGCCGCCGTTCTTCATCGCGCGTGCCTTCGACGATGCTGCGCTTGTGCGGCAGAATTCCTTCTTCGAGGCCGACCAGATACACGATGGGAAATTCGAGGCCCTTGGATGCGTGCAACGTGATCAACGTCGCGCCCTGCTTCTTTTCCAGATCGTCGTCTTCCCGGTCGGAAGCCAACGCACTGCTGTCCAGATACGCCTGCAAATCCTTGCCCTTGAGCGAATGTTTGCGGAGCTGCTCGACCACCTCCGCGATCCCCTCGCCCCGCTGCTGCTTTTCATTCTCGGTTTTGCAGCCGCGCTCAAGCCACGGCAGGTAATCCATGCCATCGAGCATCGATTTTAAAACGTCGCCCGCGTTTTCCTTGGCGATCTCAATGCGAGCCTTCGCACCGGCGATACGAGCGACGAAGTCTTCGATCGCCTGCTTCGCTTTGGTGCCCAGGCCGCCGGTGAACTCCGGGTCGCATAGCGCTTGCCAGACGCTTTGGTTATGCAGGCGGCTCCAATCGGTCGCCATCACGGCGGTCGACTGACCGATGCCGCGATTGGGCGTGTTGAGGATGCGCAGCAAGGCGACATCGGCATCGGGCGAAGCCAGCACCTGGCAGTAGGCCAAGACGTCGCGCACTTCCTTGCGGTCGTAGAAACTCTGCGCGCCGACCATGCGGTAGGGAATTTTCCGCTCCCGCAATGCCTCTTCCAGCTTCCGGCTTTGACCGTTGGTGCGGAAGAGAATCGCGTAGTCTTCCCACGCCCGTTTCATCGTCGCCTTGTCCGCCAAAATTTCTTCGGCAATGAACTCCGCTTCCTCAGCGTCACCCGGCATGGCGACGATCCGCACCGGATTGCCGCCGGCCCGGGTCGAACGCAGGATTTTCTCCCGTCGTCCCGTGTTGTGACGGATCAGGCTGTTCGCCGTATGCAACACCGCATGGGTGGAGCGATAATTCTCTTCCAACCGGATGATCCGGGGATTGGGGAAAAACTTTTCGAACTGAAGGATGTTCGCCACCTCCGCGCCGCGCCAGCCGTAGATCGACTGATCGTCGTCGCCCACCACGCAAACGTGATACGGATGGCCGACGAGTTGTTGCAGGAGCTGCATTTGCAACGCGTTGGTATCCTGGAACTCGTCGACGGTGACCCGTTTAAACTGCTGACGGAAACTGTCCCGCACGTCGGCATGCTCGCGCAGGAGTTGTTCGGCCAGCACGAGCAGGTCGTCGAAATCGACTGCGTTTTGCGCGCGCAGTTCGTTTTGGTAGGCGCGACCGAGCGATGCGAAGAACTCGTTTTCCAGCTCGCCGGGATCGATTCCCTTGTTTTTCGCCCGGGAAATTTCCGCCATCACGGCCTCCGGCTTGATCTTTTCGTCCGCTCCGCCTTTCCGGATGATGAGCTGCTTCATCAGGCCGGTCTGGTCGCTGCCCGTGAAAATCGCGAAGTTCCGCTTGTAGCCAAGCTTCTCGATCCCGCCGCGCAACAGCTTGACGCACAACGAGTGGAATGTGCAGACCGTCATCTCGTCGGCCGCCTTTTTCGACACCATCCCGCCGATGCGTTCGCGCATTTCCGCCGCCGCCTTGTTGGTGAAGGTAACCGCGAGGATTTCCTGTGGCCGCACACCTTTCTCCAGCATGTGGGCGATCCGGCACGTCACGGTGCGGGTCTTGCCCGTGCCGGCGCCGGCGAGGATCAGCACCGGGCCGTCGAGTGCCCCCACGGCTTCGCGTTGGGCGTGGTTGAGGGAGTCGAACGAAAACGCGGAGGCCATCGGGAGCCGAGAAAAGGCGAGGCCGGACTTGCGATCAAGTCCGGCCTCTAAAACCAAAGCGGGGGCTTGGAAATGGTCAGTCGTTGCGACGCTGACCGAGCAAGAGCATCACGTAATAGAGCAGCTGCGCCAGCGAGCCGAGAGCTGCGACCACGTAGGTCATCGCCGCCCAGAAGAGGGCGTTTTTCGCCTTCCGGTGCTGCATCGTGGCGGCGAGGCCGCTGCGATCGATCCAGGCGAGGGCGCGACGGCTGGCGTCGAACTCGACCGGCAACGTGACGAAGGCGAACAGCGTCGTAACCCCGAAAAGCGCCACCCAGGCCCACAGCAAGGTGGGCGAACGGAACACGCTGAGGCCGAAAATACCTGCGATCATCAGGTAATTGAGCAAGTTGCTCGAGAGCTGCACCGCCGGGACCATTTTCGACCGGAAGGTCAGCCAGGCGTAGGCTTGTTGGTGTTGGACCGCGTGGCCGCACTCGTGAGCGGCCACCGCAGCCGCGGCCACCGAGGCCTCGTGATAGACCGGTTCGCTCAGGTTGACCGTTTTCGAAACCGGATCGTAGTGGTCGGTCAAATGCCCCGGCACGCTGACCACCCGCACGTCGTTGATGCCATTCTGCCGCAGCATCATTTCGGCGACCTGTGCGCCGGTCACCGGCATCGGTTCCTGCGAGTATTGACGGAACCGGCGTTTGAGCATGCCACTGACCAACAGGCTCGCCAGCATCGAAGCGCCAATGATGACCCAATAGGTCATCGAAATCCCCATCGGCCCGACCGACTGAGTGGGGTAAGAATATTGCGCGAGAATCTGCAAAAGCGGAGACATGCCTAAAGCATACGAAGACGGGAGAATCGCGCAACCCACCGCCTCATGGAAAATGGGGGCACTTTTTCCACTCCGGGAGCCTCTCCTTCAGCGGCCTATTGCCAAAGCGCTCCTGCTCCGTATCGTTGTTAGTCTTGATCGAAGTGCGGTTCCAACGCGGCCTGTATCTCCCGGAAGCCGACCTGTGGCTCGATCCGTGGGAGGCGAAACCGCGCGCCTTTGTTTCCCACGCGCACGCGGACCACTTCGCCCGCAACGACGTCAGCCTGTGCAGCGATGTCACCGCCACCTTGATGCGCCATCGTTTCGGAGTGCCCGATAGCCGGATGGAAGCCGTGCCGTTTCAAGTCCCGGTCACGCGCGACGGCTTCCGGCTCCGATTGTTGCCCGCTGGCCATATCGCGGGTTCGGCGATGCTGCACGTCACGCGCTTGCGCGATAATGCGACGCTCCTTTACACCGGCGACTTCAAAACACGCCGCGGGCGCACCGCCGAACCGGTGTGTTTCCAGCAAGCCGACACCCTCATTCTGGAAACGACCTTCGGCCTGCCGCAATTCGCCTTTCCTCCCGCGCTCGAAGTGGAATCCGCCGTGCTGCGTTTCGTGCACGACGCCTTTGCCGATGGCGAAACGCCGGTGCTTTTCGGCTACTCGCTCGGCAAGGCACAAGAAGCGCTCGCCCTACTGCACCAGCACGACATTCCGGTGCTGCTGCATCCATCGGTCGCCGAAATGACCGTCGCCTGCCGGGAAGCGGGCATCGATTTGCCCGAACCGTTGCGCTTCGAAGGCTTCGCCGTGCCCGGTCACGCGATCATCGCGCCACCGAGCGCCGTGCGATCGAGAAGCCTCCGCGGTTTAAAAGCGAAACGCACCGCCATGCTCACCGGCTGGGCCTTGCAGGCGGGGTCGAAGTATCGCTACCGCGTCGACGAAGTCATCCCACTGTCCGATCACGCCGATCATCCGGGGCTGCTCGAGTGTGTGCAACGTGTCCGGCCGAAACGCGTGCTCACGGTTCACGGTTACGCGAAGGAATTCGCCGCCGAACTCCGCAGTCGGGGATTCGAGGCATGGGACGCGGCGGGGGGCGATCAACTTGAGCTTTCGATCGCTTCGCCCGCACGGAACGGCGCGACGGGTTTGGTCGGACGACACATTCGCTCGATTTGCCCGCTCGCCGATTTCAGCGATGTCTGCCGCTTGGTCGGCGAAACCAATAGCCGTCTGGCAAAGATCGACTTCCTCGCGAACTACCTGCGAGGACTGAACAACGATCACGACCTGCGCCTCGCCACGGGCTGGTTGACCGGCAACGCCTTGCCGCGATCGGCGGGCAAACGCACCCTGCAAACCGGTTCGGCCGCGTTGCGCCAAGCGCTGCTCGCGATTCCCAAAGCGAAGCCCGCGCGCTACCGGGAAATTTCCCTCACCCAGAACGATTCCGCCCGCACGGCGCGATTGTTTTTACAGGAGCAAACACTTCGCCCGGAGCCGCTCGATTTGGCCGGTCTCGAAACGTTCTTTCAAGGCCTTGCCGCCGCGCCTGGTGCCTTGGTTCGCATCGGGCGTCTTTCCGAGCGATTGCAGACGCTTCATCCGGTCGAAGGCGAGACGTTGGTCAAATTGCTCAGTGGCGACCTGCGCATCGGCTTGAAGGAAGGCTTAGTCGAGGACGCCATCGCCGCCGCGTTCGAAGCGGAACCGGCTGCCGTTCGCTACGCCCATATGCTCACCGGCGACCCGGGCGAAACAGCGGTGCTCGCGCGTCACAAGCAACTCGATCAAGCGGCGCTACGACCCTTCGTCGCGGTGAAAGCGATGCTCGCCTCGCCGATGGAACATGCCGAGGCGGTATGGGCGTGGCATACGAACGAAGAGACGGGCGAACCGTTGTGGCTGGAACCGAAGTACGATGGCATCCGTTTGCAGCTTCATAAGGTCGGTGGCCGCGTATCGTTGTTCTCGCGCGACCTCTTGCCACTCGACGACACGTTTCCCGATCTGATCGCGGCCGTCAAAAATCTCCCGTGGGATGGCATTCTCGATGGGGAATTGGTCGCATTCGCCGAAGGACGAAAACTCGGCTTCAACGACCTGCAAAAACGTCTCGGGCGAAATCTTTCGCAGAGTGATTTGTTTCTCACCGATCAAAACCAGCAAGCCTCGGTGCCGTTGCAATTCGTGGCGTTCGATTTGCTTTGGCACGCGGGCGAATCGTTGCTCGATCAACCACTATCCGAACGACGAGCGAAACTCGACTCGCTGGCTCTGGAAGGACCGGTTCGGAGCATCGACGTCATCCGCGTGGCACGAACGGATCAATTGGAAGCCGCGTTCAAAGCGTCGTTAGCGGAAGGCCATGAAGGGCTGATCGCAAAATCCCCGAAGAGTCCTTATTTACCCGGTCGACGGGGAAGATCGTGGGTGAAACTCAAGGGTGTGATGCCCACGCTCGATTGCGTGGTCGTCGCCGCCGAGCAAGGCCACGGCAAGCGCTCCGACGTGCTCAGCGACTACACCTTCGCCGTGCGCGATGCGGAGTCCGGATTGCTTCGCGTGTTGGGCAAAGCGTATAGCGGGCTCACGGACGAGGAGATCGAAGGTCTCACGGAGCATTTTCTCAAGCACACGGTTTCGAAGGAGCGCCGGAAGCATTTCGTCGAACCGAACGTGGTGCTGGAAATCGCGTTTGATTCGATTCGTCAATCCGATCGCCACGATTCGGGGCTGGCGCTGCGTTTTCCCCGGATCAAAGCGATCCGGGCAGACAAAACCCCGGCGGACATCGACACGCTGCAATACGCGCGGACGTTGGTGGGGAGGTGAAGCGGACTACCCTCCAGACGGAACGACTCGTCAGTGAGCGGCCAGCCAGTTCGGGCCGGTGCCGGCTTCCACTTCGATCGGAACGTTACCGGGTAAAGGCAGGGCGTTTCGCATGGCTTCGAGGATCTTGGGAACGAGTTCGTCTTTCTCTCCCTCCGCCAAATCGAAAACGAGTTCGTCGTGCACCTGGAGCAACATTCGGCTGCGATACGGTTTTTCCCGTAGCAACGCATCCACCCGGATCATCGCCAGCTTGATCATGTCCGCCGCGGTGCCCTGGATCGGCGTGTTGATCGCCGCCCGCTCGGCATTACCCCGGACGTTCTGATTGCCGGAAGCGAGGTCCGGTAAAAATCGTTTACGGCCGGTCAGCGTTTCCACATAGCCGGACTGTTTGGCCTCCATGACCGTGCGATCCATGAACTCCCGCACCGCCGGATACTCCCGGAAATACGCGTCGATCACCGATGCCGCTTCCGCGCGTGGGATGCCAAGGCGCTGGCTTAGGCCGAACGCTGAAATCCCATAAATGATTCCGAAGTTCACCATCTTTGCCGTGCTGCGCATGGCGCGGGTGACTTCCAATTCGGTTACGCCGTAAACCTTCGCCGCGGTGGCGGTGTGAATGTCCAAACCCTGACGGAACGCGGCGATCATCGAAGCGTCACCCGAAAGCGCCGCCATGACACGGAGTTCGATCTGCGAGTAGTCGCAGGAGAGAAGGACGAATTGCGGATTGGCAGGATTCCAATCGCGGGGAACGAAGGCTTTACGAATTTCACGACCGGCTTCGGAGCGAATCGGGATGTTTTGCAGGTTCGGATCGGTCGAGGCGAGACGACCGGTGGCAGCAACAAGTTGATGGAACGTCGTGTGGATTCGCCCGGTTTCCGCGACGATGTGATTCGGCAGCGCATCGAGGTACGTCGACTTCAGCTTCGTCGATTCGCGCCAAGCAAGAATCTCCGCGATGATCGGATGACGGCCTTCGAGCGAGGCAAGCGTTTGCTCGTCCGTCTTATATTGGCCGGTCTTGGTTTTCTTCGCTTTGTCGGCGAGACCGAGGCGATCGAAGAGCACTTCGCCAAGTTGCTTCGGCGAGCCGAGATTGAACGAGACCCCGGCTTGCTCGCGGATGGAAAGAGCGAGCTGGTCGATACGCGTTTGAAGGTCCACGCCAATCGCGCCAAGGGCATTCGGATCGCAGGCGATGCCCTCCATTTCCATGTCGACAAGCACCGGCAGAAGACGGCCTTCAATTTCGCGATACACGCGTTCCTGCCCCGACGCCACGAGTTGCGGACGAAGCTTCTCCGCGAGCTGGAACGTCACATCCGCATCCTCCGCCGCGTATTCCGCCAGCAGCGCGAGAGGGATCGCGGCGATATCGAGTTCCTTCGACGCCTTTTTCTGCGCCGCGTGGGCGAAAAGATCGTCTGAGGGTTGAGAGCTGAGAGTTGAGGGTTGAGAGACAGAAGCGATGTCCGCGAGTTTGACCGGCGAGTAACCGAGCAAGGTTTCCGCAAGGTAATCCATGCCGTGACGGCGCTCGGGGTTAATGAGCGAATCGACGAGCATCGTATCGAAAAACGGCCCCTGCACTGGCATGCCATGACGGCGCAGCACGGAGAGATCGTATTTTAAATTGTGGCCGATCTTCTCCGCCGGAGTGGAGAAGACCGCTTTCAGCTCAGGCAGCTGTGATTCGTCGTAGGGCAGATACCACGCTTCATACACCTTCCACGCGAAAGCGATGCCGAGCAGTTTCGCGTGGAAGCGATTGAGCGCGGTCGTTTCGATATCGAAACAGAACGCGGGTTGTTCCTTCAGCGCGGCGAAAAGTTCCGCCCGTTTCTCCGGCGTGTCGGCGAGGTGATACGTGTGCTCGACATCGCGAATGGTGCGGAACGTTTCGAACAAAGTCGGCGTACTGACTCCAGTGGATTCGGAAGAAGGCGGACTGAAGTCCGCGGTCCCAGTGGCTCCGAAGAGACGCTTCGTGAGCGTGCGAAACTCGAATTCGTTGAAGAGCGACTTCACCGCTTCGTCGTCGCGCGACGAGAGTTCCAGAGCATCCCACGTGACCTCGAACGGCACCTCGCGGTCGATCGTCGCAAGATCTTTCGAGAGGCGCGCTTGCTCGGCGTAAAGTTCGAGATTTTCCCGCTGCTTGCCTTTGAGTTCACCGAGGCGAGTGAGGAGGTTTTCGACCGAATGGTAATCGGCAATGAGCTTTTGCGCGGTTTTCGGGCCGATCCCCGGAACGCCGGGAATGTTGTCCACGGTATCGCCCATCAGGCCGAGCAAATCGATGATTTGCGCCGGCTCGCGCACCCCCCAGATCTCGGGCAAACGGTCGAGGCCGATGATTTCGTGCTCGGAGCCTTTTTTTCCCGGCTTCCAGATAAAGGTGCTCGGACTCACCAACTGGGCGAAATCCTTGTCCGGCGTGACCATGTAGGTCTCGAAACCGGCGACCTCCGCCCGTTTCGACAGCGTGCCGATCAGGTCGTCGGCTTCGTAGCCATCGAGTTCCAGCACGGGGATATGAAACGCGGCGCAAAGGCGTTTCACCTCGGGAATCGCGGCGGCGAGTTCCTCCGGCATCGCATCGCGCTGAGCTTTATAGGCGGGAAATTTTTCATGCCGGGCGGTCGGCGCGGAGGTGTCGAAGGCCACGCCGAGGTGGGTCGGCTTTTCTTTTTCCAGAATCGTCAGCAGCGTGTTGATGAACCCGTAGAGCGCCGACGTGTTGGTCCCCTTGGAATTTCGGATGGGATTCTGGATGAAGGCGAAATGGGCCCGATAAACGAGCGCCATGCCATCGAGCAGGAAAAGGCGGGGCATGCGGGGAGCAGAAAGGCCCAAAGTCCCGATGCCAAGCCGAATGCCGCCGGAAAACGCGTTTCGTCCGAGGGGGGAATTATCCTTCCCATCACGGGAGCCGATCCGCTACGGATCGCTGAAACAATGAAAGGATTTGGCATCATCGGCATGGCTGCGATCGCGGGGTTGATCGGGTATTTTTGCGAACCCGCCCTGCGGCCAATCCTGACTCCGGCCGCGGAAGTTCCGGCCCAGCCGGTGGCGATTGAACCCGCCCCGAAAGTGATCGCCCCGAAGCCCGAGCTTCCGGCGAAACCGGCTCCTGAAACGACCCCGCCGGCCGTGGAAGCGCCCGCACCGGCTGCCGAGCCGGAAACTCCCGCTGAGCCAACGCCAGACCAATCCGAGGAAAGCGCCCCGGAACAACCAGCGCCCGCGGCCACCGGCAAAGTCGACCTTCCCCCCGCAAAACCTTTGGTCCCGGCCACGCCCCCTGATCCCACCGCGGAGAATTCGCCCGTGATCGTGGCCATGCAGGAAAGTTTCCAGAACGACGGCCTCAAGGAATTCACCGAAGCCACGCCGACCCGTTGGCAAGCGGGCGCTGAGGAAACGATTAAGGGCGAAACGTATCAAACCGGGTTGCTCGACTACCTTGCGCAAACGCCTTTCGGCGGCAAAGCCATGCAGGTGAAGGCCCTGCTGCGAGACGGCAAGGTGGTGAAATGGGTTTCCCTCACCGGCAAGGAACTCAAGTGACTCTTGGAGACTCGTTGATCAAAAAGCGCGCCCGACTGGATTCGAACCAGTGACCGTCCGCTTAGAAGGCGGATGCTCTATCCAGCTGAGCTACGGGCGCGTCGGGGCCGGACGCTAGCAAGCTCATCCGGCCAAGTCAAAAGCCGAGCGGGAAAAGCTGTGCGTCCGCTCCGTCGGGCGTGTTAGCGTCCGAACGTGAATCCTCCACCCATGCCGTATTCGCCCGGGCAAACGCAGGACGACGAGCACCTGAAGCTGTTGGCGATTTTCCACTACGCCATGGGAGGCTTGGGCTTCCTTGGAGCCTTGGGCGGGGCATTCTACATGCTCGCGGGCTTTTTCGTTTTTCAGAAAATGCCGACTCCCAGTCCCGCGCACGGCTCGCCTCCCGTGGAAATCGGTTGGTTGTTTGTCATCATCGGCGGCTTCGTCGCCCTGCTCTCCATCGCCTATGGGATTTGCCTCATCCTGGCGGCGCGGAGTTTGACGATGCGCCGGAACCGCACGTTCTGCATGGTGATGGCGGGGATCAACTGCCTCCATTTCCCGCTCGGCACCTTACTCGGCGTGTTCACCTTCATCGTCTTGATACGACCCTCGGTCGCGGCACGATTCGAACGTCCGAACTGAAAAGACTCATCGGGCGGTTTGGAAAACATAACGCCCACCGGAAACCGAAACTTCCGGCGGCGTTTTTTCCCGCTCGAAGAAATCGTAGCCCTCCTTGAGGTTCTTCCAGAAGTCCTCCCACTGGTTTCCCGCGGCATCCGCCATGCGCTTGTCGGTCATACGGAAGGGAAACGCGTGCACGCGGAAAAACGCCTGACCGTTCTTCAACGCGAGATCGCACAGCGTGTAGATTTCCTCAATTTTCTCGTTGGTCATCGCATAGCAGCCGATCGACACCTCCGCGCCATGCACCATGAGGAACGAGCCCGTCCGCCCGTGGGCGCGGTCGTAGGCATTCGGATAGCCAAGGTTGAACGCGAGATGGAACGTCGAGTCCGGTTTCATCGCGGCGGGCGGAACGTGGTAAAACCCTTCCGGTGCTTGGTTGTCGCCCTCCGCCAGCTTCGGCCCCAACTCACCGGATATCGCCACGACCGGATATGTCCGGAAAAGTTCGTACGTGCCGCCGTCCTTCTTCACCCAGAGTTCGAGCTGACGTTCCTCTTTGAAAACCCGGATGAACACCGGCGCACCGACTCGCAGCCCCTTGGCTTCCAGCGCTTTTTTCAACTCCGGCAAAACCCGTTCCGCGGCGGCTTGGTCTCGTTTCTCCGAGGACGATTGGGCGTTCACGCGACTCACGTAACGCAGTCCGACCTGCACGGCCAATCCGCAAAGTACTGCCATGGAGACGATCCCGCCCCAACGAGTGAGCGATGACTTGTGAAAGGGCATCGACCGGTTTTTAACCCTCGGGCATGGAACCGGCAATCGGCATCATCGGCGGCAGCGGACTTTATGAATTGGACGGCTTCGAGCAATCGGAGCAGCGCCGCGTGCTGACGCCGTTCGGCGAGCCCTCGGACGAATTGGTCGGCGGAACGTTCGCCGGGCGAAAGGTTTGGTTCCTGCCTCGCCACGGTCGCGGTCACCGGATCCTCCCCCACGAGATCAACCACCGGGCAAACGTGTGGGCGCTGCGCAGCTTGAACGTCCGCTGGTTGATCTGCGTCACCGCGGTCGGGAGCCTGAAAGAAGAATACCGGCCGCGCGACGTGGTGCTGCCGGATCAATATTTCGACCGCACCAGCCGTCGCGAACACCACACCTTCTTCGGCCGGGGCATCGCCGCGCACATCGCCTTCGCCGATCCCGTGAGCGAAGGCTTGCGAGCAATCCTGCGAGACGCCGCTACTGAAACCGGTAGCCGGGTCCACGATCGGGGCACCTACGTCAACATGGACGGCCCGGCGTTTTCAACCCGTGCGGAAAGCCTGGCGAATCGCCAACTCGGCTTCGACGTGATCGGCATGACGAATTTACCCGAAGCCAAACTCGCCCGCGAAGCCGAGATCGCCCTCGCCACCCTCGCGATGGTCACGGACTACGACTGCTGGAAAACCGACGAAGAACCCGTCACCGCGGAAACCGTCATTGGCCACCTGCACGCGAACGTGGCCACGGCGAAACAAGCGCTTGCTTTGGCCATCCCACGCATTCCTACGCTTCCCGACTGGCCGGAACACCGAGCGCTGGAGGGAGCCATCATGACGCCACGTCACCTTTGGCCCGCGGAAACCACTGCCGCGCTGGAGCCAATGTTGAAGCGTTTCCTTTGACGAAACGGGCCTGTCTTTCCGGCGAGATCGCCACGCTGGCCGGGAAAACGGGACGTGACAACGTCCGGACCGAGGCGGATATTTTCGCCCCTACGCTCATGCGCTTCCCATTTTCCCGTCCCTTGAAAAGCCGTGTTTCCGCCACCTTGGCTCTCGCCTTGTTGGGCGCGTCATTTGGCAGTTGTAGCCCGGTCGAACCATTGAAGCCATCGCCCGCCGCGATGCCGGTGAAAACCACCGCGAACACGGCCTATCGCACCCCACCGGTGAAAAGCATGCGCCAGCCCGCCGTCGCGACCGGCGTGACGATCAACCGCATCCCCGTGAACGGACCCTACATCGCGATCACCTTCGACGACGGTCCGCACGCGACCTTCACCCCGCGCCTGCTCGACATGCTGCGCCAGCGCAACCTCAAGGCGACCTTCTACGTCTGTGGCAACAACTGCGAACTTTATCCCGATCTCCTGCGCCGGATGATCGCGGAGGGCCACGAAATCGGCAACCACAGCTACAATCACCCGAATCTCGGCAAAATGAGCCAGGATCAGGTGCGCTCGCAGCTTTCCCGCACCCATGAAGCGATCGTCCGCGCCACCGGCGTCGCGCCGCGCACGTTCCGCCCACCGTATGGCTCGTTCACACAGGCGCAACGCGAGTGGGCGATGAAAGAGTATGGCTACCCCACGGTGCTGTGGTCGGTCGATCCCTTCGATTGGAAAAAGCCCGGCGCGGGCGTGATCACTTCGCGCATCCTGACGGGCACCGGCAACGGCGGCATCATTCTCGCCCACGACATTCACGGCCAGACGATCGACGCCATGCCCGCCACACTCGATGGCTTGGTGAGCAGAGGCTACCGCTTCGTCACCGTGTCGCAACTGATCGCGATGCGGGTCGATTCCGCGCCGCAGGCCTCCGCTCCCGCAGCTCCCTGACGTCTCCTTTCCGGCAGCGCGTCCGGAATTCCACCGATGTTGGGCGAACGCTACTTCGCAACCCGCGAACGGCTGCGCGAGGTGATGCATGGCATCGCCGCGCTGGCGGGGGAAACGCGCACCGAAGAGGCGGTGGGGGAAGAAGAGAGCGCGCCCGCGTTCGATTCGCCCTTTCAATTCCTCGTTCTTGGCGAGGTCAACGCGGGCAAATCGAGCCTGCTCAACGCGTTGTTCGGTTGCGAATTTTGCCGAGTGAGCAATCTCCCCGACACCAGCCGGGTGCGGCGTTATCGCTATGGGGAAACGACAAACGACAAGGAAACGGCACCTTTCCTCGACGATTGCGCGCGACCGCTCCCCTTTCTCAAAGATTTCCACCTGATCGACACGCCCGGCACGAATTCCGCCGTCCGGGACCATCTGGCGTCCCTCTCGGCGATGCTGCCGGATCTCGATCTGATTCTGATCGTTTTCTCCGCCGACAATCCATGGGAGTCGACAACCTGGGATCAACTTTCCCGCCTCGATGAAGCCTCGCTCGATCGCACCGTGTTGGTCGTCCAGCAATGCGACAAGCGCGAGCCCGCTGATGTCCAAGTCATCCTCGGTCATCTGCGCGAGCTTTCGTTGAAACGCCTCGGTCGCGTGCCGCCGCTTTTCGCCGTCTCCGCCCAACGCGCGTGGGAGGCGAAACTCACCACGCCGCCCGCCTACGCGCCGTGGCAGGCGAGTGGTTTCGGTCCGCTCGAAGACCATCTTTCCCGGCAAGTTTGCCATTCGTATCGTCGTCGCAAAACGCTCGATCACTGGCGCAAGCAAGGAGCCAACACGCTCCAGCGCATCGAGGAGCGGATGGATGAAACCTTGCGCGGGGTAAATCGCAGCGATCGCTTCCTGGCGGAAATCGAACGGGAAATCGATTCGCTGCGTCAACGCTTCGTCCTCCGGCTGCCGCGTCACCTCGCGGAAGTCGCCGGCGTTTTCCAAACCGAAGCCGCGTGGGTGGCGAAGCGGTTGAATCGCCGGCTTGGCCCGATCCCCACTTTGTTGCGCCTGTTCAGCGGCCAACGCAGTGGACCGGAGATCGAAAGCCTCTTTATCGCCCGCCTGCAAGCGGCGGTCGAGACGGTCGCCACCCAGGACGCGGGAGAAACCGTCGACGTGTGCCGTAAACATCGCGCCGCTCTATCCGCCCGGGTGCTGGAAGAAATCGGCGTCGAACTCGGCGCGTCGGAAGAACTCGAAACGATTCTCGGACCGGCGAAAGAACGCTTCATCCAGCGACTCGGTCGCGCGGCCCGCTCGGGCATCGGCAACTTGAAAGTCCGCCACGCCCTCGATCAGGCGCTACGGCATCGCCGGGCGTCCTTGAAAACGCTCGTAGCGTTCACCCTTCTCGCCCTCACCGCCGCAGGCGTCGGCGGCACGATGCGGATTCCTTGGCTGCCTTGGATCGCCTTGGGCATCGCGGGCGCGACGAGCGTGCTTTTCGTCCTCAACAGCTATTTCACCCGGCGGGAAATCGTCGGCGATTTCCGCGATCGCCTGCTGGCCACCTGCGGCACATTCGCCCACGCGCTGCGGGGCGATTACGAGGAAGCTCTCCGCGTGTTTTTCCAGGAATACACCGGCTGCCTCGGCGAAGTGAAACGCCACCTGGCGCGGCAAAAATTCGAGCTTGAGCCACGCATGCAGCGATGGAACGGCCTTTTCCTCGCGCTCAAAGCGGTCGAGCAGGAGCTTTGACCCAACAAAAAAGCCGCGGCCCATTTGCATGGACCACGGCTCCAAACCAGGGGGTAAATCTTTTAGTGCTGCTTCGGCGTCTGAGGCTCCGCCGGAGGCGGGCCATCCGGACGCGCACCACCTTCCGGGGCACCATCGCCGCGAGGGCCACGGCGACGAGGACCATCACCGGCTTCGACCATCGCCTTACGTTCCTCTTCGCTCAGCTTGCCGTCGCTGTCCTTGTCATACTTTTCGAGCATCTTCTTTTCGTGCTCGGCCTTCATCGCGGCGCGGGCGGCTTTGCGCTCTTCCTCGCTGAGTTTACCGTCTTTGTCGGCGTCGAACTTCTCTAGCATCTTCTTCTCGCGGGCTTCCTTCATCGCCTTGCGCTCTTCCTCGCTCAGCTTGCCGTCGCCGTCCTTGTCGAACTCCTTGATCACTTCCGGCGGCGGCCCTTTGCGCTCCGGCGGCGGGTTGTTGTCCTGAGCGAAGGCGAACGACCCCGCGAACAGAGACGCGAGGGCAAATAAAGGCACGGTGGTTTTCATCGGATCGGATGGATGGATTTTGTGCGGGAGAACGATCAAACGCTCTCGTCTGCTGGCTAAAACCCGGTGGCGCAGGAAAGGTTGCGGGAGAAAATCACCAAGCGCCGGGTTTTTTGTTAAATAATTGTTAGATCAAAAGTTAGAGATCCCTAAGCGCTTATAGCCAGTCGTTTTTAAACGACGCTCGGCCTAAACCCCGGCAGACCATGGGGCTCTACCCCTTCGCCACGTCCTGCGACTGAGGGAATGAGTTGCCTCCGCGCCGCGCGATGGCTTGGATGCGGGCGACCCATGGCCGAATCCACGCCAGTTTCCGCGCCTTCCAAAGCACGCGTTTTCTTCCGCCGCACCCTCAGCACCGTCGGGCTGTGGGGGCTGGTTGCCGCGGTATTTCTCAGTCAGAACGCAATCGCCTACCTCGGCCTGATCGTCGTCCTGATCTCCCTTTCGACGCTCGAATACTTCCAAATGCTGCGAAATGCGGGCGTGAAGTGCTTCACCGGCTTTGGTCACGCCCTTTCCATTGGGTATTCAGTCGCCCTCGCCGCGAGCTTTCTCAGCCGGAAAACCAGCGCCGGTTCCGCTCTTGAAGCACCCGTGTTGCTGGATGCCGCGGCAATGGCCATCGCCGTGATCGGCGCGTTCTGCCTGCAATTGCGTCGACCGATCCGCGGCCTGGAACCGCTCCAAGCGGTCGCCGTCAACGTGCTCGGCTTCGTTTACATTCCCTTCCTGTTCGGTTTCGCCGCCCGGCTCGTCTTCCTCGTCTCCGGCACCGGCCAGGTCCCCGGCGCGCTGCTGCTGCTGTGGTTGATCGCGGTGACGAAATTCACCGACATGGGCGCCTACCTCACCGGTTCGTTGATCGGGAAACACAAGATGATCCCGCACGTCAGCCCGGGCAAAACCTGGGAAGGCTTCGGCGGCGCGCTCGTCTTCGCCCAGCTCGCGGGTTGCGGCTTGTATGCCCTTTTCCCGAACCAACTCGCGATCCTCGGCGGCTGGCCGCACGTGATCGGCCTCGGCGTGATTCTTGCCCTGCTCTCGGTCGTCGGCGACCTCGCCGAAAGCGTGCTCAAGCGCAGCCTCAACGCCAAGGACTCCGGCCAGATGCTGCCCGGCATCGGCGGCGCGCTCGACCTGATCGACAGCCTGTGTTTCACCGCCCCCGCGCTCTATTTCTACCTGAAATGGGTGCAGCCCTGATCGCCATGCCTTCGCCCCGCAAACGCCGCGTCGTCCTCCTCGGGTCCACCGGATCCATCGGCACATCCACTTTAAAAGTCGCCCGCGAACTGCCCGACCGCGTGGAAATCGTCGGCCTCGCCGCCGCCAACAACATCGCCAAGCTCGCCGAGCAAGTCCGCGAAACGGGCGTGCGCGACGTCGCCATTTACGACGCGTCGAAAGAAGCCGATCTCCGCGCGCTGCTGCCCGAAGGCGTCCGCATCCACACCGGCCCGGAAGGTTTGGTGAAAATCGCCACGCTGGCCGAAGCCGACATCGCGCTCATCGCCATCGTCGGCACCGCCGGATTGCATCCCGCCTTGGCCGCGATCGAAGCGGGCAAAGACCTCGCCGTCGCCAGCAAGGAAATCCTCGTGATGGCGGGCGAAGCGGTCACCGCCGCCGCCGAAAAACACGGGGTGAAATTGTTGCCGGTCGATAGCGAGCACAACGCGATCTTCCAGTGCCTCGACGGCCATCGCGGGGGCGAAAAGGAAGTTTCCCGCCTCATTCTCACCGCGTCCGGCGGACCGTTCCGCACCTGGCCCGCCGCCGATCTGGCAAAAGTCACGCCCGCTCAGGCGCTCAAGCATCCGACCTGGGACATGGGGCCGAAGATCACCATCGACTCCGCCACGCTCTTCAACAAGGGCCTCGAAATGATCGAAGCGCGCTGGCTGTTCGGCATCGGCATGGAGCGCATCGATGTCGTCGTGCATCCGCAAAGCATCATCCACTCGATGGTCGAGTTCGTCGACGGCTCGGTGCTCGCCCAGCTCAGCCGGACGGACATGTGTTTCCCGATCCAATACGCGCTGACCTGGCCGGACCGGGTGCAAGGCGGGCTGAAGCCGCTCGATTTCCCCGCGTTGGCGAAACTCGAATTCGAAGCGCCCCGCGACGACGACTTCCCCGCTCTCCAACTCGCCCGCCGCGCTGGACTTACCGGTGGCACCTTGCCCGCCGTTTACAACGCCGCCAACGAAGTCGCGGTCGATGCCTTCCGTGCCGGACGGCTTTCGTTCCCGGGCATTTGGGAAACCGTCACCCGCGTGATGGATGCGCACGTCCCGGTGCTTCACGCGCCCTTGGATGCGATCATCACCGCGGATCTCTGGGCAAGGGAAGAAGCGGCCAAAGGAATTCCCCAACGCACGCCGGTTTAGGATCAGGAAGCGTCGCTTCTTCATTCCGAAGCGCTCTTCATTCCGAAGGAATCACCGCACCGGTAGCCGGAGGTTGAGGAGCGCAGCGACGACACCTCCGGACATCGCGGTTCTAAGCATTCGATCTCGAAGGGATCGCAGCTTCGTCCTTTGAGGATTCGATGCCGGCATTGCCTCCCAGCGCTAACGACTAAAGCTCAGCCGCGCCCGGCCAACGCCAACCGGCGTTGGCCGCAGTTTTTTGTTAGCAATGATCATCTTCCAAGCGTTCATAGTGAAATTCGAACACCCACTTGGTAGTAGTGAGCACCTCGCCGCACTTAGGGCACAGCAAAATCGCGTGCCGCTTGCCGCCAGAAACGACTCGTGCTCGATCTCGGCAAATTGGGCAGCCAAGGTGAAGCTGCCGAAACACGAACATCAATCCAAGTATTCCGCCAAACAGGCCGTAGACGAAAGCCAATAGAACTCCGATGGCTGCGAAATCTGACCACGCACCATGTTCCGGCGCAAAGATGCTCGATGCACTGAGCACGAAGACAAATGGAACCGGGAGCATCAGCTTGTGCAAGGTTTTGGCGTTCATTGTCGGGGATGTGTAACGCCGCCTAATGAGCTAAGCTCAGCGACCCGGCGCACGGGGCGCACGGGGCGCAACGACTTCAAGCGATGCCCCCGCCGGGTTCGCCGCAGCGCATGGTTAGGCCGCGTTGCGTTCATACTCGCGAAACAAGGTGTCGCCCAACTCGTCGGACTACCAGACGGATGATACCTGCAATGCTCCCGAAAAGAAAAGCTACGACTCCGATCCAGCACAGGGCGGAAGCGATGCGCGAATGTCGAGCGTAGTCGGCCGACATCTCTGGCGTCGGATTCTGGTATGGAATGCCCGCGAACATCACATCGTATAGAAAACCACCGACGAGCAGGCACATACCCGCGACTAGGAGGAGAAGTGGCCAAAATCGTTTCATGCGCGTAAAGCGGCCGAACAGTTATTCAACGACGAATCGTGATGCATCGCAACCGAAGTGGTTCCATCCAGGTAGCGGACAAAAGGACGCAGGCCTTGGCAATGAGCAAATGGCGAGAACGAACGGGCCGAGCTGCGATCCCTTTGGGATCGGGAGAGAAAGGTGGCGCTATCCGGAGGTGTCGTCGCTCCGCTCCTCAACCTCCGGCTACCGGTGCCGCGATTCCTTCGGAATCGAGAGCCTCGCCATAACCGGAAGCAATATCTCCCCCGCATTGACGCGCGGAGCCCCTTCCGCTCCCATCCGCGCATGCCGCAGCCGCGCTCAGAAAAGTCCGCCCTTTCGTCGTTCCGTTGGATCGCGGGCTATTTGATGCGGCATAAGAAAGTTTTCGTGCCGTCGGTAGTCGCGTTGTTCACCACCGCGGTGCTGGCGCTGGCGTTTCCCTGGTTTCTCAAGGACCTGATCGGCAATCCGACCGACGCCCTTCGCGAGGGCGTGGACGCGGCGGCGATCGTCGCGAAAATCAATCACACGCTGAAATGGCTGCTCGCCGCGCTCGCCTTGCAGGCGTTGATCGGGTTCTTCCGGGTGCAGGGCTTCATCCGGTCGGGCGAAGCGGCACTCAACGATCTGCGGCGCGACATTTTCCACCACCTCGTCCGCCTGCCGCTCGGGTATTTCCAAGAGCAACGCGCCGGAGCCCTGAGCAACCGGGTCTCGGCCGATCTCGGTGTGGTGCGCGATACCTTGCTCAACACGGTGCCGCAGTTCGTCCGCCAGACGGTCATCCTAATCGTCGGCCTCACCGTGATCTTCGTGGTCACCTGGAAACTCTCGTTGATCATGCTGGCGAGCATTCCGGTCGTCGTGCTGGCGGTGGCGTTGTTCGGTCGCAAGGTCCGCAAGCACTCCCGCGACGCCCAGGACGCGCTGGCCGAGGCCGGCACGGTGATCGAGGAAACCGTGCAAGGCATCGCCGATGTGAAAGCATTCACCAACGAGCGCTTCGAGATTTCCCGCTACGATCGCGCGCTTGAGACCTTCTACCAGGTCAGCCTGCGCGGAGCGAAAGCGCGAGGCGCGTTCCTCTCGTTCATCATTTTCGCGATGTTCGGCACGATCTCCTTCGTGATCTGGAAGGGCGCTCACATGGTGCAACACGGCGAAATCAGCTCGACGGAATTCACCGCCTTCATCCTGTTCTCGATCTTCGTCGGCGCCTCGCTCGGATCGTTTCCGGAAATCGTTTCCCAAATCCAACAGACCGTCGGCGCGACCGATCGCTTGCGCGAGTTGCTTCACACACCGGGTGAACGGACTAGCGGCGAAACCGCGGCTCAATTGCAGGGCGCGGTGGCATTCGACCACATCGCCTTCCGCTATCCTTCGCGACCGGATGTGCAGGTCTTGCGCGGCCTGAGCTTCGCGGTCGAACCCGGACAACGCGTCGCCTTGGTCGGACCTTCGGGCGCGGGCAAATCGACGGTGTTTTCCCTGCTACTCGGGCTCAACACGCCTGAAAGCGGCCAAGTGCTGTTCGACGGTCGCGACGCCGCCGAGCTGAACCTCGAGTCGCTCCGTTCGCAACTCGCGATCGTGCCGCAGGAAGTGCTGCTCTTCGGCGGCAGCATCCGGGAAAACATCGAATACGGTCGACCGGGCGCGACGTTTGAAGAAATCCAGGCCGCGGCGAAGGAAGCGAATGCGCACGATTTCATCGCGGCTTTGCCGGAAGGTTACGACACGCTCGTTGGTCCGCGCGGGACGAAGCTTTCCGGCGGGCAAAGGCAACGCCTCGCGATCGCCCGCGCGATCCTCGCCGACCCGAAGATCCTCTTGCTCGACGAGGCGACGTCGGCGCTCGACTCCGAAAGTGAACGCCTGGTGAACGAAGCGCTTGAGCGACTGATGGCGGGACGGACGAGCTTGGTCATCGCGCACCGGCTTTCGACCGTCCGCCACGCCGACCGCATCCTCGTGATCAACCACGGCCATATCGTGGAAAGCGGCACGCACGACGAACTCATCGCCCACGGCGGCACCTACAAGCTGCTGGCGGAGACGCAGTTGAGCTGATCCGCTCTGAGCCCTAACAGGGCGACATGTGACAGCCCCGCGACGAAACCGCCTTGGCGAGGCCGCGCCACCTTTAAACCAAAAACGCCGCTCCGGTTTCCCGAAGCGGCGTTTTGTTTAAATCGAGTCGCGGTGGACGATCAATGCTCGCGGCAGAACTGCTCGAAGCGGGTGAGGCCCTCGTTGAGGACGTCGAGCGTCGTGCAGTAGCTGAGGCGGATGCCGTCGTCGTAGCCGAAGGCGATGCCCGGAACGGCGGCGACCTTGTAGCGCGAGAGCAGCTTATCGCAGAGGTTCAACGACTTGAGGCCGAGGTTGCCGGTATAGACGAAGAAGTAGAACGCGCCCTTCGGCTCCACCACGCGGATGTTGCTGATACCCTTCAGGCGGTTCAACATGAACTGACGGCTGACGTCGTATTCGCCGCGCATGTCTTCGATGAAGGTCTGGTCGCCGGTCAGCGCCTCGACAGCAGCGAACTGAGCGAAGGTCGTCGCGTTGGAAACCGTGTGGTTCTGGATCTTGTCGATCGCTTCGGCGAGCGGCTTCGGCGCGGCGGTGTAGCCGAGACGCCAGCCGGTCATCGCGTAGGCTTTCGAGAAACCGTTCACGGTGATCGTCAGCGCGGCGAGTTCGTCGCTGAGCGAGGCGATCGAGACGTGCTTGGCGTCGCCGTAAACGAGCTTTTCGTAGATTTCGTCGGCCAGGATCACGATGTCCTCACCGAGCGCGATGTCGCCAATCGCGCGGAGTTCTTCCTCGGTGTAAACTGCGCCGGTTGGGTTCGACGGTGTGTTGAGAATGACCATCTTGGTCGCCGGGGTCATGGCGTCCTCGAATTGCTCGGGCGTCATCTTCCAACCGGTCGACTCCTTGGTTTCGACGAGCACCGGCTTGCCGCCCGCGAGGCGGACCATTTCCGGGTAGCTGACCCAATAAGGAGTCGGGATGATCACTTCGTCGCCTTCCTCGACCACGGCGAGGATCGCGTTGAAGCAGGCCATTTTCGCGCCAGCGGTGACGCAAATCTGGTTCGCGGCGTAGGTGAGGCCGTTGTCCTTGGAAAGCTTGGCGGACAGGGCTTCGCGGAGCTGCGGGATGCCACCGGAAGGGCAATACTTCGTCTGGCCTGCCTCAAGGGCGCGAATGGCGGCAGCCTTGATGAAGTCGGGGGTGTCGAACTGCGGTTCGCCGCCGGCGAGACCGTAAACTTCTTCGCCGCGGGCCTGCATGGCCTTGGCCTGGGCCGTCACGGCCAGGGTGAGCGACGGGGAAACCTGTGCGATACGGGATGAAATGCTGTCCATGGATGCTCGCGGATGAGGGTTGCCCGCATTCCGGCGGTGCAACGGTGTTGGACAGCCCGGAAGGCGGGCCGCTTTTGTGGCCGCTGGGCCGGGGGGGTGGCAAGTGAAATGGAAGGAGCCGTTGGAGTTGAGCGTTTACGCGAGGAGGGTCTTCCGGGGCGGAGCCAAGGGCGCAAATAAGCGGCGAGAACGATTCCCGCCTTCGGCTCCGCCCGATCTTCTTCGCTGAAGCTCCGAAGACTCCTTCCTCGCCTTGAAGGCTCTACTCCTTCAGAAACTCCGTGACCCGCCGGGCGAACGCATCCGGCTGGTCCCACGGCACGCGATGCCCGGCACCTTCGATCACCGCCAGCTCCGCACCCGGAATCAGAGAAACCGCCCGTTCGCCGATCGCCCGGAATTTCGCGTCGCGTTCGCCGCAAACCCATAGCACCGGCACCTGAATGCTGGGCAATTCGTCCCACAGCGATTCCTGCGCGCCGAGCGACCAATCGATGAAGCTGCGTGCGATTTCCCTTCGGCGGAAAACCGGCGGCTCAGCCCGTTCGCCCGAATCGCGCAGCACCGGTTGGGCGTTCCAGGCATCGAGAAATGCCCGCCAATCGCCCGAAAGCGCCCTTGTCCCCCACTCGGCATCGTTCGCCCGCCGGGCGACTCGCTCATCCTCCGATTCCAACCCGGGATGCGCGCCCACGATTACCGCCGCCTTCCACGGCGGATTTTCATCGAGCAAGGCGTGCAACGCGATCCGCCCGCCCATCGAGTAACCGACCAGCACTGGCTTGCTTTCCACCGACCGGTTCACGCCGCGGCATTCCGCATTCAGCACGCGCCCGGCTTCCATCAACGTCATCGGGCAGCAATCGAGCATCCGCCAAAGGTCGACCGAGCGCGTTTCCACGCCCTCCCCCGCCATCGCATGGGCGAACGGCTTCCAATCGACAGAGGATCCCACCGCGCCATGGAGGCACCAGAGTTCGTGCATGGAGGTTGGTGGTTGAGAGTCAGACAATTGGACCGCGGACTTTAGTCCGCTCTGCTTCGCGGGCTCGCATAACGGGGCGGACTAAAGTCCGCGGTCCAATTTTTGACTCCGGCCTTCTTCCCGCTCAACTCTTATCCCACGCCGCCCAGAACTGCTTCGTCTGTTCCTCATCCGGTACGATTTCGAGCAGCACGGTGCCTCCGCCGCCCTCGAAGAGATCGAACTCGTCGGCGCGGCTGATCCGCACGTGGCGCATGTCCCAAAGCTTCGCCATGCCGGAAAAGTCGGCGGATTGGGGGTTCAGCAAGCACTCGGCGGCACGCGGGCTGAGGCTTTCCAAGCGCGGCAGGCGTTGGAAAATTTTTCCGCCGCCATTGTTGATGATCCCCAGCACGCGGCCTTCGTTGTCGGTTTGGCCGAGCAACATCGGCGCGGCGAGATCGTAAAGTGCGGTGAGGTCGCCAACGACCGCCCACGTTTCCTTTTGTTCGGCGGTCCAACCAAGCCAGGTCGAGAGCTGGCCGTCGATGCCGTTTGCCCCACGATTCGCCCGGACATTCGGGATCGGTCGCTCCCACTGGGCGAAAAGGTTCCACTCGCGAATCGGCATGCTGTTGCCGAGGTAAAGTGAATCGCCATACGACGCGTAGAGCGAAAGCGTCCGCACCATGGCGGGTTCGCTGTCGGGATAGGCTTCGAGCAACTCGTCGATGAGATTCGCGCGACGCGACATCTCGGGGAAATAATCCAACGCATCGCCCGCTTCCTCGATGTCGCCCAGCGCTTGCAGCACTCGCGCGACTTGGCCGCGAGTGCTCTGAGATTCGCGCACCAAGCCGGGAAAACCCGCGCGCGATACCGACCACACCGACGTGTTGGGCAAGTCTTCGAGATCTCGCCAAAAACGACCGCTCGGCACCTCGCCCAAACGCAGGATCTTGCCCGGAGTTTTTTCCCGCAACCAGCGGTCGGGATCGGGCAACGCATAGCCTTGCAACGCCTCGCGCAAGCCACTGGTCGCCTCCGCCACCACCGGCGCACCGAGCGATTGGCAAAAGTGGAACACTTCCTCGCGATCTTCAGGATCTAGGCCGCCGACCATTACGACCAAGCCTCGGTAAAGATCATCGCGCAACCAACGAGCGAGGCCGGAAACATCGAGCCGGGATTTCAGCGGCACGAACTCGGCGGGCGAATCGAACTCCACCGCAGCGGGCACGAACGCTTCCTCGATTTCCACGTTGAGGTGCAGCGGCCCGGCCTTCGACCAATGAGCGAACCATTCGCCTTCCTGCGAAGTGCGGGCGTAAACGCCGAAAAGCCCCACCTGTTCGATCGCCTGCGGGGCACCGGTTCCACGGAAACACGCCGGACGATCGGCGGTGATCGCGACCAACGGCCGCGCTTGGTAATGCGCTTCAACCACCGAGGGCAAAAGCTCCGCCGCCGCCGTGCCACTGGTGGTCACCACCGCACACGGCTCACCGGTCGAGAGGATCCGCCCGAGTGCGAAAAAGCCGGCCGAACGTTCTTCGAAATGCCGCCACAGCCGGACCTTTTCTTTTTCCTCCGCTCGGGCCAGCGCCTCGATCAACGCGGCGTTACGCGCTCCTGCGCACACCACGAACTCCCGCACCCCCGCCGCCAAACACGCGCGCACCGTTTCCACCGCCGTCGACCAAGCATCCATGACCGCGTTCTAGCGGATCGATGCAATTTGTCCACGGAGACGGGACATTCCTGTCCCGTTAAACAAGGAGGAGGGACATTCCTGTCCCCCAAAAAAGAAAGAGCGGGACACGAATGTCCCGCCTCCCTGCTTTACCTCCTCCGACGGCGCATCAGCCCGAGCAACCCCAGCCCGCTAAGCAGCGCCGCGGCGGGCTCGGGAACGACCGCAATCTGGAAATCGTCGAACTGGCTGTTTCCGCCAAAGCTCTCCAACGTGATGAAGTTGTCGGTGTAGCCGCCGGTTTTCGTGTAGGTGAAAAACGGAGTCAGCTCACCATCGACATACACGTCGATTAGCGCGTCGTCCGATCCGTCCCAGGCATTCCCATCCACGAGACCGGTGATGCGTATCTCCACCGCGTGAGTCGTTCCCACCTCGGGAGTCGCGTCGTAGGTGCCGCTGTCGATCCCCGACGAGCCGTCGAAAACCTGGTACCCGCCATTGTCCCGGAACAGAATGCCGAAATGCGCGCCCGCGTTCGTGATAAACTGGCCGCGCGCGCCCGAGCCGGAAGAGCCGTATGAGGCGTTATCCCCCGCCCCGAGAGTGATGGCGGCCCAGTTGTCGCTTGTTCCGAGGCTCGCCGTGATCGGATCCACGGTGAAGGAAATGGACGTGTAACCTCCCACACCCGCGTTTTCGGTGAAGTTGTGTTCAAGCGACACGCTGGCGAGCCCTCCCCCCCCAGTGAGCCAAAGCGTCCCCGGCGCGGAGTTGTCACTCACCTCGGTCGCGACTCCATTGACAGCCTCGTCGGCGATGGTCCCGGTCAACGTGGAAAAAAACGTGCCATTGCCTTGACGATATTGAACGGAGCCCAAGGTTCCGGACTGGCGCCCGGAGCTATACTCGAAATTCACGTCGTTGCTCTGCCCCGACGTGCTGAAGTCGTCGAAAAACAAAACCGCCGCATCAGCGGAGGACGTCAGACAAATCAATACCAAGCCGACAGAAAGAAGCTTCGAGTGTTTCATGCGGGTGCTTGTTAGGGGCCAAGACGCGTATCGCATCATTACATGTTAGATAACACGACCCATCACAAGCCGAATATCACAAACACCGCCCGAACTTCGGGCTGCGGCAAGGCATTGCCGCAGCCCGAAACCAACCAAAACGGTTCAAGCATTCACCGCGGCTAACTCCTCGCGCACCGTCTTGGCGGCTTCGACGAGGTTCGCCAAAGATCGACGCGTTTCCTCCCAGCCACGGGTCTTGAGACCGCAATCCGGATTCACCCACAGACGTTCGACCGGAATCACTTTCGCGGCGCGACGCAGCAGATCGGCCATTTCTTCCGTCGACGGCACGCGCGGCGAATGGATGTCCCAAATGCCAGGGCCGACGTCGGACTCAACCCCACCGGTCACCACTGCACCCAGCGCCTTCATTTTGCTGCGCGAGGCTTCGAGCGTGATCACGTCGGCCTCCAGCGCGGCGATTGCTGCCGCCACGTCGCTGAACTCCGCGTAGCACATGTGGGTGTGAATTTGCGTCTCGTCCCGCACGCCGGACGTCGCGATGCGGAACGCCCGCACCGCCCATTCCAGATACGTTTCGCGGTCCGCCACATCGAGCGGGAAGCCTTCGCGCAAACCGGGCTCGTCGACCTGAATGATTTTCAATCCGGCGGCTTCCAGGTCATTCACTTCCTGGCGGATTGCCAACGCGATCTGATTGGCCACCGCGGAGCGTGAAAGGTCATCGCGCACGAAGCTCCACTGGAGGATCGTGATCGGGCCGGTGAGCATCCCTTTCATGTGCTTTTCGGTCAGTGACTGAGCCTGCTTGGCGACCTCGACCGTCATTGGTTGCGGGCGAACGATGTCGCCCCAAATCACCGGCGGCTTCACGCAACGCGAACCGTAGCTCTGCACCCAACCATTCGCGGTAACGGCGACGCCATCGAGCTTTTCGCCAAAGAACTCCACCATGTCGGTGCGCTCGAATTCGCCATGCACCAACACGTCGAGGCCGAGTTGTTCCTGGTGGCGGATCGCCTCGCGCAACGCCGCGTCGAGACCGGCCTGATAGGTGGCTTCATCGTCCACGCCTTTTCGACGACGGGCGCGCAACGAGCGAATTTCCGCGGTTTGCGGGAACGAACCGATGGTGGTCGTCGGAAACAGCGGCAAACCGAGCGCTTCCCGTTGCACCGCGGCGCGTTGCGGCAAAGGCAGCCCGCGCTGGGTTGAACGGACATCGAGGCTGGCGACCGCTTGGCGCACTTCCGCGATGTGGACGCCCGGGTGGAGGCGACGACTGGAAAGCGCAGACCGGGCAGCGGCGAGCGCGTCGGTTGGCTCGACACCGGAAGCGAGCGCGACCAATTCGCCGAGCTTTTCCTGCGCAAAGGTCAGCCACGAGCGCAGTTGCGGATCGAGCGAGGTTTCATCCGCCGTGGTGTGCGGCAGGTGCAGCAACGAACACGACGAGCCGAGCCACAACGCGTCCGCCGGGCGGGAGTTGCGGAACGATTCGATCACCGCACGCGACGATTCGAGATTCGTGCGCCAAATGCTGCGACCATCGATCACGCCGAGCGAAAGAATGCGGTCGGTTGGGAAATGCTTTTGCAACCACGGCAAGTCGGCGTGTCCGCGCACCGCATCGACATGGAAGACGTCGGCAGGCAACGAGGCCAAACGCGGCAACGCCTCGCCGGGCGAACCGAAGGGAATCGAGAAGATGAATTTCAAACCCTCGATCGAAGGCAAGCCGTCCGTTTCGTTCCAGGTCCGCTTGGCGGCGGCGAGCACCGTTTCGTCGCGCCGCGCCGCAAAAATCGGCTCGGAGATTTCAATCCACTCCGCGCCTTCCTTTTTCAAAGCGACTAGCAACTCGCGGTAAGCAGGCAGCAACTTCTCCAACAAATCGAGCGGACGGCTCTTACCATCGATCGACTTCGACAAAGCAAGGAACGTCACCGGACCCGTGAGCACCACCTTCGGGCGATGTCCGGCGGCGAGCGCTTCTTTCAACTCGGCGACCGGTTTGTCCCAAGCGAGATGGAATTCCTGATCCGCCGCCAGCTCAGGCACAAGGTAGTGGTAATTCGTGTCGAACCATTTCGTCAGCTCCAGCGCCGCGACATCCGGTCGACCGTCTTGATGACCACGACCGCGCGCCATGCGGAAATAACGATCGAGCGTCACCGGATCGCCCGCTTTACCGAAGCGCGAAGACACCACGCCGAAGACACAGGCGAGATCGAGAATGTTGTCGTAGTAGCTGAAATCGTTCACCGCGACGAAATCGAGGCCTGCGGCCTTTTGTTCGGTCCAATGGCGAAGGCGCAAGCCACGGGCGGTTTCTTCGAGGTCCGAAGCCGCGAGGCGTCCCGCCCAGAAAGCTTCGAGCGCTTGCTTCAATTCGCGTTTACGGCCGATCCGTGGATAACCGGCGATGTGCGTGGTCAGGTTTGAATTCATCGGCGCCGAGGATCGCCCCCTCACCTCAATGAACCAAACGCATGATTTTCACGTTGATTGGCCATTTTTTGAATGATGAGTTTACTGGGACCGCGGACTTTAGTCCGCTCTTGAACGATGCGGACTGAAGTCCGCGGTCCAATTGTCTCCCGCTCCGTTCCATCCACCATCCATTCTCAACCGCTTCCATGCTCGAAATCCGCCACCTCCAATCCCTGATCGCCCTTGCGGAAACGGGCAATCTCACCCGCGCGGGGCAACGATTGCACCTGAGCCAAAGTGCGCTTTCCCATCAGATCCGCGCGGTGGAAGAGACGTATGGCGTCGAGTTGTTCGAGCGAAAGACCAGCCCCCTGCGCTGGACGCGTGCGGGCGAACGGCTGCTAGTGCTCGCTTACGATGCATCCCGTATGATCGCGGAAGCGGAGCGCGACCTCGCACGTCTCGAACAAGGCGTGGCCGGGAGCCTGCGCATCGCCGTGGAATGTCACTCGTGCTTCGATTGGTTGATGCCCGCGATGGATACCTTGCGCGAAGGCTGGCCGGATGTGGAAATGGACATTGTTTCGGGCTTCCACGCCGACCCGGCCGGCCTGCTCGACGAGAACCGCGCGGATTTGGTCATCGTCTCCAGCGCTCGTCGCCGGAAGGGCATCGAGCATCATCCGTTGTTCGAATACGACATGCCCGCATTGCTGGCGCTCGATCATCCGTTGCTGCGAAAAAGCCACCTCACGGCGCGTGATTTCGAACGGGAAACGCTCATCACCTACCCGATCCCGGACAACCGGATGGATTTGTTCCGTCACGTGCTCGACCCGGCGAACATCCAGCCGAAAGAACGGCGGACGACCGAGCTGACGGTTGCCATCCTTCAGCTCGTGAAAAGCCGACGGGGGCTCGCCGCGCTGCCTCGTTGGGCGGTGCAACCGTATCTCGAACGCGGGTATGTCGCCGAACGTCCAATCGGCCCACATGGTTTGCGGGCTTCCCTTTATGCCGCGACCACCCGCGAAACGTCGCAACAGGCGTACATGCGTGAATTCCTCGAAACCGTCCGCCGCACCGCCGAGAAGCAATTCACCGGCATCCGGTTGCTATGACGGATAAAGCGGGAACGGCAAACCGGGATCGAGCGGCAACAAGGCCGGCCCGCGCAGCAACATCGTGAGCAGCAGTGCCAAAGTGAACACGATCATGATCGCGAGCAAACCGCCCAAGATCAAATAAGCCGAGCTGATGGGACGGCCCGTGTTCATCCTTCAATTTGCGCCCGATTGGGCCAAAAACAAGGGCCCGCCGGAATGGCGAGCCCTTGTGAAATGAATCAGTTGCGTAGAATCCATTTACGCCGGCGCACCGACCACGGCACCGGGAAGCGGGCCATCGTCTTCAGGCGTGCCGCCGTCTTTCGGCTTCGGCGCGTCCTTCTTGCGATACTCTTCGGGCAAAGCCGGCGGCTTGGGCGAAGTCGGCGGATTGCGCATTTCGCCGGTGTCGATGAGATCGCGGATCTGTTCGGCGTCGAGCGTTTCGAATTCGAGCAAAGCCTTCGCGATGAGTTCCACCTTGGCGCGATCCTCGGTGAGGATTTCCGTCGCGTGCTGATACGCTTCGTCGATGAAGCGCTTGATTTCCGCGTCGATCAGACGGGCGGTTTCCTCCGAGTAATTGCGCGGACGGGAGATGTCGCGAGCGAGGAAGACTTCGCCTTCGCCTTCGCTGTATTCGATCATCCCGATGCGATCGCTCATGCCCCACTCGCACACCATCTTGCGGGCAAGGCTGGTGGCCTGACGGATGTCACCAGACGCACCGTTCGAAACGTCGTCGGAATGGAACTGCTCGGCGATGCGACCGCCCATGGTGACGACCAAGCTGGCGAGCGCTTCCTTGCGTTGCGTCGAATACTTGTCGCCCTCGGGCAAATACATCGTCGCGCCGAGATACGGGCCGCGCGGGATGATCGTCACCTTGTGCAGCGGATGGGTGTGCGGCAGGACGACATTGAGGTAGGCATGGCCGGCTTCGTGCCAAGCGGTGCCGATGCGTTCCTTCTCGCTCATCGCGAGGCTGCGACGTTCACGGCCCCAGCGGACTTTGTCGCGCGCTTCTTCAAGTTCGGCCAGCGTCACCGCCGTCATCCCCTTGCGGGCGGCGAGCAGCGCGGCTTCGTTGATCAGGTTGGCAAGTTCCGCACCGGAGAAGCCGGGCGTGCCGCGAGCGATCACCGCCAAGTCGACTCCGGCAGCGAGTTTGATCTTCTTCACGTGCACCTTGAGGATTTCCTCGCGACCGTTCACGTCGGGCAAAGAGACGGTGACCTGACGGTCGAAACGGCCGGGGCGAAGCAGCGCCGGATCGAGCACGTCCGGACGGTTGGTCGCCGCGATGATGATGACGCCTTCCTGTGTATCGAAGCCGTCCATTTCCACGAGCAACTGGTTGAGCGTTTGCTCGCGCTCGTCGTGACCGCCGCCGAGACCGTGACCGCGATGGCGGCCGACGGCGTCGATTTCATCGATGAAAATCAGGCAAGGCGCGTGCTTCTTACCCTGCTCGAACATATCGCGGACGCGCGAGGCACCCACACCGACGAACATTTCCACGAAGTCCGAACCGGAGATCGAGAAGAACGGCACGTCCGCTTCACCGGCGATCGCGCGGGCCAGCAAGGTTTTGCCGGTGCCGGGAGGGCCGACCATCAATACGCCCTTCGGAATCGAGCCGCCCAGTTTCTGGAACTTGCGCGGATCGCGGAGGAAATCGACGATTTCCCACAGCTCTTCCTTCGCCTCCTGGATACCCGCGACGTCTTTGAACGTCACTTTGTTGCGGTCCATCGTCAGCAGGCGCGCCTTGCTCTTGCCGAACGACATCGCCCCGCGGCCAGCGGCCTTCATTTGCTGGCGGAAGAGGAAAAACAGCAGCAACACCACCAACAGGACCGGTAGGAAGGTGAAGATCGCACTGCGCAGGAAATCGCTATTGCGCTCGTAGATCGCATCGGACTGCAACAACGCACGCAAGGCATCCGCGCTCAGAGCGGTGGAGACGGAAACCTTGAAGGGCACCGGCTCCGGCACACGACCCTGAGAATCCGCGAGCGGCACGCGGTTCATCACCTCGCCACGCGTGCCGAAAATGACGGCATCGAAGGAACCGGCGACGTTGAAAATCTGCAACGACTCGTCCGGGTTGCCATTGGAAACGATTTCTCCCAAGGCCAGCGCTTTGCGGAATTCCGCCAAGCTCAGTGTCCGCGTCTCGGAATCGCGACCCGGAATCGCCGAAACATCGGCCACCTGACGAGTGATCACGTCATTGCCCAGCAGCTCGCGCACTTCCTCGCCCTGAAGCATGAAATTGACCGGAACGCGGAAGGTATAGCGCTCAATCTTGGCGTCGGTTTTCGGAGCGACCTTTTCCGGCGCGAGCCAGCCGGAGATTTCCGCGTCGTAAGGCGTATCGCCCGTCACCACTTTCAGTGGCTTCTTAGCTTCCCCGGTCACGATCCGCCCCTGATCCCAGGCTTTGCGGAATTGGGGAAACGAGAGCGCGGACGTTTGGGCGCTTAAACCGGAGCTTCCCCAGGCTAGCCCGATGACGATCAGGCCAAGGCAAAGCATGATGAAAACCTTCCAGTTGAAACCAGCGGGTTCGCCAGGACCGCGACCCGTATTTTGGGGCGATCGGGGGTTCGGAGAATCGGACATGATGAAGAATATGCGGACGGACCCCGCCCGGCACGGCAGTTTAACACGCCTTCCGCAACCTGCAAAAGGCACGGCAGGGTAAAATCCCTTAAAGAAAAGGAAACCCCTTTTTTAACTCAGAAAACGCGACCCAAAAGCCCGCCTCCTTATCTTCCGATTCCCTCCGGGCTTGCCAGCAACCCTTGCAACGGCCAAGCATGGCGGCCATGGACCCGAACGCCGCCCCATCCCGTGAATCCCGCGCCGACCGCTGGATGCGCTGGACGCGGTGGTTGCGCCTGATTCCCGGGATCGGCCGATTGCGTTCGCTTCGCCCTGGCACGGGAGCCCACGTCGGCCCGCTGGTCGATGCCTTCGCCGCGTTCGCGACCCTCGATGACGTGCTCAGCACCTTGGAGGCGGACCTCATCCTCGACCTGCTGCGCAGCGCGTTTCCCGAGGTCGACCACGGTTGGCTGGCGCGGCGGTTGCAACGCGCGGTGAAGCATCCCACGCCGTTGCAATCGATTGCTGTTCAGCTCAAAGACACGCTCGACGACACCGGCAAACTGGCCGTCGGCCTGCAATTGTTCACGCTGGTGGACGCCGCGGGGCGCTCGGAGCGCAGCCGGGCGAATTTCGAAAAATTCATGCGTCGGCTCGGTCGGCCGGACTATGGCCTGGCGATCCTGCGCGAAATGCAGGGCGCGACCGACGATGGTCCGTTGCCATTCGACCGGTTGATCTTCGGCGGCGAAAAAGCGGATGTCGTCCTGCCGCCCGCCGCCCACGAGCATTCGTTCCGGGTTTACCGCACGGGCGACTTGATCCTCGTGCGCAACATGGGCCCAGCCCCACTGTGGATTCGCGGCCGCTCGATGGAAGCCGGGGCTTTCCTGCGGATGCGCGAACGTCAGCCGCTGGTCGTGCCCGGTTGGACACTGACGCAGGAGGATCTGCTGTTCTTCCTCGATATCGGGCGAACGGAGAACCCGCCCGCGATTTCGCTCGCAGCCAGCGACGACGGCTTCACGGCGGAACGCACCCGTACGCGGCAAAGTTTGGTCCGCGTCCGTTTCGGCCTGAAAGCGGAAGTCGAGGCGTTCCGCGACACGACCCTCCGCGCGGGCGGGCAAGGGCCGTTGAAAAAAGGCGACGTCGTGCTGTGCGACAATCACGAGCGACTCAGCGACGACGCCGGATTCAACGTTTCGATCGATGAACTGCGACGCCGCGCCACGCATGCCGGACGACGCTTCCGACTCGCGAGCGATCGACAAGAATATCTCGTCTCGAACGACCCGACCGCCCTTTCGCGAGGCGATCTTTTGCTCGGCCCCGGCCTTTCGCCACGGGCGGTGCTTTTCATCCGCTTCGACGAACAACGCGCGGAAGGCATTCTCGAAGTCCGGGAAGCGGATGGCGCGGTTACCGTCGATGGCCTATTGGTTCGCGGCAATGCCCCGCTGTTCGACGGCTCATTGATCCGCCTTTCCGGCAGCCAGGCAGTGCGTTGCCGGTTCAGTGAAGGTTTCCTCGACGAGGAACGCACGCAGATCGACTCGCTCATCGTCGAAGACGTGATCCACGATTTCGGTCCGGAATTTCGCGCGCTCGACAACATCGGCTTTGAGATCCGTCGCGGCGAAATGCTCTGCATCATCGGGCCGAGCGGCAGCGGCAAAAGCACGCTGCTCTCCGTGCTCTCCGGTCAGCTTGAGCCGACCCGCGGGCGAATCCTGATGAACGGGATCAGCTTGTATGAGCACCGCGAGCGGCTCGTCCCATTCGTCGCGCACATGCCGCAGGAAGAAGCGCTCAACCCGCAGCTCACGGTGCGCGAGCAACTCCGGCACGCGATCACCGTGCGTCGCCCCGCCCTTTCGCCCGCGGAACATGAACGCCGCGTGGACAGCGTGCTCGCCGAGCTCGGCCTGCAATCGCTTTCCCGTCGCCGTGTCGGTTCGCCCGGGGAAAAAACATTGTCCGGCGGCGAACGCAGTCGCCTTAATCTCGGCCTCGATCTGGGCAGCCGCGCGGAAGTGTTTCTTTTCGACGAACCCATTTCCGGGCTGTCGTCAAAGGACTCCGAACACGTCGCAGAAACGCTGCGTTCGCTGGCGCGCGACAAAATCGTGATCGCGTCGCTGCACCGTCCGGGCGCGCCCGTGCTGCGTTTGTTCGACAAAGTGCTGCTGATCGATAACGGCGGACGAATCGCTTATTTCGGCTCGCCGATGTCGATGGTCGGATATTTCCGTGAAGCCTGCGACGAACTCGCCATTTCCCACCCGGCAGTGCTGGCCGGCACGCCCCTCGGCGCGGATTTCGTCTTCGACGTCCTGGAAACCCCACTGAGCGCGATTGGCGGCGGACTCAATCCGGGGGCGGCTCGACGTTTCCCCGCGTCCTTTTGGCAGGAACGCTTCGAGAGCCTTTCCCTCGTCCGCTCGCTGGAGCCGGGCAACGCGCCGATCGGCGGGCAAACCGCGGCCGATCATTTACCGCACGAAGCCTTGCCCGTGCCACCGCGCCCTACGCGGCGTTTACGCGCCTGGCTCGCCCTGTTCGTTACGCATTTCCAACGCGCCCTGCTGTCGAAAATCCGCAACCGCGGCACACTTTACAGCACGTTCCTCGAAGCGCCGCTGCTCGCCGCGCTCATCGGCCTGACGCTACGGGCAACACCAAAGGAGACTTATTCGCTCGCCACCGCCCTCCATATCCCGGCCTACCTTTTCCTCAGTGCCACGGTGGCGATGTTCCTCGGCCTGACCAACTCGGCCACGGAAATCCTGCGCGATCGCCCGCTGCTACGTCGCGAACGCAACTCCCAGCCAAGCCCTGGCCTCTACATCGCGGCGAAACTCAGCGCGCTGGGACTAGTCGCCGCCGCGCAGTGTTTTACCTACCTCATCGTCGGCAACCCGATCCTCGAAATCCGCGGACTGTTGTTGGAGCATTGGTTGCTGATGACGCTGACCGCGTGGACCGGCACCGGCTTGGCGCTGGTCGTTTCCTCGCTGGTGAAAACCGAACGCGCGGCGCTGACTTCGGTGCCGCTTTTGCTCGTTCCGCAAATGCTCCTCGCAGGAGCTCTCGTGCCCTACAAGGAAATGAACCGCGCTTTATTCCAAGATAGCGGCTTCACCCGCGAACGCGGCGGCACGCCCGTTCCCGCTTGGTTCATGCCGTTGCGGCATTCCTACGAGGCGTTGATCGTGACTCAGGCGACCCGCAATCCCTTCGAATACGAACGCACCCGGTTGCAACGACGCGTCGAGCGCACCAAAAATACCGACGCCCCCTTATCCCCAACCGCAGCCGAACGCTTCGACTTGATGAAAGAAGGTCTGCGCCGGCTGCTGGCCGCAGGGGCGAAAACACCTGCGGAAGCGCGTGAACTGATTTCCCGCATCACCGACACCGCTCGCTTCGGCACCCGACCGGAAGTCGAAACGATCAAAATTTGGCCTGATGACGATCACGGCGTGCGACCGACCTCGGAGTTCTACGTCAACGGCCGTACCGACCTGCTCATCCGCGAAGCGGAAGCCTTCCGCAACGACTACCGCAATGCGATGCTCTCTAAAGAGAAACGCAACGTTTTCCTCGCGTTGAAAAAATACGTCGGCGACAGCGAGGTGGACACCCTCGACTTCGCCATCGCGGTGCAACTGCTCCTCGTCATCGCCTGCGGCATCAGCGCCGGAATCATCCTGTCCGCGCAAAACCGGCGGACGCATTGAAACGGCTATGGTTTCATAGGCAAAACAACATTGACCATTATTCTGGTCAAATTAGAGTAGAAGACCGAAGAGCACCGTTTCCACTCATGACCGTTCGCCAAATCAGCATCAGCGAGTTCAAGGCGCATTGCACCGAGGAAATCCGTGAAGTGGAAAAAGGAGAGTTGGTTCTGGAGCTGACCCGCCACGGAAAAACCGTCGCCGTAGTCCAACCTCCATCCGCCGCCTCCTCCGTGCCCACTTTGGAAGATTGGGTGGGAAGCGGAAAGGGCACTGTGACCTTTGGCCCGGGTTATGATCCTAGCGCACCTGCTTTCGATCCCGAGGACTGGGAAAGTTGACACCGCCCTTTGGATGTGAACGCACACTACTTACTGGACACTTGCGCGTGGCTTGACGCTTTTTCCGCGCCGGAACTGCTGAAACCCGCAATCCGTAAACTGATCTATTCTCAAGGGACAATCTATCTCTCCTCCATCAGTTTGTTGGAAGTCGCGCGTAAGGAAGCCGCAGGTCAACTGATCTTCGGAATGCCGCTTCCTGATTGGTTCAAGCTCGCACTTCCTCCCCAGCGGGTGAAGGTGATCGACCTCACACCGGAGATCTCATTCGACGCCACCCGTTTGCCAGCTTGGACGCACAAGGATCCGGGCGATCAAATCGTGGTCGCTACCGCCCGGGTCTATCGTCTCACTCTTCTGACATCCGACGGGAAAATGCTCTCCTATCCACACGTTCAAAGTTTGGCCTCCCGGAAATAAGCCCGCACTTTCCTATTCCCCCAGCGTTGCTTCAATTTCTTGAAACGTTGCCGAATCCAACGGCGCGGTGACGATCGCTCCGAAGACACGACGGGATTCGGGCGAATCGATCGGCACTAGCTCCAGCCAGCGCACGGCATCGATTTTCAACCGCACGCCCCGACGGGTTTCCACCGATGAACGGGCGAAATCGATTGCGAGCGATTGCAACTGCCCGGCATCGCCTTCCGCGAAAATTGCTTCGCCCCGCTCATCGAGCAAAAACATCCCGTGGGCGAATCGTTGGCGTAAACCGTCGATGCCCCGGAGCACCGGAGCGGGCGATTTCGCTTCCAGCTCCTCGGCATCGAAACCGACGAAATCCGCCCCGAAAGACGGATCGCCCGGCGGCTTTGCCATTGCCGTGGGAGCTGGCTCCAGTAACTGGCCGGCAAGTCGCTTCACTTCCTGGGGGTCAAGCCACGCGTCGTAGGACGTCATCTGCCGTGAGTCGCCATACGACCGCCCCGGCTGTCAAGCTTGCCTTGAACTTCCGCCCGCAGCGCTTCGAACACCGCAAGCCCACCCGCGCCGTCTTCCAGTGCGCCGACCGGCAAGCCGCGGGCGCTCGCTTTCACGAACAAACCGTGACGCGGCACGGAGGTATCGAAGACGAGTTCGGAGGGCAGCAACTGGCGCATCGCCTTCGCCGCTTCCACACTCTCGGGCAAATCGTGCTGCACCATCGTCAGCACCACGCCGAGCACCGAAAGGCGCGGATTCATCACGCGCAGACGGTTCAAGCCTTCCAACAATTTCGGCACCGAGCGAATTCCCAGCGGCTCCGCTTGCTGCGGGATGACCACCGCATCGCCTGCCGCAATCACGTCGCCGGTCAGGCCGAAAAGGCCCGCGGCGGTGTCGATGAGACATAAGTCATAGCCCAGGGCCTCCGCCGCGCCGAGAAACATCCGCATTCGCGCTAGATAGGACCCGGCGGCGCAACCGCCCGCTTCGTAGTCACTCGCCTGGCCGCTCGCCACCAAGGCGAACGTGTCCATCCGCGTCGGCACGATCAACCGGTCGAGGGCAATTCCAGGATCGGCGAGGTAGTCGTAAATTCCCGGCAAACTTCGCGATTGCCGCGTCAGCGAAAGTCCCACCGAACCCTGCGGATCCGCGTCGATGAGGAGCGTTTTCACACCCGCTTTTGCGAAGGCGTGAGCGAGATTGATCGACAACGTGGTTTTGCCCACCCCGCCTTTTTGACTGGAAACGACTAGACTGATCACGTTTTGCGAAATTCGGGGGCACCGTAGCTTCGGCTTGTGTCGGCGAAAGCCTTTTCTTCAAATTGCGATTCACCGTTCCCCTATTCGCATGCGATTCCCCTGCCCCCCCTTCCGCCCGGCTTTGTTGGCGTTGGCGTGCGTTTTGCCGCTGGCGAATCCGTCTTGCCGGAAACCTCGCCCCACGGTGGTGCGAGTGACCGCTCCGCCGGTGGAAATCCCCGTCGAGTTGGAACGCAACGCACTGGGCGAATCGTTTTCCCCGATGCTCCGCGCTCAGGCATCATCGCCGATTCATTGGCAGCCATGGTCGCAGGAAACCTTCGAGCGCGCAGGAAAAGCGAACCGGCTGATTTTTGCGGTGATCGCGCTGCCGCAACAGGCCGACTACCGCACGACCCTGGCGGGCATGAACGCCAGCCCGGAAATCGTGCGCACGGTGAACGCATCCTACGTGCCGGTGTTGATCGATGGCGAAGCGTTCCGCGAAATGGCTCTGCTGGCCCCGGTGTTTTGCGGCGACACCCGGCAGCCGCTGCGTTTTCCGCTTTTTGCGTGGTTCACTCCCGACAGGCATCTCGTGACCGCGATCGCGGCCGATCCGGAAGCGAACAATCTGTCGGTGGTTTTCGACCAAGCGCATGGCACTGTCAGCCAAATGTGGGAATCGAGCCGCGATTACGTCCTGCAAAACAGCGCCAACGATCACAAAAACCGGCGCAACCGCGTGCACGAAGCCGCAAAAACCAAGGAAGCTCTGCCCGACGAAGCGTTGGCCTCCCTGACGGCGATTCGCAACCTCACCTCGCTCTACGACCCCCTTTCCCGCAGTTTTGATAATGTCGGCGGCCTGTTTCCGTCCTCAAGCTTGGAACTTTTTGCCAGCACAGCGCTCGCTCCGCAAATTGGCGAAGAATTGCGCCAACGCGCCAGTGATACCTCCGACGGACTTTCCGGCGACCTTTCCGCCAGCGCGATGATCGATCCGCTCGATGGCGGGATTTTTATAGGACGCCACTCGAGAACGTGGGAGTTGCCCATTTTCAGCCGGGACTGCCTGACACAAGCCCGCGCTGCCGTAGCGCTCTTCCAAGCGTCACGAGCGCCGGGAGATCCGACACTGTTGGAGCAAGCTCGTGCGGCCCTTCAGTTCGCCGAGAAAGCCTACGGCACCCCCGATCATCTTTTCGCCTCCGGCTACGCGGAGGCCTTTCCACCCGAGCAGTGGCTGTGGAACATGGCAGAGCTCGAAAAAAGGCTCTCCTCCAGCCAAATGCAGCTTTGGAGTTATCTCAGCGATTGGAAACCGGTCGGCAACATCGCGATCGAAAACGACCCGAAACGACGCTATCTCCATTTGAATCGCCTCTCGTTGGGCGCGTCGCTCGATCAAGCCGCCGCGAAACTGGGCATTTCCCCCGAAGACGCCCGGCGCGATTTCGAGAGCGGACGCCAAACGCTGCTCGCCATCCGAAATCAGCGTTTCGGTAACACCGCGATTGATGCAACGCCGCAAGCGGCCGCGAGCTTCCGCATGGTTTCCGCGTATGCAGCGGCCTTCGCCGCAACGGGTGAGCCCTCCTATCGCCAACGCGCCATCGACACCTTCGCCAGCACCCGCGAGCGATTCGCCCGGGGCAGCGACCTCCGGCTTTACGCCGACGCCGCCCCCCCGGGAGAAGGCCGGGCCTTTCTCTACGCCCTCGCCATGCAAGCGGCCTTGGACCTGGCGGATGTCACCCTTGATCACGGGCCCACGGAATGGGCGGAACAACTGGCCGCCACCGTGACCGAACGATTCATCGAAAACGGTGTGCTTTTGGAAACACCCAAGGAGCAGAACCTCACGGACCTACCCGTTTCCGACCAAGCCATGTTATTTGAAGAATCCACCGCGGGCTTACTTTCCATTTGTGAGGCGCGCTTGAAACGCAGGGGGGCCGCCTCGCCCGCCGCTCTTGCGGAAGCGGTCGCCTTCTTACCACCGGCTGTCAACCGCGCGCCCGCCGCCCATACCGACCTGCTTTTCGCCGCGCTGATCCGGAATCATGGCGCGACGATTGCCCTCGGCACGGATGCGACCGACGATCTCAAAGACGCCGCCGCCTGCCTGCCGTTCCGGCTTTTCCCCCGTGCGATGGCGACCCCAAACAATCCCACCTCTCCAGGGGGAGCCCGGATCCGTTTCGCCGACGGCACAGAAGCGATCGTCTCTAGCTCCAAAGAACTACTTTCCGCGATCCAGGCTGGCGGACCGAAACCATGAATGCGTAAGTTTCCGCCACTTCACCCAAAAGCCATGAAATCCCGTCCAGCCCTAACCGCTCTGATCCTGCTTCCATTTCTCGGCGTCGCATCTGCAGACACCATCCGCCTTAAAAACGGCACCACCTATCAGGGGAAAGTGATCAAGGAAGACCCTGAGCAATATGTGTTCGAGGTTCAGGTGACGAAGAGCATCAAAGACGAGAAGCGCATTCTCAAGGCGGACGTTGCCTCAATTGAGCGTGAGTTGCCCGATCAGAAAGCGTTCAGTCAACTCCCCTTGGAACCGGCGAGCGACCTCCTCGAAGCCAGCGACTACCAGGCACGCATTGCCAAAATGTATGCCTTCATCAAGGCCTACCCTCAAAGCACGTATATACCTGAAGTAAAGAAGGTTACCGCACAGTTGGAGCAGGAGCAATCCGTCGTCGAAGCCGGCGGATTGAAACTCTACGGCAAAATGATTTCGGCTGCCGACCGCCAGAAGGATGCCGTCGAAATCGACGCAAAGATTCTCGCAGCGAAAATCCAGAATGCCGCCAAAAACCGGGCTTATGTCGCCGCCCTCCGCCAGCTCGGCGAGTTCGAAAAAGATTTCAGCAACACCGATACCTTCCGCGACTCCTTGCCCGTCATCCGTCAGATTTTCCAAAGCTATCGCTCCCAAATCGCTTCTGCGGTCACGAGTTATCCGCAGCGGATGAAAGAGCGCGACGCAGGCCTGGGCCAGATGAAGCCCGAAGACCGCGCCAATACCGAGCAGGCTCTCGCCGAAGAATCCAAAGCGGTCAAAGCCCAATACGACGCCGATAAAAAAGCAGGGCACAAGTGGCTCGTCCCGGATCAATGGGATAAGCCCGCTTTGGACGAAACGCTCCGCTACCTCGACCAGGAAACCAAACGGTTCGATAATTTGAAGATCGAAACCCAGCTCAATAGCGGCAAAGCTTGGCGCGACGCTTGGTCGGCGATCCAGAATCGTGAGCAAGAAGCTACTACCGAAGCACTCAAAGCCGCCCGCAGCGCCAAGCTGCCAGCCCGTTATTTGAAGCAACTGGAAGACGCGGCCAAAGCCGCTGGCCTGAAGCCCTGACGCCTCCTCTCTTTTTCCCATGTCCCGCAAAGCCACTCGCTCCCGCAAAACCGCCGAGACCCATGTCGAACTGAAAATCGACCTCGACGGCTCCGGCAAATCCGTGATCGCCACCGGCCTGCCGTTCTTCGACCACATGCTCACCGCATTCTCGAAGCACGGCTTGTTCGATCTCGATCTCAATGTGGTGGGCGATCTGGAAGTGGACTCACACCACACCGTCGAGGATACCGGCATCGCCATTGGGGAAGCCATGCGCGATGCCCTCGGCACCAAGGAAGGCATTCGCCGTTACGGCTCGTCCTATCTACCGATGGACGAAACGCTTGCCCGCGTGGCCGTGGATCTCAGCAACCGCCCGCATCTCGAATTTCGCGCACCGGCCCACACCCCGTCCGCGCCAAATCTGCCGTTCACTCTCGTCGAAGAATTTTGCCGGGCGGTGGCGTCGAACTTGCGGGCAAATATCCACGTCGAACTGCTTTACGGACGCGACGGCCATCACATTGCGGAAGCGATTTTCAAAGGACTCGGCCGCGCCCTGCGCGAAGCCTGCGAAATCGACCCGCGGGTGAAAGGGATTCCCAGCACCAAAGACGCGCTCTAAAGCCATGATCGTCGCACTCATCGATTATGGCGCTGGAAACCTCCGAAGCGTTGCCAACGCGCTTGGCGAACTCGGAATTCAGCCACGCCTTGTTTCGTCGCCCGATCAACTCGAAGGCGCGACCCACGTCGTCATGCCAGGCGTCGGTTCGTTTGGCGATTGCATGACGGAACTAGCCGCCCGCAATCTCATCGAACCGCTGCGCGCGTGGGCTGCCGCGGGCAAACCGTACTTCGGCATTTGCCTCGGCTATCAAATCCTCTTCGAAGGCAGCGAGGAAACTCCGGATATCCCCGGACTCGGCGTGCTGCGTGGGCAAGTTCGCCGGTTTCAGGAAAAGCCCGGCCTGAAAATCCCCCACATGGGCTGGAATTCGGTCGTGCCACGCCAACCCGACACCGGTTTTTGGCAAAGTCTGGGGCCCGAACCATACTTTTACTACGTGCACTCGTATTTCCCCGTCCCTGCCGATGACTCCATCATCGCGGCGGAAACGACCTACGGCGACGACACCTTCGCGGGAGCTATTCAAAAAGGCGCAATCCTCGCCGCGCAGTTCCACCCGGAAAAAAGCCAGGACGCGGGACTTCTTCTGCTCAGTAATTTCTTTGGCGTTTAAGCCCCATCGCTTTTCACTCCGATTCAGAGAACCGCGAATCCAGCGAATCGTCTGGATCGAAAAAAGATTCGCATGATTCGCCCGATTCGCGGTTCCTTTTTCCGTCTCCCGCTTTCCATCCCATGTCCGACCACACCGGCATTCTTCTCCTCGTTTCCGGGCCTTCCGGCTCTGGCAAAACCACGCTTTGTCGTCGGCTCACGAACGAGAAGGAAGTCCGCTACTCGATTTCCTGCACCACCCGTTCGCCGCGCCCCGGCGAACAAGACGGCCGCGATTACTACTTCCTCAGCCGAGACGAATTCGAACGCCGGGTCGACGCGGGCGATTTCCTCGAACACGCCGAGGTCCACGGCAATCGCTACGGCACGCTGAAATCCGAAGTGATCGAGCATCTCGCCCAAGGCATCGACATCGTCATGGACATCGACGTTCAAGGGGCCGCCCAAGTCCGCGCTTGCGAGGATTCCGCGATCCACTCCGCCCTCGTCGATCTCTTCGTCATGCCACCCGATGAAACCGAGCTACGCAACCGCCTCACGGGTCGCGGCACCGACAGCGAGGACGTCATCGCCCTTCGCATGGCCAATTCGCTCGATGAAATGCACCACTGGCCCGAATACACCTTCCGCTTGCTCTCGGGCACTCACGAGGAAGATTACCTTCGTTTCAAAGCCCTTCTCCTCGCTGAACGCCTGCGCATTTCCCGGCTCCTCTGACTTTCTTCATTAGTCATGAGGATTTAGTCGTTTAAGATTTCGCCCATGGTCATCGTCCTCGGCATCTCCGGCTCCATCGCCGCCTATAAAGCCGCCGACCTCGCGTCGCAGCTCGTGAAGGCCGGCCATGAGGTGCACGCCGTCATGACACGCTCGGCCATTGAATTCATCACTCCGCTGACTTTACAGGTGCTCACCCGCAATCCAGTGCTAGTGAGCTTGGAGGATGAAAAGCAAAGCTGGAAACCCGGCCACATCGACTTGGCTGACCGCGCGGACCTTTTTCTAGTAGCCCCCGCCAGCGCCAATCTGCTCGCGGAGTTCTGCTACGGGTTGGCGCCAGACTCGCTGACCTCCATCTACCTCGCTTTGCCACGCAGCACTCGTGTGCTCATCGCTCCAGCGATGAACGGCAAAATGTGGCTCCACCCCGCGACCCAGCGGAACATCGCCCAGCTCAAAGCCGACGGCTGCGAATTCATCGACCCGGACACGGGTGATCTCGCCTGTGGCTACCAAGGCGTTGGCCGTTTGGCATCGGCCGACTCGATTCTAGCCCGCGTTGGCCGGTGACCTCGTGTCGGTGTAAGCCTGAGCGATAAACGGCTCGAAGCTCTTGGCTTCGTCTTGAAGTCGTGCGCTGTGTTTGCGCCCGCCAAAGCTTCCCGGAAATGACTCTGGCAAACGGCCAATGCTACGAATAGACCGTTTCTTGAAAGTTCGTTCGTTTACGAATGATGAGTGTTGCAGACGGAACGGAGGACTTCAGGTTGATGGAGAAGAAGCCGGAGGGAATCGAAGAGCTTGTCTGACAACTCGCTGCCTTGCTTGGTCAGGAAGCCCGCCAGATAATGACTTTTAAGATGCTGCCAGAGCCTCTCGATGGGATTGAAATCCGGGCTATAGGCGGTGTAAGCTTCCCCGTCTAGTGTCCCGTTAGGCAAGTTTTCTACAGAATGGGAACGTGCATTGCTTGTTTGGGGCATGGCCATTGGACGTCCCACCAAGCCGCTACTACTTACCGACGAGGAACGTGAAGTCCTCCGCAAGGC